>Ga0181529_10006734_pt1 | contig 11595 bp, 12 predicted proteins | sample PEATcosm2014_Bin_36_FD_119763 | JGI IMG/M metagenome (GOLD analysis project Ga0181529, IMG submission 119763) | Peatland microbial communities from MTU Mesocosm Facility, Houghton, MI, USA - PEATcosm2014_Bin10_30_metaG | ecosystem: Environmental > Terrestrial > Soil > Wetlands > Peat | place... | reverse complement strand
CATCGGCAAATCATTCTTCGTTTACTGGCCGATCACGGAACGGTTCGGCATAGGCCACTGGTCAACGGCACAATGAGCGCGGCAAACCCCGAAACGGTTCTCATCACCGGCGCGTCCTCGGGCATCGGGCTGGAACTGGCGAAACTCTTCGCGGCGGAAGGCGGACGGCTGATCCTGTCCGCGCGAAACACTGGAGCCTTGGAAAAACTTGCCGGGGAATTGCGCCGCGAGCATAAGATCGAGGCGATTGTCCTGCCAGCGGATTTGTCATTGCCGGAATCTCCAAAACAAATTTTTCAGGAATTGTCAGAGAAAAAAATTTTCGTGGATGTGTTGGTCAACAACGCCGGGTTTGGATTGCACGACGAATTTGTCCAGTTGCCGCTGGCCAGGCAGATGGAGATCATCCAGGTGAACATCATGGCGTTGACCGAGCTGACGGGATTATTTTTGCCCGGCATGGTTGAAAGGAAGCGCGGCGGAATCCTGAATGTCGCCTCCGTGGCGGGATTTTTGCCCGGACCGGGCATGGCGGTCTATTACGCGACCAAGGCGTTCGTCTTGTCGTTCACAGAGGCGCTGGTTGAGGAACTGGCGGGTTCGGGAGTGGTGGTTTCCGCATTTTGTCCCGGCGCTACGGAGACAAATTTCAGCCAGATTGCGCGCGGGCAGAAATCCCGCGCGTCCAAATCAGTGAAGATGCCTGCGGAACAGGCGTCCAGATATGGTTATGAGGCGTTCCGAAGAAAGCAGGCCGTCGCCATACCGGGCATTATAAACCGGTGCATGGTTTTCTTGATAAGAATCCTGCCGCGCTGGGCTGTAAGGAAAGCCGTCAATTCCTATAACAAACGGGATTAATCCAGCAAACAACCACAGACATTTTTGAATATGCCAGCGCTAGTAATTATAGTAATACATACCCACAATGTTTGTTATATTTAATAAAGATTGAGTTTTTATTAATGAGGGCTGGAATGCATCACGCCAAATTCTTCATAGATTTTAAGATATTCCTCCACAGTCAGTTCCCACGAGAAATCCGAGCGCATTCCGTTTTGGCGGAAACGCCGGAGTAATTGAGGCTGTTGATAAATGGCGAGCGCCTTGCGGATGGCCTTCGCAAGGGCGCGCGCGGAGTATTCGCGGAATTTGATTCCGTTCGCCGCCGCCGCATCTTCTGTGAAGTCAACCACGCTGTCGTCGAGTCCGCCGGTCGCGCGAACAATCGGGATTGTCCCGTAACGCAGGCTATACATCTGATTCAGGCCGCTTGGCTCGAATCGCGATGGCATGAGGAAGAAATCGCACCCGGCCTCGATGCGATGCGCCAGCGGTTCGTTGTAGCCGGTGCGGACGGCGACCTTGTTTGGAAACCGGCGGCCTAGGGCGTGGTAGCCGCGCTCGAATTCCGGCGAGCCGCTGCCGAGCAACGCGAACTGGATGTCCGCGCTCAACATTTCCTCGAGAGCACCAAGCTGGATGTCCACGCCTTTTTGCTCCGCGAGTCGCGAAATGGTGCCGAAGAGCGGCAAGTTTTTTGTCACCGGCAAACCGATTTCCTTTTGCAGGGCGAGTTTGTTCGCGGCTTTGCCGGCGAGCCGTGCGGCTGAATACGGATGTGGGAGAAACTTGTTGTTCGTCGTGTTCCAAACTTCGTAGTCAACGCCGTTGAGGATTCCGAAAAGCTTGTTCTGCCGGCGGCGCAGAAATCCGTCGAGGCCGCAGCCGAATTCCTCCGTCATGATTTCGCGCGCATAGCGCGGGCTGACCGTCGTGATGGCGTCCGCGAAGGCGATTCCGGCTTTGAGGCAATTAAGATGTCCATAAAATTCCGCCGCTTCGATGTTAAAAAATTCCTCCGGCAGGTTTGTCAGCGCGAACGCCGCCGCCGGAAAAGTTCCCTGATACGCCAGATTGTGGATTGTCAGGCAGGTCGGCGGCGGATTCCCCCACCCTTCGCGCCGCTGTTGCAATATCAGCGCGGGAACCAGCGCAACCTGCCAGTCGTGGACGTGAACCACGTCCGGCCGCCACGGCAGATATCGGGCCAGATGCGCGACGCATTTGGAAAAGAATATGAACCGTTCCGCGTTGTCCGTATAGCTGCAATTGTTTTCCTCGTAAAGCGAAGCCCGGTCGTAAAATCCAGGATGATGGATGAAATAAACCGTCAGACCTTTTTCCATTTCCAGCGAAAACAATTCCGCCTGTTCGCGGCCCGCGCCCAGCGGCAGGTCGAACTCCCAGTCCACGCGCCGGATTTCCGGGAACCGCTCGCGGATGCCGCGATACAGCGGCGTGACGATTCGCGCCTCCTGGCCGTCCTGCGCCAGCGCCTTGCCCAGCGCGCCGACCATGTCCGCCAGCCCGCCGGTCTTGGAGAACGGATGCACTTCGCTGCTGGCGAGAAGAATATTCATTTACGATTTACGATTTACGATTTACGCGCCGCGAGCCAGAAATCTCGTCAATCGTAAATCGCATATCGCAAATAAAGAATGGTTTATACGGCTATGATTTTGTCCGCTTTCAAATACGGCTGCAACGCCTCTGGAATTTTCACGCTGCCATCCGCCTGCTGGTGCGTTTCAATCAGCGCGACAAACAACCGCGCCAGCGCCGTGCCGCTGCCGTTGAGGATGTGCGGAAATTTGTTTTCGCCGGTCGTGGACTTGAAGCGCAGGTTCATCCGGCGCGACTGGAAATCCTCGCAGTTCGAGCAGCTTGAAACTTCCAGATAGCTCCCCTGCCCTGGCGCCCACACTTCGATGTCGTAAGTCTTGGCGCTGCCAAATCCCATGTCGCCGGTGCAAAGCAAAATCACGCGGTAATGCAGTCCGAGCAATTGCAAAACTTTCTCCGCATTCGCGACCATCTTCTCCAGTTCGTCGTAGCCGTTCTCCGGCTTCACGATCTTGATCAGCTCCACCTTGTCGAACTGGTGCACGCGGATCATGCCGCGCGTGCCGACGCCCGCCGCGCCCGCCTCGCCGCGAAAGCACGGCGTATAGGCGCAATAATAAACCGGCAATTGTTTCTCCGGCAAAATTTCCTCGCGATGAATGTTCGCCACCGGCGTTTCGGCGGTGGGAACCAGATAAAGCTTGCCGAGATTTGCCGGAACGTCGCCCTCGGCAACGCCGTAATACTGGTCCTTGAACTTCGGGAATTGTCCGACGCCCACCAGGCAATGCTCGCCGACCATGAACGGCGGCGAAACTTCCGTGTAGCCGTGCTCGGTGATGTGCAGGTCGAGGAGAAACTGGATCAACGCCCGCTCCAGCCGCGCGCCCCAGTTCGTGTAGAGTAAAAATCCGCTGCCCGACAATTTTGCGCCGCGCGCGAAATCCACCAGCTTGAGCGACTCGCACAGTTCCACGTGCGACTTCGGTTTGAAGGCGAAATCCGCCTTCACGCCGTGAACACGGATTTCAGGATTGTCCGCCGCGCTTATTCCGTTGGGAACGGATTCATGCGGCAGGTTCGGCAATTGCAGCATCAACACATCGCGCGCGGCTTCGCTTTCTCCCGCCTGCTTGTCCAGCGCGGCAATCTTTTCTCCCAAATCCTTCGTCTCCGCTTTTTTCGCCTCCGCCTCGGCAAGTTTCTTCTGCCCCATCAACGCCCCGATTTCCTTGCTCGCCCGGTTGCGCGCGGCCTTGAGCGTTTCCACTTCTGAGAGAAGTTTCCGCCGTTGCTCGTCCAGCTTGAGCAGTTCGTCCACTTTCAACTCATCCCCTGCCCCGCGTGTGGCGAGACGCTGGCGCACAAAATCGGTTTTTTCGCGGATCAATTTGATGTCGAGCATCCGACAATTATAGAAACGTGCTTGGTCTCGGCAAGCTGATTGGCTTCAATTCTTCCGACGATGAAATTGCCAGACAGCCTGAACCGGATGTTTCGTGTGCCAAAGCTCACATGGCCGCGAATAATTCTCGCGCTTGCCGTGGCGATGCTTGCCGACGGACTGCAACTTCTCCTCGGCCCGCTCGGCTGGGTGTTCGGGGACCAGGCCATTGATTGCGTCGCCATGGCGTTCACGAGCTGGCTGATTGGGTTTCACTGGCTGCTGCTGCCGACGTTCGTTCTCGAACTCGTTCCAGTCTTGGAAGATCTGCCCACATGGACAGCCTGCACCATCGCCGTCATCGTGCTGCGCAAGCGCGGGGAGCGCGACGCCGGGAAATCCTCCGGCTGAAATCTGTTTGAAAATTTCCCACACACTTGGCAAATTCAGCGCATGACCAAATACATTTTTTCCGCCTCAATCCTTGTCCTGGCGGGAATCCTCTTCACGACTTCCACTCAAGGTCAAACAGTGCTCGAAACGGTTCAGGTTCCGGGCAGCGGCGACGCGGCGACTTTCAAAACCAGCTTTGACCGGGGCGAATTGTTTTTGCTCAAGGCTTCCGGCAGCGTGGTTTTAGGACAGGAAACATTGGATGCCGAGTATGCCAGCGACGGCGCTTCAGCCACCGGAACGGATTTGCTGGACGGCACGGACGTGGGCATTGACATCGGCCTCATGTCACAGCGCAAGTTGAAAGGCATTGTGCCCGGACGCATCAAATGGTTCGGGAGCTATCGCGCGGACCACGCTTATTATCTGCTGGTCACCGGCAACGGCCAGCCGCTCACCCTCAAGCTGGTCACCGGCGAGAACAAACCCGGGACTGGCGCGATCACCGTCTCATTGTTCCGGCTGTCGCCAGCGCCGGATGATTTTCCAAAGCCGCTCGAAACGCTGCCGGTTTCGCTTTTGGCTGAAACCGTGCAAACGACCCTGACCACCAGCAACCCGGTGGTTTATCTGTTGCAATGTTCCGGTTCCGGCAAGGTCGGCGGCGGCGGCCTCGGCGAGGGCGACGCCGACTACATGGATTACAAAGCCGACGGCTCCGGCAAGGTGGATGTCGGGGACGGGAATGTTGATTACGGCCTGGGCGTGGACGAGACGGACATTCACAAGACGCCGCGTCAAAACTGGTGGGGACCGTGGCGGCAGGATCACACTTATTTCATGCTCTTCGCCGGCACCGGCCAGCCCATCCACTTTCACTATTACGACATCGGCTACGGCGACAACTCGCCAACCTACCGGCTGACGGTAAAAATTTTTCCGGTTCCGTGATTCAACATCGGTTGAAATCTGATTGAAAATTCCCGCCGCACACGGCACATTGCCTCCATGAAAAGTGTATTTACCGGCCCAGTTTTTGTCGTGCGCGACAACATTGACACCGACCAGATCATCTCCGCGCAATATCTCAACCTCGTCCCGACCATCCCCGAGGAATATGAGAAGCTCGGCAGCTACGCCCTGGACGGTCTGCCCAAATCGCTTTACACCACGCGCTTCGTCAAGGAGGGCCAGCTCGACAGCGAGTTCCCCATCGTCGTCGCCGGCAAAAATTTCGGCTGCGGCAGCTCGCGCGAACACGCGCCCATCGCCCTCGGCTCGGCCGGATGCAAAATTGTCCTGGCCGAAAGCTTTGCGCGCATCTTCTTCCGCAACTCCGTCGCCACCGGCGAGCTTTATCCCTGCGAAATCACCGAGCGCCTCTGCGACACCCTGAAGACCGGCGACGTGGTGACCGTTGATTTGGACGCCGCCACAGTCACCGTGCAGGCCACCGGCAAGGTCTATCATTTCAAACCCCTCGGCGACGTCCGCCCCGTGGTGGATGCCGGCGGCCTGTTCAATTACGCCCGCGCCAGCGGGATGATTGCGAAGTAAAACAATTTGAAATTATGGGCAAGGTTCGTCGAGGCGGTTATATGTTCATGTGGTGGATTGGCGATCATCCGCCGCATCACATTCATGTGTTCGACAAAAACGGGCGATTGATTACCCGCGTGAATCTGGAAACGATGCAGGCGGTGGACATTCCCAAAATTGATCGTAAAATTGTGGAGTTGATACGCGAATTGCAACGCGAAGGCCGAATATGAAAACTGTGATTCAAAATGCCAAAATGCCGTTTACCAAAGGCAAGTTCTCGAAGATCAAAAACGTCCGCTACTTGAGCTGGGAGGACGCCTTTGACGTGGAATTTGCCGATGGCCTCTGCATCCTCGAACCGCACGCCACCATCCGCAAGGCCAATAAAATTTCGCCCAAGGCCAAGTTCGACCATCTGGAAATTGACGATTGGTGTCATGCCGGTTTTGACATCCATTACGACAACGGCCAGACCGCCGAAGTCTCCTGGGCTTTCATCCGCGAACTGCCGCCAAAAAAATGAGCGCCCGGCGGCGTCCGCCCCGTGGTGGATGCCGGCGGGCTTTTCAATTACGCGCGAGCCAGCGGGATGATTGCGAAGTGAAATTCTTTCAACCACGGTTGGATTCCAGAATTTCTTTTAGTTGCCTTGGTGCCAAAGTCCTTGCAACAACCCCCAACTATATTGTTCCCGCTTCCAACCCATTGCTGCTGTCATTCCGCTGTCTGCATCCAAATTGTATAATTGTGGAGGGTCAATGGAGCGTTGGTGGAATAGTCCGGCATAAACGTTGACTGAATAAATTCCAGGCCCGGCATGGCAGGCTCGGCAACTTTCGAGGACTGTGCCCTTGAAGGTTGACGAGTCTGGCACTTCAGAGTTGTTCGATTTCCATTCAAATGGATCAATTCCCAGCCCCATGAAATGAACACCCAAAAAATCCTTTTCATCTTTGGCGACTTCCCGAAGCCCGCCGTCTTGCTGGCGGCTCATATGAAACTCATACAAATCTTGCGGCGGGACATTAATTGGAACAAAAGAACCGTTGTCATTGGTCATCATCACCATGGTTGCCCCTGCGATTGCAAAATAACGCCGCAGTTGAATGCTTTCGACCATCCGCGTTGGCTGGATGTTTCCGTCGGCATCAATGACGAACATCCGGCGCACAATCGCCCATTCTGTATTGGCAGGAAACTCAGGCAGGTTGGTGTTCAAATCTAATACTTCTTTGGGAGAGTTTGTCGTCGCAAATACATCTGTATTTGTCCGGTAAATCCAGAAATGTTCAACAGAATTAAGTTGCTCCAGATATGCAAGAGCCGCCTGTCTGCCTCCCGGCAAGTGAAGCATGACTAGAAAGGCGGAATGTCCATGAGCGGAATGATCATGCGTTGGGGCGATTTCCCCATAGCTGGCCTGGTCGGGGGCAAGATTCACCCAATCGCCGTTGGTTTGAAACAGACCCTGCGGTAAATCAGGCAGCTTGCTCGTTCGTGCTTGCTTGGAATAATTGTCCGGTAACAAGGCAATTTCATTTGTTGTGAGCGCCAGCCTGCGGATTGCAACCGCCAACCGTTTCTGAAGTTCTTTTCGTTCGTTTGCATAAGGCGGACTTGGCCATGGCAATGCCGACCAGTCAAACAGTTCCCACAAGTCGCGCTGCAACAACGCGCGCTTGAGCGGGTCTCTGATTAACTTCTCGCCATGCGTGTTGATGAATTCATCGAGAACTGAAATCGCCTGTTGATGTGAAACCCCAGACAATAAATTGGTCGTCCTGAACCAATAGAGGATGTCCAATTCATCCAAGCCATATTTCTTGCCGTCCTGCGCCGTCCGCTCGAACAAGGTTTCGTTCAGCCGGTTCCAAAGATGATTCGTGTCGGAGTCATAGATGGTATTTTCAACCGCAATCGTATCGCCTTTCGATTCAATGGCGCAACAAATGGCAATGGCGATAATCGCGGCGAAGATTCTCATGTAGGCGGTTTGATATTAGGTGGATTGCTGAACGCCTTCCATTTCATGCCTGAATCCAATTCAAGTCAAGACATGCTGCCGGTTTGCCGCCAGCGGTTTCGTTCCCAGCTCGGCCACACCCGCGTTTAGCATTGACGAAACCTTTGCAAGCGTTCCTGATGCAGGGCCAAACGGATTTGTCAGCGGCGCGGCGATATTGGGTGTCCTGATTGTTTCAGGTTGGCGGCGTTCCAGAACTTGGAGGGCTTCGACTCAGTTTCCTTGATTCCAAAGACCTTGCAGCAATCTTCAATCAGACTGACGGTGTTTCTTAACCACCAAGACACGAAGACACCAAGATTTGATTGCCGCATGGTAGAGTTCGGCCTGTGGCCGAAGCTTGTCGAGCCACAGGCTCGACCCTATAACGATTATCTTTGTGCCTTGGCGCCTTGGTGGTAAAAATGCTGCAAAAATCTGTGGACACGGTCTGGAAATGGGCGTATGACAGTCATCAGTTGGAAAATCCCTGAATCTGGCTGCCATGAAAACACGAACACGCATTCAAAATGTTTTTCTCACGCTGGCTCTTTTTGCCGGCACTTGCTTCGCTCCGGCGCAAACGACCTTGGGCATCGCGCCGGCGGGCCAGTCAACCGTTCTCTTCTGGCCTGCGTCGGCCACGAATTACGTTTTGCAAAGCACCACCAACCTGTCCTCGCCGGGCTGGGGCATCGTCAGCAATGGCGTGCCGATGACGGCACTCTCCGTCACCAACACGTCGCCTGCGATGTTCTTCCGTTTGTATAACACCAACACGCCGCCCGGCATGGCGTTCATCCCCGCCGGGACGTTCACGATGGGCGACACGCTGGATAATGAGGCCGATGCCATCCCCACGAACATTTATGTCTCGGAGTTTTTCATGGAGACGAATCTGGTGAGCTTAAGCCAGTGGCAGTCGGTCTATAATTATGCCACCAACAACGGCTATGTCTTCGACCATGCCGGTTCCGGCAAGGCGACGAACCAACCGGTGCAGGTGGTGGACTGGTATGACGCGTTGAAATGGTGCAATGCGCGTTCGCAGCAGGCGAATTTGACCCCGGTGTATTACATCGACCCGGCGATGACGCAGGTTTATACCAACGGGCAGGTGACAATCACCAATGTGAACTGGTCGGCCAACGGCTATCGCCTGCCGACGGAAGCGGAGTGGGAAAAGGCGGCGCGCGGCGGGTTGAGCGGCCAGCGGTTTCCATGGGGCAACACGATCTCTGAAACCAATGCCAACTACGTTGGAAATACCGGCTTAAGCTACGATTTAGGGCCAAATGGAAATAACGCAGTCGGCGTGAGTTCAGGTTATCCCTACACGACTCCGGTGGGCTATTTTGCGCCGAATGTTTATGGGCTTTACGACATGGCGGGGAATGTTTTCGAGTGGTGCTGGGATTGGTATGGGACACCCTATGGCCAGCCCACCACCATGAATCCAACCGGACCGGCATCTGGAACATTGCGCGTGGTGCGCGGCGGCGATTGGGACGGCAATGCCAACGCCCTGACGTGTGCCGCCCGCAGCGCCGGCGGCCAGAACGGTGCCGTCAACTACATCGGCTTCCGGTGCGTGCGGGGATTTTAGTTCGTTCATCAATGTCATGGGAGATATGCCGGGAAAATTTCCGGCTATCTGGTTTTGATGCGCAGGACGGTCATCGAGTGCGGCTGAAAGCTGTGCGTAAAGGATGTTCCCGCGATGGAAAAATCCGATTCGACAGGGGCGACTGCACGGGGATTTGCCATCGAATTCTCGTCTTGAAGATTGCCGCTGCCCAAAACAATCTCCCGCGCTTCAGGATTCACGCCGGCCAGTCCATGCAGATTGATTTGCGCGCCGCTCGCAGCGTCGCCGGGGTTCACGACCTTGATAATGATCTCGCCCGCGCTGTCATCGTGCGTCGCGCTGGCGTAAAGGTCTTCAACGCCGGTCGCGGATTTTCCGATCCCTTCAAGCTCTGTCGGGAGGACAACGTCGCCGCGGTTGCGGCTGAATAGCTGCTGCACATAATAGTTCGGAGTCTCATAGACCTGCAGGCTGTTGACCCAGATCATGTCGGGCGTCCATTGCCACGCTTCCGTGTTCGCAAACAGCGGCGCATAGGAAGCCATGCGGACGACATCGGCGTTGCGTTCGAGGCCGGTCATGTAGGCGGCCTCGGACAATGCGCATTCGAGATTGTTCCGGTTCTTCACGCTGACGACGCCAACGCTTTGCGCGGCATATTCGCCCATGAAAACTTTCGGGCCGTTGCGGTCGTAATTGTCGTAGCGGTGTGTGTTGGCATAAAACCAGTCCGGCAGCGCGTAGGAATGTTCGTCAATGATGTCCGCGTGCAATGCTCGCAAGTTTGCCCACGCGAACTTGAAGCGCGCATCTCCAGGATCGGGCCCGGCGGCGGAGACGAGCTGGATGTCGGGATATTTTGCCTTGATCGCCGCCGCGAATTTCGTGTAGCGGTCTATGTATTGCCGCCCCCATTGTTCGTTGCCCACGCCGAGCATCTTCATGTTGAAGGGCGCGGGATGTCCCAGCGCCGCACGTTTCGCGCCCCAGACGGTGTCCGGCGCGCCGTTGGCAAATTCAATCAGGTCCAGCGCGTCCTGGATGTAGGGTCCAAGCTCGTCAATCGGGCAGAGTTCGCCGGAATTGAACTGGCATGCCATGCCGCAGTTCAGTATCGGCAGCGGCTCGGCGCCGATGTCCTCGCACAATTGAAAGTATTCAAAAAAGCCGAGGCCGAACGATTGGAAATAATCCGGGGTCGGGCGGTGTTGAAATTCGTAGTTCCAGCGGTCAATGAGCAGATGGCGGTCTTCAACCGGGCCGATGGTGTTCTTCCATTGGTAGCGGCGTTCAAGCACGCTGCCCTCCACGATGCAGCCGCCGGGAAAGCGCAGGAAGCCGGGATGCAGGTCCGCCAGCGCCTGCACCATGTCCGCGCGCAGGCCGCCGGGACGGTTTTTCCATGTGTGCTGCGGAAACAATGAAATCATGTCGAGGTCAACGATGCCTTTGCCGTCCATCACCACCGCCAGCCGTGCCTTCGGGTCGGTGTCCTTGGGATGCAGCGTGGCCGTGACTTTTTTCCAGCCTGAGGAGAAATCCTTCAACTCCACCGCGTCAAGCAGCGTGCCGTCGCCGCCGTAGAGCTGCACCCGCACCACCGGCGAGCCGTCCACGCCGCGGATCTGCGCGGAGAAATTGTATGTTTCATCCTTGCTGACACCGATGCCGCGAAAGCCCTCGTTGGAAATACCGAACGGCGCCGTGCCTTCCGAAACCAGGCGGACATAATGGGGGTTGTTCGCATCGAAAGGATCGTCGTCGCGCACGGACAATTCGCCCTGCGCCAGGCTCGGGCTGATTTTGATCCAGCCCATGAGCGGATCGGGAAATTCAAACGAACGGTTCTTTATCAGTTCCGCATACAACCCCCCGTCCGCGCCGAAGTTGATGTCCTCAAAAAAAATCCCCCACATGGACGGGTTGATCTTTGCGCCGGGCTTGTCCGCCTCCACGGATATGACCGGGGCCGCCGGCATAGGATGCGGGAGCATGGCGATGAACATCACCATGAACATCTGTTTGACCGTGAAAAATGTGAATCGCATTTTTTTCATATGATTGGCGGATTGATGGCTGGCATTTTTTGCATCGGGCTTGGTGAAGTCAATTATTTAAGCGGATTGAGATTTGGCGGCAAAATTCCTGATCGCAAGAGGGATTATGCACTTCACAAACAGGGCATTTGTTTTATCCGCAGATGACGCGGATTACGCGGATAAAAATCAAGAAAATCTGCGTTCATCTGTGAAATCTGCGGATTCAAAGCACAAAAGTTTG
>Ga0181529_10006733_pt1 | contig 11595 bp, 9 predicted proteins | sample PEATcosm2014_Bin_36_FD_119763 | JGI IMG/M metagenome (GOLD analysis project Ga0181529, IMG submission 119763) | Peatland microbial communities from MTU Mesocosm Facility, Houghton, MI, USA - PEATcosm2014_Bin10_30_metaG | ecosystem: Environmental > Terrestrial > Soil > Wetlands > Peat | place... | reverse complement strand
CGACCAGGGCAGGAACGAGCAGATGGCGGGACGGGAAGGCCAGATCTCGACCGACGATTCCACCCTCAACGCCTGGGTGATCCCGACCGATGAAGAGTTGCTGATCGCGCGTGACACCGTGCGCTGCATCCTGGGCGAGCCGCATCCGGGGTAGGAAAGCGCCTGGCGCGGGCTGTCAAGCCGGCAGCGTCGCCAGTCGTGGCGACGTTTCTTGGCAACCGCGCGGCACCGCGCCCAAAGAAATGTCTAGACGATTCTCGACACAGCAGGCAGGACTGCCCGCGCCACCGCCGTTAATACGGCCACTTCCATCCGTTGATTTCCGGGCTGTCCACGCCGTGCTCGTAGGCGTAGTTCCGGCAGTCGATCTGCATGTTGCGGAAACGCTCCTTGGCGTGAGCGCCGATCCGTTGCAGCCGGGGCGTGCGGTCGATCGCGTCGATGGCCAGGCTGAAGCGGTCGATCTCGTTGTTGATCGCCAGCTCCATGGGCGTGTTGATATTGCCCTTTTCCTTGTAGCCGCGCACGTGCATGTTGTTATGGTTCGTGCGGCGGTACGCCAGCCGGTGAATCAGCCAAGGGTAGCCGTGGAAGTTGAAGATGACCGGCTTGTCGACGGTGAACAGCGAATCGAAATCGCGGTCGGTCAATCCGTGCGGATGCTCCGTGCTGGGCTGCAGTTTGAACAGGTCGACCACGTTGATGAAGCGGATCTTGACGTCGGGAAATTCCTTGCGCAGCAGGACCGTGGCGGCTAACGCCTCCTGCGTGGGAATATCGCCGGCCGAAGCCATTACCAGGTCCGGTTCGCCGCTGGGATCGGTGCTGGCCCATTCCCAGATGCCGATGCCCTTGGTGCAGTGCTGAATGGCGGCGTCCATATCCATATACTGCAAGTGCATCTGCTTGTCGGACACGATCACGTTGACGTAGTTTTCGCTCTTCAGGCAGTGCGCCGCGACCGAGAGCAGGGAATTCACGTCGGGCGGAAGATAGATGCGGGTGACGGTGGCGCTCTTGTTGACCACCACGTCCAGGAATCCGGGGTCCTGGTGGGTGAACCCGTTGTGATCCTGCCGCCATACCGTGGACGTGATCAACAGGTTCAGCGAAGCGACGCGCTGGCGCCACGACAAGTGACTGGAGATCGAGAGCCACTTGGCGTGTTGGTTGAACATCGAATCGATCACGTGTACGAAAGCCTCGTAGGTGGAGAGGAAGCCGTGACGCCCGCTCAGCAGGTAGCCTTCCAGCATGCCCTCCACGGTGTGTTCGCTGAGCATTTCGATCACGCGGCCGTCGGGCGCGAGCTCGGTGCCATCGGCATCCTCGGGGAAATACTGGGCGATCCAGAACTTCCGGCTGGCCTGGTAAATGGCGTCCAGCTTGTTGGAGGTGGTCTCGTCGGGGCCGAAGACGCGGAAGTTGTTCATGTTCATCTTCATCACGTCGCGCAGGAAAACGCCGAGCGGGCGCGTGTTTTCGGCTTCCGATTTTCCGGGTTGTTCGAGGCCGAATGCGTAGCTGCGGAAATCCGGCAGCCGCAAACCGCGCTTGAGGATGCCTCCGTTGGCGTGAGGGTTGGCGCTCATGCGGCGCGTACCGGTTGGCGCCAGCTCTTTCAGTTCCGGCCGCAGCTTGCCGGCGGCATCGAACAACTCTTCCGGCTTTTCGCTGCGCATCCAGTTCTCCAACGTCCGCAGTTGCTCGGGGTTCTTCTTGACGTCGGGCAGGGGAACCTGGTGCGCTCGCCAGAAACCTTCCAGTCGATGGCCCCCCACCTCCAGCGGCGCGCCCCAGCCCTTGGGCGTTCGCATCACGATCATCGGCCAGCGCGGCCGCTCGGCCACGCCGGTCGAGCGCGCTTCCTGGCGCACCCGGCGGATCTCGGAGACCGCGTGCTCTACGGTCGCGGCCATGGCCTGGTGCATCGAATCCGGGTCCGATCCTTCCACGAAGTACGGCGTCCACCCATATCCGCGCAACAGTTGTTCCAGCTCTTCGTGGCTGATGCGCGCCAGCAGCGTGGGGTTGTTGATCTTGTAGCCGTTGAGATGAAGGATGGGCAGCACCGCGCCGTCGCGAACGGGAGAGAGGAATTTGTTGATGTGCCAGGAGGTCGCCAGCGCGCCGGTTTCGGATTCGCCATCGCCCACCACCGCGGCGACAATCAGCTCCGGATTGTCGAAAGCCGCGCCGCAAGCGTGAGAGAGCACGTAGCCCAGCTCGCCGCCTTCATGAATCGAGCCGGGAGTTTCCGGCGTGCAGTGGCTGCCGATCCCGCCGGGGAAGGAGAATTGCTTGAAGAATTCGCGCATCCCCTCTTCGTCCTCGCTCTTGTCGGGATAGATTTCCGAGTAGGTTCCTTCCAGGTATACCGGCCCCAGCACGCCCGGGGCGCCATGTCCCGGCCCGGCCATGAAGATCGCGTCCAGATCGTATTTCTTGATCAATCGGTTCAAATGAACATAGGCGAACGACAGGCCCGGGCTCGATCCCCAGTGACCCAGCAAGCGGTTCTTGATGTGCTCCGGCCGCAGCGGTTCCTTCAACAGCGGGTTTTCGACCAGATAGATCATGCCCAGGGCGAGGTAATTGCAAGCTCGCCAGTATGCGTGCGTGCGGCGCAAGTCTTCGGCGCTCAACGGCGTTCCCGCAATCGTGGATCGCGCTTGTCCGTAAGCGCTCAGATCGGACGCTGGGCTAGTATCGGCTGCGACAGGTGGCATTTGGGGCTCCCTTTTACAGCTTACCTTGCCCAAATGACGATTCGATTTCGGAAGCCGTGGCGCGGGCCTGTCAGCCTGCTGGGTCGAGAGTCGTCTCGACCCTTCCTGCTCGATCTCTGGCCCAGTATGCCAGGAAGAACAGCCGAGATGACCCTCGGCTCTTGCAGCCTCTGACAGGCCGCGCCACTAGGTGGTAGGGGCGGTGCGGTCGACGATGCGGCCGTCGCGCATGTGGACGGTACTGTGGCCGTAAGCCGCGGCTTCGGGATTGTGCGTGATCATGAGGACGGTTTGGCCCAGCCGCCGGTTCAGGTCGCGCAGGACTTCGAGCACCGCTTTAGAATTCTCGCTATCCAGATTGCCGGTTGGCTCGTCCGCCAGCAAGATGGCGGGGTGGTTGACGATAGCGCGCGCGATGGCCACGCGCTGCTGTTCGCCGCCGGAGAGCGCATTGGGTTTGTGATCCAGCCGGCCGGCGATACCGAGCAGGCGCAGCACCTCATCGAACTGCGCATCCGGCTTCGTGCCCAGGCCCGCGATGTGGCGCGCCACCGCGATGTTGTCGCGCGCCGTCAGATTGGGCAGCAGGTTGAATTTTTGGAACACGAATCCGACCGTTCTGCGGCGTAGTTTCGTGCGGCCCGCGTCGCTCAACGCGGCCAGGTTTTGGCCGCCCACTTTCACCTCGCCCGCGGTGGGCGGCGTGAGTCCGCCGATGATGTGAAACAGCGTGGATTTGCCCGAGCCGGAGGGCCCCACAAGGGAAAGGAACTCGCCTGCCTGGACGGTGAGGTCGACGCCCCGCAGCGCCGGCACATCCACCTGGCCGACGCGGTAAACCTTACGCAGTTCGCGGGTTTCGATGATGGCGCCGTCACTCATAAGCCAGCGCCTCGATGGGGTCTTGCCGTGCCGCGCTCAGACCGGGATAGAGCGCACCCAGGATGGCGGCGGCCAACGTGATTGCCGCTACGCGGGGCCACCAGCCGTATGCGATCGCCATTTGAAAGGAGGCCGGAACCAGCGTTTGAATCAGCCACTGCGCGCCATAGCTGAAGACGATACCGAGAATCGTGCCACCCACTCCCAGCAGCGCCGCCTCAATCAGGATTATGCCGAGGATGAAAGCTTTGGATGCGCCGAGAGCTTTCAAAATGCCGATTTCGCGCGTGCGCTGCAGCACCACCATATACATCGACAGCCAGACCACCGTGACGCCGATCACCACCCCGATCGCCGCCACCACCACGGTAAACGGCTTGATCGCCGGAATCTGGTCTACGTTGTACATGGCCGAGATCTCGTCCATGGTGTAGACCGGATAATCCCTGAGCAAGCGGATCAGTTCTTCTTTCACCAGGTTGATATTGGCCGGAGCGTCGGCCTGGACGTAGATCTGGCCGATCTTGCCGGTTGCCGCGCGGAGATCCTGTAGCGTCCCGACCTGGACAAACAGTCGCGCCATCTTTCCCGGCTCAACGACGCCTGCCACGCGCCAGTTATGACTGACCAGGTCGACCGTCTGGCCCACCTGCAAATGGTGCTCCTCCGCGTACAGCCGGTCCACCAGAATGTCATCGGGGCCCTTGAGCGGGCCACCCCGGTCGAAAGTGAAGCCGCCGGTCATCTGACTGAACCTCGCCATGTCGATGCCGGCGAGGAGCATGATCACTTCAACCCGTTCGTTGATGACGCCCGTGGCGAGCTTCACGTGCGGCTGCCGTTGCACCAGGTCCACCATCCTCGCCGGGATGGTGATGGTGCTGGCGCTGGTGAGCCCTTTCACGTCCGAGCCGCGGATCATGATGTCGGCGCCCGCTCCGCGCTGGCGGTCTTGAGCGTCCGACAGCATCCCCTGCGTCAGACCAACCAGGGTCAGAATCAAGGTCACCGGCACGCCGATCAGCAGGATGGTGAGCAGGCTGCGCATCGGCCGGTTTTTCAAGTTTTCCAGAACCAGCTTGCCGGTCACTCGGGCTTCGTCTTTCCTTCGGTGGATGGCGCGGGCGTTTGGCCGGCCGGCGCCGCGGGCGGCTGCCCGAGAACCCGCAACGTGGTCCCGGGCGGCTGCTCTAATACGAATTTATCATCGCTCACGCCCTTATTGATCTCCATTTTCACCAGGTCGATGACCACGCCGTATTCGTCCTGCGGGCGATTGATTTCCACATGTTTTGGGAAAGGCATTTTATCGTAGGTTTTCCACTCGGAATAGCGCGCATCGGTCAGGATGTTGCCCGCCGCGTCGAAAATCATCTGGCGCGAAATTTCCAGGTTCCCGCGGCTGAACCAGATCGTCCGATCGAGCCGCAGCGCGCCATGGTCTTCGTGGACCACGTGCAGGATGTAGAAGGCCCCCTCCTCGTCGGTGAGGTTTTCGAGCAGTACTTTGTCGGCCGCCGTGTCCACCGGGTGCACCAGCAGGGCGTCGACAAAATGCTGCGGGCGCAGGTTTTCCAGCTTATTTTCCGAGCGCTGGATGATCTCGTTTTTGCCTTCGATAAACGCGTCGCGGGACGGGATGTACAATTCGAATCGGGCGCCATCCGAGGTCATATCGAAGGCCTTATTGCGGACCACCGGGTACAGCCCGATGATGCGGATGCTGGCCGGCTGCCGAAAGAGAATGTAGGCGCGGACGTCCTTGTACTCGGTGATTTTGCTCTTCTCCGCGGTGCCCAGAGCCGGAACCATATCGACGGTGGCGCTGAAATCGTGAACTGCCCGATATTGGCGGGAGACCGCTTCGAGCAGCGCCGCCTGGTCCGCCACCAGCAGCGGCTGCGCGGCGTTGGAACCTTTGCGCAAGATCAATCTGCGCCGCGCCAGGCACGATGAGAATCCCACCGACAAGGAGCAAACCAGAATCACCGCGAACGCATGGCGCCGAAAACGCATCTTCTCATTGTAGGCAACTGAGAAAGCACCCTGTCAAACCGCGGCCGCCTGCCCGCATGTTATAGTGAAACGAGTTGCCTGTGGGCCTGTGGCGCAGTTGGGAGCGCGCTTCCATGGCATGGAAGAGGTCGTGAGTTCGAATCTCACCAGGTCCACCAAAACAAAGCCCAATAAAACATAGAGTTACGAAAATCCTTGACCGCTTCCACATCGTGGAAGCGGTCACGCTGAGTCCATTTGGAGTCCAAACTGGCTAGAATTTGGACTCCAGCCAGCGGATCTGAATGTGGTGGGCCGTCCCCTTGAGATCACCCGGCGAAGGAAGATGACTTTACCGATGCGCCGTACTGCTCAATCCGCTACTCCTGTGCGGAATCGTCTGGATCAAACCTGCGCTACGATCGGGCAATCAGGCGCGGCAACCGGCGGCGGTTGCTCCCATGGCGCTGAGCATGGCCCGCAACTCATCCCAGGAGGTCGCGACCGGCGGCATCTCGAAGTGCAAGGAATCAGGGTCGCTATGGCTTGACTGGATCGCCGTTTCGGCCGGGTCGGCGTTGATGCCGGAGCCATGATCGATCACGCTCCATCGGCCTTTCCGACGATGATCGTTCGTCTTCATGATGATCCGGCCGCGATACACCCAGCAATAGTGCAGGTGCGAACTGACCCACCTAGGTTCTGTTCTCAAAAGGACATCGGTAAGGCTAGACCCGAGCATCGTGCCCATGCCGCCTGGTGTACCAACCTCTCCCTGCATGAAGATCTCTCGGCGCTTGTAGTCGTTTGAATACTGGTTGATCGCCTCCCGACAGGGTCCGAACTGCGACCCGCTTCCAATGGACCCGAGCATGTGCATGGCAACGGCTTCCGCTTCGAAATTGGGCGATCTGAAGATATGAACGTAGGATCTCGGGTGCGCGGGATTGCCGGTGTGCTCCTGCGGGTGAGCGGAAATCACCATCGTGGCGCACGCGTTCTCCTGATTTTCGGTCGGCGCTCGGGCGAACATCTGGCGCGCCATCGGCGGCCATTCCTCGCTAATCGAGTGCGGATCGCAGGACAACCGTTCGTCCTTCAGGTCGGCCATCCGTCGCAGCGCGTCGATCATTTCGAAACCAGTCTCGACATCGCCGGCGAACGCTGCGGCAACATATCGGCCGACCGGGTAAATTTTCTGCAGGCAGTCGATCTCGGTGTTATCGCGGAGCGTAACGCAGATATCCGACAGCCCGAATCCGTAGCCCCACATTGTAGGAGTGCCAACAACCCAAGTCATCTAACGGCCTCAGCCTATTATAGGGGCCGAGATCCGGGGCACGCGAGGGCGCCGAGGGCATCCTTGCCAGCGATTTCCTCAATAATCGAGGCCGCACAAGCCTACGACGCTCGCAGGCTCATATAGCGAATTACGAGGACGGGCCTGAATGGCATGGTAAAATCTCCTCGGGTCTGCGAGAACAATTCAGGAACCGAGAACCGACCGGCTCTGATCAACTGAAACCCGAAAATGCCTGACCTACCGAGGAACCGGCAAGACCATTTCGTTCCGCAGGGGTACCTGCGCGGCTTCATCGATCCTGCCAGGTCCAATCAGGACAGACCACTATGGTGCCTCAGCAGAGCACGGAACCAGTGGGAGCGGAAAAGCACCAGGCAGATTTGCAGCAGACGAGGTTTCTACGACTTCGCCACCGATCCGGTGAACGTCGAGCATCCCGACGTCACGTTCAAGAGCATGGAGAACGGCTTTCCGGCGTTGCGAGACGACTTGCAGCGCCGCAATTTCGTCGGGTGGCGGGAGCACATTGCCTTCCTATTGGCGTACATGCAGATGATCCGGGCACGCTCGCCGCAATTCTTCGTCGACCAATGCCAAGCCCTCGCGAACGCAAAGATGGCACGTGTAGTGGCCGTCAACCGCACGGACCAATCCCTCACCCACGACGGCTTTCGCCCTCTGACGGATGACGAAAAACACGATTTCACGATTGGTTGCATGCGCGAGGAAATCAAGAAAGGCGCAGCCTGGATGGAGGGTTTCCACTGGCAAATTCGGACGACGTTCGATCCGCACAGTCCCGTCGTGACCTCCGAGGCCCCCCTGTTCGTCAAAGGCGACGGCCCTCTGGCGAGTGAAACCATGACCATGGATGTGCTTACGCGGAAGACCTCGCTCGTATGTTTTCCGCTTTGCTGGCAGGCGTGTCTGGTTGGTCGGACTCGACCTTTCGAAAGTGACCTGGAGTCGTTCGAGCCAGGCGACCTGGCCGACTTCAGAGGCATGATGGCCGAGATGGCCCCGGACTATGTGATCTCCCCGCACGTCGTCAAGGGCTTGTTGCTCATGGGTCGGCCCGTCCCCAAATCCACAAGAGGGGTTGACAGCAACGCTCATTGCCGCAGAAAAAAGGGTACGGCAGATGTATATCGTCGGCGCGTTGCCAGTCCCATCGTCCCGCATGCGTTCGACTCGTATCGACCGCTAGGTATAATCTCCGAGTTATATTAGTCGTAGGTCGTAACATGGCGGCGCGGAATGTTCCGCTTCTGGCTGATCCTGTCCATCACGATTGGGCATTGCCCGCTCTCGTGTCTGGACACATTTTGAAGGCTCCTTCGGGCGTTGCCAGTTGCCGTTCATGCCGCAGACTACGCAGAACGCCGGATCGGTACAAAGCGGATCTCGACCCGCTGATTTAACGCGCCCGCTAGCCTGCGCAACATCGCCAGGGAGTGGCCCTCATAATCGGCGTCCTCAAGGCGGCAGATGACCGATGCGGTGGTGCCTATGAGCTTGGCAAGCTGAGCTTGTGTGAGGGCCGCTGCTGCCCTCAGTTCCTGGATTTTGCGGGCGATCTCTTCATTCGCGCGTGCCTCTTCCAGGTTCTTCAACCGGGCCGGCTTGCCTTCGTAGAACCGGCGGTGAAGGATCTCCACAGCATCGCTAGTCGATTTCAGTGTCTTGGCTTTTTTGTCTAGCATGGTCAAGCCTCCTCATAAGTGTGCTTCGCCGGATTCGCCTCAAACCGCTTCTTGCGTTCGACGGCGCGATCGATCTCTTTCGGCGGGACCACCCGCTCTTTTACGAGACCGTGGGAGACAACGGCCGCCATCGCGCCGTGAAAGAAGTACAAGATCCGGTGGTGAACGCCTCCCAGGCTGACGCGCAGTTCGTAGATGCCGTCGCGCAGGAAGTCCGCTTCAGGCCGACGCAGTTCGTGGCCCATCTCGCGCAGGCGCTCCAACCGGAGGTAGCACTTGTCCTGCACTTTCGCCGGTAACCTGTCGAACCACTCGATGAACGGGCATGATCCGTCTTCCTCCCGGTAGAGGGCGACTCTGGCCTTTGGCACTCGATCCCAGTCTATTCGCAATATTGCGAAAGGGCAAGTTTGCTCGCGAAGCTGCGAAAGCGGCCACCGCGCGCGCAGGAAAGCACGCCACGTGCCAGCCCCGCGTGGAGTCCGGACGCGCCAAGCCTCCCGTGGCGTCCACCGGAGTCCACGTCGCCTGCCGCTAAGTCTTTTGTTTTGCGCCAAACTGTCTGTAAGTGATTGATATTTCTTAGATGGCATGGAAGAGGTCGTGAGTTCGAATCTCACCAGGTCCACCAAACTCCTCAAACACTTACAGCCGAAACATTCCTCGAAAGCCCCGTTTTGGAGTCCAACTGGAGTCCAAAAAAATGGACGCCACGTCATTCGCGAGGTCCCTCGTGTGCGCTTCAGTCCATGGCGGTCCGATTTAGTGCTCACCAATTCTCCGGGGCTCTCTCCTCCACGCGCATACTGCTGCGGAACGCATGACGGGTGGGCATCGACCGTTTCCGGGAGAAACACTGGAGCGACCTCGAGCGCCGGACCGGTGTGCCTCCGTTGAAGGAAGTGAAAGGAGGACGGAGCTTTGATTCGGGTTTAGTCTGCTTGAATTCAGACATGTCAGCCGGTCGCGCGTCGTTCACGAGGTTCTGAACATCGTATATCACTTATTTTCAATAATATAGACGGGCGGCTTTGGCTGAGCGGAATAGGCCCCGTGCCACTCTCAAATCGGGAAGAAGGTTGCACGGCCTCGTGTACATGGAGAATCGTTCAAAATGCGTCTACTAGCCTTGGGAGTGTTGGTGTCTTCCTGTTGGGCTTCGGCTCAGACGAAGATCAGTGGGTCTTTGGAGTGCGCCAGGCCCGAATTCCGAGAAGTCATGGAGGTGGGCGACCGAGCGCCCCATACGATGGTTCTGTCGCGAAGACTGTGCGGATGGTCCAGCCCACTGGGAATAGAAGGAGTTAGCAGCAGAGATGACGTTCTTTCCCTCTTCACCGACGCGCGAGCAGACGGAGTCTACGACCACGGCTACAGCGTCATGATAATGTCCAACGGCGACAAGATCTTCATGCACTATGCCGGCTTCGCGAGAAACGACGGGCGGAGCCCGGCGTCGGGCGAGGGAAACTTCGCGCTCAGTGGTGGGACAGGAAAGTTCTTAGGGATTTACGGCAGTGGAACTTTAACGTCAAAAAGTACGGCCGATAGGAGAATGACCGTTCACATCGAAGGCCGGTACACTCTTCCAAAGTTCTAATGAAATAGGTCTCGTATACCGATAGAAAAGAACAGGGCACCCTTGCCTTCTCCGGGCTGCCGATTGACGTTCCACGCGTAACCTAAGGTGAAATTGACGTAGCTTGCGAGTTCGAGACGGATGCCCCCGCCAGGACCAATGCGGTTCCCACCTAAGGCGCCCTTCGCCGGCCCGATCCATGCCGTGTCGAACACGGCCACGGGACTCACGGAAAAGATGTTGAGATCCTTGAAGAGCGTGTTCAGCGTGCGGTCGACGAAAGCGATATCGCTGGCGGCCTTTTGGGCCGCCGACTTCTGGTCGATGGCGTTGAACTCAGTCATCAGGGATGTACGCGCGGCGTCAACTGCGGCAGCGGCGCTCTGGATGCCGGGATCGTTCAACTGCTGGTTTACTTCTCCCACGCAGGCGTCCTGGACCGACTTGAGATCGTCAGAGTCTACAGGCAGTAAGGCCGAGAGGTCGCCGTATTGGGTACTGCCCTTGGTCGCCAGGGCGCTGCTCACATCAAAAGCCGCCGTGCCGATATTAGTTGTACAATCGGCGAATTGGTCTTGCAACTGGCCGGGGTGAGCCGCTTGGGCAGTGTTTACGGCGCTCTGCAACGCGTTCAACAGTTGCTTCAGATTGGGAAGCTTACTCAACGCAACAGCAAAGTGCGGATCTTTCCAGGAATAATAATTCTGTTCGACGCTGGTGGCGGTGACGATCTGTGCATGCAGTACTTTGTTGAGTTCCGGATCGGTGCTCAAGTCCTTGGGCATGATGGGCTTTGATTTCACCGGATAGGCGAAGGTCAGGTTGATGCTGGTGAAGCGGTCAGCGCCAGCGCCTTCGCCAGTGAGATAAAACCGGTTTGCAGGAATGGCCCGAATTACAGGCACATCGCTAATCTGCCAGGAGTCCCCCGGCACAAAGTACTGCTCACCGTTTCCTCCGAAAAAGCGTGCCGGCAGGGGGATCGAGTGCGGCACCTGAATACCGCCGGACGTGAAGCGCGACTCCACTTCGAGCGGTTTGTGATCGCCGATGGGAATCCAAAACTCGTCAGCTACGTCGCCGATGTGTTTTCGCCAATCGATTTGCGTGGAGGGTCCAACGGAACCGAGCTCCAGCCCGTATGATGCCGAAAAGACGTTATGGCTGGTGCGCGAAGACAGGCCAACGTAGCCCTTCAGCGACCCATACCCGGCGTTGGAAACGGTCTGCTGAGGGAGCAACCCGGTGGGCAGTACACCGCTTTGCATATTACCTCCTTGCAGCAGGCCTCCGAAGCGTGCCAGGAAAGTGCTTTTCCAGAAAGGCCGTGTTTCACCATCCATCTGACCGGACAGGCCAGCATTCTCCAGCCGTGTCGTGCCCGCCGGTGCGGAATAATTCTGG
>Ga0181529_10006732_pt1 | contig 11595 bp, 11 predicted proteins | sample PEATcosm2014_Bin_36_FD_119763 | JGI IMG/M metagenome (GOLD analysis project Ga0181529, IMG submission 119763) | Peatland microbial communities from MTU Mesocosm Facility, Houghton, MI, USA - PEATcosm2014_Bin10_30_metaG | ecosystem: Environmental > Terrestrial > Soil > Wetlands > Peat | place... | reverse complement strand
GCGGGGAGAATACCACCAAAACGAGCCACATGAGCAACATGGTGAGCACGGCCATGGCGATCCACAGGGCCCGCTGCAACCGGTACTCCTTCCACACCAGCCGCCAGAAGATCGAGTGGGTCATGGTTGCACGGCCTCCTAATCCACACTCGGGGTTAAGGCGGTTTGTTTCGTTTCCGAAGGGGTTTCCTCGATATCGTGGTTGCCTTGCATGTAGGCGATAAAGATATCTTCCAGACCCGGCGAATGGACTTCCACGTCGTCGACGGTTTCTTGCGCGCGGAGCATGGCCAACCTTTCGTCGCCGGCGCCGCGCACGAGCGCTTGCCATTGCCGCCCTTTCCGGCGCTGCGAGAGAACCTGGCCGCCGAACGGGGGCAGCGTCGTCGCGCCGTCCTTCAGGGTTACGGTCACTCGGCGGACATGGGCCTTCAATCGCTCGAGCGGCTCGACCAACAACAGCTTTCCCTTGCGAAGGATAGCCACGGTGTCGGCCACCCGCTCCACCTCACCGATCTGATGGCTGGAGAGAAACACGGTCTGGCCCTGCGCGGCCCGGTCCACCATGCTCTCCAGGAATTCGCGGCGGACCAAGGCATCCAAGCCGGAGGTTGGCTCGTCCAGGATGAGCAACTCCGGCTGATGAGCCAGCGCCAACGAGAGCACCACTTTGGCCCGCGTGCCCTTGGACAGCGTTTTCAGCTTTTTCCCGCCGGGCAGACCGAATTGGGCCACCAGCCGCAAATACTCGGGCAGGAAGCCCGGCCCATAGAAACCGGCCGTAAACCAGCCGATCTCCTCGACGGTCATCCACTCATAGAGCGTCGGGCGTTCGGGCACATAGCCGACACGTTGCCGGATGGCCAATCCTTGCCTGGCACTGTTGCGGCCGAGGACTTCGGCCTGTCCCGCATCGGCTTCGGCCAACCCCAACATGATGCGGATGGCGGTGGTTTTGCCTGCCCCGTTTTCGCCTAGCAGCGCGAACACCACGCCGGGCGGCACTTCCAGCGAAACCGCGTCGAGCGCCGTTTCTGGGCCAAATCGCTTGGTTAGTTGATCGAGCCGGATGACCGGAGGCATGCTCATTTCTCCTGCCTTCATGCGTCACTCTCACTCTTGGGACAAGCATGAGGGATCTTAAGGGGATGCGTGGTCTACTTTTCTCCTCGCGGCAGAGGGGAAATCTTTGCCAGTTGCTGTTCTACCAACGTCCGCAGCTTGTTCGGATCGAGCCGACTGCGTTTGGCTTCCGCCAAAACCTGTTCCAAGCGCGTGCGGATGAGTTCCACCCGCTGCTCGCGGCAACGTTGGCCCGCACCGGCGGCAACCGCCAGTCCTGTACCGCGCACGGAGGTCAACACGCCTTCGTCCTGCAATTGGCGATAGGCGCGGGAAACGGTGTTGGGGTTGATCGTCAGTTCGTGGGCCAGTTCGCGGACGGAGGGGATCAATTCGCCCTCCTTGAGCACGTCGCCGGCCACGGCAAACTTGACCTGCCGGACAACCTGGTCATAGATGGCCAGGCCGTCGCCAAAGTCGATTTGAAAGAACATGTGGCGCCCTCTGTACTAGCTATATAGTACAGTAGACGACTCCGGATGTCAAGCGGGTTCTCGGAAAAAGCGTGCGTCGCGCAGTGTGTAGCGGGCGGGCTTGCCCGCCGCGTTGGAACGCCAAACGAACGCGGCGGGCAAGCCCGCCCGCTACACGTCCGAGTTCCCAATCGCCATGATCCGTTGCTACACCCCGGAAACTCGGCCAGATTGCAGCGCCGCGCGCGTCGGATTAGAATAGACAACGATGAGCTTCCCGCAGACACGCTTAACTCTCGTCCAGCGGCTGGTGTCCGGCGGTACCGAGGAAGATTGGCAGATCTTCCTCAAGGACTATTGGGGGCCGGTCTGTCGCTTCTCGCTGCGCTTTGGCGCCAGAAATCTGGACGAAGCGGAAGACGCCGCTTCAGAAACGTTTGAGGTGCTCTGGCAGCAACGGCTGCTGGTTCGCTGGGTTTCCAACCGCTCGGCAAAGTTGCGGACTTTACTGTGCACGGTCGTTCGAAACATCCTTTCTCATCGAAATCGAGTTCGAGCGAGCCGCGAGGGGCGGCTGGCCGACGTGGCAAGACACTTCGAGGATCTGAAAGGGACGTCCGATGAACAGGCCGACGCCTTCTACGCCGCCTGGGTCGAAGACATTGCGCAGCAGGCCGTCGAATCGATGGCCGGCGACTACTGCCGCAATGGCCAGGCGGACTACGTGAGGGTCTTGTACGGCCGGTTATGCCAAGGCATGACCATTGCAAAGGCGGCCGAAGCGTTGGAACTCTCGCCCGCCGTCGTCGACCATTATTTCCGGCACGCCCGGGAGCGGCTGGCCGAGAAATTGGAACAACTGATCCGCCGCCAAGTGCTAGGCTACTGTCCGGCGGAAGAAGCCGAAGAGGAATTCGCCGCCGAGTGGCAGCGGTTGGGCCAATACCTGACCGACCACGGTGGGCTGGACGCGGCCGTCCGTGCGGCATACGGCCTGCTCGATCCGGTTCAGGCGCGAAGACAACACACAGTGGGGTTCACGAAGGCCACGGCCCGGCTGACCTCCGTGATTCGCTCTTCGCCCGACATAACCCATTCTAAAGACCCGACTTAAAGCGTCTGCGCCGCATGACGCACTGCGGCCTTCTCGGCCAGAGCGGGAATTCTCTGCGAAATCTGGCCGCTGGGTTCATTAAGTTCTCTGAGACGCTTGTTTTCCATCCCAGGGTGACGCGTCGCCTGCAAAGTTAATGGAGGTGTGAAATGGTCCGGTTGAAGTCGAACGCTGCGGCATTCGCACACACGAAGGGACGAATCATCGCTTGGCGTGCGACACTCGCGGTCGCAATCTCGTACGTGGCATTGGCCCTCGCCACGGACGCGCAGGCTACCACGTTGACTTTTGACGATTTGCCCACACCAAGCGCTGGTACGCTGGCGGTTCCCGCCGGTTACGGCGGACTCAATTGGCAGAACTTCGGTTACCTTGATCCCGTCGATCGTTACGGAACACGGGACACAGGTTACCTTCACGGAATGATATCCTCGCCCAACGTTGCCTACAATAGAAATGATGACGTGGCTCCGGCTACCATCAGCGGCTCTCAATTCACCTTCGATTCCGCCTATTTTACGGGCGCTTGGAATGACGGCTTGATCATTCAGGTCACAGGTTACAGTGGCGGAGTCCTGGTCGACAACGCCGCTGTGACTGTGGATTCAACCTCGCCAACGCTCGAGGTGTTCAATTGGAGCGGAATTGACGAACTGGTGTTCTCCACCTCGGGAGGAGTAAATCACGGCTACGGGTCGGGCGGCGAGGAGTTCGCAGTAGACAACATGACGATCGATAAAGTCCCCGAGCCCTCCGCCCTCGCCCTGCTCGGCATCGGTGCCCTGAGCCTGCTTGCCTACGATTGGCGGCCACGAAATCGGCGAGTAGGTTCGCTCCTGGCGGCAGTGGGTGCGGAGCGAGTGGACAGCTATGCCCCCGACAAAAAGCCGTCCGCCATGAGTCAAGGTTTTGGCGGCCGCACGGAAGCCGACGGGGGCTGATGAAGGGTTTTTCCAGCTTCGTATTGTGCGATCTTGTCCCGCGCAGCGTCCGCCAACGCCAGGTTGTTATGCTGCGTGGCAAGGTCCAGGGCTTTCCGGTAATGTGCGACCGCTTCGTCGAATCGGCTCCGAGCAGCTAAGACACCGCCAAGATTGTAGTGGGCCTTGATGTAATCCGGCTTGATTTCCACAGCCTTCTGATATTGTGCGATGGCCTCGTCGAACCGGCCCAGGCGAGCGAAGGCGGCAGCAAGGTTGTTGAGAGCCTCGACGTGGTCCGGCTTGATTTCCAGTGCCTTCTGATACTCTGCGATGGCCTCGTCGAACCGGCCCCGATTGGCCAATACGTTGCCCAGGCTGTAGTGGGCCCCGGCGTCGTCCGGTTTGATTTCCAGCACCTTCCGATACTGGGCCATCGCCGCATCCAGCCGCCCCTGGCGGAGCAAGACACCGCCCAGGTTGTAGTGGGCCTCGGTGAAGTCCGGCTTGATTTTCACGGCCTTCTGATAGTGTGCCATCGCCTCGTCAAACCGGCCCCGATTGGCCAGAGCGACTCCCAGGTTATTGTGGGCCATCCAACAATCGGGATTTCGATCAATGGTCGCAAGGTAAAGCGAGTCAACGTCGCTGTACATCCGACTCTGCCGCCAAGTCAAGACCCCCAAGCTCACCAGCAGCGTCAGACACACCGCATACCCGACCGGATGATTCCAGAGCCTCCAACGCCTCAGCAGTAGTGTCGCACCGGCTGAGACGAAGGTAATCACCCCCAGGCTCGCCAAGTACTGAAAATGGTCGGCCACGAACGAGTACAAGAACGGAAACACGTTGCAGAACCCCAACGCCGGCAAGAGTGTGCCGACGAAGAACAGCAATCCGGCCAGCGGTCCGCGCCACCGTCGCCGCAGGGCCCAACATCCGGTCAACAACAGCAGCGCCGCCAGCGGGAATAGATATTGCCACCAAACGGCTTGGCTGACCTGCCAGCGGGGATAGATAAAAATCAACTCCGCGGGCCAGACGAGCTTGCCGAGATAGAACCAGATGGCCCGGCCGGCCAGCAGGCAGCGTTCCACGATCGTCAGCTCGAACGCCGCGCCCTCAGCTCCGATCAACTTGCGTTCCACCCAAGCCGTGAACAGGCCGGCCATCAGGCCCAGCACAAAAAACGGGACCAGTGGCAAGACATCTCGGCGCCACGACAACCGGCCCCGCTGCCACCAAAAGATCACCAGCAGGGCCGCCGGCAGCGTAGCTGCCGTCGTTTTGCTCAACAGGCCCAGTACGAACAGGGCCAACGTCCCGAAGTACCAACGATTCTTCCGCTCCTGGTCGAAACGCAGGTAGGCCAGCATGGCCGCCAGGTAGAACACGGCCGAGAGCGTGTTTTTTTGCTCCGTGATCCAGGCCACCGATTCCACGTGGACCGGATGCAGGGCAAAAATGGCCGCCGCCAGATAGGCCCCCGGAACCCTCCGGCGGCGCAGCACCAAGGCCACCAGAACCACGGCGGCCGCGTGCAGCAAGATGTTCACCAGGTGGTAGCCGAGCGTGGCGTCGCCCCACAGTCGGTGTTCGACCCAGAAGGCACTGTGCAGCAGCGGATAGTATTGCTGCGTCGCCCCCAGATGAAACCAGATGCAATACAGGCCATGCCAGGAACGTAGTTCGGGACGGGGCACGTGCCGGTGGTCGTCCCAGACGAATCCACCCCGCCAAGCCGGCTGATAGACCAGCAGCACCGCGACCACCAGGCCTGCCAGCAACAGCCATTCCCAAGGGGCGAAAGATGGGAACACGGCCCGGCACGGCTCTTGTGGCTCCGAACGTCCCGATCGAGCACCCTTGCGAGCAGATGGCGCGTCTGGCGATCTCTTGGGCATTAGCCTCGAACCGTGGTCGGGTTTAGAAGGTGCTGATGCATGCCGCGCCAATCAGCATTGACAAGTACGGCATGACCAGGCTCCGTTCGTGTTTCAGCCCCACAACCCTGTGCACCGGAAGCAAGAAAACCTTCAAGACACGACAAATAGAAGCTAAGCGTGAAGCTCCCATTCTAACGGATTCAAAGACTCGTGTAAAATGGCGGAAAACATCGGGTACGGCAAGTTTTTCTTGGCAAAGGGGACTGGCTCCGTTTGCCGCGCAGCGGCCCGAAGGGTGCTTTGCACAAACGGTGCCTGTCCCCTCTGCCGCCCAAAGTTGTACCTTGACGAGAAACGGCGGCCGCGTCTTATGCGAGACGCGGTCTATAGGACGGATGCGCTGAAAACGCATTTTCAGCCGTTGGATGAGAAACATCATTGATCCATCGCGGCATCGCCCCCCCTTTTGTTCCCCGACGTTCTGTAAATCGTCGGGAAGGCTCAAGGGGCCGGGGGCGGAGAGACCACGACGACAAGGCTGCCGTTGCTCCGCTGCCATATTCCAGACGGCAGGGAAATCCCTGTCTGCGATCCCAGGTCCACGATCCACTGCCCGCTAGCCGCCGCCGGATCGGTGCGTTGCACCTCGATCACCTGCAGTTCGCCGATCCGCTCGGCTCCCCCAGTGCGGATGATCGTATAGAGGGTTCCATCCGGCCCGCGGATACAGCATGTGTGGTCCAGATCCAAATTCTCCTCCACGAAAATGCGATAGCTCGTGGTGGTGGAGGCCGTCCCCGCGATGCTGGTGATGGTGGTTTCCGTCGGTTGGATTCTCGCCCGCACCCCGGTCCGCCACGTTCGCCATGTTGTCTCGCTGGAACCACCGGGCGTGCTGACGGCTTTCAGCACGGAAATCGTGTCGTCCAATCCGAAAGCGACGGAGACGTTCTTCGTCTCGCAGCGCCAACGGACGCCGAGTGTCGCGCACTTGACTTCGAGAATCGTCCAACGTTGCCCGTCGCCATCCAGAATCACATCACCCGCTCGGGGCGCAACAGGCAGTTCGGCAACGGGCAAGTGCCAGATGACCGTGGCGGCCGTATACTGGCCACCGCTAGGGACATTTTTGTGGACGTCGCTACTGGTATTGATAGCGGCTTCGGCGGAACTGATGGCCCGGCGCAGGGCGTGACTAATGGCCGTGCCGGCTCCGCCAGGCGTGGTTCCGCAACGCAACAACGTAACGGCCTCCGTGCCATCGCTTATCGCTAAGTCGTCCGAAGGGTCGAAGTCGAACATGGCGGTCGGGGGTCAGGGGGGCGGAGCTTGCGAAACTATCGACACGGCGCCGAACTGGCCACAACAGGGAGTGGCACGCTTGCGGCTTTGCCGCCAGGATTCGTGGCAGTGCTTACGTGTATCCTTGCGATCGCACTTCGACCGGCAATTCGCCCGCCAGATTCGCGTTGCACCAGTCGACGGTCCGCTGAAGTTGCGTCAGATAGTCGCCCCAGGCGACCAACTGACCATCGATCTGGTACGTGGGTTTCGGCCGGGCGGTAATCTCCGCGATGCGGGCTAACGTCTGGCTCTTGATCGTGGCGATTTGTTCGGCGTTGCTGGACATCGGTAGTCGGGGTTAAGGGATAGCGATCAGCACTGGTCAAATCACGTTAATTCGGAAGCGCACCAAAATTACCTGGCCGGTGGCCGGAGTCAGTTGGTACTCGATCAGGAAACGGCGGCCGGCGATGGCAAACGCTGGATGGAGCGACACGTCGAGCACGTGGCGGAAGTTGTAGCCGACGGCATCCACGGTCCATATCGGATCCGTCTGAAGCGTACTGAAGATGGCGTCGGCGACGGTCAAAGACACGTTCGCGTGCCCGGTCACGGCCGTGCGGCTATCGGCATCCTGATCGTCCAGCAGGTAGGCGGTATACCGGATCGCGTGCATGTCGCCCGGGAGAATGTTGGTTCCGCCCTGGCCGACGATTCGCGCCAGCAGCGTAACTGAACCGTTCTTGAACGCCGTTCCGTAGATATCGCATGCTTCAGCCATTGCACAGCCCTGCCGTCGCGCCGGGGTGATAGTTTTGTCCGATGGTTGCGCCCGCGTCGAATGTTTGCCCTGCTACGACTCGGTATGGTCCGCCAACCGAGGTCGCATAACTCGATTTCCAGCCGAGGAGCCAAGCCAAGAGGTCTTTGAAGCCGGCAGTCATATTAGGTTTCAAGGGTCAGAGGTTCAGGTGAGGGATTCGGCATGGCATTCTCCACGAAGGACACGAAGCTCACGAAGTGCTTTCTTGGTGCCCTTCGTGTCCTTCGTGGATCCTTTTCTCAGCCGACTCCATCAATTGGATTCGCGCTGGGGTCGGTGGATATCGGAATCTGGACGTGGGAGGTTTTTCCATCGGTACGATAGATGGTCAACCGGCCTGGATTGTCGATGGTATTAGCCTTGTTCGTCGCGGCCAAAATCACCGTGGCCAACGAACAGCGGCTGGCGGCTGCTTCCGCGTGCGAGACGTCGCGGGCCAAGAGGGCGTCGGCCAACGCCTCGCGCTCTGCCGCGGTAAGCGTTCCGACGGCGGCGGCCAATGCCGCCACGTCCGCGGCCACCGTGTGACCGCCCGCCGGTGTTCCGAGAGCCGCTGCTGTTGCCAGGTCTGCTCCGTTCTGCTTGTCCACGACCTTAAACGCCCCGTCGCCGTCTTGCAGGGGCGTAGCGGCGGGCAGTTTGTTGTGGATGTCAGTGAGTTTGCTTCGGTCGTCCGTCGTAAAATCCACGGCCGTGGTATCGACGACTTGCGTGGTGTTCGTATAGAGCCGTGTCACGCCACTCTGGACGACGGAGAAGGTCCATACCAATTGCTCGATGGCGTCGGAAGCCGAGGCCGTGTAAACCGACCGGTAGCGGCCGGTACTCACGAAGGTCATCGCGGCGCTGTCCAGCCGAGCGCTGAGGTCGGTCCCGGTCTGGTTCACCAGCGCGATCGATGGCGCCGCATCGGGGGCGGCCATCTGCCCGGCATCATCGTAGAGCAATAACTCGATGCGATAGGTCACGGCTCCCGAATCCGGGCGCTCGATCATCGCCGGCACGGAGCGGACGCAGGAGGTGTTGTTCTGGATCGACTGGACGTCAGCCTTCGAAGATAACACATTGCCGCTCGAATCCACGGCCCGGATGTTGCCGCTGCTGTCCACCGCCGGCTTGTTGTCCGGCTGGACTAGCGCACTGGCGATTGAACCCGGAAATGTCACGCCTAACGTCGGCGAGAAGACGGTATAGCCGCGAATGGTTCGCAAGTCGGCCCCAACGTATCCGCCAGAGGTCATGGCGGCCGGCTGTTGGTCGCGCCAGTAGTAGAGGTTGGCCTTGAGGTATCCGCCGGCGTCCTGCGGGGGGGCCGTGTCAAAGCCCACGCTCGCCGCGACCGTTACGGCCTGCGAGCAGGCAACGGCCTGTCCCTTGACGGTGGCCAAGTCTGCTGTCGCCGCGCGGAAGGCAATCGAAAAGCCTGCCAAAACCGCGTTGACGGTTTGACCATCAATCACCGCACCGCTGAGGACGACTGTATAATCGTGACCCGCTGCATAGAATGCATCCGCAGTGGCGATAGTCACCAGGTTGACGCCCGGCACGCCGTTGAAACTCGGGGTGTACGTCACTCCGTTGGTCGTCCCCGCGGTGCCGTTGTCCTCGTAGACGGTGACCGTGCCCGCCGTGGTGGGCGCGACAGCGCCGCCACTCTGACTGCTGGTGGAAAACATGAAGTTGAGCGTCTGACCGAAAGTGATGTTGCCTAAATATTTCATGGAGTAATCCCTCCCGAGCGATGGGGGATTAGGGATGAGAGTTTGAACTCCACCCCCCAATCCCTGACCCCAAATCCCTATGTCAAAGCGCCGAGCAGCGGAAGACCGGATGCCAGCGAACCGTCGATCGCCGGCCTGACGGCCGTGCCGAAGGTTTGCTGCGGCCCCCAGCTTAATTGGCCCGCAAGGTCCTTTTGATTGAAATATTCAAATCTGATCCAGTCGCCGGATCGGGCGATATCGGAGAACCGCACTTCGTCGATCGTGCCATCCATGCAATACGAACTGTTACTTGTGCGCTGCGTTCCGATCGTTAGCGGCACGGCCTGTATGGCCGGCGCCGCCGTCGTCGCCAAGAATGCCGCCTGGACGCCGTTGATGTAGAATCGCAAAAAGCTTCCATCGTAGACACCGTAAACGTGGTACCACGTGCCTGTCTCTGAGAACACGGTGCCGCTGGTAACACATACATACGAGGCGGGCTCCGCGGAAGTGTAGAAAACCTCGCCGAAACCGAGAGAGTGCGCGCGGAAGCCATAATTGGCGGAAGTATCCCCCTTGGCGGCGATATCGTAATATCGGTTGAGGGAAGGAATCGAAGTGAATTTGACCCACGCGGAAAGTGAGAAGTAGTTGCTAGTTCCCAGGCTGGGCGAATCGTCGATGGCGATGTAGTTGGTGTACGTCCTGCTGAAAAGCTGCGCGCCCCCGAGGAGGCCCGCGGCCGGCGTTGGCATGTTCGTCGTGCTGGAACTGAGGTTGCCGCAGGTGCTCGAGTCGAAGTAGGGAACACTCGTCTCGTCAAGATGCCAGACGCCATGGAAGTTGGCGTCCCAGACGCTGGTCGAGCCACTCTGTGCAGTTGCCTGCTGATTGCCATAGTAACAGTAGATCGTCGTGTCCGCGCTAGCCGAGATCGACGGCACGCGCACCCAGAAAAGGCCCGTGGCCGCTCGCCACTCGTTACCGTTATGGTCCGAGCCGGCAAGGACCAAAAACGACTCGTTTTCGGCAAAGAGCAGGTTGCCGCCCACATCGGTGAAACGCAGGTCCGCTCCGTCGGGGCGGCAAACGCCGCCTATGTCCGCATCGCCGGTGATCCGCACGCACAGCGGGAAGCTGCTGAGCGTGCTGGCCACGTTCACATGCGAAATCGTGATCGCCTTCCGTTGACTGTAAGTAACGCCGTCGATGGTGGGCATGCGTTTTCCAGAGTTAGAGATCAAAGGATGGGAAACCACTCAGATCAACGACCGTCGCCCGCTCGTTGCCACCAAGCTGCTGCATCACCGAAGTGATGCTTGGCAGAGTGATGAAATCCAATCTGCACGGCAGCCTTGGCTTGTCGCGATGTAATGCGTTCTTACTCGTCGAACCCTTGCCTGGTTCTTTCTCCCGCCGGGGAAAGAGGAGTTGATTCTAGGACGCGCTTAATAGCCAATCTCGGCGGCCTGCACCATGCCCACCCAGCGGATGTTGGTTGCGTCCGCGCCGGTGACCAGGATTTGCAAACACTTGTTCGTATCGTCGGCCGCAATGGCGACGTTCCAGTTGGCCGGATTGATGTCCACGCCGACCGTCTGCACGGCGCCTTCCAGCGATACGGTGTCGCTGACATTCTTGATGACGGCCTGCCGCACAAACATCGCCGAGGTGCCGTCGTCTTTCCGGGCCGCAAGGTGAATCAGAAACGCATACGTCTTGTTCGTATCACAAGTGAAAGGGACCGGCGTGAGGTTGACGTTGTCGAGATCCCCGGCGTAATCCGTGAGATTTAACGGCGTCGGCGTGGCGTCGGTCGCGTTGCAGGTTACCACCACCTCGGTATACTGTGCGTCTCCAGGCCGATCGAACTGGCTCGACGCAATCGCGCGCTGGCAACTCTTTGCGGCGAGGCTGCTTGCTCCTTCCGCGTGCGAAGCGACCCCGGAAGCCGCAGTAAATCCGCCTTCCGCATGAGAGCAAAGACCGGAAGCAACATTGTTCGCCCCATCGGCGTGCGAATAATCACCGCTGGCAGTTGTTTCAAAACCAGCCGCATGGGAGCCGTTGCCCGAGGCGGCCGTACCGCAGCCCTCCGCATGCGCAAAGTTACCGGAGGCCGTCGTGCAGCAGCCTTCCGCGTGTGAGAAGTTACCGGAGGCTGCTGTGCCGCCGTTCGCCGCAAACGCTGCTGCGCCGGTCGCGGAACACCCAACCCCGCATGCGGTGCTGTAGCCGGGAAAGGCCACGATCGAGCCCGTGGCGCCAAGTCCACCATCCACATTGATCGTGGTCGTGTTCGTACCGGAATCGTAACTCGCGCCGGTGAG
>Ga0181529_10006731_pt1 | contig 11597 bp, 7 predicted proteins | sample PEATcosm2014_Bin_36_FD_119763 | JGI IMG/M metagenome (GOLD analysis project Ga0181529, IMG submission 119763) | Peatland microbial communities from MTU Mesocosm Facility, Houghton, MI, USA - PEATcosm2014_Bin10_30_metaG | ecosystem: Environmental > Terrestrial > Soil > Wetlands > Peat | place... | reverse complement strand
GCCTGGCGGCCCTGGGGGGCGATGCCAGGCTGAATTGCCCCATCCTCTGCCTGGTGGGGGAAGAAGCGTGGAAGGCCAAGGAAGCCAGAACGTGCGGCGTCCAATGGGAGGTGGCTACGGCCATGGCGCTGATCGAGGCTGGCGTGGAGGTGCTGGTGCTGCGGCATCCCGAGGCGCTGGCGAGAATTCGAAAACAACTGGATTGGTGGTTTGCCGAAACTGCCGGAGGCGCCCCATGCCGTTGACCGGTTTGCAGATTTTCAAACTCCTGCCCAACACCAACTGCAGGAAGTGCGGGTATCCCACGTGCCTGACGTTCGCCATGAAACTGGCCGCGGGAAAGGAGTCGCTGGAAAAGTGCCCGGACGCCTCCCCGGAGGCCAGGGCGGCGCTGGGCGCAGCTTCGGCGCCGCCCATCCGGCGCGTCACCATCGGCCGCGGCGAGCGCTCGCTCACCGTCGGCGAAGAGACGGTTTTCTTCCGCCACGAAAAGACCTTCGTGCGGAAGCCCGGATTGTTCCAGACGCTCGACCCCGCCGGACTCACGGCGGCCGAACGCGACGCGCGCCTTGACCGCTGGCGCGGCATCCGCATGGAACGCGCGGGCGAGACGTTTCAGGTGGATGGCATCGCCGTGGTGGAGACTCCCGGCGCGGCGCAACCCGCGGTGGATGCTGCGGAGGCCGCTGCCGGACGCGGGTTCCCGGTGGCCATTCTCGCCGCGACCCTGGCCGGTGCGGCGGCCGCCGCGGAGCCAATCCGGGAGCACCGTCCGTTGCTGGTTCCTCCGCCCTGCGCGAAGTGGCAGGAATACGCCGGATTGGCCGCGCGGTTGGCCATACCTCTCGTGGTGGGTGCGCCGGACCTGGCTTCCCTGGCCGACGCCGCCCGCGACGCCGTCCATGCGGGCGTCACCGATATCCTGCTGGAGCCGCCCGGCGCCGATCCGCGCTCGCTCCATCACAGCCTCAGCGCCATCCGCCGCGGAGCCCTCGACCGCATTCACCCCGGGCTGGGCCATCCGGTCTTCCTGCGCGTGGGCGTGGGCGAGATCGAAAGGGCCGTGCTGGGCATCACCAGGTTCGCGTCGCTCCTGGCGCTGGCCGATTCCGGCGCGGAGACCTGGCTGCCCTTGTGGACCCTGCGGCAGAACATCTACACCGACCCGCAAAAGCCGCTGCAGATGGAGCCGGGCTGGTATGCCATCGGCGAGCCGAACGAGCGCTCGCCGCTGCTGGTCACCTCCAACTTCTCGCTGACGTACTTCATCGTCTCGACCGAGGCCGAGGCTACCGGCGTGGCGTGTCACCTGGCCGTGATGGATGCCGAGGGGCTGAGCGTGCTGACGGCCTGGTCGGCCGGCAAGTTCTCGGGCGACCGCGTCGCCAAAGCGCTTGGCCAACTGAAAGCCGCCGAACGCGTGCGCCACCGCACCGTGATCATTCCGGGATACGTGCCGGCGATTTCCGGCGAACTGGAGGATGCCCTGGGCGACGGCTGGCGGGTGCTGGTAGGCCCGCAGGAAGCGTCCGACCTGGCGCCCTTCTTCCGCGATGTCTGGGCCCCCATGAGCCATGAGTTGGGATAGTGGCGCTGGCCTCCTGGTCTGCGGCGACGTCTTGTTCGCGCCCCGAGCTACCGGCGCGGCGCGGCGGCGACTGTCGGCGGCCGCACCTTGCGACGCGTCTGGGCGCGGCGGCGACTGTCCGCGGCGCCGACTGTCGGCGGCCGCACCCTGGCGACACGTCTGGGCGCGGCGGTGACGGACCGTCCGCGGCAGGAACCAGCGGCGTCCTGGCCGGCGTAGCCACACATCTCCGGATGAGGTGGCGGCAGGCAAGAAAGCGCGCGGCCTCCGTCTGCCGGACGTGGCGCAGATGCGGGCGCGTTAGCGAGGGCCGGCCGTCACACGCCCAGGCGAGCGCGGCGCTGTAGTTCGCCCAGGGTCTGATTGGTCTGCGGACGATAGCCTTTGAGCGGCAGTATCCCTTCGTGGATCGCGTCCAACAGCCAGGCCACCTGCGGGAAGAAGAGAGCTTCCAGTTCGGCCGCAGGCGTAATCCAATTCCGCGATCCGACCACCACCGGCCGTCCATCGAGATCGTCGAAGGAAAGCCGGGTCAGATTCGACGCGACAGTCTGCATCACGCAACCGCGCTCCACCGCGTCGCACACCAGCAGTACCTTGCCGGTCTTGCGGACGGACTCGACGAGCGGGTCGTAATTCAGCGGATTGGCCGATCGGAGGTCGATGACCTCAGCCGAAATCCCGAACTTCTCCGCGAGTTCGCCGGCAGCCTGCACGGCGGTATATAAGGCCGGCCCGAAAGTGAGAATCGTGAGGTCTTTGCCCTTGCGTTTGACCGAGGGTTCGCCCAGCGGGATTTCGTAGTAGCCCTCGGGCACGCCTTCCTCGACGAACATCTCGCCGTAGTCGTAAACCTTCTGGCTTTCGAAGAAGACTACCGGGTCCACGCCGGCGAGCGCCGTATTCAGCATTCCCTTGGCGTCGTAGGGCGTCACGGGATACGCCACTTTCAGTCCCGGGATGTGCTGCGCCATGGCGGTCCAATCCTGCGAGTGCTGCGCGCCGTACTTGGCGCCCACGGAAATGCGCAGCACCACGGGCATGGGCAACTGTGCGGCGGACATGGCCTGCCATTTCGAAAGCTGGTTGAAGATTTCATCCCCTGCGCGGCCCATGAAATCGGCATACATGAGCTCCGCCACCACTCGTCCGCCTTCGAGCGCGTAGCCCACCGCCGCGCCGACAATGGCGGCTTCGGAAATCGGCGAATTGAAGAGCCGGTGGTACGGCAGCGCCTCGGTCAGGCCGCGATAGACGGCGAAAGCGCCGCCCCAATCGCGGTTCTCTTCCCCGAAGGCGACCATGGTTGGGTCGACGGAAAAGCGGTGCAGCATGGCTTCAAACAGGCCGTCGCGGACGTTGTACAGCTTCATCTTCGGCACGGGTTTGCCATCCAGCATGGCCGTCCGCACTTTGCCCTTGATCTGCTGCACACGGGGGTTCGCCGGCAGGTCCTGGAGGAACTCGGGCGCGCGATCGTCAAACTTCTCGACGTGCCGGTTCGAGAACATCACCGAGCCGACCAGTTCCGAGCCTGGGCCGACGCGCGGGCTGATCTCCAGGTCGATGGCGAGCTTGAACATCTCGAAGATGGTCTCTTCGATGGATTGGCGGCTGGCATCGAGGGTGTTTTCGGTGGCGGTCCCGTTGGCCAGCAATTTGCCGCGGAAAGCGTTGATGGAATCCGCCGCGAGCCAGTGCTGGATCTCTTCTTTCGAGCGATAGCTCGAGGCGTCCGAGGGCGAGTGTCCGCTGATGCGGTAAGTGATGGTGTCGAGCAGCACGGGGCCGCGCCCCTCTTCGATCAGCCGCTTCTTGCGCCGGAAGGCGTCGATCACCGGCAGCGGATCGTAGCCGTTGACGCGCTCGGCATGCATCTGGTCGGGGTTCACCCCCGCGCCGATGCGCGCGATGAACTCGACTCCCATGGTCTCGCCGAAGGGCTGTCCGCCCATGCCATAGAAGTTATTCATGCAGTTGAAGATGATAGGCAGGCCGCCGCCCAGCGACGGGTCCCACAACTTCCGGTATTGGTCCATGGCGGAAAACGTGATGCCTTCCCACACCGGGCCGCAGCCGAAAGAGGCGTCGCCGATATTGCACACCACAATGCCCGGCTTGCGATTGACGCGCTTGTAGAGCGCCGCGCCGGGCGCGATGGAGCCCGAGCCGCCCACGATGGCATTATTGGGATAGACGCCGAAAGGCGTGAAGAAAGCGTGCATGGAGCCGCCCATGCCGCGGTTGATTCCAGTCTCCCGCGCAAAGATCTCGCTGTACGCGCCATAGATCAGGAAGCGCGTGGCCAGGCCCTGCACCGATCCTTGATATCCCTTTTCGACGGGACCGAGGATGGCGCCATCCCGGTAAGTCTTCATCACGTCGAGCAGCCGTTGGTCGCTCATTTGCCGGATGGCCGACAAGCCTTTGGCCAGGATTTCTCCATGGCTTCGATGGGAGCCGAAAATGTGGTCTTCGGGCGTGAGCGTGAATGCCATGCCCACGGCCGCGGCTTCCTGGCCGATAGAGAGATGCGCCGGTCCGGCGTGGTTGTAGGCGATGCCTTGAAAGGCCCCCTTGGTTTTGATCTCGTTCAGGATGGTCTCGAAATGGCGGATGGCGCACATCTGCTGCCAGATAGCCAGAAACTCCTCGCGCGAGAAATCGGCCAGCTCTTCCTCGGCTGTCCTCTGATAGGCGTTCACCGGAATTTCCTTCAGATGAATGGCGCCCTTTCGAAATACCTGTTCCGGTTCGATGACGATTGATTTTGGCATTTGGCCTGACTCCTAGTGGACCCCCAGAATCGCTTCCCGCAAGGCTTCGGACACGGTGGGGTGAGGGAAGACGATCTCACTCGCGTCCGCTACGCACATTTCCGTTTCGACCATGACCGCGGCGGCGACGATGAATTCGCTCGAACCGTCGCCGATGGCGTGAACCCCGAGGATCTCGTGGAAACGCGCGCCGGCCAGGACCTTGACCATTCCCGCCGGGTCTTCGTGTTCCACCAGAAATCTTCCCGCGACCGCCATCGGCACCACCGACTTCCGGTACTCCACACCGGCCTGCTTCAGCTCCTCTTCGGTCCAGCCGACCGAAGCGACCTCGGGATGGGTGTAGATGACCGCCGGAATGGCGCGATAGCGGATGCGGTCCTTGTGGCCGAACATGTTGTTGACGGCCACGATTCCTTCGCGCGTGGCGGCGTGGGCCAGCATGCGGCGCCCCGTGACGTCGCCGCAGGCCCAGATGCCGGCCACGTTGGTTTTGCCCTGTTCGGACGTTCGGATGCCTCGCGGCCCGAAGTCCACGCCGATGTCCTCGAGGCCAAGTCCGGCAACGGACGGCGTCCTGCCGGTGGCATTCAGGATGCAATCCGCCGTTGCGCTGGCCTTGGCTCCATCGGCGCCGGCGTAGTGGATGGTGTCGCCCTCCACAGCCAGCACCTTGGCGGAAAGATGAAACTCCACACCCTGCCGTTTGAGGATCTGCAGCATCCGGCTGGATATTTCGGTATCGCTCCCGGCGGCAATCTGGGGCAGCATTTCGTAGACCGCGACCTTGGCGCCCGCCTCATGGAAGAAGCAGGCGAACTCCAGGCCGATGTAGCCGCCACCGATGATGGCCACCTCACGCGGCAGATGATCGAGCGTGAAAACCGTATCGGAATCGAAGACGCTCCCGGAGCGGATTCCCGGAATCGGCGGCACCGCCGGCCGGGAACCGGTGGCGATCAGGATATGGGACGCTTCGTAGCGCCGGTCACCCACCTGCACGGCGTTGCGGCCGATCAGGCGGGCTTGTCCCTGGAGCGACTCGACGCCGGCCCTTTTTAACATTCCTTCCACGCCTTTGGTTAGCGTCTTCACCACGCGGTTCTTGCGTTCGACTACGGCGGGCATGTCGAACTCCACCGAGCCGAGGCGCACGCCATAAGCCGCCGCTTCACGGCATTCGTGGAAGAGCTTCGACGAACGCAGGAAAGTCTTGGCGGGAATGCACCCGACGTTGAGGCACGTGCCACCCAAACGCTCTTTTTCGATGAGCGCGACCTTCTTTCCCATTCTGGCTGCGTGAGCCGCCGCCTCATATCCTCCCGGACCGGCGCCGACCACGATTAGATCGTACATAGCTTCTCCACGTTTTCGATTTTCTCCCGAATGACTTTCAGGAAGCGCGCGCCCGGCGCCCCGTCGATCACCTGATGATCCAGGGTGAGCGACAGGCCGATGGAATCGATAAACTCGATTCCGGCATTGCGGCGGACGGCCTTCAACTGAATGGCGTTCACTCCCAGGATGGCCACCTGCGGCGGGTTGAGCAGCGGAGTGAACGATTCGATGCCCAGGCTGCCCAGGTTGCTCACCGTGAAGGTGGCGCCCGAAAGATCGTCCACCGAAATGTTTCCCTGAACGGCCTTGGCGGTGAGTTCCTTCATCCGCAGCGACAGCTCGCCGGCCGAAAGCCGATGAGCATTGCGCACCACCGGAACCATCAGTCCACGCGGTGTGTCGCAGGCGAACCCGATATGCACATCGGCGTGCCGGTGGATGGTGCCGTCGCGGAACTCGGCATTCAAATCGGGCGCTTCCAGCAGGGCCTGGATGGTGCAGAACGTGACCAGATCGTTGATATTGATGTCGGGCACGCCGGTGGAAGCCTTGATTTTCGCCCGCACCAGGAGCAGGCCGCCGGCGTTCGCCGAGGCGGTGAGGGTGTATTGCGCGGTGGATGCCAGGGATTCCCGCATGCGCAGCGCTATCTTTTCGCGGATGCCGGAAATACGGCGCGCCGGGGCACCGGCATCGCTCGCCAGGAACATGCCGGCTGCGCCCGAGCCTTCGCCGCCCAACACGGCGCCGTCCGCCAACCGCATTCGGGCGGCCGAAGAGACCCGCGGCGACGAGTAATATTGTTGGCGCAGATCGTCTTCCAGAATCCTGCCGCCCGGGCCGGAACCGGCCGGCATGGGCATACCGGACCAGGTGAGGCCGTGCCGTTCGGCAAAGCGCCGCGCGCGCGGGCTCATTTGGCCGGCAGGGGCCGCGGCGGCAACAGGCGTCTCGGCCCTGGCCGAAGCGGCGGCGGCTGCTGCGGGCTTGGCTTCGGCCGGCGGCGCGGAGCGCTCCGGGGCGCCTGGCGGCCGGAAGGAGTCGACATTTTCACCCGGCTCACCCACCACGAACAGATTCGCAAACACCGGGGCCAACGTACCCTCGTCGAAGAACCGCGCGAGCAGGGTGCCGTTGGCCGGCGAGGTGACCTCGAAAGTGGCCTTATCCGTTTCGATGTCCGCCACGATTTCGCCTTCTGAAACCGGGTCCCCCGGCTGCTTCCGCCACTTCGCAATCAGGCACTCCTCAACCGTATTGCCAAGCTTCGGAACTTCGACAGACACAGCCATATTCGGTAGATCTCCTCGTTTGCCAAGAGCCGTGATGAAGCAGACGGTCAGGTCTGGTATCGTCTCCGGGCGGTTCAGGCCGGCGGGCAGTTCCGGAGATGGGCCTCTTTGATTTATCTTAACTCTATCGTGCGCCGCAGTTGCGGGTGGCGCCTGGAATGGGGTGCATTGCAAATTGCAATAGGAGGAGGACGGATTGGGAATCGGTGGCGTTGCCGTGGCGACCAAGCGTCTCGGCAGGATGGATTTGACCGCAGAGACGCTGAGACGCGGAGAAAAAGAGAAAAACCAAACACAGAGGAGAGCGCAGAGGAGGCAGAGGTAATTTGCGCCTTCCTCGGACGCAACGTGGTCTGCTCCGTTTGAGGCCTGGCTCTGGGGCTCTTGGGGATCGCGCATAGGTAGCGTCTCGGCATGGATTTGACCGCAGAGACGCTGAGACGCGGAGTGAGAAAAACCAAAACACGGAGGAGAGCGCAGAGGAGGCAGAGGTAATTTGCGCTTTCCTCGGACGCAACGTGGTCTGCTCCGACGCAACATGGTCCGCTCCGTTTGAGGCCTGGCTCTGAGGCTTTTGAGCACACGAGGTGCTGAGAAGGCTGGCGGTTGGCTGGCGGTTCCGACCCCGGCGGCCGGCGCACGGGCAGTTGAGGAGGTGCGTCATCGATTGGGTTTGGCGTTGCCGTGGCGTGCTCCGGCTAGAGATCCACCTCCGGTTTCGCCTTATTGTCGCCATTTTGCGGCCCGTTCACCGAGGGGCGGCCGGGGCAAAGAACGCGGGTGACGGCCACGGTGGGGTCGAAGAGGGCGGCGTTCACACGAGCGGCCTCTTCGGCACTGAGCGCGGTGGGCAGGATTTCGTCAACCGGCACGGTTTCATTGGGATCCGGTGGGTCAATGGCTTCGTTCGGGAACTCGCTTCTTAGGGCTTTGAGACGGTAGAATTCCTCGACGGCGCGGCGGTACATGCGCTCGGTTTGGGCCAGGTAGCGGAGGTAGAGCTTCCAGGCTTCGGACTTGCCGACCAGGCGCCCGAAGCCAACCGCGAGGCAGAGATTGCGATTCTGGGTTTGGGTGACCTGGATATCGCCGGCAAGTTCGGGCGAGAGGAGGTTGGGGGGAAGGCCGCCGGAGGTAATGGTCTCATTCATGGCGGCGGTGTGGAGGCCGGCCTCGAGGGCGGCGCAACGGCGCAGGGACTGCTTGGCGAGTGCGATGCGTTCGACGGCGAAGAGTTCCTCGGAGTTGACGGGCTGGTAGGCGGCCACGGTTTCGGCGTAGATATGGGCGAGGGAATCGAGTTCTTCGAGGCGGACGACGGCGAAGTTGGCGGCGGCGAAGCCGTGTTTACGGGAATTCTGAGCGGAACGGGCTTTGCCTTCGGGGGTGGTGGGGCCGGTGGACTTGGCGGCGTTGGCGCGGTTAGCGGCGGCGCGTTTTGCAGAGGTGGGTTTGGTGGACTTGGGCATAGAACACCGATGTAGCATCGCGTCAGGCACGGGGAGTGGGGCGGCGGGTGCAAGCGATTGATAAGAAGGGGCCGATGGATTTAGAAAAGTTGTGAATGACTGGGGAGGGGCGAGGCTGGCCAAGGGGCCTAGTCCAAGTCTAGGCGTTAACGTAGGGCCGTTGGCAGAACCGCCCCGCCCGCGCGGTCCGCTCTCCGGTTCGCGGGGTGGCAAGCTCCCCGGATGGCGGTGTCGGGCATTACGAGGTCAGCGAGGCGGCGGGGTCGAATTGCTTTGTACGGGTGGTGCACGATGCGGCCGGACCTGGCGAGGCCAGATCGGTGAGTCCGGGCGTTACATGTCCGAGTAGATTACTTCCGGTTTGCGCCACCCGCATCTCAATTGCAACCGCGAAGACCTCGGTAAACGTACTGTAAACGTACGAAGAGTCCAGCTTCGGGGGTGCGCATTGGTGTAGGATGTCATCAGGTCGTCCCAAACGGAGGAATCGCATGAATATCCATCGCCTCGTGCCGTCCGTAAGCCGCTGGCTCCTGTCCATGGGATGCCTCATGTTGGCTGCGGGCCACGCGTCAGCCGCAGACCTCTCGAAGTTCAAGCGTATCGAGCCGCAGTTCATCGCGGCGCTGGGAGACCCCGTGGCCACCTCCGGCAACGGCGCGCAAGCATGGGGCTTCTGGAACCAGGACCCGGGCCCGCGCGCCTGCAAGCTGGACCACTACCCTCAATTGAAGGCGACAGGCGTGGCGCCAGCGCAGTGGAAATTCGACGCTTCGGATTGGTGGCTGGAAGAACACGGCTTGATCATGGAGAAGCCGACCTTTCCGCTGCCTGCCGGGGAATACCTCGTCACGGGCGACCGCGATGTGATAACCGTGCTGACAGTTCACCCCAAGGACAAAAAAGGCAATCAGCGGTGGGAACTCGCCGACGGCGCGACTCTCTACGATGTCACCCATCTCGGATGTCGCTCCGCACGCTACACGCCGGCGAAGGCTGCCGACGCGTGCTCGCCGGCGAACGCTCCCACCAAGGGTTTTCCTGTGCATCCGGGGGCGGCCATGCCTGCCGTGAACGGCTGCCACAAGCAGGACTACACAGTTCTGATCGTCGTGGGGCTGCCTGTCACTCACTGAGCGGCCGCACGCAGGCGTAACGACCACGACGACCCCCGGAGTAACGCCGTAGCGTTTACGGGGACCAACGGGCGGATGGCCGGCAACCCGGAACCGATCCACCTGGCTGCGCAGTCGCCATGTCGTCGATTGGAGAATCCGGGCCGGCTGCTCCGCCCGTATAACGCGCCGGCAAGGACTTCCTCAACGGGAATTCGGGGACGCTTGCGGGGTGCTGAAACAAACTCGGGAATCCGGTCCCGGCGACCGTTAGATTAGGGAGTGGTTGAGAAAGTCTCGAACCGCTCGCGAGCGTCCGCAATTGTGGGGCGGCCATCCTCGCGCACGAATCCCTCGCCGCGGGGCGCGCGAGCCTGGTGGGCGAGCAGGACCGCGGCGCTTTGCCGGAACCAGGGCTCGAATTCCGGGTCCAATGCAAATGGATCGAGCATCGGCCGGGTTTCCGGCGTGTTGTGCTCCGTCCCGTTGAAGACCGGCCACCAACGGCGCCGCGCCGCCGAGACGATCTCCGCCAGCCGCTCGCGGGTATTGCGATGCGGAATTACTTCGACGGCGTAAAAGCCCATCGATTCCAGCCGGTCCAGCAACGCCTCGATATTGCGCTCTCCCGGCGTCACCGGGTTGCCCAGCACCGGATAAGTGGGAATCGAGCCATAAGCCAGGAACATCCGGCGGAGTTCTTCCGATGAGACGAAGGCGTCTTCGGTTTCGGGTTCATAGCAGGCGCAGCCCCGCTTGAGCAACTTGCCGCGCAGGAAATTCTCCAGCGAAGCGTCGTCCGTCTGCGAGGGCGGGGCGGCGCCCGTCAACTTGGCGATCGATTCGGAAACCGGCGCAGGCATCCATTTGAGAATGGCCCGCGATACGTGCCGCTCGGTGGCGTTGCCCCGCGGCGTGAGCGCCAGAACATCTTCCCACAACGGACCCTGCGCCCCCAGCCGGTCGCGGAAGAGCTGCCCGGCCTTGGCGGTCATCTCGCGGTTGCGGCGCTCCAGGGCGGCGCGCATCCGCGCGAGGTTGCGTGCGGCGGAAGAAGATTCGGGCGGGATGCGGGTGATGCCCTTGCCGCAAAGATATACCCGGCCGGGATTATCGGGGTCGTTCAACAGCAGCCCTTCGGCTTCCGCGGCGCGATCCATGGCCACCGCCTCCATGGAAAACACCGCGCCGATGGCGGCGATGGCGCAGGCCCTGCGGAACTCGTCGTGACCGGCCGTGGTGTAGTGGTCGTTGATGCCTAACAGCGCGATGCCTTCGCTGGCCGCCTGCCACACGGCTTCGGCGGGAGAGCGGAACACGCTGAAAGATTCGTTGGTGTGAATGTGGCAGTTGGTTCCGAGACGCGGCCGTTCGCCGAGCCGTGCGCACAGCTCGCGCAGCGCGTCGAGCCGGCTTTCGAGAGTGCCACCGTAGAGAGCCGCTTGGTTCATCGCACCATCACCTGCCCGCCATCCACCACCAGCGTCTGCCCGGTGATGCAGCGCGCCGCGTCGGAACAGAGAAACACCACCGAGGCTGCTACGTCCGAGCGCTTGATGTCGCGCTTCAGCGCGGTCAGCGAAACATAGTAGGGAATCACCTCTTCCGGCTTGATCCCTCTTTTCCGCGCCGCCGTCTGGATGTACTCCGGATTCCAGATCTTTGACCCTTCGAAGACGTTGCCCGGGGCCACGCCGTTCACGCGGATGCCATCTTTCCCCAGTTCCAGCGCCCAGCCGCGCATCAGGTGCAGCTCGCCCGCCTTGGTGGCGTTGTAAGCGGAGTTGGCTCGTGAGGCGTCCAGGCCGCTTTTGGAAGAGAGAACGATCAGGGAGCCGCCCGTGCCCTGGGCGCGCATAATGCGGGCGCCCTCGCGCGCCACCAGGAAATAACCGGTAAGATTAATCTCGAGGGCCTGGCGCCACTTCGCCACGGGCATATCCACCAGGTCGTAGGCCGGCGCCACACCGGCCGCGCACACCACAATATCCACGCCGCCCCAGTGGCGCAGGAGCGTG
>Ga0181529_10006729_pt1 | contig 11597 bp, 2 predicted proteins | sample PEATcosm2014_Bin_36_FD_119763 | JGI IMG/M metagenome (GOLD analysis project Ga0181529, IMG submission 119763) | Peatland microbial communities from MTU Mesocosm Facility, Houghton, MI, USA - PEATcosm2014_Bin10_30_metaG | ecosystem: Environmental > Terrestrial > Soil > Wetlands > Peat | place... | reverse complement strand
TGAACGATCTTCTTACGCAGGCCGGCTTGGAGTCTCTTCAGGCACTCCACGGCATGGAAGCCGTTTGTCTGCAGGGACACACGAGCGAAATGGAGAGGATGCTCCTGAAGCACGATCTCGGGCTCCTTGCCCACGCGTACTGGCCAGCACCTGGAAGCGGTAGCGATGTCATTCCGCGGCGCATTCTCGACCAGAGTGTTGAGGTGCTTCAACTCAGCGTTAGGCCCAGTAATTGTCTGCTTCACGCAGGGATCGCAACGGTCGGAGACTTGATTCAAAAGAGCACCGACGACTTGATGGGTATCCCAAATATGGGCAGGAGGTCGGTCGCCGAAATACAAGAGCAACTGTCAACATTGGCTTTGGAAGCTGACTCGGCAGCGCGGGTGGACGAGTTCGTATCCGGCTCGTTCTCTCTCGCGGTACTCCTACCCTTTGAAACCTGCGATATCCCAATAAAGATCGCCGAACATTTGCGCATCGCTGGTGTCCGCAGCATTCTCGATTTGCTGGGAATGGATGTGGACGCGATTCGCGTCCGAGCCAAGCTTAGACCTGATGAACTTCAGACCCTTCAAACGAGTCTAGTGGCTCACCGGTTGCGACTAGGGTCACGTCCGCTTCGTTGGATTGCCGATCATTCGAAAGAATGTCATTCTGCTTTTCGCGATGACATAAACAGGATCATCGGCACAAGGGAAGTAGCCGGCTCAGAATCGCTTGTCACTCAGCTAGCGCCTTCCCCACCATCGTGTCTGGAGGAAGAGCTCGAAGGATTGCTTTCATCGAGAGCGCGTGAAAAGTGGCTGCCGATTATTCGGCGGGTGCTCGGTTGGGACGGCGGCGTGGGATCGACACTCGAAACCGCTGGCCAAGAATTTGGCCTCACTCGAGAGAGGATTAGGCAAATTGTGTCGAAGCCGCTGCAAAATCGGCTAGTGCCTACGACCTCCTTTTTGAGCCGCGCAATCGACGCGATCGGGCGTCACGCGCCCTGCTTCGCCGAACGAGCTGAAGCGATGTTGCTGGAGCAACAACTAGCTCGTTCCTCTTTGCGGGCAGAGGGCATCTTAGCAACGGCGCGTGCACTTGACATCGGCGTTCCTTGGCAGATTGAGGAGCTGAACTCATCGAGGGTGATTCTTGGCCCCAGTGATCGTCATCGCATTAAGGACTTTCTCAGCGAGGCGCGGCGGCGGGTGACCCACTTCGGGGTGACCAAGAAGTCATACGTCCTCGACGCACTCGGATGGGAGCGATCATCCGACTTTTCTGATCTCTGTTGCGCTTTGGCTCCGGATCTGGTTTGGTTGGATGAGTCCCGCGACTGGTTCTGGCTACCCACCGCACGTAACGCCGTAGCGGGTCGCTTGGCTAAAATTCTTCGAGTTGCGCCAATACTTGGGATCAAGCTTACGCTCGAGGGTGTTCTCCGTGACCGGCGTATGCAGGGCGCAGAGCTTCCAATTGATGTCTTTCGATCTTTTTGCAGCCTGATGCCCTGGTGCAGGGTTGACGCCGAACAGGTTTACGCGACCGGCGAACTTCCGCAAGAGGACGAGACGGATTCCAACGAACTGTTGATCTGCCGCGTCCTCAAGGAGAACGGACCCGTCATGTGGCGACGGGATCTGTGGCGCCTGGTCAACGAACTTGGAGTCGAAAAAGTGAGCTTCGATCGTCATCTGTCGGAGAGCAACGTGCTTATCCGCCTCGCTCCGGAGGTTTATGGACTGATTGGCTCAAATGGGATGCCGCCAGCCATGGCCGAACCCTTACCAATAGCGGAGCCGTCAATACCGGCGCAGGCAGATACACCACCGATTGAAGAAAATCCGGAACTGGTAACCGCCGAGTCAGGTTCCTTTCTCAAGGGGTGCGATCCCGGCTCGCCCGACTTTCCACTTCAAATGCTTGCCCGCACGCTCTCCAGATCGGCGATGCTCCGGCAACGTGGCGTATGGTCGCTGGTAGAACTTGACTGGTCAGACGAGGACCTGCGGACGATTCGTGCCTGGAGCCAGATTGGTGCCTTTGATACTCGCGAGATTCGCGACCACGTTGTGACATATGGATCAGCGCGGCTCGATGGAGTCGAGGCAGTAGCGCTGACATTTCTTGCTTGCTGCAGTGACATCGCGATGGCGCGGGCGGACGAGAGCGAAATGTGGCCCACGATTCAATCCACGTTTGGAACCACCCTGCGCTCCCGGTTGTTTCAAGGGCCCGGCAATCCGAAGGCGCGAATTCGGGAAGCTACCGAGCGAGTTTGCTCAAGACTGAGGATACGCCACGTCTTCGGAAGAGAAGGCGAGCAATCGTGGCGCCGAACGGTATTTCTGCAGTTTGGAATAACTCGAAGTGGGCGAAGAAGGCTGCCCTGGTGGCTCACCGAAAACTCGACACTCCCAGTAACGGTCGAGGAACTACTATCGTCGCCAACCCTTCGTTCGGAATCGTTCGGTGAATTGTGGCGCACGCTCCAACGTTACCGCGCGGGTCAACTGACGTACTCGCGATCTGTCTCCATTCTGAGCGGTAATCCGTGGGTCCGCCGTTCGGAGATGGATGCTGTACTCTGCGCCGCTGTCGAGCGCAGGGACCTCCAGCGTTCACACGAGTCTTCAGGCGAGGCGGCCACCGAAGATGCAGACTGCCTGTTGGGCGTTCCTCTTCTTTCGTGGCAGCGGGACTCTCCAGTATTCGACCTGCCCTTAAGAAGCGGATCGCGGTGGTTGACCGAGCCCCGATATGTCCTAGTGCTCGACAGCGGAAAACGGATACCGGTGACGCAGCACGAGGGCGAATACAAGATGGAAGGAAGACTGGAGGTAGATTTGACGGCCGAGGTCGTCACCGTCGATCTTCGCAGGGGTCAAGTTAGCTGCTTGCCGAAACCCATTTCAATCTCTCTGACGCCCGAGGGTTACGATTTTGTTTTCTATGACTTGACAACGGGAAAGCCTCTCCTTTACGGAAATGAAGAAGTTGTCCAGGACCACCCGCTCGCTTTGCTCGCTCGAAGCACGCTCAGCACGACCATCGAAGCACTTGAAACACGGCGCGTTTTCGACGGGACTTGGACCCTAAGAGCCTATCGAAATGGGGTGCCGGGCGATCTCGCAATCCGTCGGGATGGCCAGACAGTCTGGATGACCGAAGACACACCTCAGGCAACTCGCAGTGCGCCGGTTGCGCGACTTCGGATCGCATGTCCGGGCGGACGTTGGGGCGAGCCTGCCGTATTTACAGTGCATCCTGTTTCCGACACGACGCCAACGCACCTGCTGATAGGCGGTAGACGGGTGCAATTGGAGAACGCCACTGAAGGAACGTATCGTGCGTCAGTTCACCTCACGCCCGATGTGAACTATGAAAGCACAAGTGTTCGTGTGGAATGCAATTGGAAGAACCGCGTCAAATGGTTCGGAGCCGAGCTAACAATCGGCCCAGTCGAGGGCATTGCAATTGAGGCCGAAGATGGGTGGAAGGTTCTTAAGGAAACCGCGGATATGGACGCTGAATTCCTAGCGGTTCACCGCATCCTCGCGCGAGTTCCTACACGATTCGGAGGCGACCGAGTATCGATCGACGATTGGGCCTGGATGGAAGGTTCGCACTTTTGCGGTCGGCCGCGGACTTCTGCCATGGTGGTCGGTACGACAGTTCACGCAGTAGGCGAACCGCTTCGCCTATCGGTGGGGCCCTACAACCAGCAAAGGGAAGGACACACCGTCGCCAGAAGCGTGATTCATTCCGGTGTAATTGGCTGGATCGAGAAAGTCGACACTGACTGGCAAATTCAATTCCGACGAAGCTTTGACCTTGGGTCGGACCACGACATCTGGGTATGGCCATCGCACGCGGAGACACCCAGACTTCTAGATCGAACTGAATGGCGGCAGGAGGGAGATGTTTGCCATGTGCGAGTCGATGCCAGCACCATGCCTATAGCTCTCGCTGTATCATTCCAAGGCATTTGGCTGGGAGCCAGGACCTGTGAACAAGGGTGGGCCGGACTGGGCGGCGCGCTTCGTTCGTGTCAGAGCTGGCAGGCTCTGGCACCCTGGCTAAAGTGGTGGCGGGTACCGCTGTTGCACCCAGCTCTAAAAGCATTCGCCTCTGCCTTGGTGAGAGCAGAACCGATTACAACCCTCCTTGCTTGGGTCTTCCGCGACAACCTCTCGCCCACGGCGCGCTTCTCCGAAGACTACGAAGATGCGTGGCGAGCGCTCACACGAACCCTTCTGTGGGATTGGTCGCCAACCCAGGCCGAGTCTGCCGAAGTTCTCACGAGGCTGGCCCTACTCACGGGAGAATATGAACGCGACTGCAGAGGCTCCTGGCAGGGCTACGAAGAGTTACTTTCGATACACCCTGTTCTGCTCACCGAGCTAGCTGCGCGAGGCGGAGCTGTCCTGTACTCTGACAACGTGAACGCCCGCCGGACATTCCTTGAGAACTTAAGAAACCTGATCCTCGCAATTGATCCCCGTGCACCGAAGGAAGCTGTACCGCGGGCTCTGCGAGAAGCCCAAAGATCGGCAGCGGAGGCTATGGCGGTTGATGACGCATTTGTCTCGAAGAGTCTTCTTCCCGACGCAGTCGCTTATGTTCAGGGACGGTTGGAGCGCACCCACAATCTACGCGTCGCGCTAGCTAACAGCTACGCCGTGCCACAATACTTGGCCGCCATGTTAATCGACAAGATGATAGCTGGAGACGTCCTATGAGCTCGCCCGCAGCGACGGATAGACCGCAATTGGATGCACTCAGCACCGAGCGCAATCTTCGTCGACGCCTTTCCGAATTCGCCCAGTCCGTCGCCTACCTGCGAGATCCCGAGATTTCGGCTATCTGTCGGCGATTGTGGGAAGGCAGCGAGTCAGCCGGCGGACTGGTTGGACAGTTATGGGTAGAGGGTATCTTCCCATCGACGGGTTCCGGCCAAACGGCCCGCAAGCTCGCCGCTGCTGGCATTCTGAATACCACACTGATTGGGCAGCTCGATCGCACTCGTGCATTCTCTGTCGATCGCGAGCTCTATCTACACCAGGATGAATCGATCCGCTTGGAGGCAGAGAGCAGGAATAGCGAGCGCCCCGCGATTGTTCTAACCGCCGGCACCGGAGCCGGAAAGACCGAAGCGTTTCTCCTGCCGATGCTCAATTTAATCTTCAGCAACCGAGGCGCGGAGCGCGCGACAGGTGTCCAGGCAATCATTCTCTATCCAATGAACGCGTTAGTAAACGATCAAGTGGAACGGCTCTACGGCTGGCTGAAAGGACAAACGAGTGTTTCTCTGTTTCACTTCACAAGTGAAACTCCCGAAGATGATCGAGACGCTAAGACAAAGGGCTTTCCGGAGTTTGAGTCCTGCCGACGGAGAACTCGTGAGGAAGCCCGGCTTCGTGTTCCCGACATACTCATCACAAACTACTCGATGTTGGAATACATGCTTTGTCGTCCGCAAGATGCCGTGTTCTTTGGACAGGCGTTACGCATGTTCGTTGTTGACGAAGCGCACATTTACAGTGGCACTCTGGCGGCCGAGATCGCGCTCTTGATGCGCCGTGTGCTACTGCGCTGCGGAGTCACTTCGGACCAAGTCTTCCAGATGACGACGTCCGCCACACTCGGTGGGGAAGTGCGCGAGTTCGCTGCAAAGCTCTTCAACAAAGCAATAGGCAATGTGCATTGGATTGACGGTAAATCGGTTCGTCCGTTTCTTCCTCCTCCGATGCCGCCGAATTCCGAGATAAGCCCGGCGGATGTCCAGTTGGGCACGCTAGAGGACGCAGTGCTCATAGATCAAGCCGGGCTCGTTGAAAACGAAGAAGTAGCGGCCGTGGCGCGGCGCACTATCGCTCCTCTTGTAGGCGATTCCGTGCTCGCCGACACGGTCGGCGAGACCGCTCCGGCACGTTTGCTCCACCGGGCATTGCAATTCTCGCCGGTTATTTCACAACTTGAAGACTCTCTATGGCATGGGCGACAGCAAGGCATCTTACGATTGCGTGAGGTCGCGCATCACATTTGGGGGAACGACAGAGATATTGCCGTCAGTGCAACCGTGAAGCTTCTTCAACTCGGCTCTCGCGCACGAGAGTCGGTGGCATCGCTGCCGCTCGTCCCACACAAGTTGCACTTAGTTGCTCGTGCCCCGGTCACGGTATCCGTATGCATGAATCCGCAGTGCACCGCCACAGAGAATCGCCTTCGAGGCGCGGGACGCATCATGACAGAAGCCGTGGATCGCTGCCCGGAATGTGGGAGTGCAACGTTGACGCTATGCCGGTGTGGTAGGTGTGGTGAAGCATTGCTTGCGGCGATCTATCGCGAGGACAATACTCTAAACCTCCGCGCGCGATGGCGACCTGCTGAAAGAGGAGACCTGCGCTTCTGGTATGCGCGACTGGCTGGACCGAATGGGACTCCTTTTGATCTGAGTACACGGCTCTGCGAAGATTCAAACGAAACAATTTATCTGGAGAAAGTCGAGTCCTGCCCAAATTGCGACGCCGATGCCGAAGAGTTCGCTCCCGTAGGATTCGGAGATGGCCTCGCCCTGCCGCTTGTCGCCGAGACGCTATTCTCGGAAATGCCGCCGGCGCCGGGGGCAGATCGCGAGTGGCTTCCCGCAAGAGGCCGCAGGCTGCTCGTCTTCAGCGATAGCCGTCGGGAGGCGGCCCGACTTGGCCCCACACTGACTCGCCAGCATGAGATTCAACTTGGTCGCGCGCTCATCACGCACCTCCTGGAAAAGGGTGGGGGCGATCAGAAGTATGCGGATCTGCTCAAACGGGACATCGAACGGATCGCTTCGGAACTCAGTGAAGTCGGACCCAATGAGTATTTGGACAGTGAGCTTTCAAGTAAGAAAAGGCGACTGGCCAGTATGGCTGATGGACTGTCGATCACTCAGTGGAAAGAAAGGCTGCAAGGTTTACCGGGTCTGTCGGAGTTGTTCGACCGCGAGACCGGTGGGAGCCACCAGGCTCGCACGTGGACTCAATTCACCTGGGAGAGGAATCGCGAGAACGTCAAGCGGAACTCGCGACGCATTCTGGCGTCCGAATTTGTAAGTCCTGCTTGGAGCCGAGTATCCCTGGAGACCATCGGCCTTGCCGAAGTGGTTTACCCTCAAATCGATCAGGTTCATCCGCCAGCAGAGTTGCTTGGAATCATGCCAAACGACGAGTCCAGGAAGCGCATACGGATGCTGTGGGCGGGCTTTCTTTCCACAATGCTGGACACGCTGCGGATGGACGGGGCAATACACTTGGGTTCCGAGTTGGCTGACCTGACGGAGTATTTCAATCCGCTCGGCGCCTGGATCAGCTTCCAAGATCGGTATTTTGGCAAGCTACTGCCGTTTATGGGAGCCACGGGTCGGGCCCGCCGTGACCGTTTTTGCTCGACAATGCTGGCAGCCTGTGGATTGACTGCTGCGCAAGCTGAGTCGGATCTGCGCGCGCGAACCATGGAGGCAGCGTTTCGAACATTTCTTGCCCTCGCCCAATCAGCCGAATCACCATGGATTGAGTTTTCAGCGCGCCAGACCGCTTACGGGTCGACTCCGGGTATCCGACTCGTCTTTGATCATCTCCATGTGCGGCGCTCCCTCACACCGTTCCGATGCTCAATCACCGGCGAGGTCTGGCCGCGGTCCGTAGGAGGAAGATCTCCCAGTACAGGTGGAAAGTCTAACCTGGTTGCTGTCTCTCATGAAGATCTCGACAGGGATCCTCGGGTTGGACGGAGTCGGAGGGAATTGGCTAATGATCCGATTTTCAAGATGGGGATCTGGGCCGAAGAGCACTCTGCACAACTTGGCTCGCGCGAAAATCGTCGTCTACAAGACCTGTTCGCGAAAGGCGCGCGCAATATCTTGAGCGCCACAACGACCCTCGAAGTTGGCATCGACATCGGGGGACTTTCAGGGGTAATGCTTGGCAATGTGCCGCCCGGCCGCGCCAATTACCAGCAGCGTGGGGGCCGGGCAGGCCGACGATCAGATGGATCCTCCATCATCGCAACATACGCCAGGAGCAATCCGTTCGACCTTGCGGTCTTCCAGGACTTTGGAGCATTTTTCCATAAACCACTTCGAAAGCCAACCGTCCTGCTCAGCCGGGAGCGCTTCGGTAGGCGACATTTTAATGCATACATCCTGGGCGAGTTCTTTCGCGCAATTTATGAGCCCACCGAGCATGTGGGAGCGATGCAGGCGTTCAACCGTATTGGCTGGCTTTGCGGTCAGTCCATGGTACCGTTGGCTCGTCCTGGAGACCCTCGGCCGGAGAGATTGATCGAAATCTCGTATGAACACCTCCGAAAGAACTCAACATGGTGGAAGGCGGGCCTAAGCGTCGCAGAACAGTTTGAGTCCTTCCTGCTTTTCCACCGCAGCAATCCTGAATTGCTAGCAGAACCAGTGAGCACGCTGCTTGCAGGTACGCCAATCTCGGACACGGAACTTCAATATCTGCTCGAAGTGAGTTTCGATTCATTCCACAATGCGTGGACCGAGTGGGTCGCCGATTACCAGAACCTGACGCGCACTTGGCTCGAACGGCGAGAAGCAGCAAGGCTCTCGACCTTGAATGCAATATCCCATCAGGCAAACACTCTGTGGAGGAAGACAGTCATCGAGGAACTGGCGATGAGGCGCTTCCTTCCTCGGTATGGTTTCCCGATCGGGCTGCAATCGCTGACAAGTCCTGACTTCAAACTCGACGACAACGAACCGGCGAACTTGGAACGTGATGGGATCATCGCCATCAGCGAGTATGTGCCGGGCTCAACTGTGCTTGCTGGGGGCAAAACCTATACCTCTCACGGTTTAGTGAGCTTCTGGGGCGAGAAGCTTGCTGAGCGTGAGTTTGGAGTAAGGCTCTGGCAGTATACGTGTCTCCGTGGCCATAGCTGGTACCGGAAATGGAAAGATGATTCTCTAGGTTGTGTCGTGACAGGCTGCGGAAGTGTGAAGCAAGATAACGGACGACTGATGCTCGTGCCGAAGTACGGTTATTCGACTGCAGCGTGGGACCCGCCCACCTGGTCAGGCAATCCGGAGAGAGTGGGTCGAACTCAGGTATTCTCGGCTTCGTTCCTGACCCCTCTGAAGGACCAGACGCGGACGCGGGAGGGCTTCGCGGGCATAGCAGGACTCAAGGGAACGTTATGCGATGGTGGCGAACTTCTGGCGAGCAACAGCGGCGAATCGGTCCATGGATTTGCGATTTGCGTAAAATGTGGCTACGCAGAGAGTGAAAGTACGGTCGGAGCAGGCCGAGACAATCTGCCAAAGGGCTTCGAAAGGCATACTCCGCTGAGCTTGGAGAAGGGCATCTGTTGGCGAGATGATGAAGCGCCGGTGCTGCGCAATCACCATCTTGCTGCTCTGCAGGTGACCGATCTGCTCGAGTTGGACTTCACCGACGTGGTGCACCCCGGGCTGACCCAGGCAACGGTTACGACGCTTGGCTATGCTTTGAAACTAGCCGGAGCAGAGATGCTTGAACTCGACGCACGCGAGATCGGCGTTACGACTTGCCGAATAGGCAAGTCTTCCAAGTGGGGCCTTCAACTGTTTGACAGCTCAGCCGGAGGCGCAGGTCACGTGGCAGAACTCTTTGGTGACGGTCGGGAATGGTTCGAATATGCCACACAGATAATCTTCCGGGATGAGGCACACCACCGCAGATGTGCGACGGCCTGCTTACAATGCGTCCTCATCTCTGCGAGCCAATTCGATTACGAGAACGGCTGGCTGCAACGCGAGCAAACCCATGCCGTGCTTCAGGCTCTGCTAGCCGCTCGTGCTGAGCCCGATGCTAGGCTGACGGTGCACGCCAACTCAGAGTCTTATCTCAACAAGCAGTTGGGAACCGACGAGAAATGGGCGCGGATCAACGGAAGGGTCTGGAGCATGTTGGAGACTGACCCCGAGCATGCGCTCCGATTATCAGAGATTGATGTGATTGCACACGAGGCGTCTTCAGAGCCCGACGAGGTCTTGGCTGTGCTTGCGTTGTTGTCGCGGCGGTCTCCGGGCTTCCTGAAGATGGAGTATCTTGGCGGGGATTCTACTGGGTCAAGGGAGATTTCCAGTTCTGAAGTGCTAGCTCGTCTCAGCGCTTGGTGGAGGGAGAAGTCACTGAGTGAGGAGGAATGGAACCGTTGGGCGAGGGCGACGATTGTGCGTTGGCGCGCCGCGGTGAGGGAGGATGCTCAGTGACCGGCAGTGCGGACAGTTACTTTGCGCTCGTCGAGCAGATCAGGCGAAAGGCGCCAGCATACCTCGATCTTCTAACGGCCGAGACGGACGATCAGTTTGAAGCTGCTTTTGAAATTGTCCTCGAATCTGCAGTCAGGCACTTGGAGAGAAACAAGGCGAACTTCCAAAAGCTCGATGAGGTTGGATTATCGGGTGCCTTGGCTGGAGCCTTGGCGATACCAGGGCTAACCGTAACCCAAGAAGCCCATTCGAATGGTCACGTCGATCTGACAATTGAAGCGGACCACTGCTTTCCAGTGCGCATCAAACTTGGGGAGGCCAAAATCTACGATGGGTGCGCTTACCACATCAAAGGCCTCGATCAACTGTTGAGGCGGTACACGACTGGCAGAGAAGGCCGCGGCCTTATCATTAGCTACGTTCGGCAACGGGACATTAGCGGGATCACGAACAAGTTGCGGCTCCATATGGATGAGACGCTGCCTCTGTCCCAAAAAGGGCCGTGCCAGGACCATCCGATTCGATGGTCGTTTGTGACAGTTCATTTGCACAGCTCTGGAGAAGACCTCCAGGTTGGACACATCGGATGTAATCTCTACGTGGAAACGAAGGACGCGCTAGGTCCGGCTTCAGTGTGAGCATAGCGCGCTCGGCGCGATTCAGGAAACTGCTGCCAGATGTTGTCAATCGTGAACGGACCCGGAGGAAGCCTTATGCGTTATCCCCGAGGGTCTAATGCGTGCGACCCGGCCCGATGACGTGCGCGAGGCGCGCTGTCCAGGGATTCCGCATTGCGACGGTTCGGGGTTCGGGGAGTGCCTAAAGGCAGGCAGGTGATCAAGTTCCAGGAAGAACTCTCGGGGAGTACTTCAAAACCGGCTGGTCGCGGTCGAAACTGATCGGCGTTAGCCTCGGGGGACGGCTGAAAAGCGGCCAATGAGGGACACCTCAAAATCGGCCAACGGACGTTAGCGGTTCGAAGAATGAGGCGGTACCCCGCGCCCAACCCCCCTGTCAACAAACGCTTCCTGTCAACCGGAGAAACCAGAGAATTGGTACTCGAAAACGTGGGGTTCGGCCTCAACCCTGGGGTTGAGCTTGCACCCCCACGAAACCTCGCTTCCAACCTGAGAGAACACGCGGCCCGCCAAAACCCGCGGAATGTTGTGGATACGGGCGAGGCGGACTGTCGGCGATGCCGTCAACACAAGAGGGGCTTGGAGTTGGGGCAGAAAGGTAGTGGCTCCCCGGCATGGATTCGAACCACGATTCACGGCTCCAAAGGCCGCTGTCCTACCATTAGACGACCGGGGAATTCCGGTGGAATTGTTCTCAGTGTAGCGTCTTCCGCAGG
>Ga0181529_10006726_pt1 | contig 11599 bp, 9 predicted proteins | sample PEATcosm2014_Bin_36_FD_119763 | JGI IMG/M metagenome (GOLD analysis project Ga0181529, IMG submission 119763) | Peatland microbial communities from MTU Mesocosm Facility, Houghton, MI, USA - PEATcosm2014_Bin10_30_metaG | ecosystem: Environmental > Terrestrial > Soil > Wetlands > Peat | place... | reverse complement strand
CACCTATTTCTTCTTCACCTACCTGGCCAAGGAGCGCGGCTACTCCGACGCCGAGACCAACATCACGATGACGATGCCCATCGTGATCCTAGCGGCCGGCTACCCGATCGGCGGCATACTCGGCGACTGGCTCTTCAAGAAGACGCCCAAGGGGCGGGTCTACGTGGGCGCGGGCGGCGTGGGCATGGGCGCGATCATGATGTGGATCACCCTCCACGTGCCGGTCCAGAACCATCTCGCCTTCGGCATCCTCCTCGGCGTGGCGGCCATCTTCATCCCACTGGCTTCGCCCAACGTGCTCTCCTCGTTCTACGACGTCACCGAGCCGGAGATCCGCGCCACGACCAACGCGATCCAGAGCTTCATCGAGAACGTCGGCTCCGCCATGGCGCCGCTGCTCGCCGGCTTTATCGCCGACAGATCGTCGCTCGGCGCCTCGATCCTGTACATCTGCACCGTGGCCTGGGCCATCTGCTTCGTCTTCTACATGTTCGTCGCCCAGTTCATCCCGAAGGACATCGCCTCGCTCAAGGCCCATCTGGAGCAGCGAGCCCAGGAGTCCGGCGCCGAGGTCGCCGCGGCGCCCAAGGCATGAAGCTCTCGATCGTGGGCGCGGGCGGCCTTCGCACGCCGCTCGTGCTCAGGGCCGTGGCGCGCCGGGCCGAGCGGCTGGCCCTGACCGAGCTGGCCCTGATCGACCCCGATAGGAAACGCCTCGAGCTGATGAGCGGCCTCGCGTCCGCGGAGCTCGGGGCCGCGGCCGCCGCGGGCGACCAGGCCGCGGCCTACTTCTCGCGGTCCGTGAAGCTGTCCCTCGCGGACGAGGCCGCCGGGGCCATCGACGGGTCCGATTTCGTGATATCGACCTTCCGCGTCGGGGGAATGGAGGGCAGGGTCGTCGACGAGCGCGTGGCCCTGGGCCTCGGCCTCCTCGGCCAGGAGACGACCGGGGCCGGCGGCTTCGCGATGGCGATGCGCTCCATCCCCGTTCTCTTTCGCCTGATAGGCGAGATGGAGCGCCGCTGCCGCGGGGCCTGGCTCGTCAATTTCGCCAACCCCTCAGGCCTCCTCACCGAGGCGGCGCGCAACGTCCGGGGCTATGAGAGGACGGTGGGCATCTGCGACGCCCCCTCGTCCCTCGCCGCGGTCATTGCCGCCGCCCTCGGCAGGCGGCCCGAGGATCTCGCCGTCGGCTACTACGGCCTCAACCACCTCGGCTGGATCCACTCGGTCCGCGAAGGGGGCGCGGAGCGCCTGGGCGACCTCATCGCCATGCTGGAGGCGGCGGGCGGCCTGCCAGGCTATCCCTTCGACCCCGCCTTCGTGCGCGGCCTGGGCCTGCTGCCCAACGAATACCTATATTATTATTACTATCGCCGGGAATCGGTGGCGAATATCCTGGGCGCCGGCCGAACTCGGGGCGAGAGCCTCCTCGAGGAGAACGAGTCTTTCTTCGCCGAGCTCGAGCGCGCCTCGGCGAGCGGGGACCCGGCCGCGATGGGCAAGGCATACCGCGCCTATCTCGAGGGACGGCTCGCCACCTACATGCGCGCCGAGACCGGCAGCCGTCCCGCCGCAGGCGGGGCGGCGCGGGGAGATCCCGCGATAGCCGCGCGCCTGGGCTCGGCCCTGGCCGCCCTTTCCCAGGATGACGAGGGCTATGCCGGCGTGGCCCTGGGCCTCATCGAGGCCCTGAGCTCTCTCGCTCCCCGGCGTGTCATCGTCAATCTGCCGAACGCCGGCGCGATCGAGGGCATGGCCGACGACGCCGTCGTCGAGGTGCCTGCCCTCGCGAGCGGGGCCGGGCTCGAGAGCCTCGCTCAGGGCGCCCCGAGCGAGGCCTGCCTTGGCCTCATGCTCCAGGTCAAGGCCTACGAGCGGCTCACGGCCCGCGCGGCCGCCGAGGGCAGCCGGGCCCTGGCCCTGCAGGCCCTCGTCGCCCATCCCCTGGTGGGCGACCTCGGTCTGGCCGAGCGCCTCCTCGAAGGCTATCAAGCGGGGCACGGGGCGCTCTTCCCGAGGCTCGCTTGAGCGACTTCGACGTCGCGGTCCTCGGGGGTCGCTTCGCGGACCTCGTGTTCATCGGGCTTGAGCGCATGCCCGCCCCCGGCGAAGAGGTCTTCGGCTCGGGCTTCTCGCTGCGCCCGGGCGGCGCCTTCAACACCGTCCTCGCGCTCAGGCGCCTGGGCCTCCACGTCGCCTGGGCGGTCGACTTCGGCGACGACCTATTGAGCCGCTTCGTGCGCGAGCGCGCCATCGCCGCGGGGACCGACCCGGCGCTCTTCGTCGACCATGCCAAGCCCCTGCCCTCGGTCACCTGCGCGGTGGTCCTGGGCGAAGAGCGCTCCTTCATAAGCTACAGCGCTCCCGACCCGGTCATATCCGCGCCCTATAAGGCCCTCGCCGCGCGTACACGGGCCTTCTTCGTGCCCGGCTTCGTCGGTGGCCTGCCGTTCAGGCTCGCCACCTCGGTAGTGCGCGCCAAGGGCGCCCTCGTCTTCATGGACGGGAACATGAGCCCGAGCCTGAGTCCCACGGGCGAGCGCTCCGTCGCCCAGGCCCTGAAAGCCTGCGACATCTTTTCGCCTAACGAGCGCGAGGCCTTGCTGCTCACCGGGGCGAGCGACGCGGAGGCGGCGCTCGACGAGCTGGAGCGGCTCTGCCCCCGCGTGGCGATCAAGCTGGGCGAGCGCGGCCTCGCCGCCTCCTGGGCTGGCGAGCGCATCCGGCTGCCTTCGCTCAAGGTGAAGCCGCGCGACAGCACGGGCGCGGGCGACACCTTCGACGCCGCCCTCCTCGCTGCCGTACTCGCGGGGCTCGGGCCGCGCGAGAGCCTGGCCCGAGCCGCGGCCGCCGGGGCCCTCGCCGCCGCCTGCGCCGACGAGGAGCGGAGCGCGCTCAGCCTCGACGCCATAGAGCGCGGGGCCGCCAAGATATTGTCCCAGTATTGAGAGTTGCGCGGCAAACCATGGCGCAAAATAGGTGCATCCCGCTCCTCTCGGGCCTCGTCCTCATGCTATGCGGCTATGCGACAGCGGAAGAAAACCCGGCACCGTCGGATGGAGAGTACGTCGCCGTAATCAGCGGAGAGGACTGGGGACCGGCGGTGACCAAGCTCATCGTAAACGCGGGGATTCAGGCCGAGCCCGCGAAAATCGGCAAGGACTCGTTCACCGTTGCCGTCCATGCGCAATACTTCGACCCGAGTACCAAGGCGACTTCCGTGATAGACCGGCGGCGCGCTGTCGTCGACGCATATGCCTCGGACACGATGGGTAACAGGACCGACAGGCCGAGCAGGTATATCGCGATCGAGCTTTCGATACATCCGGCTGACGCGCTCAGCAATCCGCTATTCTGGGATAGCGCGGACGAATTCAATAAATGGAAGAGCCCGTACGACTTTACGATAACGTCGGCGCTCCTCCCGAGGCCCGTCGCTCGGTACGCGGGCCGCATCGGCCCGGAAGCTGACGCCTTCACGCTGGATAAAAACGGCGCGGGTGGCACCGCGCTTTCATACGCGTGGTACAAGCCACAGGCGGCCGGCAGCCATCCGCTCATCATCTGGCTTCACGGGGCGGGAGAAGGCGGAACGGACCCGTACATCCCGCTAATTGGCAATAAAGTGACGGCGCTCGCATCCAGCGGCATTCAGCGGCTATTCGGCGGGGCCTACGTCCTGGTTCCGCAGTCGCCGCTCGTCTGGATGACGCAGGGCGGCAAGCCCTACGATATCAGCAAGAGCGCGAAGTCATCGATCTACAGCGAAGCGGTCGAAGCCCTTATACGAGCCTTCGTGGCCTCGCATCCTGAAATCGACCCAAAGCGCATCTACATCGGCGGCTGCTCGAATGGCGGATATATGACCGTCAACCTGGTACTGCGCAACCCCGGCTATTTTGCGGCCGCGTTCCCGGTCTGCGAAGCCTATCCCGACGCCTGGCTATCAAGCGGAGACATCGCGCAGCTCGCGAAAGAGCATATGTGGTTCACCGCCGCGGCGAACGATGCCGTCGTCAAGCCGAAGCAGTACATCCTTCCCACGGTCGAGCGCATAAAAAAGGCCGGAGGGAAGGACATACATATGTCCTACCTAGACCGCATCGTCGATACGACCGGCGCGTACAAGAACGACGATGGGAAGCCGTATGAATATCAGGGTCATTGGTCATGGATACCGGTCCTCAACAACGAATGCGCCGACGACGGGATAACGCTCATGCAGTGGCTCGCGGCCAGATCGAAGTGAGGCAGGCCGAAGCCTCGCCCGTCCACCATGCGCACGCCCTGCTATCTGCGGGAACCCCGCCTAAGCATATCCGATGGGTGTGGGTGCAGACATAAATCTAGCCTCAATGTTGATTTGCGTTGAGTGAAGCTTCGCGGCCAGCGCGAAGCTGAGCTTCGCGTCTTACGCGAAGAAGTCGATCTGCACTCCCGAGCCGGCCGGAAGAGGGGGGGGGTTGGAGTCCAGGGACTTCAGCAGCTCTGCGGCCTGCGCCTCGTCGCCCTTCAGGGACTTTGCGAGAACGGAGGTGCTGACCTGATCGAGCAGACTGGTCTGCGCGTAGCTCGAGCTCGCGTCCTGTATATCGTCCATGCCTAGAATTTACTCCCATTTAGGGCTGATGGCAAGCAGTCGCCCGCGCCTAGCCAAAGATCGGGGCGGGCGTCGCTTGGCATGCGCCAGTCGCCCCGAGGCGAAAGGCTGATCGAGCCGACCTTGGGACCGTCGGGGACGCAGCTCCGCTTGAACTGCTGGGCGAAGAAACGCCTGTAGAAGAGCTCGAGCCAGCGGTCGATCTCAGGCGCGGCGTAGTCCGTCCCGAAGGCCCGGCGCGCGAGGAAGCGGATCTTGTCGGGACTGGAGCCCCACCTCACGTGCTGGTAGAGGAAGAAGTCCTGGAGCTCGTAGGGGCCGACCGCCGCCTCGGTCTCCTGGCTTATCCGGCCATTCTCGTCCGGCGGCAGGAGCTCGGGACTGATGGGCGTCTCCAAAACCCGCCTCAGGACCTCGGCGGTGGAGGCGTCGGCCTCGACGGCGGCGACCCAGGCGACGAGGTGTCGCACGAGGGTCTTGGGCACGGAAGCGTTGACGGCGTACATCGACATATGGTCGCCGTTGTAGGTGGACCAGCCGAGGGCCGCCTCGGATAGGTCGCCGGTGCCCACGACGATGCCGCCTTGCTCGTTGGCGAGGTCCATGAGAATCTGGGTCCGCTCGCGGGCCTGGGCGTTCTCGTAGGTGATGTCGCGGGCCTCAGGATCATGGCCAATGTCCTCGAGATGGGCCCGGCAAGCGGCCTTGATGTCGATCTCGCGGGCCTCGGCACCGACGCGGGCCATGAGCTCGCGGGCGTTGGCGAGGGTCGAAAGGCTCGTGCCGAATCCCGGCATGGTGAGCGCGAGGATGTCGGAGCGCTTTCGGCCGAGGAGGTCGAGGGTCTTGGCCGAGACGAGGAGGGCGAGGGTCGAGTCGAGGCCGCCGGAGATGCCGATCACGAGTCGCTTGGCCCCGGTGTGCTCGAGTCGCTTGGCGAGGCCCGCCGCCTGGATCGAGAAGACCTCGCGGCAGCGCTCGTCGCGTCGGGAGGGATCCGAGGGCACGAAGGGTCGGCGGTCGACGGGCCTCGCGAAGGAGTCCTCCGACCAGGGCCCTACCGGAGCTTGGACTATCGTCCAGGGCCGATTGCCGAAGCCGCCGGAGCGCAGGGCCGAGGCCTGCTCTCCGAAGGTCGAGAGGCGGCGCCGCTCTCCCTCCAGCCGTCCGAGGTCGAAATCGATGGCGAGTGTCTCGGCCTTGCGCGAAAAGCGCGGCGACTCGCCCAGGAGGGTGCCGTACTCCGCCGCCAGGCTGTGGCCCGAGAAGACCACGTCGGTGGTCGACTCCTCGCAGCCGGCGGCGGCGTAGAGATAGGCGGACACGCAGCGCGCCGACTGCTGCACGACGAGCTCGCGGCGGTAGTCGGCCTTTCCGACCATCTCCGTCGATGCGGAGAGGTTGAGCAGAAGGAGGGCCCCGGCGAGGGCCTGGAGGCTCGAGGGGGGCAGGGGCAGCCAGAGGTCTTCGCAGATCTCTACGCCGAAGAGGAAGGAGCCGCCGGTCTCGGCCTCGGCGCGGAAGAGGAGTCCGGGGCCGAAGGGGACCTCGCGGCCGCCGACGACGACCCTGCGGTCGGGGTGGGAGGCCGCGGCCGAGAACCAGCGCGCCTCGTAGTATTCCTTGTAGTTGGGAACGTAGGACTTGGGCACGAGCCCGGCGACGGCTCCTCCCGCGAGGATCGCCGCGCAGTTCCATACCGCCCCGTCGCGGGCGAAGGGCAGGCCGACGACGGCGGCGAGGCCGAGCGCGGCCGCCTTGGCGGCGAGGCCGGGGAGCGCCGCCTCGGCCGCCTCGAGGAGGCGGTCCTGGAGGAAGAGGTCCGCGCAGGTGTAGCCCGTGACGCAAAGCTCGGGGAAGAGGGCGAGTCTGGCGCCGGTAGCGGCCGCCGCCTCGAGGCCGCCCTCGATCTCGCGGACGTTATAGGCGACGTCGGCGGGCCTGAGCCGCGGCGAGACCGCCGCGGCCCTGAAGAAGCCGTAGTCCATAGGCACCAGTATAGCACGCGCGGGCCGCGCCTGACTCTCGCGGGCGGGCCCCCCGCCGCGCCTTGACTGGACGGGCGGTCTCGCGGTATATAAGTAAGATACTTAATTAATAAGTGGCTTACTTAAATTAGGAGACGTATGAAGCACTCCGATCCCGCGCTCCGCGAGAGCGTGGACGCCGTTTTGGAAACACTGCCCCAGGTCTGGGACTGTATCCGGTCCAACCTGAGGGCCGCGGCCACCAAGGGCTTCGGCATAACGCTGGAGCAGTTCCACGTGCTCAGGCACATCAAGCGGGGCTTCTCCTCGGTCGCCGAGCTGGCCGAGGCGAAGCAGGTCAGCCGCTCGGCCGTCAGCCAGGCCGTCGACGCCCTCGTGGACAAAGGCCTCGTGACGCGCGAGGAGGAGAGCGGGGACCGCCGCTGCGTCCGCCTCGGCCTCACGGAGCTGGCGCGGTCCGCGATGGAAGCCAATTACGAGGCCAACCGCCTCTGGATGCGCGACACGATGGCCTCGCTGACGCGCGAGGAGCTCAAGCTGCTCGCGCAGGCGATGGGCATACTCAAGACGACCTTCCTCGGCGGGGAGGGGCGCCAATGAGCGGGGGAGCGGCGGCATGAACGACCTCAAGGAGCTCCTGCGCTTCGTCCGGCCCTACAGGCGGCTCGCCCTCTTCAGCTTCGCCATGCTCCTCGCGATGGTGGCCCTCGACCTGGCCGTGCCTCGGCTCGTCGAGCGCACTATCGACCAGGGCGTCAGGCGCGGCGACATGGCCGTCGTCCTGGGCACCTCGGCCCTGATGCTCGCGCTCTCGATCATCGAGGTGGCCGCGGCCGTGCTCAACAGCAACTCCTCGGTGAGGGTCGGCGAGAGCGTCGCGCGCGACCTGCGGCAGGCCGTGTTCGTGAAGATCCAGAGCTTCTCCCACGGCAACATGGACCGCTTCTCGACCGGCAGGCTGATGGTGAGGCTCACGAGCGACACGGGGGCCGTGCAGCGCCTCGCCCAGGTGACCCTGCGCATCGGCACGCGGGCCCCGCTGACCATGCTCGGCGCCATCGCGCTGATGTTCGTGACGAGCCCCGGCCTCGCGGCCGCGATGGTGCCCATCCTCCTGGTCGCCGGCGTCTGCATAGTCGTCTTCAGCGCGAGGATGGAGCCCCTCTTCCGCGCGGTCCAGCAGCGGCTGGACCGGCTCAACACGGTGCTGCAGGAGAACATAGCCGGGGCGCGCCTGGTCAAGGCCTTCGTTCGCTCCGGGCGCGAGATCGCGCGCTTCGAGGCGACCAACACGGAGCTGGCCGACGGCACGACCAGCGTCACGCAGTACATGTCGCTGATGACCCCCATGCTCACCGTCCTCATCAACCTCGGCATGGTGCTCGTGATCTGGATGGGCGGCAACCGCGTGATCCAGGGCAGGCTCTCGCTCGGCCAGATCGTCGCCTTCACCAACTATCTCCTCGCGACCCTCAATCCCCTCGTGATGATGACCCAGCTTTCGAACACCTGGGCCAACGGCATGGCCTCGGCGAGGCGCGTCAACGAGGTCCTCGATGCCGAGAGCGCCGTGCCGCCGGCGAGCCCGGGCTCCGCGAGCCTAGCCGCGAGCGGCCCCTGCTCCGTGGCCTTCCTCGGCGTAAGCTTCTCCTACGGGCCCGGCCTCGCCGCCCTCGAGGAGGTGAGCCTGAGCGCCGAGCCCGGCCAGACCGTGGCCATCCTCGGCTCGACGGGGGCGGGCAAGTCGAGCCTGGTCAATCTGATCCCGCGCTTCTACGACGTGGACCGCGGGCAGGTCCTCGTCGGCGGGATCGACGTGCGGGAGATCCGCGAGGACTCCCTGCGGGCCCGTGTCGCCGTCGTGCCCCAGGAGAGCGTCCTCTTCTCGGGCACGGTGCGCGACAACATCCGCTATGGCCGCCCCGAGGCCACCGAGGGGGAGGTCGTCGCCGCGGCCCAGGCCGCCCAGGCCCACGACTTCATCCTGAGACTGCCCCAGGGCTACGACACGCGCGTCGAGGAGCGCGGCGTCAACCTCTCCGGCGGGCAGAAGCAGCGCATCTCGATCGCGCGCGCCCTCGCGGCCAAGCCGGGCGTCCTCGTGCTGGACGACAGCACGAGCGCGGTCGACGTGGAGACCGAGACCAGGATCCAGACCGCGCTGCCCGCCGCCCTCGGAGCGTGCACCGTCTTCGTCGTCGCCCAGCGGATCAGCACCGTGCTCAACGCCGACAAGATCGTCGTACTCGAGCAGGGCCGCGTGGTCGCCGAGGGGCGGCATCGGGAGCTCCTCGGCTCGAGCCCGATCTATCGGGAGATCTACGACTCCCAGCTCGGAGGAGGCCCCCGTGAGTGAGAAGACCGAGCTCCCGATCATCGACGTGAAGTCCAGCATGCAGCGCCGCCAAGGCCGGCCCGGCAAGTACGAGAAGGCCAAGAATCCGCGCAGGGCCCTCATCCGGCTGGTGCCCTACCTGCGTCCCTTTCTCCCGCAGCTGTTCGTGGTTATCGGCTTCGTGGTCTGCTACTCCCTCCTTAGCCTCGCGGGCCCCTATCTCATGGGCCGGGCAATCGACGTAAGCATCGGCGGCAGGGACCTCTCGGGTCTCTTGCGCTTCGTCCTTCTCATGGCGGGCACCTATCTCGCGAGCAACGCCTTCAACGTGGCGGCCAACTGGGTGATGGCGCGGGTCTCCCAGGACGCGCTCAAGACGCTCCGCGGCGATCTCTTCCGACACCTTCAGAGCCTGACCATGGGCTTCTTCGACACCCACTCCGCCGGCGGCCTCATGAGCCGCCTCACGAGCGACATCGACGCCATCAACCAGGCGGTCTCGCAGAACGTCACGGCCCTGCTCACCAGCGCCATCACGATGCTCGGCATCGTCATCGCCATGTTCGCGCTCAACCACTGGCTCGCCCTGGCCAGCCTCATCGTCCTGCCGATCATGTTCTGGTTCACCAGGTTCGTCGCCAAGTACACGCGCAAGGGCTTCCGGGACCTGCAGAAGGGCCTGGGCGAGCTCAACGCCGTCGCGGAGGAGGCGATCTCGGGCCAGAGGGTGATCAAGGCCTTCGGGCGCAACGAGTCGGTGATCGAGGACTTCCGCCGCAGGAACGAGGCGGTCTTCCGCTCGGGCGTCTACGCGAACTCCTTCGCCCTCCTCCTCATGCCCTTGACCCAGGTGCTCGGCACATTTTTCGTCGTGGTGATCGCGAGCCTGGGCGGCGCCTTCGCCCTGCGCGGCCTGGTCAGCGTCGGGACCATCGCGGCCTTCATCAGCTATGGTCAGAACTTCATCTCGCCGCTGCGCCAGATCGCCAACCTCTACAACTCGATCCAGGCCGCCCTGGCCGGGGCCGAGCGCGTCTTCGAGGTCGTCGACACCCCTGGCGAGGGCGAGGCCGAGGGTGAGCTCAGCGAGGGGATCGCGCAGAGCATTCACGGCGACGTGAGCCTGAAGGACGTCGTCTTCTCCTATGTTCCCGGCGTCCAGATCGTCAAGGGATTCAGCCTCGAAGTCCGGGCGGGGCAGACCATCGCCCTGGTCGGGCCCACCGGCGCGGGCAAGACAACGATCATCAACCTTCTAACGCGCTTCTACGAGATCGAGGGTGGCTCCATCTCCATCGACGGCCGCGACATCAGGCAGATGCGCCGCTCCTCCTTGCGACGCTCCCTTGGGCTCGTGCTCCAGGACACCTTTCTCTTCGCGGACACCGTCATGGAGAACATCCGCTTTGGTCGGCTCGAGGCGACCGACGAGGAGTGCATTGAGGCCGCCCGCCTCGCCGAGGCCGACCACTTCATCCGCCAGCTGCCGGGGGGCTACGCGACCGACCTCTCGGAGAGGGCCGGGAACCTGAGCCAGGGCCAGCGCCAGCTCCTCTCGATCTCTCGGGCCATCCTCGCGGACCCGGCCATCCTCGTCCTCGACGAGGCGACCTCGAGCGTCGACACGCGCACTGAGCTGCGCATCCAGAAGGCCCTCCTGCGCCTGATGGAAGGCCGCACGAGCTTCGTCATCGCCCACCGCCTCTCCACCATCCGCGACGCCGATCTCGTCGTCGTCATCGACGAGGGCAGGATCGTCGAGCGCGGCAGCCATCAGGAGCTCCTTGATCGGCGGGGCTTTTACCATCGGCTGTATATGAGCCAGTTCAAGGGCAACGAAATATAGGAGGACGAGCATGCACGGAACCCTCGGCGCGCTGATTTCGCTCGACTGGGCCTCGATGGCGGTGCCTGCCATCTCGATCCTGGAGAAGGTCTTGAGGCCGCTGGTCGTCTACGCCTTCCTCGTCCTCGCCCTGCGCGTCGCGGGCAAGCGCGAGATGGCCCAGCTCAACAGCTTCGACTTCGTCGTCCTCCTTCTGCTGTCGAATACCGTCCAGAACGCCATCATAGGCGAGGACAATTCCGTCTCGGGCGGCATTATCGGGGGCATAACGCTGCTCGCCGCCAACACCCTGGTCGTCCGCTTCTTCTACCGGCATCCTGCCCTGCAGGCGGCCTTCGAGGGGCGGCCCGACGTCCTCGTCCTCGACGGGAAGGTCAACGACGCGAGGCTCGCGAAGGAGCTTCTCACGAGGGAGGAGCTCGAGGAGGCGGCGCACAAGCAGGGCATCGCGAGTCTCGAGCAGGTCGAGAAAGCCGAGATGGACCCCGACGGCGATCTCTTCTTCGTGCAGAAGTCCCCGCCGCCAGAGGAGTCCCGCCACGCCGAGATCCTGGCTCGCTTGGCCGAGCTGGCAGATGAGCTGCGCTCGCTTCGCGAGGAGCTGGCTGCCGGCGCGGGGCGGCCGGCGCCCTCGAGCTAAAGCCCGGCTCTCATAAGGCGGGTTTTCGCGAGTCAGGGTGGCCCTCGGGGATAGGCCCTCCGAGTATTATTATATTTTTACTCATAATTAAGTAACACCAACGTAGGAGAGTGATATTTCCTATAAATTAATAATCATTTTTCGCGATCCTCATGTTCCTGGGGTATAATAATGCCAAGCCTTGGCT
>Ga0181529_10006725_pt1 | contig 11600 bp, 8 predicted proteins | sample PEATcosm2014_Bin_36_FD_119763 | JGI IMG/M metagenome (GOLD analysis project Ga0181529, IMG submission 119763) | Peatland microbial communities from MTU Mesocosm Facility, Houghton, MI, USA - PEATcosm2014_Bin10_30_metaG | ecosystem: Environmental > Terrestrial > Soil > Wetlands > Peat | place... | reverse complement strand
CAAATTGAATTCATGCAATCGAACAGACTAATGAGCACGGGACTGCAAAAAATGGAGGGTGCTTCTCTCCGGCGAGTTCCAGTCGGCCAGAGCAGGTTTGGCGCGGCAACCGGCTGGCTGGTCCGAGCAATGCGGCTGTTTGTTGCCTTGGTTATACCCGCTGCGGTGGCAAGTCCGGTTTACCCGCTCAAGATCAGCATCAATGGCCGCTACTTGGTGGATCAAAACAACAGTCCATTTTTGATCGCTGGGGATTCGCCGCAAGCCCTGATTGTGAATCTTTCGGCAACAAACGCCGCGTTTTATCTGGCCGACCGCGCCACGAACGGATTCAACACCCTGTGGGTGAATCTGCTGTGCAACACCTATACAGGCGGGCGGGCTGATGGCAGCCTGTTGGATGGAACCTTGCCATTTACAAACACCATCTCGAGCACCACAAATTATGATCTGACCACCGTGAATGAAAATTACTTTGCGTATGTGGATCAGATTATCAGAATGGCGGCCACGAACGGAATTCAGGTCATGCTCGATCCCATTGAGACCGGCGGCTGGCTGACCACCATGCTTGCGAATGGCACGATCAATTGCCGGGCCTATGGCCAATATCTGGGCAATCGCTACAAAAACTTCCCCAACATAATCTGGATCAGCGGGAATGATTTTCAGAACTGGAGCGATCCGAACAACGACGCAGTGGCAACGTCCGTGGCATTGGGCATCAAGGATAAGGACACAAACCACCTTCAAACGGTGGAACTTAATTACAACGCGAGCAGTTCGCTGGACGACACGAATTGGGCGCCCATCATCGGGTTGAACGCGGCATATACATACTATCCGACTTACGACGAAGTGCTTCACGCCTGCCGACAATCAACCAACGGGCCGGTATTCATGGTGGAGGCCAACTATGAATTTGAAGCCCTGATTTCAGGTGAGCCGGTGACCACGGCACCGATCCTGCGCAAGCAGGAATACTGGGCGCTGTTGAGTGGAGGCGCTGGACAGTTGTATGGCAATCACTATATTTGGCCATTTTTGAGCGGGTGGCAGGCGCATTTGGACACGCCGGGAGCAACAGAGATGGCGCACGTGACGGCATTATTTGCGCTGCGGGCGTGGTATAATTTGGTTCCGGATACCAATCATATGGTTTTAACGACAGGGTTCGGAACGTATTCGGGCAGCGGATATGTGGCCGACAACAATTATCTAACGGCGGCGCGGACGGCGGACGGAAGTTTGGTGATTGTCTACACGCCGGTTTTGGGGCAGTTCACGGTGGACATGAGCAAATTGAGCAGTTCGGCGGTGGCGCGGTGGTATGATCCGAGCAGCGGTGCTTACATTCCAATCAGTGGCTCGCCTTTCACCAATTCCGGCCTGCACAACTTCACGCCGCCCGGAAACAACGCGGACGGGGACGGGGGCTGGGTGCTGGTGCTGGAGACATCTCCGCCGCCTGTGCCGGTTCAGCCCGCGCTGATCCAGCAAAATTATGCGACGCCTCAAACATCGCAATCCCAGGTTTCAGTTGCGTATCCATTTGCACAAATCCAGGGTGACGCCAACATACTTGCCATCGGTTGGAATGATACCAGCGCCAGCATCAGCGCCGTCAGCGATTCCGCCGGGAATGCGTATCAAGTGGCCGTTCCAACGTATCGCAGCAACGGTTTGAGCCAGGCCATATACTATGCAGCCAATGTTAGGGGCGGAACCAACACGGTTACGGCTCAATTTAATCAGAATGCCGCGTTTGTTGATTTTCGAGCCGCTGAATTTTACGGGTTAAGTCAGTCAAACGTTTTCGCCGGCGGCGGTTCCGCCGGTGGAATCGGAACAAGCGCAAACAGCGGACCGGTGACCATAACATCAACCAATGAACTTATCATTGGGGCGGGCATGACTTCAGACGCATTTACGGAGGCTGGTGCCGGGTTTGATGGGTTTATTACTGTTCCAGATTCTGATATTACCGAAGAGACGATTGCGGTCGCGCCAGGCACTTGCGCCGCATCGGCCAGCTTGAATTCTTCAAATCCGTGGCTCATGCAAGTGGCGGCGTTCAAGGCGGAAAATCCCAATCCGGTTATGGCGGATACAATCACCATCACCGCCAGCAATGGTGGGTTTGTCATCTCTTTCAACACGGTTTCGGGTCAAGTATATGCGCTACAGAGCACGACCAACCTGGCTGGAGGTTCCTGGTCGCCAATCGCGACGAACATTGCCGGCACCGGGAACAGTGTCGAAATCGCCGATACTAACGCAGCAAATCGGGGCCATAAATTTTATAGTGTAGACTGGGTGCCGGCGCCGACCGGATACATGATCACCGCATCGGCTGGAAGTGGCGGCAGCATGAGCCCCAGTGGCAGCTTCGCGGCAGGCGCGGGAACCAGCCTGACATTTACCGCCAACCCCAAATCTACCTATGTGGTGAACCATTGGCTGTTGGACGGCAGCATCGTGCAAACGGGCGGCACAAGCTATACTCTTGAAAACATCCAGGCCAAGCACAGCGTGCAGGTGACGTTTAGTAATTCTTAATGGGCGGCGCGAACCATATGATTGACAGCATTCTGGGCAACCTTGCTTCGCCGCTGACGTCCAATCAGTTGTCAGCGACAATCTCCGCTCCGCAGGCTGCCAGTGTTTTATTTCTAGAATTACAGACCAAGGAAATGGGAATTGGGGGGGGGCACATTTTGAAACAGCGCGACCTCGCCATGAACAAACCGTATTCCAACGTATTCCGCCACGTGTGGAGGAAATGGTTTGCGGCGGTTCTTATGTCAATCTCCACTTTGCCCGCGGGCTTGACCTCTGTTCGGGCGGCGGGCTTGGCAATTTCTTCAGTGACAATTTCCGGATCAAATCTGGTGGTCAGCGGTTCCGGTGGAGTGTCGAATGCGACCTATTATGTGCTGGCTTCGACGAACCTGGCGCTTTCGCCGATGGCATTGTGGACCCGGATTTCGACCAATGTGTTCTCTGCCGACGGCCAGTTTACCATCACCAGTCCGCTCGATTCATCACTGGCGCGGGAGTTTATTGTGGTGGCCACGACAGTGCCGGCGGTGATTCCCGGTTTGGTGGCGGCCTACCCATTTGACGAGGGCGCGGGAACGACGGTTTCTGATGTGTCTGGAAATGGAAACAACGGGACGATCATCAACGCAACTTGGACAGCATCGGGCAGATACGGCAACGCACTAGTGTTTGACGGCACAAGCGCGCTGGTGACGGTGAATGACTCGTCGTCGCTGGAATTGAACACAGCGATGACGTTGGAAGCTTGGGTGAATCCGGTCACGGTGAACAACGTGTATTGCGATGTTATCTACAAGGGCAACGACAACTATTTCCTGGAGGGGACAACGATAAACGGGAGCGGTGTGCCGGGCATCGGTGGCACATTCGGGGCGGCAGACGTGGTGCTTTTTGGGCCGGTGCCATTGACGCCGAACACGTGGACGCATTTGGCGGCGACGTATGATGGCGCGATGACGCGGTTGTATGTCAACGGAACGCAGGTGGCGAGCCAGCCCCAGACAGGAACCATCGCGACCTCGACAAACGCGCTTCAAATTGGCGGCGACAGCATTTACAGCCAGTTTTTCCAAGGCACGATTGATGAGGTGCGTATTTACAACCGCGCGTTGAGTGCAATGGAAATTCAAGCTGATATGAATGTCCCCGTCGGCACCGTCGTGACGCCGCCCGGCGATCTAACGGCCACGGTTGCTGCCGGGAGACAGATCAACCTGAACTGGACCGCGTCCTCCGCCAATCTTGGTGTTGGCGCATACTTGGTTGAACGATGCGATGATGCGGGCAACGCCACTTTTACACAGATTGGCACGGCCACCGGAACTGGCTACGCGGATGCCGGCCTGGCGGCGAACACAACCTACAGTTACAGGATAAGAGCCGTGGATGCGACAGGCAACTTAAGCCCGTATTCGAACATCGCCCAAGGCAACACAGGACTTTCGATTTTTCCACGAGTGGCGGCGCTGACATTCACGCGAACCCAGCAGTTCAGTGCCGACGGCAGCAACCTCACCTGGTCGGTGGACGGCGTGGCCGGCGGCTCGGCTTTGTCTGGAACCATCACCAGCACGGGTCTCTATTCGCCACCGGCCGCCCCCGGCACCCACACGGTGACCGCAACGGAAACGGATCTGATTACATCGGCCAGCGCGACTGTATATATCACTGATTACCCGGGCGTGTTCACGCACCATAACGACAATTTCCGCACCGGTCAGAACCTGGATGAAACGGTATTGACTCCAACCAACGTAAACATGGCGACATTCGGAAAGCTCTTCTCCTGCGCGATTGACGGGATTTCATTTGCATCACCCCTCTATGTGGCGGACGTGAGCGTGCCTGGAAACGGTTTTCACAATCTCGTCTTTGTCGAAACGGAACACGACAGCGTGTATGCCTTCGATGCGGACGGATTGAGCACCAATCCGGTTTGGCAGGTGAGCTTCATCAATCCCGCGGCGGGAGTGACGACCGTTCCACCAGCCGACACCGGCGAAACCTGGGACATCCCGAATGAAATTGGCATCACCGGAACCCCGGTGATTGACCCGGCGACCGGCACGTTGTTTGTGGTGGCTGCGACCAAGGAAATTGCTGGCAATACGGCGAATTACGTCCAGAGGTTGCACGCGCTTGATATAACAACAGGTGCCGAAAAGTTTGGGGGGCCAGTAGTCATCCATGCAAGCGTTTCAGGCAACGGTGTGGGGTCACAAGGCGGCGCGATCAACTTTGACCCGTTGCTGGAAAACCAGCGTCCGGCCCTGCTCTTGAATTCCAACGTGGTCTTCATTGGATTTGGTGTCCACGGAAATCCAGAAACATATCATGGATGGGTGCTTGGATACGACGCAACCAACCTCCAGCAAGTGATGGTGTTCAACAGCACCCCCAATGCCAGGGCGGGAGGCGTTTGGCAGGCTGGTGGAGGCATGGCCGCCGACTCGGCGGGCAATCTCTTTTTCGCGACGGGCAACGGGACATTCGACGCAAATGTTGCGGGTGGCGATTATGGAGACAGCGTCCTGCGGCTCGGCACCGGCGGCGCCGTGCTGGATTACTTCTCGCCCCACAATCAACAGTCTTTGGACACAGGAGATGTTGACTTGGGATCGGGTGGCGTGCTGCTGTTGCCAGACCAAAGCGGCGCCAATCCGCATTTGCTGGTCAGTTGCGGCAAGGAAGGCACAATCTACTTGCTCAACCGTGACAATTTGGGCGGCTTCATGCCGGACTTTGACAGCCAGATTGTGCAAGAGCTGCCGGACATTTTGCCCGGTGGATCATACGAAATCGGCAACCGTATTCCAGCGGTCTATTTTAACGGATCGGTCTACCTTAGCGCTGATGCCAACAACATTACAGCCTTCCAGTTAAGCAACGGATTGTTGTCCACCGCGCCGATCTCACAATCTCCGGAGGTCTACAATTATCCCGGAGGCCCGCTTGCGATTTCCGCCAATGGCAATACCAACGGGATACTGTGGAGCGTGCAGAAATTCGGCGAAACGGCGCCAGGCATTCTCCGCGCCTATGACCCGGCAAATCTCGCAACTGAATTTTACAGCAGCGATCAGGCCGGGACGCGAGACACGCTGGATATCGCCGCGAAGTTCAGCGTTCCATTGGTGGTCAACGGGAAAGTGTTCGTCGCCTCCGAGGGCCGGTTGACCATTTACGGGCTGTTGCCTTAATCCGGGATGATATCCACCCTCCAATTTGGCGGACGGGCAGGGTCAAATGAGTGCTTGTCTTTTGCGAGCATCGCCAATATTGATTGAAGCCAGACGCACACCAAAGCCGCGTCTGGCTGTAATGAAGTGAACGCATTGTTGAGACCGTAGCCATGATATTTACTGAAACAAAACTGAAGGGCGCCTATATCATAGATTTGGAGAGGCGGGAAGATTCGCGCGGCTTTTTTGCCCGCGCCTTTTGCCAAAAAGAGTTCGAGGCGCGCGGATTAAAACCGGTCATCGCCCAGGCCAATGTCGCCTTCAACATAAAGAAGGGCACGGTGCGCGGGATGCACTTTCAATTCCCGCCTGCTCCAGAAACGAAGGTGGTGCGCGCCACCCGGGGAGCCATCCTGGATATTATAGTGGATTTGCGCCCGGAAAGCCCCACGTATCTACAGCATATATCGGTCGAGTTGAATGAAGACAACGGCCGCGCGCTATATGTGCCGGAGCGGTTTGCCCACGGTTACCAGGTGTTGAGTGACAAGACCGAAACGAGCTATCAGGTGGGAGAATTCTATACACCCGGAGTCGAGAGCGGACTGCACCATGCCGACCCCAGACTCGGACTGAAATGGCCGCTGCCGGTTTCAGCAATATCTGACAAGGACACGGTGTGGAAGCTACTTGACGAAATTGAGCCGGGGTTGAAACGGCGCATGAGTTTATGAACATCAGCCTGTTTCTTCAGGCGGACAATTGTGGCCGTAATTCTGTTTCTTGACGGGAATTGGCCGACGGAGAGTAAAATGATTATAATTGATCACTGCTGTCCCGCTTAAAAACCCAGTAAACATTGATGATTATGATTGTCGGTTAGCTGGGATGGTGGTGGGAGTTGAGAAAGAGCCTGTGAAATGGGCATTTTCTCAAAAAAGCGTGAGGCTCAAAATCTGTAAAATTGTGTAGAGGCTGGCATTTAGATGCAGACGTTTTTTCAAAATGGCGACGAGCAGGTAAACGGCGATGGCACTCCAGACTTGGGTGCGCACGGCGTTGGGGCTGGTGCCATAAAAGGCTTTGATGCGCAGATGTTGCTTGATCCATTTGAAGAACAATTCGATCTGCCAACGCCCCCGATAGAGTTGCGCGATGGTCAGTGCCGAGACGGTAAAGTTGTTGGTCAGAAAGACCAGCATCTTGCCGGTTTCGGGATCGCGATAGCCGATGCGACGCAGCGGGACGGGATAATCGTGCTGGGCATTCAAGCCGGTCAGCACGACGGTCTGGTCGAAACGCAAGCCGGTGGTTTTGTCCACGGGGCGGGAGTAACGGCGGGCGCAGCGGAAGTTTTGCCTGGCGCGGGTGACAAAGAAAGCCCCGCATTGATGAATCCGATGCCAGCGGGCGAAGTCGAGGTAGCCGCGATCCATGATATAAAACGAGCCGGCTTCCCAGACGAGTTGGTCGAGGATATTCACATCATGAACACTGCCCGTGGAGACAATGATGACCGTGGGAAAGTTGCCTTGGAGGGTCAGCAGCGTGTGAAGTTTGATGGCGGCCTTGTGTCGGCGGAAAATAGCCCACGGAAAGAGCGAGAGGCAGAGGTCAATGGTGGTGGAGTCCAGCGCGTAAGCAGCGGCTTGGAGTTCAAAGCGGAACGGTTCATCGGCGTAGAGCGTGGTGGCTTGTTGGATGAGGACTTGGGCGAAATCGGCAAAGATGCGCCAGTCCCGCTTTTCATTGGCTACCGCCAATGTGTTGCGGGCGGTGGGTTGGCGAATGCCGGCGTGATAGAGCTTTGGGCCGAGGGCCGCCAGACAGGTTTCGATGTCGCGCAGACTTTCGCGCCACGTCAGTTGGGCAAACGCCAGCACGAGGAACTGTTCGTAGGTGGGCAGCTTGCGGACGCGGAAGTTGCCGTGGTAACGGGCAACACACTTGTCAAATTCGTATTTGGGCAGGAAGTCGAGGAGTTGGGCGAAGACAGTGCGACCTTCGTTCATAAGGTGAAAAACCGCCGGTTGGCGGTGGAACACCCTCAAGGAATCGTCGCAGAATTGAAATCGAAAAATGACAGGACCGCAGTTTTAACCAGTTTTTACAATGGTGAACTCGCTGTCATCAAAAGCTAAACGGGACAGTAGTGATAATTGATAATGCGTTGAAAGCGCGCGAGGAGCAACACAAGCCGATTCGCGTTGCCATGCTGGGCACCGGCTTCATGGGCCAGGGGTTGACAAACCAGATTGTCAATAGTGTCCCGGGCATGCGGATGGTGGCGGTGCATAGCCGCCAGATTAAGAAGGGACTTCACGTCTATAACTATTCCGGTTTGGAGGGTGTGATCGTTGCCACCAACCAGGGTGAATTGGAGGACGCCATTCGTTCCGGCAAACCGGTCGTTACCGGGGACGCGCTGCTGCTAGCGCATTCCGAGCAGGTGGATGTAATTGTTGATACGACGGGTTCGGTGGAGTTTGGTGCCAGCATTGCCTTGGAGGCTTTCAAGCATGGCAAAGATGTCGTCATGCTCAATGCTGAAATTGATGCGACAATCGGCCCAATTCTTCAGACCTATGCAGACAAGCACGGCGTCATCTTGTCGGCTTGTGAAGGCGACGAGCCTGGCATTCAAGTGAATCTATATCGCTGGGTGAAGGGGCTGGGGCTCACTCCGCGAGTTATGGGCAACATCAAGGGACTCCAGGATCCATACCGGAATCCCACGACCCAAAAAGGCTTCGCTGAAAAATGGGGGCAGAATCCCGCAATGGTGACGAGCTTCGCCGATGGCTCCAAGATCAGTTTTGAACAGGCGATTGTCGCAAATGCCACCGGCTTCGTTGTGAAATCCCGCGGGATGTCCAGGGGGGCCGAGTATAAAGAGGACGTGATGAAAATCGGCAGGCTCTACGATATTGACGAACTTCGCCGCCTGGGAGGAGTAGTGGATTATATCGTCGGCACGCCGCTGACGAAAGTCTATTGTCTCGCCGAGCACACCGATCCCAAACAGCGTCATTATCTTAACCTTTACAAGATGGGTGAGGGACCTTTGTTTCCATTTTTCATCCCATACCATTTGGTTCATTTTGAGGTTCCGAACGCAATCGCGCGCGTGGTTCTATTCCGCGACGGCGTTGCCAAACCGCTCGGCGGACCGGTGGTTGAAGTTTGCGCCGTGGCAAAACGCGATCTTAAAGCGGGTGAGATTCTTGACGACTATGGCATGTATATGACCTATGGCGAAGCGGTCAACGCCGACGAGATGTGCCAACGACACTATCTGCCGGAAGGTCTGGTGGAAGGCTGCAAGCTGACGAAGGATATTAAAAGGAACGTGGTCATTATCTATGAGGACGTGGAGCTGCCGCCCAACCGGCTGGCTGACCGGTTGCGTGCAGAGCAGTATCGCCATTTCCGCGGCGAAACGTGGTTGGAAGAACGTCTTGACAACCGGCAATAATCCAGGAGAACACACTATGAAAGTTGTCTTATTTTGCGGCGGACTTGGGATGCGCATGCGCGAGTATTCGGAAGCCGTGCCAAAGCCGATGGTGCCCATTGGATACCGCCCCATTCTGTGGCACGTCATGAAATATTATGCCCATTACGGGCACAAGGATTTCATTTTGTGCCTGGGCTACAAGGCTGACGTTATCAAGAAATACTTTCTTGAATACGACGAGTGCGTAACGAACGATTTTATCCTTTCCAAAGGAGGCAAGAACGTGAAATTGCTGGCTAATGACATACAAGGCTGGAACATCACGTTCGTGGACACCGGGCTGGCCTCGAATATCGGGCAGCGTTTGAAGGCGGTGCAAGGGCATTTGAAAGGCGAGAAAATGTTTCTGGCAAATTACACCGACGGACTTTCAGATGTGCCGCTCCGTTCCATGATTGAGGCGTTCAAGCGGAGCGGGAACATTGCCTGCTTTGTAAGCGTCAAGCCACGGGCCAGCTTCCATCTGATCAATGCGGATTCCGGCGGGGTTGTGAAAAGCATCAAGCATATTCATAAGTCCGGAGCGCGAATGAACGGCGGGTTCATGGTGTTGCGGCGGGAAATTTTCGATTATATGCGCGACGGGGACGAATTGGTCGAAGAGCCGTTCCGGCGTCTGATCGCCAAAGGCAGGCTCATGGCCTACCCGCATGACGGCTATTGGGCGTGCATGGACACGTTCAAGGAAAAGCAGGACCTCGAAGACGTGTTTGGGCATGGAAATGCGCCGTGGGCCATCTGGCAAAAACAGAGTTAAGGAGATAGTCATTATGAAGGGTCTATGTTTTGACGGAATCAAAAATGTGCTCTGTCTGGGAGCGCACAGCGATGATATTGAAATCGGTTGTGGCGCCACGATTCGGAAACTTACCCGGAAACTGCCTGGACTCGCGGTGTGGTGGGTGGTTTTCTCGGCCGATGGCCAGCGGCAGGCCGAGGCAAAGAGCAGCGCGCGGGCGTTTCTGCGGAACGCCGGCAAGTCGCAGGTGATCATCAAACAATTCCGAAACGGCTACTTCCCTTTTGAAGGAGGCGTGATCAAGGATTTCTTCGAGACTCTGAAATCGCGCGTAAAGCCAGACCTGATCTTCACTCATTTTCGCGACGACCGTCATCAGGATCACCGGCTGATTTCTGATTTGACGTGGAACACATTTCGGGACCATTTGATACTTGAATATGAAATTCCAAAATACGATGGCGACTTCGCCTCCCCGAATCTTTTCGTGCAGATCAATGATCAATTGGCGAAGGGAAAGGCGGATAACTTGTGCCGCCATTTCCCGACGCAACGCGACAAACACTGGTTTAGCCGGGACACGTTCCTCGCCCTGATGCGCCTGCGCGGAGTGGAATGCTGTGCTGAATACGCGGAGGCGTTTTACGTCCGCAAAATCGTCTGGAGTTGAGATTTTATGAGCAAAATATGCTCTTGCGATTAGCATGATCGGCATCCGTCCGCGCTGCTCAAACAAAGCGGTGTGGCTTCATGCGAACTTTGCGAGTTAAAACCTGCTGCAGTCTGCCAGCCACGCACTATGATTGAAATAAAGCTACGAAACAGGATCTACTACCATTTTAAGCCGTTGTTGCCTTCCGCATTAAGGTTGTGGCTCCGGCGCTGGTTCACTTTGAGGAAGCGCAAGCAGGTTTGATCTATTTGGCCGATCATGCCAGGATCGGAACGGCGGCCCGTCAACTGGCCCGGATGGCCAGATGGCAGGAAATTTGCCCTTGTGCTGACCCATGATGTCGAGGGCAGGAAGGGATTGGACAAATGCAGACAGTTGATGCGGTTGGAAATGATGCACGGTTTCCGATCTTCATTTAATTTCATTCCAGAATCAGCGGATTACACGGTGTCTCGGGAATTGCGTGAAGAACTTGTTCAAAATGGCTTTGAGGTTGGAGTGCATGACCTCCATCATGACGGCAAGCTTTACCAAAAGCGGCACGTATTCTCCGAAAAGGCCAGACGCATTAACTACTATTTGATGGAATGGAACGCAAAGGGTTTTCGATCCGGCTTCATGCATCACAACCTTGAATGGCTGCATGACTTGAATATAGCGTATGATGCATCCACCTTTGACACTGACCCATTTGAGCCGCAGCCAGATGGCCTTAACACAATATTTCCGGCTTGGATTTATGATCCAGCAAAAGAATCTGGTTATGTGGAATTGCCATATACGCTTTCACAGGATTCCACCATATTCATTCTTCTTCAGGAACAAAGCATTGACATCTGGAAGCAAAAGCTGGACTGGATTGCGAAACAGGGAGGCATGGCGCTTCTCAACACACATCCTGATTATATGCAAATGAATGGAATCAAT
>Ga0181529_10006721_pt1 | contig 11605 bp, 10 predicted proteins | sample PEATcosm2014_Bin_36_FD_119763 | JGI IMG/M metagenome (GOLD analysis project Ga0181529, IMG submission 119763) | Peatland microbial communities from MTU Mesocosm Facility, Houghton, MI, USA - PEATcosm2014_Bin10_30_metaG | ecosystem: Environmental > Terrestrial > Soil > Wetlands > Peat | place... | reverse complement strand
TCCTTGCCCCATTCCCGAACGGAAAGTGCTGTTTTCGCTTTGGCCAGACTCGCTTTGTCGACAAAATCCGAGAGTGGCTTGCCCGTGAGCTGGCCGGTTCCAACCGCGAAAATCGATTCGGCCATCGGATTGGCGAATATAAATCGGTCGCTAGCGTCCATGGCGCATACACCTTCATGGATGTTGTCGATCAGGTTCCTGAAAAGTTCCTCTTTTTCTTCCAGCCGTCTGTACATTTGGTGCAGTTTGAAGGCCATTTTTATGGTAGCGAACAGCATCGTATAGCCGAGGTTCTTGACTACATAACCAAAATTGGTCACCCTCTCCGCTTTCCGCACCGTCTCGGCATCGGTGTGCGATGATAGAAATATAATTGGAATGTCGTGATACTTGCTGATTTCCCACGCTGCCTCTATGCCATTGATTCCTTGCCCGAGATTGATGTCCATAAGGATCAAATCTATCGATCTGCCGAACTCGCCGTTTATCGCCTCAATGGCTTTCTCGCCAGAGAAGACATGCATAACCGCATAGCCTTCCTCCTTAAGCGCTCTCGCCTCGGCCAGGCCGATGAGCGCTTCGTCCTCGACCAATAGCAAAGTCTTCTTTCCGGGATCCATAGAGACACTCCTAAAACTCTTCAAAGTCGTTGCCCGTCGCATTCACCTTCATCGCCAGAGCCGTGGTCTTGCCATGCCTAGCTGCGGCTTCGGGCCGGTTCGCAACGGGAATCGTTCCGCGGGGTGGTTCGGCCGCGGGCGGGGCAGGGGCGTGGGATAGCGAATGCCTCCCTGCGTCCGCAACCGAAGATGACTTTTCGATCTTGAAAAACGACATGGTCTGGGAGAGGTTAGCTGCCTGGCTCGAGAGCTGCTCCGCCATCGAGGCCAACTCCTCGCTTGCCGACGCGTTCTGCTGAATAACCGCGTCCAGCTGCACCACGGCCTTGCCGATCTGATCGGAACCAGATGCCTGTTCCTGCGACGCGGCAGATATCTCCTGGACCAAGTCGGCAGTCTTTCTAATGTCCGGGACAATATTGCCTATGAGCTCTCCTGCCTTTTCCGCGCCCATAGCCGTGACCCCGGCGATCCTCGTGATTTCACTCGCGGCGATCTGCGATCTCTCCGCGAGCTTGCGCACCTCGCTCGCGACAACCGCGAAGCCCTTGCCAGCTTCCCCGGCACGGGCGGCCTCGATGGCCGCGTTGAGCGCGAGAAGATTCGTTTGTCTGGCTATGTCCTCGATAATTCCGATCCTGACCGATATCTCCTTCATCGCCCCGACCGCTTCTTTGACGACCTTGCCGCCCTCTGCCGCGTCCAGAGCCGCCTTCCGGGATATCTGCGCGGTGGCAAGCGCGTTGTCGGTATTCTGCTTGATGGCGGCGGCCAGCTCCTCGACTGAGCTTGAGACCTCCTCTCCAGTCGCCGCCTGCTCGGAGCTGCCCTGACTTACCTGCTGGGCCGTAACGCTGATCTGCTCGCTCCCCGCAGCCACTTGAACCGAGGCCGAAAGCACCTCGCCTATGACTTTCTCCAGTCCGGCCTTCATCTCCATGAAGGCGCGAGCGATCTCGCTGATCTCGTCGCCGCGCCGCAGGTTGGAGTCATGGACGGCGAGACTGAGATCGCCCTTGCCGACCGCTTTAGCGAATACCACGATTTGGCCCAGAGGCTTTGAGATCGTGCTTGAGAAAAGGGCGATCCATATGACGGTGATCGCCTCGGCGATCATCGCAATGATTAGGATCAGGTTGCGGATCGAATAGGCGGTGGCGAGGAACTCCGATTCCGGCATTTGAGCCAAGATAAACCAGCCCAGGGATGGGATGGGTGCGAAGCCGCACACTGTTCTGGCTCCGTCATGCGTAAACGACTCGAATCCGGTCTCGCCCGCGAGGACGCGTTTCGCCACCGTTTCATAACCCGCAAGTTTGTCGATTCTTACCTTCATGGCGATATCTATGTCCGGATGTACAACGAAGAGTCCATTCTGGTCCACGATCGCGGTAAAGCCCGATTTGCCGAACCTATACTTCTGCAGCTCGTCCAATATGATGTCGCTGTTCATCAATACCGCGAGGACTCCTATCGGCTTTCCCATGGAGCCGAAAACCGGGGCGCATACGGCCGTCGATGCCGCATTGGTGTTCTTATCGCCTATCATCGGGCTGAAGGATATTTTGCCGCCGAGCGCGCTCTTGAAGTACGGGCGATCGGCGTAGGAAACACCTACATAGTCGGGCTTTGAGGCAGCGAAACAAAAACCATTCGCACCAGCGACCAGGATTCCTCCGCATATGTCCCTGAACTCCTCGCTCGCTCCGAGAGCGGCAAAGCCGGAGGACATCGCGGCGGCGATTTTTGCGCCTGCTGCACTTCCACGGTCGGCCGCCTCGACTCCGTCTTTGACGCTCCCCGAAGAAGCCAGGGCGGCGCTCAAGCGCAGATCGCCCTTCAGCTTGCAATCCGCGTAATCCGCCATGCTCTTCATGTCGCTGACGAGTCTGTCCTGGACCATCGCCGTGATGCCTCGCGCCGCGCATAAATAGACGGCATAGCCGACGCTCGCGAAGGCGCCGGCCATCATTAGCGTAACCAAGACCACTAACTTCGTGCCGAGTTTCACCTTCATCACGGTCCCCTCCTCCTCGACGGGATTGTCGACCCAGTCGACGGAATGCCTGAAAAATCCCGGAGAACGATAGCGCGGACTGGATTCTCCAACCGTGAGCGACCCATTCCTAGAAACTGGCTCCGAGTCCAGGTTAAAAATAGACGTGAATTGAACCAATGAAAATGGACTAGCATTATCCTGGGATAATGTTATGCTACCATCAGGATCAGACATGGACGGGACTCGGCCATATAAACAACTAGGAGATTTCCTAAGACAGCACCGGCAAGCCATTAAGCCCAGGCAGGTGGGGCTTGAATCCAGCAGACGACGACGGACGCCAGGTTTGCGTCGGGAAGAAGTCGCCCAATTGGCCGGAATTTCGGTGGACTGGTATATCCGGTTGGAGCAAGGGCGCGAGGCATTGCCTTCCGCGGCGACAGTCGATGCTCTGGCGAAGGTCCTAGATCTCAATCTCGCGGAGCACTCACATTTGCGGAAGTTGGCGAGGGGGGGGCCAGGACGGCTCTTCGTTCGGGAAAACGTTCCAGAGTGCCTGCAAAGACTCGTGGACGGACTGAACCTGCCCGCCTATATCCTGGGAATGCGCGGCGACATTCTTTCCTGGAATAGATTGGCCGTGGAGCTGTTCGGCGATTTCTCTCTCATCCCGGAAGAAGAGAGAAATATCTTGATCCAAATGTTCACGCCTTCCGAATTCCGGCGACGATACATCAATTGGGAAGAAAATGCCCATTGGATACTTGAAGCCTTTCGCCCGACATTTGATCTTTGGTCCACGGTACGCGAGTTTTCCTCGCTCGTCGATGAGCTGCGCGTCTCAAGCCTGGAGTTCGCCGAATGGTGGCAAACTCATGGCATAAGCACTCATTCCTCCGGACCGAAGATCCTGCTGCGAGTCAGGGGACAGCGGATCGAATTGGAGGTTGAGACTTTCCAGTCCAATGACGATCCCGATTTGGAACTCGTCGTCTTCCAAATCCAGACTCCTAAATAGGCAGGGCCATGGCAGGTGCTACGAAATAGCGAAGGCTTGACGTCGTATAACCTGAACTGAAACTAGAAGTCCCGTCATCGTCGACGATCAAGGTCCCGTGCTCGACGCTTATCAGATTAGGTTATCCGCCTGGCCTTCGATTGCTTATTCGGCTACGAGATGTCCGGCGAGGGGAAGTCCGCCCTCGCAAATCCCTAAACGCGTTTCGCCTGCCACTCCCTCCAGGCCCGCCGGCCCTCCACTTCCAGGCAGTCCCTGCAAGGGCGGCCGTCCAGGTACCTCCACAGCCGAACACGCAGGGCCTGGACATGTATTACGCGCTCCTCGGGGAGGGAGCCATAGGCGGCGTAGGATCCGGGGTGGACGCGGCCATACTCTTCGAGGAACCACTCGTTGCCTGTGTCCGTCGCCTTGCCGGCATTCCGAGCCAGACCTTCATACTGCATATTCGCTCGGCAGAGGGCCACGCGCGGCTCAGAGACGATCTGGGCGTACTTCCTCGAGTCCGCCCCGGTCTGGAACCAGAGCCCGAGGCCGTCATTGACTATCGACATTGAGCGGGCAGTGGGCCCATCGCCCGGAGAGGAGGTCGCGAGGACCCAGATATGGTCCGCTGAGATCATGCGGATCGACTCGGCCTCGAGATCGCCATAGTCGAGCTCGTCACGCGCCGAGGCGCTCACGCCTTTCCCCTCGCGCTTCGTAGCTCCGCTTCCGTGGCCCTGTGCGGATTGAGTGAGGCGAAGTACTCTACGTCCCGCACGAGGACCGCGCGGTCCAAGCTGCCGCCCTCCGAGTCGTAGCGCCAGATCGCCAAGGGCTCGACCCGATAGAGACGGTTGCCCTCGAGACCGAACATCCAGGCGAGGGAAGGGAACTTGGAGTCGTAGGTCCGCCTCGCCTGGGTATATTCGCCGCCGCCAGAAGGGACGATCGAAGCGCGGCCATGGTACTGGAGATTGCCGATGGCTAGCGCCACTAGGGAGCTTTTCGCGATAAGTCGGCATTTCAGCGTTACACCCAATGCTCCGAAGTACAGACGAAGCCCCAGATTGGCGACGCAGACGAGGGCATTGTCGACGAGGCCGGCGCCGGCGGAGGCCAGCGATGCCAGACTTTCGGCGCCGATCATGGCGACTGCCTCGGCCTCGCCGAGCTCACGGAATCCGTTCTTCATAGGATGCCTCCTTACGGAGGATCCTAGCCCAGGCCCGCGACAACCCTATGTCAGCAGCCTTCCGAATAGTGGGCGGCCAGCTCCTCAGCCCGACGCCTCATCTCCTCGCGGAGATCTCGCGGCTCGAGCACGCGGACCTTCGATCCATACTCCAGAAGCCAGGGCGCTAGGTAGGTAGCGGAGTCGAGGACGAACTCAAGCGTGATGCCCTCAGGAGTCTTGCGCTCGAGACGGAAGCCGAAGAGACCGGGATTTTCGAGCTGCCTGTATTCCGCTCCTTCCTCAAAGAGCAGCACGACTTTTGAAAACTCCGACTCGGGGAAGCGCTTCCAGTCGAGGGCCCCAGGCTCGGCATAGGCCGAGGGGTCGAAGCGCTCGTCCAGGACCTCGCACTCGAGGATTCGGTCGAGGGCGAAGGCCCGAAAGCCCTTCCTGAGCCGACAGTAACCTACCATCCGCCTCGAAGCGCCCGAGAGCATGAGGCCGAGCGGCTCGACCTCCCTGCGCTCTGGTTCGGCACGTCCCGAGGTCAGGTAGAGGATCGAGGCTACACGGCCTTCCGCGACGGCGACCTGGAGAGACTCCAGCGGGACGGCCGAAACCAGGGCGCCCTCATCCATCGAGACGGTCCGCTTGTCCAGGTTTTCGGCGAAGTCCCTCTCGCCCGGGCCGAGGACGGCGCGGATCTTATCGAGAGCGCGCGCGTAGCTCTCGCCAAGGCCGGTATCGCCGATGAGCTTGCCCGCCGTCACGAGGGCCGCCGCTTCCTCGCGAGTAAGGGCGACGGGCGGCAGGAAGTAGCCGCGCTCGATCGCATACCCGACGCCGGCCTCGGCCCTGATCGGCACGCCTGCCTCCGCGAGGGCCAGCATGTCCCGATAGATCGTGCGGAGGCTAACCTCGAAGCGCTCGGCGAGATCCTGTCCCCGCACGCAGGAGCGCGTCTTGAGCTGTATGAGTATCGCCTCGAGCCGGTCCATCCTGTTCATAGGCGAAGCATATCCGAGGAAGCCGCCTCGGGGGAGCGCCAAAAGCCGCAAGTTGGTTCGGCAGGGGAGTTCAGGACACGCCTAGCAAGCCAGGCGAGGGTCACGGGCCGGCAGTCCGAAGCGATCGTCCAGCCAATCGAAGAGCAGCGTCTGGACGAGGCGCAGGTTGCCCAGCTGGCAGTGGCTGTCCGCCCCTTCCGCGGCGCCGAAATCCAGCCTCGTGACGTCCACGCCGAGCTCTCGAAGGCCGCGATGCGCGACATCGGTTTGTCGTATGAGCTCGGGCCCCTCGCCCTCGCTTACGAGGAAGAGGCAAGGACAGGCGACCGAACGCCAATCCACTGATCCGGCCTGTGGCCCTGCGGCCCTCGCCTGGGCTTCGAGGCCGTCCATGGCGGCCCGCATGTCCGCTGTTCTGAACTGCCAGGCGTACTTGGCCAGCGAGACATCGGCCGCCCGGTTGACTGCCCCCGCGAGCCGGGAAATGCCCCGCGCCAGCCATGCCGGCGCCTCGTAGAATGCCCCCATTTCCTTCCTGAAGACCTCGATGATATCGAAGATGGGAGTTGCGGCGATCCAAGCGGAGACCCTTCGATCGGAGGCGGCGCATTGAGCGGAAAAATAGCCTCCGCCTGAAACGCCATAGATAGCCAATTTGCCGAGCTCCCCGCCTCGTTCGGCCTCTAGCCAGTCGATCGCCGCCTTCTGCGGCGCGTACATGTCCACGCGGAAAGGGAAGCCGCGGTCGGGACAAGTGCCCTGGCCCGGCAGGTCGACCATGAGGACGTCGTAGTCGCGCTTCCAGCCCGGGTAGCCGGCGAAGTAGAACAGATCCTCGCGGAAGGTGTCCCCACCTCCGACCATGAGCACGACCGGACGCCGGCTGCCGGGCTGCCCGATGAAGTATCCCGGCAGGCTCTTCCCCTCGAAGGGTATCTCCACAGATCTAAGGGGCATGCCGAGGGCTTCGGCCCCCGCGCTGAATTCCCTCTCCATCTCCGCTATGAGATTTCTGAAGCGGTTGGCCCTCACGTCAGCATACTGGAGCGCCATTCGGTAGGCGTAGGCGGCCCCTAGATGAGCCTGTCCCTTGGCGGCCACCGAGAAGGCGATAGCGTCCAAGCGGGCTCTCGCCGCCTCGGTCCGACCGAGCTCGGCGAAGGCATCGCACCAGGAATCCGGATCTCCATCTGTGATCGCGTTCCCGACTCGTAGCGCTTGTGTCGGCGCATAGCCCAAGATTTGGCCAATGCCCAGTGCCCATGTGAACATGAAATCCATATCCTCGTTTCGAAATCTGACCCGGCCTTTCTGGCGCTTTACGATCCCATCTCTCTTCTTCATGTCTCACCCCCATCTAAACAACACTCATTTAATATGCTACACTTGTCGTCATGGGCAAGACGGAGAAGGCTGCTATAGAGCCTTTGCAACCAACGAGCGTCGCTTATGCTACAAGAGATAACGAATTGTCGCGTGTCGACAGACGGACCGCGAGGACAAGGCGATCCATCTTCGCCGCCTTAGAAGGGCTCTCAAGTTCGGTCCCGCTCGCCGAACTGAGCGTGGCCAGAGTCGCCGAGGCGGCTGACATCAATCGAGTGACCTTTTACGCCCATTTTCGGAATCTGGACGATCTTCTGGACGCGGCCCTCCTATCGATCTTCGACGAGGCAGAGTCCGCGATGGCCGGGATGTTTGTCGACGATGAAGCCTTCGAGGAGGTCGGTAACAACGTTAGGACCTACGCGGCAACCCTAGTCCGGCACAAGGAGTTTCTGCGATGGGTCGGCGTCGGTTCATCGAGCGCTCGTCTTATCGCCCATCTTGGCGAGGCTTTCCGTATCATGATCGACCGCAGGATCGATGCGGCCCGCCCGGCCTGCGCGTCCCGGAGGCGAGAGCTGTTCAGCCGATACATGGCAGGGGGACTGGCGAATCTTGTCCTTGGTCTCCTCTCCGAGGATCCCTCCCCCTCCGACATCGACGAGATCGCCTCCTTCCTGCCTGAGATCTGGCTGCCCTCGTCCTATATCGTCCTCGGGATCGGACCGAAGGGTGATGCCTCCCCATAACATGAGAGTTGCCGTATACTGACGGCATGCGAACGAGCCATATCCTGGCCACGGCCCTTGCAGCGGCCCTCCTCGCGGGTTGCGCGCCCTCGCGCTTCGGGCCCGTCCCTGCGGGAGTGCACACGAGAGCGGCGACGGCCATCCCCTTTTTTCTCGACAAGGGGGCCTCCGAGGCCCTGGAGCTTGGGGTGAGGGAGAGTTTCCAAATGTGGAGCGACGCGACCGCCTTCAAGTTCACCTACGGCGGGTTGGTCGCGGCTAAGGCGGCGCGGGACGGCAAGGACGAGGTCGTCATCATGCGGCGATGGCCCAAGGAGCTGCCAATCGGGGACGCGGCCTGGTGTCAGGCCTACCTGGACTCCTCGGGCAAGATCGTCGAGGCGGATATCCTGCTCAACGCCCAGGCCTTTACCTTCACGTCGGCGCGCGAGGCGAAGGCTGGCAGCCTCTATATCGAGGACGTGCTCGAGAAGGAGATCGGCCGGTCCCTCGGCCTCGGTCTCAAGACCGACTCGACCGTCGTGGATCAGTACCGCCCCGCCCAGGCCGGCGAGGCCTATGAGCCTGGCATAGACCCGGCCGATATGGCGGCTTATCTTTCGCTCTACGAGGCGGGCAAGCAAAAATAGATGAACGACCGCGGAGCAGAGCTCCGCGGTCGTTCGTTCGGCAAGGAAAGTGATTGTATGAGGGATCGCATACCCCATAGTTTGCGATAGAAATACCGCAGCAGAGCTGCGGGGTATGCGACCCTCTTCCGAATCAAGCGGTCGCTGCCCTGCTCTTCTCAATGGCTTCAATGTCCATGCGCTTGAGCTTCTTTCGGAAGTTGGTGGAATCGTCCTTCAGGATCTGGCCCAGGTAGACCATCTGGCGCTCGATCGCTTCGCGGTAGAGGTCCTTGTCCACGCCATAGCGAGCCGCAAAGTGCTCGCGCGAACGCGCGGAGACAGCGCCGAGAGGCCCGTCGAGCCTGGCCTTGGTCGACTCGTAGAATCCCGCAGTCTTCTTGAGGATGTCGAAGGCGCTGTCGTAGCCGCCTATCCCTGCCTCTCGAAATTCGTAATAGAGGAAAAGCAGCTTCTCTAGATAGGCCCTGTCGGCCATCTGCCCGAGGAGATCGGCCGCCGCGAGAATCTCGGTGCCGGTCCTCTCGCCCTCGCTCTCGAAGCTGAACTTGTCCCATGGGACCCCGATGTCCGTGCCGAGGATCATTCGGGCAACCCGTTCGACGGATTCACCCCCGAGCCCGAGCGCGACGGCCTCGCGCCGCGCGAAGTCGGCCGAGCGGGTGACGTGGACTTTCGTGTACTGAGCTCCCGTGCCGCTGGTGTCGCCTTCCTCGCGGATGTAGCCGGTATCGTGAATGAGCGCGGCTATGAGAGTCTCCACGGCGAGAGCCGCGTCGAGGCCCTTGCCGACGATAAAGCATCCGTCGATGAGCCTCGAGACAGCGCCGAACACGGACACGCTGTGGGCGTAGTCGTGGTACTGCACGGCGCAGGCAAGGTAGCCGGGCATGCGGCCGTCGTATAGCCTCTTAACAATCAGGAAAACCTTATCGACCAGCTTGAGGTTGCCTCCTGGATAATCGGCCTTGAAGAAGCGCTTCGCGTCCAAGAGCACGTCCCGCGGCTTGCATGCTCCTAATATCGAGGAAAGCTGCACATCGCGCCCGACAATGGGTTCCATGATTTTTCCTGAGCGCCCTAAAGGAGAAATAGCTACTTCTTCGGCGCTAAAGATCGATTATACACCTCATTCCGAACCATGGTAGGGGTAAGCCGAAGAGGAACGACTCATTTTCGACGCTACTCTGCCGGCCGGTGCCTCAGGTTTTTGGCATCGGACCTGGCCCGCTTCGAGGCAAGACGCCTTTCCCTCGAGGCCCTCGTGGGCTTGGTAGCCCTCCGAGGCTTGGGCAAATGCGCCGCCCCTGCGACGAGGGCAACAAGCCTCTCGATCGCAGCTTCTCGATTGCGTACCTGGTCGCGTTCGTCCTCGGCCCGGACAATAAGTTCGCCTGAGGAGGTCAACCTGGAGGCGAGGCGAAGAGCGGCCAAAGCCGCCTCAGCCTCCGAGAGGCCCCGGACACGATCGAGGCGCACCCTCGCGATCGCTTTGGAGTTTACCTTGTTGACGTTCTGCCCGCCGGGCCCGCCGGAACGGGCATAGTCGAGCTCAGCCTCCTCCTCGATCGAGGCCCTCACCAGGTCGAGGTTCAAGGCGAGACCTCCGGCGCAAGCGAGTTTATGCCGAGCTCCGATCCCGCAACGATGCCGAGCCCGCCGCCGGGCCTCGATTCGAGGCCGCGGGGAACGAGGGCATCGCCTCGGCGCAAGCCCAAAAAGCCGTTCTCCCGCGCGGCCTCGTCGTCGGCTCGCGCGGATACGGCTGCAAGGGCGCCGTTCCCGCAGAGAATGTAGCGAAGCCGCCCAGCCTTGTTGAGCATAGGGTCCGACACGACTCTTCGAAGTCCGGCTGGGCGCTCGGGATATAGACGATCAGCCGCTGAAAAGCCGGGCGGGGCGAGAAGAAAGCAGCTCAGCTTGACTGAGCTACGGTCGAGGCCAGCGGCCTTTGCCAGTGAGGCGACGGGCTCCGGGGGGTTCCAAGGCGCCTCCTCATGGCAACTGCGATCTGGTCCTGCGACGAGGGCGGGACAGGGATAGGAGCCCGGGCATGGACCCAGCGCGGTCCACCCCCTCTCGAGCAATTTGTCGCGGAGCTCGATGAGCGCACGACTCGTAGCCAAGAGCGCGGGCTCGAGGAGGAGGACCACGCCTCCGGGCGCGAGACGATCGGCCGCCGCATCGACGAGGCCCAGCTTCGCCTTCAGAAGAGCGGAGCCGGAGAGGGAGCGGCCGCCAAGTTCGTTGAGACAATGCCCGAAGGCGATGAGATCGAAAGGTCCCTGCGGCAAGCTAAGAGCGGACATGAGGTCGAGTTCGACGCATTCGACGCTGCCAGGCCTGGGGCTTCCTCGATCGAGGATCGCTGCGCCCAGAGCGAGAGCCTTGCCGGAGCAGTCCGCAAGGACGATACGCTCGCTAGCCTCTCCAGACCCGAGGGAATCGAAGAGGGCGGCGGCTACAGGAGCCGGGCCGGAACCGAGGTCAAGCACTCGGCGCGGCGAAAGGCGCGAGAGCGCCATAGCTAATGAGACTTGTGTGTATGAGACCGGCCAGTAATAGAGCAAATAAGCGCCAAGGAGGGCCGCGTCTTCCATGTATGGAGCTCCAGAGAGCGCTCGATCTCCAGTCAGACCTCTCTGGAGCGAGAGGAGGGCTGTGCTGGCCTCTTCGATCTCCCGCTGGCTCAGACTTGAACCCCGTAGGTTTTCGCCGTCCGCCCCGCCCCGCCAGCGATCACCTTCATGCGTTTCCCGCCAAAGCTCGATGAGGAGGGGCAAGCGCTTGCGCAGTCCGTGGCCTACGAGCGGCCGGGGCGGTAAGGCGCTTCCGCTTGAGGCCGGCAGTGGTCTCCTCGACTCTCGCATGGGCGAAGGATATATCGGATGAGGACAATCCAACAAGCAAGGGCCGTTTCTGCAGGCCATGGCTAGTGTCATGAACCTTTGACGCGTTTCAATCGGGACGGGGCGGCGGGCGCGTAGAGAGGAGAACACCAGGAGGTTCCTCGATGCGCGTCCTCTCCGTTCCCGATCCCCCGTTCTGTCCTTGGTCGGCCTGCCGCTACCACGCCAGAGCGCCCTCGACCCGCTGGT
>Ga0181529_10006720_pt1 | contig 11606 bp, 9 predicted proteins | sample PEATcosm2014_Bin_36_FD_119763 | JGI IMG/M metagenome (GOLD analysis project Ga0181529, IMG submission 119763) | Peatland microbial communities from MTU Mesocosm Facility, Houghton, MI, USA - PEATcosm2014_Bin10_30_metaG | ecosystem: Environmental > Terrestrial > Soil > Wetlands > Peat | place... | reverse complement strand
CCTTATCTCCACCGCCGCCATCGCCAGTGCAGGGAAGGTTGCCACCGCCATCAACACCATCTTCACCAACATCAGCACCAGCCTCGCCTAATCTCTGAGAAGAGAGCGGCAAAAGCAGTGCATGTCGAGAATTCGATGCCTCCGTGGGAGAGATACGCGCACACTACCAGTGCTGGAACGTACTCTCCCAGGCACTCACCCGGCAGACGCCAAACTTGAAAAGGACTTACCGCATGCGCCTTGGATTCTGGAAACTTGTCTTCAAATTGCAGAGCCTGGCGGCAAGTGAAGAAGGTCAGGATCTCGTCGAATTCGGTATGATGCTAGCCCTCATTTCCATTTCGGCAATATCCGGCTCTCACAAGGTTGCCACCGCCGTGAACACCGTCTTTACCAACATCAGCACCAGTCTTGCCTGATTTGCGGCAAGCTGGGTGTCAGGGCCGCGCAGTTAACCGATTCGTTGCCTGGCGAGAGAATTCGCACCTCCGGCCCGTGTCGAGGTTTGCTCTCCCTGGCAAGGAATGCACGCGACGCATTGCTCGCAAGTGGATAGCTCATGCGTCGATGATTGTGGAACCTCGTTGTCAGGCTGAAAAACCGGATGGCGCGGGAAGACGGCCAGGACCGGGTCGAGTACGGCCTTCTCCTTACGCCGATTAAGGGCGCGGCCATATCCGGCTCGCACAAAGTGGCCACCGCTATCGAAACGATTTTAGCCAACATCGGCACAAGCTTGAGCTGATACGCTGTAATGCAGATGTCTGGGCCACGAACTTAACCGATTCGTTGCCTTGCTAGAGTGATTCGAATGCCGGACGGTGCCGATAGGTACTGTGCCATGCAAAAAAACTGGGGAATCACGTCGGTCATAGGGGACAGCCGTATGCGGCCTGGTCTGAGGAAACTCGTCGTCAAACTGCAGCGTCTGGCGACCTGGGCCGATGGACAGGATTTGGTCGAGTACGCTTTGATCATCTCCCTCTTTTCCATCGCGGCAGTTGTGAGTTCGCAAAAGATTGCAGTTGCCGTCACCACCATTTTCACCAACGTCAGCACCAGCTTGGTCTGACCTTTCCGACCTGGACTTGAAGGCCGCACATCCAACTGGTTCGTCCCTTCGTGGGAGAGATATGCGAGGCAGGCCTCACGCCGGCAATCTCTCCCGCTCCCCTCAAATTCTGCTTGGAAACGATCTCATGCTGCCTTCGATTGCCAATTCGGCGCTGAACCAGGCTAATGCTCTGCCTGCACTCCCCCACGGGCCGCAACGCATCGCTTGCAAAACCGGGGCGTAGAACGCATATGCTTCTGGCCACCGCATCCAATACAGCCGTAACTCCGGGATCGATCGAAGGCGGTCTGGCCGCAATCTTGTTCGTGGCGGCATTCATCTGGCCCAAGCTGGGTACTTCCTGGTGTTCGCGCATCGAACCTGTGTTTGCGCGGCTGGCGCAAAGGAAGACCCTGTCGGTGATCGTGGTGGGCCTGGCCGCGTTCTTCCTGCGCCTGGCCATTCTCCCGTTCTGCCCGATTCCCCTGCCCTTCGTGCCCGATGACTTCAGCTTTCTGCTGGCCGCGGATACCTTTGCGCACGGGCGGTTGGCTAACCCCACCCCGGCCATGTGGACGCATCTGGAGACCATCCACATCAGCATGCAGCCGACTTATATGTCGATGTATTTTCCCGCGCAGGGTCTGCTGCTGGCCGCCGGCAAGGTGCTGCTGGGCAATCCCTGGTATGGGATTTTGATTACCAGCGCCCTGATGTGCGCCGCGCTCTGCTGGATGCTGCAAGCCTGGCTGCCGGCGAACTGGGCGCTGCTGGGAGGCGCCATTGCGGTTGTGCACCTGGGGCTCTTCAGTTATTGGATCAATACCTATCATGCCGCCGGGTCGATTGGAGCGCTGGGCGGAGCGCTGGTGCTGGGCTCGCTGCCGCGGCTGATGAAGACAGCCCGCTTCCGCTACGGCCTGCTCATGGCCATCGGCATCGTGCTGGTGGCTGGCACCCGGCCGTACGAAGGCCTGCTTCTCTGTCTTCCCGTGGCCGTGGTTCTGGGACGCTGGGTTCTCAAAGGAAAGAATCGGCCAAGCGCTGCCGTGCTGATGCGGAGGGCCGCCTTTCCGCTGCTCCTGATGGTGGGCGCGGCCGCCTGGATGGGCTACTACGATTACCGGGCATTTGGCAGCCCGACGACCTTGCCGTACAGTGTGAATCGCGCCACTTACGCCATGGCGCCATACTTTGTGTGGCAAGCGCCGCGGCCCGAGCCCGCCTACCGGCACCAGGCCATGCGCACCTTCTACCATGTGGGCGAGTTCGATTATTTCAAACAAATCCATAGCCCCTCCGGCTTCCTGCCGAACACTTTGGGGAAGGTTTTCCTGGCGTTTGGATTCTTCGCGGGCTTTGCGCTCTTTCCCTCGCTGCTGATGGTGCGCCGCGTGTTTCTCGACCGCCGCATCCGCTTTCTGGTGTTATCGGTGGTTCTATTAGCCGCCGGGATGAGCATCCAGAATTTCCTTCTTCCCCACTATTTGGCGCCCTTCACGGCGACGTTCTATGCCATCGGGCTGCAGGCCATGCGCCACCTCAGGGTTTGGAAGCCGGAGGGCAAGCCGGCCGGCCTGGCGATGGTGCGGCTGGCAGTGACCCTTTGTTTCCTGATGGTGGGAGCGCGCCTGTATGCCGGGCCGCTGCACCTTGCGCTTCCCGAGTGGCCGGCGTCCAATTGGAACTTTTCCTGGTACGGACCGGATCACTTTGGAACGGAGCGCGCCCGCATCGAAAGCGAGCTCGAGCGGCTGCCAGGAAGGCAGCTTGTTATCGTCCGGTATACCTCCCAGCACAATCCGTTCGACGAGTGGGTTTACAACGCGGCGGATGTCGACGGTTCCAAGGTAGTATGGGCGAGAGAGATGAGCGCGGCCGACAATCTGGAGTTGATGAATTATTACCGGGACCGCAAAGTCTGGCTGGCAGAGCCGGACGCGCCGCCGGTAACATTAACTCCCTACCCGATGCCCGGGCAGTTAGCCGCCGCGTCGCACTGAGGGGCGGCCCCGGCCCGCGGAAAATGCGGAAGGAATTGAGACCATGATCAACGGAAAGAAAATTGCGGTTGTGATGCCGGCCTACAATGCCGAGAAGACGCTTGAGATGACGGTGCGCGAGTTATCCAGCGAAGTCGACATCAAGATTCTGGTGGACGACTCCAGCAAGGATCGGACCGCGCTTCTGTCAAGCAAGCTGGGCGTGCAGACCTTCCTGCACGACGCCAATTACGGCTATGGGCGCAACCAGCAGACCTGCTACCGCGAGGCTTTGGCGGCGGGCGCGGACATCGTGGTGATGGTGCATCCGGATTACCAGTACACCCCGTCTCTGGTTCCGGCCATGGCGGGCATGATCGCCAGCGGGGTCTATGACATGGTTCTAGGCTCGCGCATCCTGGGAGCAGGGGCGCTCAAGGGTGGAATGCCTTTCTATAAGTATGTCGCCAATCGCCTGCTCACGGCATTCCAGAATCTGTTTCTTGGAGTCAAACTCTCCGAGTACCATACCGGCTTCCGGGCCTTCTCGCGGGAGCTGCTTGAGAAACTTCCCTATCTGGAAAACTCCGACGATTTCGTCTTCGACAACCAGATGATCGCGCAGGCGGTGATGTTCGGCTTCAGAATAGGAGAGATATCCTGCCCGACAAAGTATTTCAAGGAAGCTTCGTCGATTAACTTCAAGCGCAGCGTGGAGTACGGATTGGGCGTCCTGGCCACAACTCTCAGCTTCAGAGCGCATAAGTGGGGATTGATCCGCGTGCCGCGATTCTGCGCCAGCAGCAGAGAAGTAACTCACCCATATTATTCGGAAGTGGAGCAGGGCGGATAGGAGCAGCTCAGCGGAGGAGCGGGTGGTGGATTGCGGAAGATAGGACCGGTTTTGAGGTTTTATGCTTCGCGGCGCTTCTCTTCCTTTTGCAGATACATGAGGTCGTCTGCCTTGGCCAGTAATTCGTCCAGGGAGAGGGACTTCAGCGAGGCATCGCAACAAAGGGCCCCCACGCTTGACGAGAGCTGGTATGTCCGGCCAGGCTCCTTGTTTTTCTGCGCGACGATATTGGCCAGGCGCAGATCGACGGCAGCGGGGAATTCCGGCGAGGAATTCTCGGTGATGACAGCGAATTCGTCGCCTCCCATCCTGGCGATAATGTCCGTACTGCGGAAGCACTCGCGGAGCACCAAGGCGAAATCCCTAAGGGCCTGATCGCCGGCCTTGTGACCGAGCAGATCGTTGATCTGCTTGAACTGGTCAAGATCGATGTAAAAAAGCAGCATCGAGGTCTTGTTGCGCAGGGCCAATTGCCAGCGGTGCTCGGCGAGCAGGAAAAAGCCGCGGCGGTTCAAGAGGCCGGTGAGCGGGTCGGTCATCGCCAGGGCCCGGGTGGCAGCGTTCCAGCGGACCACGAGCAGGATGGCCACAGCCGCGAAGATCACCATCAGGGAGAGCGCCACCATCCATCCGGCGCGCGCGGCATTCCACCAGGGAGCCTTTTCGACGACGACAATATCGGCGGGGGAGCGAAGAAGAAGCGCGAAGGAGCGGGCCTCATGCTCTTCCAGGTGCGCGCCATCCACCAAGGCCACGCATACGCCGGTAAGACGCAAGACAGATCCGGCAGCAAGCACAGGGTGAACGGGGCCGGAGCGGGGCAAGCGGGCGGTGAAAGTGCGGCTACCCTCCCTGAGAATCAGCCTGTCTTCTGCGGAATCGGCTACATATTCCAGCAGACGGCCTCGGGTCTCTACTACCAACCCGTCGAAGGGCGCGACGGAGAACCCATACTGGTTGATCACCACCATGCCGGCAGCGGGTGCGGGTAACGCGGCAACCGGTTGCGTTTGGCCCACCACACGATAGACCGCGTCTTCCAGGACGGGAGAGTATCGGCCCGGCACCGGATAGCCCGCCACTTCCAACTTGGTCCCCAGGGCAAGAGGCGTCGTTTGCCGCACGCGGGCTAAGACTCCGCTCATACCATCCTGGATGAAGAGGCTCTCGCCGGGCAGAAAGTAGGTCACAATTCCCTGTACCTTGACTCTGCGGGTTGTCCTCGATGCATCGCCGGACTGCAGGAGGGTCTCGACCGATCGCATGGGAACATCGAAGGGATCGGTCGGCGCAAGCCGCTCCACCGCGACATCCCCTAGATTCGAGACAAACAGCTTGGGACCAAGAAATTGCTTTTTATCGTTAAAGACGGAGCCGGCGACGCCGCTGATCTCGACCGTTGAGCCAGGCAACCGATCCCACCCCCCGGCAGAGTAGTCGGAGACATACGCCAGCAGCAGATAGTTCGGGCCGATTTCGACCTTGAGAACCAGCACTGGGCGCGCCCACCTGGTCTCGATAGCCGCCGAGCGTACCACGCCGCGCACTGCAATCCATTGGCTGTCCAGTATCCCGCCGGCCAATTCGTCCCAGTTGAAGAGGTGTGGCGCCGGCAACCGCTCCTGGCCCACGCTCTTGACGTCATGCAGGAACACAACCGGTCGAAACTGGCCAGAGTCGGTAACCCCGTGGATTTCCACCTTCATCCCCGGCTGCACCCTCACTCCGTCGAGGGTGCTATTGACGAATATGCTGCCGGTCGCATCCACCATGAAGAAAGAAGACTTATAGGGAGAGACCGCGGTGACCATGCCGCGCAGGTGGACTGGGCGGGCTTCGGCTGCCTGGAGCGGGGTAAGGGCGCGGATCGCGCGCACCGTGGCCAGTTCCGGAATAGCCTGACCAGCGAGTTCCTCCGGAAGAGCAGAGAAACAGAGGAACCCGGCGAACAGTGCCAAGAGCTGAACCAGCCCGGTTTCGTACTTGCGCCCGCTCATGCCCACACTCTACAGAAGCAAGAGTATAGCTGGACAGGCCATGCACTGAAAAAGACGAACACGGAAGTAGCCGGAAGGGGGTTACTCCGCGGGACGGAAAGATCTCTTACCCGGCCAGCGCCTTCTTCACCAGTTCGCTGACCGCGCGGCCCTCGGCGCGGAGACTGGCGGCCTGGAGCTTGGCCTGCACGGCCTTGATGACCTGGCCCATCTCCTTGGGGGTGGGCGTCTTGCCGCTGGCGGCGGCCACTTCGGCAACAGCTTCGGCCACCAGGGCCTGGAGGCCGGCGTCGTCCAGCGCCTTGGGCAAGAACTCTTCGATGACCAGGATCTCCGCGGCCTCGATGGCGGCCAGCTCGGGGCGGTTGCCCTTGTTGTACTGGTCGATGGAGTCGCGGCGCTGCTTGATCATGGTAGCCAGCGCCTGCTCGGACTCGGCCGGAGTGAGCGGAGCGCGCTTTTCGATGGCCTTGTTCTTGAGGGCGTTCTTGATGAGGCGCAGCGTGCCGGTGCGGACCTCGTCGTGCGCCTTCATGGCGGCGATAACCTGTTGACTGATCTGAGCTTCGAGTGCGCCTGCGTCCATGGTGGTTCCTTTCAAGTGTGAAGCTTCCGGTTCGAGAGGTCTTGGAAAAGGCCGCCCGATTGGGGTTCTTGGTTTCCCACCCATTTCACATCTTTTCCTCGAAAAGCCGTGAAATGGATGGGGCACGGAGCATGGTCCGGGAGCCAGCATTTGAAAACCCGTGCCAAAGGAGAATTGTACCGATTTTGGGAAAGATGGGGGCGAAAGGGGAAATTCCCGCCAGGCAGAACACACCTGAATTCGCTCCTATAAGGGGAGACAAGACGTCGCGCAAGATATTGATTTCATCTGCTTTGTAACAGGGCGCGACTTCAATCGTGCCGTACATAGGCGAAAGAAACGCGCCGGGCTTTAACCCCTACACGCGGCATCGGGTGGCAATCGGCCAAGGGGACAGGGAGAGATTAGCAGGGGCTAAAGCTCTTATTGCCTGGTGTTTGCGTGGCGGCACGACTGAAGTCGTGCCCTGCTTGAAAACCGGCCGTAGAGAGCGAACAGGGAGATCAAGATGCGTTTGCCCGGAAATTTCCACAGAATAATGTCCACATAAATCACAAGAATGTGTATTCTGTGATTGTTGTGACCGGCAAGGGTGTCGAACCTGGCCCCCGAACCGGTCCGAAAAATCGAGGAGAAAACCATGATTCGCAAGACGCGCCTGTTCACACCCGGTCCGACCCCGCTGCTTCCGGCAGCGCAGTTTGCCATGGCGGCGGCGGACATCCACCACCGCACGCCCGAATTTCGCGCCCTGTTTTCCAAGGTGCTGGCCCAGTTGAAGGTCTTTGTGGGCACGCAGAACGATGTGCTGCTGCTGTCCTGTTCCGGAACCGGAGCCATGGAAGCGTCGGTCTCGAACCTGACCACGCCGGGCGACCGCGTGCTGGTGCTGACGGCGGGCAAATTTGGCGAGCGCTGGGTGGATCTGGCCAAGGCTTTTGGCTGCCAGGTGGACGTGTTGGAGAAGCCGTACGGGCAGACCTTCACTTTGGACGAAGTGAAGGCGGCGCTGAAGCCGGAGCACAAGGCGGTCTTCCTGCAAGCCTCGGAGACTTCGACGGCAGTGAGCCACGACGTGGAAGGCATTGCCAAACTGGTGAAAAACACCGCGGCGTTGTTGATCGTCGATGGCATTACCGGCCTGGGCACGCAGACCTTCGATGTGGACGGCTGGGGCATCGACGTTCTGATCGGCGGCTCGCAGAAGGCGGTCATGATCCCTCCCGGCCTCGCTTACCTGAGTGTGAGCGAAAAGGCGTGGAAGGCGATGGAAGCGGCGAAGAATCCGCGCTACTACTTCGACCTGCGCAAGGAGCGCAAGAACCAGGGCAAGGGCGAGACGGCCTACACGCCGGCGGTGGCGCTGGTTGCCGGACTGGGCGCGGCGCTGGACTACATTGCCGGGCAGGCGGGCGGAGACCTGGAAAAGGGCCGCATCGCGCTGATCGACAATGCGCAAGTGAATGCCAAGGCCACGCGCGCGGGATTGGTGGCACTGGGCTTCACACTGTTTGCGCCCACCTCTCCCTCGGCGGCGGCGACTGCGGTGGCCGTGCCGGAAGGCATGGACTCGGGCGCGGTGGTGAAGGCGCTGAAGGCCAAGTTCTCGCTGGTGACGGCCAACGGGCAGGGCTCGATGCAGGGCAAGATCTTCCGCGTGGCCCATCTGGGCTTCTTCGACTACCTGGACACGGTGGCCTTTCTGGGCGCGATGGAACACATCGCCAAGGACGTGCTGGGCTTGCCGGTGGTGTATGGGCAGGCCGTAGCCGCGGCGCAGCAGGTGTATGCAAAGGCAGCTTCTAGCCTCTAGCTGTTAGCTGGGAAGAGTTGGAGCGAGCACTTGTGGCATCCCCGTTCTTCTCGCATGGGTTGCGGAAAGAGCGGGGACGTCGGCACCTTGCTTTTAGCTAGAAGCTAGAAGCTAGCAGCTAGGAGCTGTTCTTCATGGCGGAGCTGAGTTTCGGGGAAAAGCTGCTGATCGCGCGCAAGCAGTTGGACCTCTATCAATACGAGATGGCCGAGCGGCTGGGCGTGCATCCCAACTCGATCTGGAAGTACGAGCGGGGCGAGGGCAAGCCGCACGCCGCGGTGGTGCGGATGCTCGATCTTCTCTGCGAGAAGCACAACATCCGCTTTGAAGAGTATGAAACTGCAAACAGGGTCAAGGGAGACACGATGAAGATCGTTCTGGCTGAGAAAGTTTCGCCGGCTACGCTGGCCGTGTTTGCGGCCGAGCCGGGCTGGGAAGTATTGACGCACGACCAGTTGCCCGGCGGCTTGCCGGCGGCCCTGGCCGATGCCGATGCGCTGGTGGTGCGCAGCGCGGTGCAGGCCGACGACGCGCTGATGGAGCAGGCACCCAATCTGCGGGTGATTGGCCGGGCTGGGGTGGGCGTGGACAACATCGACGCCGAAGCGGCCACGCGGCGCGGGATCGTGGTGATGAATACACCGGGCGCAAACGCGGTGGCCGTGGCCGAGCTGACCATTGGCCTGATGCTGGCGCTGGCGCGCAAGCTGCCCGCGGCCAACGCCACCATGCATGCCGGCAAGTGGGAGAAGAAAAACCTGCAAGGCATGGAATTGCGCGGCAAGACGCTGGGCATTCTGGGACTGGGGCGCATCGGTCTGGAAGTGGCCAAGCGGGCCAAGGGATTCGGACTGGAGATTATCGGCAGCGACCCGTTTGTCTCGGCGGCGGTGGCGCGCGAGAACGGCATCAAGCTGGTGACCCTGGACGAGCTGATCGCCGGGTCGAACTATCTGACGCTGCATGTGGGGCTGACGCCGCAGACCACCGGCGTGATCAACGCCAAGACGCTGGCGGCGATGAAGAAGGGCGTGCGCATTATCAACTGCGCGCGCGGCGAGCTGATCGACGACGCGGCGCTGGTGGAAGCGCTGAAGAGCGGGCAGGTGGCGGGCGCGGCGCTGGACGTGTTTGCCTCAGAGCCAGCCAAGGAGACGCCCTATCACGGCATGGACAACGTGATCCTGACGCCGCACATCGCCGGCTCGACCGGCGAGGCGCAGGAGGCGGTGGGCATCCAGATTGCCCGCCAGGTGCGCGACTACCTGAAGCTGGGCGTGGTGCAAAACGCGGTCAACCTGCCTTCGCTGACCCACGAGGAATATGTGGTGCTGGCGCCGTATATCGACTTGGCCGGGCGGCTGGGCTCGTTCATGGCGCAGGCGGGCAAGGACGGCATCGAGGCCATCCACCTGGTTTACGGCGGCGACCTGGCCGAGGCCAAGACGGAACTGGTGCGCAACGCGGCCATCGAGGGCCTGTTGCAGGGCTCGGAGAACGTGAACCGCATCAACGCCACGGCCGTTGCCCAGGAGCGCGGCATCCGCGTCCACGAGGAGAAAGAAGAGAGCCATCGCGGCGGCGCGGCAACGATCCTGACCATCGAACTGCACGGGGCCGCGGGCGTTACGCATGCCAGCGCAACCGTCATCCACGGCGAGCAGCCGCGCCTGCTGGAGTTCGACGGCATCGACATCGAGACGCCGCTGGAAGGCAACCTGTTGGTCTGCCGCAACCTGGACGTACGCGGCGTGATCGGCAAGATCGGAACCATCCTGGGCGAGCAGGGCGTGAACATCGCCAACTTCGCCCTGGGCCGGGAGCGTGCTGGCGCCAAGCCGGTGAAGGCGCTGGCCGTGGTGCAGGTGGATGCGCCGGTCTCGGCCAAGGTGCTGGAAGCGCTGGGAACCATCGAGGCGCTGCTCGAAGCCAAGCCGGTGACGCTGCCGGAGGGAAGGCTGTAAAGGCAGCTGTTAGCTGCTAGCTCTTAGCTTCTAGCTGGTTCTTGGCGGGTTGGCGGCCGAGGTGTCCCAGGTCTCGAAAGCGAAACCTGGGATTCCTATACCTGGGGCTGGACTTTCTTGAAGACACTCAAAGATTCATCAGGCTTATTACGTCCAGAATTATGCAAATAGGCGAGACAAAAGCACTGAACTTTATCAAACCGAAGTTCAATTCGTGCCATGTATAACCAGGAACTCCCTCTGCCATCATTTCATTCTCTCTATTTCTTATAGGCGGAATCAGCCACGATAGGAGGTTCGCCAATAACATCCCCAAAGGCAAGGCAATTATCACCGGCGCCAACGCCTGAATCAAGAAGAAAACCAAATCGAAGGAAAAACTTGGCTGTATGGCCCAGACCATATTCCTGCCGTGATGAAAGGCTCGATGCGAATAGTTCTCAAGCCAGAAAAAGAGGGGAACAAGCGCGACCAGCAACGCCGCGAAGAAAAGTAGTTCGAGCAGCGATCCCCATCCAGGTAGTCGCGCTTTGGCAACCCGCCTTGCTACTACGTCCCGCCGCCTAAAGTAAGGTACTTTGCCGATAACCAGAGGCACCAATACAATTGTCAACGCCATCGTGAAGAACGAGCCGATATTCGCCATGGCGAAACCTTATCATATGTTTTTCGCGAATCTCTGCAAATGTTGAATTCAAGAAGCAGAGGAGTCGTCCAACTATGCCGATACTTCCCGGATAGCTATTTCCGGCCCCAATCCATCGGCCTGGACATCCGGGGTGAAACTCACGCAGGAACTCGAAAACGAAAAACCACCGCCAAAACAGCAGTGGTTCTTCATTTGGGATTGAAACGCCCTATGCGCGGCTCATGTAGGTGCCTTCGCTGGTGTCGACGCGAATCTTCTCGCCTTCGTTGATGAAGGAAGGGACCTGGACGACCAGGCCGGTTTCGGTCTTGGCCGGCTTGCTGACGCTGGAGGCGGTGGCCGACTTGAGGCCCGGCTCGGTCTCGACGACGGTCAGCTCGACGTTGGTGGGCAGTTCGATGCCCACGGCCTGGCCGTCGTGGTAGCTGACCTCGATGCGCAGGTTGGGGGTGAGGTAATCGACCGCGTCGCCCAGCGTGGAGCCCTTGAGCACGGTCTGCTCGAAGTCCACCGGGTTCATGAAGTAGTAATCGTCGCCGTCGTTGTAGAGGAACTCCATCGTTACTTCGTCCACCTGGACCTTTTCGATGGCGTCGGCGGAGCGGAAGCGCTCCTCGAACATGGCGCCGGTGCGCAGGTTGCGCAGTTTGGCCTGGATGAAGGCGCGCAGGTTGCCGGGCGTGCGGTGCTCCACCTTGAAGACCAGAT
>Ga0181529_10006719_pt1 | contig 11606 bp, 9 predicted proteins | sample PEATcosm2014_Bin_36_FD_119763 | JGI IMG/M metagenome (GOLD analysis project Ga0181529, IMG submission 119763) | Peatland microbial communities from MTU Mesocosm Facility, Houghton, MI, USA - PEATcosm2014_Bin10_30_metaG | ecosystem: Environmental > Terrestrial > Soil > Wetlands > Peat | place... | reverse complement strand
GATCCCGGCAAGAAGCCGGCTAAAGCCGGAACTCCAACGGCTGATTTCTGCCCGCTCGCGGTATAATCGCAGGGTCGCTGGGGACGTTCACTGTTTGGATCCGTTGCGTTGTGTCGACATGGCCCCGCATGCGTTCAAGGCCAGGATCGCATAGGCCGTGCCCTCGTACGTGCTTAGCTCGTCGCTCTTGTGCGGCGAACGGGTGAACCAGTCACCGCTGGCCCGTTGGTGAGTCTTCAACCAGAGCAAGCCCTTTTGCAACCGTGGGTCATCGGCGGCAACCCGGCCGCCGCGCCGCAGCACATAGATCGCGAAGCCCGTGCCGTAACCGTCGCTCGCCGTGCGGTCCAGGGTCCCGCCGTCCTCGCGTTTCCAGTCGCCCAAGGCCGGCATCGCCCAGCCGCCGTCGGCATGCTGTAAGGCGAACAGGTCGGCTATCGACTGTTTGCGTTGCTCGCTTGTGAGAAGGTCTTCCACGTACGCGGCTGCCAGCAGGAGCATCGCGCGTTGGTGCATGTTGGCCGCGGGGTGCGCGCGAAGGTAACGGCGGATGCCCTCCAGGCCCTTGCGGGCCGGCGGCGTGTCGGCATAGTGGTCCGGCGCCGCGCCTACGGCGATGGCTGCCATCGTCACGCCGAAGTGATCGTCGATTCCCGACGGCGGTTCATTGTGCTTGATCCAGTTCCAGCCGCCGTCGTCGCGCTGCAATTCCCAGGTGCGGTCCAGTGCCTTGCGCGTCGGGGGACTGAGTTTGCCTTGCCCCGCCGCATCATCCTGGGCGAGCACTGCTGCCGCCAGCACCGTTTCGGACACGCGAAGCTGCGGAGTGTCACGAGGGTTGAGCTTCTCTCCGGCCAGCTTGGTGGCGAATTCTTCCAGGGCCTGCCGCGTTTGGCGACGCGTAGACGTCATCGTGCCGATCACCGACCGGGCCGCGAAATAGGTAAATGTGCTGTGGCAGGCAAAACACTTATCCTCGTGCGCGTGGGCGCCGGCATCCAGGTAGGCTGTCGCCTTGGGCAACGAAAGCTGCCCCAAGAATGGCTCATTGGCCGGGGCCGGCTTTTCAGCAGCCGAGGCTGTCAACCAGGGCGAAAGAGAAATAACACAAGCGAACAGAACCGAGAACTTCATGGTATAGGCTCCAAACGGGTTTCCTGGTAATCAGGATACACCCCCGCAAGGCCGTTCGCTAGGGCGCGGGACGACTTTCTTTCCCCATGCCCCGTGCGTTACAATAGAGTCTTTGGATCGAGGGCCCGATCATGTCGCGAACTACCGTTCTTCCGCCGCAAAGCGCTGCTACTGCCGATGGGGTAAAGCTAGGTGGGTGGTGGCATGAATCCGACGATTTTTCAAAGGTCGTTTGTGACCTGTGCCCCCGTGGCTGCTCCCTGCCCGAGGGCCAGCGGGGTTTCTGCTTCGTCCGCCAAAACCGCCAAGGACAGATGGTCACCACGACCTATGGCCGCAGTTCCGGCTTCTGCATCGACCCGATCGAAAAGAAACCGCTGAACCACTTCTATCCGGGCAGTTCGGTCCTTTCGTTTGGCACGGCCGGCTGCAACCTGGCCTGCAAGTTCTGCCAGAACTGGGAGATTTCCAAGTCGCGGGAGGTCGACGCGCTGGGCGAGAAGGCCGATCCGGAAACCGTGGCCCGGGCTGCCCGGCAGTTGGGCTGCCGAAGCGTAGCGTTCACCTACAACGACCCGGTGGTCTGGTCCGAGTATGCGATGGATTGCGCGGTGGCCTGCCGCGCGGAAGGCATCAAGACCGTGGCGGTGACGGCTGGTTACATCACGCCCTTGGCCCGCAAGATGTTCTTTGCGGCGATGGACGCGGCAAACGTGGACCTCAAGGGCTTCACGGAGGATTTCTATCGGGAGCAGACCAGCGCGCAACTTGCCCCGGTGAAAGACACGCTGCGCTGGCTGGCGCGCGAGACGAACGTGTGGCTGGAAGTGACCACGCTGCTGATTCCCGGCAAGAACGACTGCGACGACGATTTGAAACGCATGTGCGCGTGGCTGGCCGAGGCCCTGGGTCCCGACGTGCCGCTGCATTTCACGGCCTTCCATCCTGACTTCCGCATGCAAGACGTGCCGGCTACGCCGCCCGCCACCTTGGCGCGCGCCCATGACATCGCCAAACTGGCCGGGCTGCACTATGTCTATACGGGAAACATTAGCGATCGCGCCCGGCAGAGCACGTATTGTCCGCAGTGTGGGCAAGTGCTCATCGAGCGCGACGGCTACCACCTGAACGTCTACGCCTTGCAACAGGACCGTTGCCGCGGTTGCGGGGCGGCAATCGCCGGGCGTTTTGGCGACAGGCCGGGCGACTGGGGCGCGCGCCGCCAACCGGTCCGCATCGCCGCGTATGCCGCGGCGAAAAGCGACACGCCGACCAATTGTGATTCCGCCTCATGCCCCACGATTCCTGCCCCGCACGTTGGAAGTTCGTCCCCCGCCGGTATCGAGGATTTCGCGCTGACTGCCGATCAGGACCGCCTTGTTTTCCGGGCGGCGGGCCGCCGCGTGATCGCCGCGGTTCTCGGCCAGACGCCTGCTCCGCTCAGCCAAACGCTGGCCGATCTTGCCCGCCTTCCGGTGGCCGGCGCATTCGTGACGCTCAAGCGGGCGGGCGTGTTGCGGAGCTGTTGCGGTTCCCTGGGCCGCGCCGCGCCGCTTTGCCGGGCCTTCGAACACGCGGCAGTCGCCGTCGCTAAAGAGGACCGGCGTTTTCCGCCCATATCGGCGGTCGAGCTGCCGTATCTCGAGATCGACGTCTGGCTGTTGGGGAAATTGGAGCCTGTCCTGGCCCAAGGTTCCGCGCGGCGCGACGCGGTGGTCATCGGCAAGCACGGCCTGAAGATCGCTCAGGGCGCCCGCCAGGGACTCTTGCTTCCGGGCGTTGCTGTCGAGCATCATCTGGACGCGCGCGGATTCCTGGAACAGGTCTGCCACAAGGCGGGCCTGCCTGCCGATGCCTGGCAGGATGCAGACGCGGACTTGATGACCTTCCAGGGACATGCCATCGAAGGTGAAGTCAAGACGCTTTTGGCGGATGCCCTGGAGTCGGAGAAAGCAGACGACGCCACAGTTGATGTGCTGGCTGCGGCGGCGTTGCGGCGGGGTCCCATGCCCAGCGACGTAGCGGTGCTGGCCGATATCTGCCGCCAGAACCTGCAGGCGATGCTGATCGGCGCGACGCCGGCCTACTACGCCCCGCAGGCCTTCGACGGCGGTGTGCAGGCCGTCGTGCTCTCGCTGCAACTCCCCGGCCGCCCCGAACGCATCGATTGCAGCCAGGTCAATATCCTGGAGGGGATGCCGCTGCAAGCGACGCTCTTCGAACTAACCAAGGCTGCCGCGGATCTCTTGCGGCGCAGCGGCGTGCGCCCCGAGGCGGTCTCCGCGACTGCGCTGGATCTGACGGTCCTTTGGGACGCGGCCATGCACGGCTCGTTCCCCGCGCCGCAGTTGCAAGGCATCGAACCTCGCCAGCGTGCCCTGCTGGTGGTCCAGGCCAGCCATTGGGCGCTGGCCTGGAACCCGCAAGCGGCGCCCGAAGAGCTCTTGCCCGAGGCCGCCCGCCTGTTGCGGTCGCCCGCCAAGGCCCGCGGATTGCTCTTCAGCCTGGCCGTCCGTTCGACCATCCAGCGGTTCGCGGCCACGAACGTTCCCAAATCGAGTGGCGGCGGCGAGACGCGCTTGCCGGCGGTCGCGGGCGCGTTTTATCCGGGCCGCGCCGAAGAGATCGAACGCACGCTCGACCAGTGGTTCGCGCACAAGCCGGAACCTGGTCGCTGGGCGGCGGCCCTGGTTCCGCACGCCGGCTGGATCTACTCGGGCCGGCTGGCCGCCGAGGTTTTCAGCCGCGTGAAGTTTCCCCGGCAAATCATCGTGCTTGCGCCGCGACACCAGCCGGATGGCGTCGAGTGGGCCGTGGCCCCGCACCGCGTCTGGCAGTTGCCGGGCGGTTCTCTCGATTCCGATCCGGAGTTGGCCCGGCTGCTGGCCGAGTCGGTCGAAGGGCTAGAACTCGATGCGGCGGCCCACGCGAGTGAACATGCCATCGAGGTGCAGTTGCCGCTGCTGGCGCGGCTCTCGCCTCAAAGCCGCGTTGTCGGCGTCACGATCCGCTCCGGCGAGTTCGAGGAGTTGCAACGCTTCGGCCGGCAGATGGCCGGCGTGCTCGCCCGGTTCGACGAGCGGCCGATGCTGGTGATCTCCAGCGACATGAACCACTATGCCGACGAACGCGAAACGCGCCGCCGCGACCGCCTGGCCCTGGACGCCCTGGAGTCGCTCGATCCCCAGCGGCTGTACCGCACGGTACACGACAACCGCATCAGCATGTGCGGCGTATTGCCCGCGGTGGTGGCACTCACCGCGTTGGGCCATCTGGGCGCCTTGAATCGCTGCGTCGAGGTCGGCTACACGACCAGCGCCGAGGCCTCGGGCGACAGGCGACGCTGCGTGGGCTATGCCGGGCTGCTGTTCGCGTAATCCGGCGATCACTGGCCTTGTTTCAAGGTTTTTCCCGATTTTTCTTTCGTCAATTTGCCACTTCACGCCCGGCACTTTGCCTCCTACGATTCTTGTGGGGGACAACACGGTTGGAAATCGCCCATGACCGCTTCCAAGCAAAACCATCGTAATCTATCCGGCGGCGTGCCGCCGCTGACGCCTTTGGCTCAGCGCGTCCGCCACTATTTCCATGAGCATCCCGAGATTACGCGGGAACAATTCTTACTGGAGGCCGTATGGCGGGAAATCCGTCTCTGCGAGCAACGGGAAGCCAGCGGCAAGGCCGTTGCCGCGCAACGGGGAAGTGAAGGGACCGGAAGATGGCGCGACGCCATGCGTCCGCAGAGCGCCGAGGACCTCCGCCAGCGGGCCTCGCTAGCCGAACGCTTGGCCCTGCTGCATTATGAACGGCACGGGCTCTGGCCGCGCGTCCGGCGGTTCCTCGCCGGCTTGCGGTTTTCCACGCCCAGCCGCGCCAAGGGTGGCTGAGTTTACTAATGATTGCGATCCATGACGCCCAACAGGTCAGCGATCTCTTGCGGGCTGTTCTCTTACTCGATCCACCAGACGCTTTCGGCCATTGGCAGGAATGCTCTTCGACAAGAACTCATCGAGTGGACAGGGGAAACGGAGGCCGGCCCTGAATGAGGCTGGTGCGCGGAATTCCGGGTAGAGTCGAGAAGTGGCGCGGTGGGTTAGACATCGGCTTTTGACATCTGGGCACGTGGTTGTTTACAATACCGCAATGAACGGCAAAGGAGCGTGAATTATGGAACCAACGACTTTAATCGACAACTTTCTCGACGGCCCCCAATTGCTGCGGAAGGCCGTGGCCGGAATGTCCCAGGAACAACTTGCCGCCCGCCCCATCGCCGGCAAGTGGTCCACGCTGGAGGTTATCTGCCACCTGGCCGATTTCGAGATCGTCGGCGCCGACCGGATCAAGCGGGTGATTGCCGAGAATGAACCGACACTTTTCGATGGCGACGAGAGAGTATTTGCCGCGCGGTTGGCCTACCACCAGCGGAATGCCGAAGAAGAAGTCCTACTAATCGAGACGATCCGCAAGCATGTGGCGCGAATTCTTCGCACGCTAACGCCCGAGGACTTTCAACGCCGTGGCATCCATTTGGGCGCAGGGCCTATGACGCTGGAGAGGTTCGTTCAGGCAAGGATCAATCACATTGCCCACCATATCCCGTTCATCGAGGAAAAGCGGAAGGCGCTCGACAAAGGGGTCGGGAATCTTTGATTTGACCGGCTCGACCCCTTTCCTCTTTCGCCCTTGCTGGGTTCGCTGCTAAACGGTCGAAACGTTCGACTGTCGGATGATTGCGACGGCGACGTCGCACATGTTCTTCACGGAGATAATCGACACGATTATTCCTACAAGCGTGGCCAGCGCGCCGAGATAGGGAATTATTCCGCAACAGTGCAAGATGCAGGCGGTCAGGGCAAGCGGCTCGTTCGCCTCGGGCACAACAAAGCCGTACTCTCGGGAAATCCGGTTGAGTTCCTTCGACAAGCCCCAGAAGGCTACGAACTGCCAATAAATGTTGAAGCAGGGAACGAACATGAGACCGACCGCAGCGCCCGGCGTGGTTTGGGCCCGCCCGTCCTGGACCACAGACCACAACTTATACAGCAAGATCAGGTAACACACACCGCCGGCAAACAGCACTAGACCTCCCAGCAAGGCGCCGATCATGATCTCGGGGGTATTCATCGCTAGGGCGACGATCGCAAACGCAGCGACGACTAGCACGCCGGCATGCCCACCAGGCGGTGAAGTAGGTCGGGATCTGCCTGGCATACTCCTCGCGTCCGGCCCCGAGGACGCGATAGCCCCGGCCGCGCAAGCCAGGATCGAAGATAGCGCCGCAGAAGCGGCACTTCGCCGCGGTGGCGATGATCATCTCGCCGCACTGGGGACAAGGCCGACGGGTGCGGGTACCGGGATCCGAATCGCCGACTCCTGCCGACGGAGTGGAATCAGGCTTGCCGTCCTGCCAGTTGGCATCCGTGGCAGCCGCTGGCTGCGGTTGCCAGGGCGAGAATGGCTGCGGCGATGCAATATCGATCGGCTCGGCGTCCAACACCGGCGCAGGCACGATCATGATCTGTCCGCAGGCGGGGCACTTGGCCCGTTTGCCCGCCGCCGATTCCGGTGCGGAAAGCGCCTTGCCGCACGACGTGCAAGTCATGTTGATCTGAGCGGGAATTTGATTGCTCCTTTACCAGTTAAGGGCGACCGACGAATAACTTCCGGATTTGCGTGCCGCCTCTCATTCTACCATGCCGCGACACGTTGTACGATAAGCGGTGACCATGCCGCCTACGGCAACCGTATTACGTCGTCAACAAAGTTGATCAAGATATTCGCCGCAAATGGATTGTCGGGACGGATTGGCTCCACCTCCACGCCATAGGCATCGCGGAATGCCCGGCCCGAGACCCGCCGGCCAGGGGACCATTTGACCTCGAAAGCCCGCAGCTTGCTTCCCCGCTGCACGACCAGGTCCACCTCCGATTGCGCCCGCGTGCGCCAGAAAAAGAGTTCCACCGGTGAACCGGCCAAGGCATTCTGTTTGGCCGCCTCGGCGATGACCCAGTTCTCCCACAAGGCGCCGATGTCGGGCCGGAATTCGTCGGTCGACAACGCCGTGAGCAGAACATTGCGGATGCCCGTATCCCAGAAATAGATTTTCTGGCTCTTGGCGATCTCCTTGCGGGGATTCGTGCTGAACGACCGCAGCCTGAAAATGACAAAGGTCTGTTCCAGCAGATCGAGATAGCGATCCACGGTCGGCCGGGCCATCTGAAGCTGGTTCGCCAGCTCGTTGACCGAGACCTCGGCGCCGGCTTGGTGGGCCAACAACAGCAGCAACCGCTTGATCACGGCCGGCGTCTTGACCAGGCCGGTCTGGAGGACGTCTTTCCAGAGATAGTCGGAACTCAGTTCGCGCAGCAGTTGCAGGGGGTTGTCGCTCGTCACGACTTCGGGATAGCTGCCGAAACTCAGTCGTTGCATCAGGAAGGCCCGCAGTTGCGGCGCGAAGTGCCGGCACAAGTGCTCGGGCGCGACGTCTGCGCTGGCCCAAACCTGTGTACCCAGCGTCTCGGAAAATAGCAGTGGCGGCAAGACCAGCTTGCGGTTGCGACCGGTGAGGCTCTCCGCCGCCTGATCGAGCAAATCGAGCGAGGAGGATCCCAACAGGAGGAACTTCGCGGACAGCCTCGCGTCATGCCAGCCCTTGATGATGCGCGACACCTGCGGCAGACGCTGCGCTTCGTCAATCACCAACACCGAGGGGTTGCCGAGGAGACGCAGGCCATCGCCCGGGGACAGAGCGGCAGCAGCCTGGAAACGCGCCTTGTCCACTTCGACATCGAAATTGAGGAACACTGCCGGCCGCCCCGCCAAGACGTGTTCCACCAAAGTCGTCTTGCCGACCTGGCGCGCGCCGAGAATGATGCCAACCTTGTTGCTGGCGAGAATGTCCTTCAACGGCTGCTCCGCCGCTCTTTTAAGATACATAGTATACAGTATAATCGATCATTTTGCATACTGCAAGGCGCAAAATCACCGTTTACTTGAATTCTGCGGTCTCGGGCAAGCCCCTTCCCCCGGTGTCAACCGGGGAACCCATTGTGGCACGCGAGAGGGCTGTTGTTGCAGGCGGAAGAGTCGCCCATTATGTTGGTGTTGTATCGGGCCCTCGACGACGAGCAAGGAGCGTCGCGGAAATAAATGTCGTCTTTCGCGGAGCGAAAGGCAACTATGCGACACTTATTGATTGGCCGATCCCAAGCGGTTGGTGAAGTAAGGTTCTGGAAAAGTGGAAAGTGGTGGAGGTATGAACATGAAACATGTATTCTCATTGGCTGTGCTGGTAATTGCCATCCCTGTTCTGGCGGAGGAAGGCAAGTCGGCCGCGGAGGAGAAACCCGCCGCGGCAAGCCGCGAGGTCACGCTGAAAGGCGTGATGATGCTGGAAGAAGCCTGCACCCTCAAACCGGCAAAGGATGCAGATAAGACGTTGGTCTTGTTTGCCTTGGAAGGCACGCCCGAGGTGGCGAGCACATTGGACGCCATCATGAAGCAGTATTGGCCGGGCGACAGCATGGACGGCGAGCAAGCCCAAAATTTGAACGATGCGTTTGGAAAAAGGCTGAAGTATTACTTCACTCCCTGTACACTCACCACGAAGTACGTGGGTTCCAGTAAATGGGGCAATCCGCAGATGGCCGTGACCGGTATTGTCTCCGAAAAAGACGGCAAGAAATGGATTACGCCCAGCAAGATCTTCGACCAGTATCCTGACAGAAAATCCGTCACTATCAAGTATCCGGAGAAGATGCTGGCGCCCGACAAACCCATCAAAATGACCGGCAAAGAACCATTGCTCCTGAAAGTCACTGATAGGCTATCGCTCAAATGTATCCTCTTGCCGCGCGGAGCGTTCCTGTTTATGAAGCCCTATTACGTGGTTCCCCGCTGGCAGGACGAATTTCCGCGTCTCATTACCCTGACCCGGCCCTTCTACCTGGCGGAGATTCCCGTGACCCAAGAGATGTTCGAGGCGGTTATGGGTAAGAACCCCAGCACACTAAAAGACCCCCGGCGCCCGGTGCGGAATGTTTCCTGCGGCGACGTCAACAAGTTCTGTAAGATTTTGTCGCAGAAGAACGGCCGGACCGTCCGTCTGCCTGGGGAAGCAGAATGGGAATACGCGGCCCGCGTGGGCACTTCCAATCCGCAACTGGACGAAAAATACAAGGACCAGAAGAGTTCGGGACCCGCACGTGGAGAGTGTTTGCCGGTGAAGTCCAAACAGCCGAATGCCTGGGGACTGTACGATATGATCAGCGATAATGCCTACGAAATGACGCGCGACGCGTTCGTTTTTCGCCGTATGGACGAGGTCGACCCCTATTATTCGTGCGAGAAAGACGAAGCGGCCGGCAAGAAACACGGTCACTGGGGCAGAAATACCGTTACCTACCACGAAGCGGTGGGTGAAGCCAAGAACGATGCAGAGTACGGAAGCACGAAGTTCCGCGTACTCGTGGAGGCCACGCCGGAAGAGATCGCCGCCATAGAGAAGGCGGAGAAATAAGAACGGCGAGGAAAAGCACGCGGCAATTGGTGCTTCATGCCGCGAACCATCTGCGGATTTGGCGTCTATTTGCCGCTTACCAGTTACCCGCCTTGCGCTGTTCGCGTTTGAGCCGTTCGTCGAGCAGTCTTTTCTTCAATGCCTTGCGATCGGCCTTGCTGAGCTTGCTGTCGTCGGGAGCAGAAGCAGAACTTGCGGCTGCGGCGGCAGCAATTTTCTGTGCGAGGGGCGGCGCGGAGGCCGCTTCTCCGGGCGTCACTCGCTTCAAGACAGGTTGTGCACCGCCGTGCGGCGGATCAACGGCCACCCATTTGTCCTCGGCTTCCTCGTTGTCGGGACCTTCGTCGGCGGAATCCGGCTGGGTATTGCCGGAATCGTCCGCCCCATCTGTCCCGCCGGCCGTGGGATCTTTCTTCGCCTCGTCGTCCTTTGCGGCAGTCCTAGCGACTTGGTTGGCCTTCTTTTCCGCCTGCTTTTTTTCCGCCTTTTTCTTCGGGAGTCGCTTGGGCAGCGATCCCTCAGCGTCCAATAGAACGTAACGCGCGTGCAATCCCATCGCGATGGCTACCAACAGGTGTCCGCCGAGTAGGCCGCCTTGGAGCAGCAGTAATTGCGAGACTTCCGACTGCAAAGAAATGCCGTGGTAGAATGTCAATAAGGCCGTGAGATAGGCAATTGCGGCAGATAGTAAAGCGATGCTGGAAAGCTTGCTCGACCACATGTCGATCAACAAGCGAGAACCAATCGATCCGCTGAGCAAGAGACTTGGAACCACCCACCAGACTGATCCCTCGCCGACAATTCGAGTCCCCGTGAGAGAAACCATCAGTTGTTGGAAGCCTTGGTGTAGACTGGCGGCCATATCACTGGCCATCACAAACCAACAAGCGGCCGCCCAAGCCCAGATGTGATAATGTCCACGATAATCGTCAACTTTGTGTCGTCGAATGGTGTAGGTGATGATCGCCAGGAGGCTGGCGGCGAGCAACAACAGCGAACCGAACCAGTTCCCCAGGCTTCCATAATTACCCAAGTCAGTCATTGCTGGCCGCTGATTTGCCACGCGAAGCAGATCCGGGCTCCATATGTAAGCAGCTATCAGTCCGCCAATTGCGGCAGAACCGGTCAGCCAGAGCAAGAGATAAGAGATTAGTCGGCGGGGAATCAGGTTAGTCAGTCGGGGTTGCGTTTGCAGGAACTTGGCCTCGCCATAGTTATCTGATTTATGAGTGCGGAAGTAATCAATGGGAAGCGATATTGCCGTGGTGTCTTGTCTCGGCAACCCCGTACCGGCCGTCAGATCTTCACTGAACAATCGGCGGCGGCGATCATCGCGATGGCCCCCGCGACCCAAATGCGACGGATTCAGCGTCATAGCTAACCTTGTAAGAGTGCCTAGTCAACAACCTGAGGGACAAGTTCGCACGTAGCGGAAAAATCGGCCCCAGGACGTATCACCATCAAAATCGGCATATAAGGCCAAGAAAATGCAGATTAGAATAACAGTAGCCAGTCCGTAGTCTTTATACTTTGGTAAGCATGTCGGTTTCTCTTGAGTTGTTGATCATCGCCGGATTGATCTTGGCGGTCCAGATTGCCTCCACGGTCGTCCTCCGGCTGTTGGGCCGCCGCAAGGTCCGAGAGAAGACCGTCTCGATGGAAGACATCGAGCGTCTGATCCACACGGGCGCGCACCAGGGCCTCTTGGATCCGGCCGGGCAGATGCTGGCGCACCGGGCCTTACGGTTGGGCGACCGCACGGTGCGCGAGATCATGCGGCCGCGCATCGAAATCGACGCGTTGGACGTCGATACGCCCGCCGACGAGGTCATCGGCGCCGTGGCCATGGCCGGCTTCTCGCGGCTGCCGATCCACGAAGGCGACCTGGACCACATCATCGGCTTCGTCTACACCAAGGACCTTCTCTTGCGGCAGCACATGGGCTGGCCGATCG
>Ga0181529_10006717_pt1 | contig 11611 bp, 21 predicted proteins | sample PEATcosm2014_Bin_36_FD_119763 | JGI IMG/M metagenome (GOLD analysis project Ga0181529, IMG submission 119763) | Peatland microbial communities from MTU Mesocosm Facility, Houghton, MI, USA - PEATcosm2014_Bin10_30_metaG | ecosystem: Environmental > Terrestrial > Soil > Wetlands > Peat | place... | reverse complement strand
GGATTCTGCCTCACTAGAATGTTGGTCCGGCGAAAGGGAGCCAGGGACAGCAAGCCCCTCGCCTGCGGCGAGGGGCTTATTTTGATTTATCCAATCGTTTCAGGGAAAAGGTGTCCCATGTCGCCCCTGCGGTGCTCCATTCCATAAATCAAAACTGTGCGTCTAAAATAATGCTCCCGGCCACGGCTGGCCGGTGGTCGGCCCCCCGATGACCGCCGCCCGCTAATAACTCGAAAAAGCTGGTTTTTGCGATTGCCGGTTTCGCGGCCTGAGCGGGAGCCAGATTCGCGGCGAGGCGGGGGCCAGTTGCGTTTTATTCCGTTCCGAGGTTCGTCGCCCCGCCCGGCAGCACTCGGTACTTCGCAAAGAGCCGCTCGAAGAATTTGGTGATCGTCTCGACGCTGCTCTCGGCCGCCAATTCGTGCCCTCCGAAACGATACACGTCGTACCCGGCCAGCCGCAAATCTCGATCAGCGGCAACCATTTCAGCATACGTTTTCGGATCAGCCTTGTCTCCAACCGCATAATGCTGTTTACCATCGACCTCAATTACGACCCGCTCGTACCCCGAAAAGAGAACGAGGAAATCCATTCGCTGTCGTGGCAACCGGGCTTGGGCCAATTCACGGGCCGTGTAGGGATCGTAATGAAGGTACACCTGGGGAATTAGCGCGGGCAGATTCTCCCCATACAAACCCTTGAACTTCTGGAAGTAGGTCTTGAAGAGCAGCGTTTCGGGCGGCGATCCGAGGGAGTTTGCCAATCTCCTGTAGAGTTCTCGCTCCGTTTCAATGCTGCTCGCATCCAAGCCATTTTTCCCCGCCCACCACTGAACGAGGTCGAGCCATCGCAGGCCAGTGGCCGGGATCGTGGCATCGTACACAAGGCAGTATTCGGCGTTTTTCACGATCTGAATGTCGTTGTTGATCGCGTCCGCAATTACAATTTCTGGCTTCGGCCCGTCCGCAGCGAAAATCAGATTCTTCGCGGCCCCAGCCACCCCTTCCCGCAAGGGCAGCACCTTGTAGACCGGATAGCCTGAGATTTGATCCACCGGGCAGAGATTCAGACCATCCCGGCGAAGATGCGTATTGATCGTGTTCGCAAATTGTTGTTGCTCCGCTCCCGGCCGCACCAACGGATGCAGCAGCAGTTCCAAGAATTCAAAGAATCTCTTGCTTGAAATGCGAGCAATGCCCAGGTAGTCCAGAACGTAGCCATAGTCCCAATCATCATTCCTGACCATGTGCTGCGTGATTTCATCACGAACAGTGCGGAAGTCAATTCCGCTAAAGGAAATCTGATCGAGATTCCACATGCGGCCCAGGAACTCTAAAGTGCCGAGCTTGCCCGCCAAATCCCCCAGAGCGGATAAGTCCTGCACCAAATTACGACGTGTGACTTCGGAAACGCTTGGGTAGGTTTCGGGAGCGAGTTTTTCGAGAAGGGCCTGGAGGCCGTCTGTCGGGTAAGCCTCCATGACTTTCGCCGCCAATGACAGCAGAACTTCCTTGGACTTGCCAGCAAGACGGTCCATGACATATCGATGCTTGCCACTGAAGGCGTCTTCTTCCTTGCCTTCCGCCAAGCCCAGAGCAACGCATTCCTTGGAAAGGTCGTATGCCTTGACATTGGCGGCTAGTGCGCCAGCAATAGAATCTCGAAGTTGAGCAAGCGTACACATCGGTCATTTCCAAGGCGACTTCGATTATTCCGGCCGCCATTCACCAGGATACCAAGTCGGCCCACGAAAGAAAATCGGGCCGCTGGCGGCCGGGATGGCGGCCTGACCACCGTTGACCTAGAGGTTTTTGGAAAAGGTTTCGGAGAAAACGGTTTTGTAAGCCCCGTTCGCTTCGCGAACGGGGCCTTCTTGCCAAGATCCATCGTTTCTCTGACAATGCCTGCGGAGAAATTGCAATGTACGCCGAAAACCTGCTCGACAACCTGCCTGCCGATCTCCGCGAAGAACTTTTCACGACGATCCTCCAAGCCGACAACTTGCGGATCGAGCGGATCGTCTCCCAAGGCCATGCTTCGTCGCCCGGATTCTGGTACAACCAGGAGGAAAACGAATTGGTCATCGTCTTGGAAGGCACTGCCGCCGTGCAATTCGAGGGCGATGCCCAGCCCGTGGAATTGCGGCGCGGCTCCTACTTGAACATTCCGGCCCATGCGAGACATCGGGTTGTCTGGACTGACCCGGCCCAGAAGACGGTGTGGCTGGCGATTCATTACCGGGGATGAAAATCCGATGGCGGCCATGCTCTGCGAACTCTGCGAGGCCGAGAATGCCCACAACTTCCATCACTTTATTCCCCGAACCTTGCACAGCAACAAGTGGTTCAAGAAACGATACACGCGGGAGCAGATGCAGGAGGGGCTGAACCTTTGCAAGTCCTGCCATAAGGCGATTCACGACTTGATTCCCAAGGAAAAAGAATTGGGGCGGCATTACAATACGATGGAGAAGCTGCTGGCCCATCCCCACGTCGCGGCCTACGTCAAATGGAAACGGGAACGGGGACGAAAAACCTAAAGCTAGAGAGTAAATCATGCCCAAGTGCCGCATCTGCGACCACAATAACCCGGCTGGCATCGACCGCTGCCAGAACTGCGGGACATGGATGGAACAGGCAGTGCCCTCGGTATCGGCAGGCCAGGGGCAGGAAAGCAGCCCGGCCTCGCAGGAACCCGTTCCCGATCCCAACAGCCTCGAAGGCCAAGTTCTCGCCCTCCTGCAAGTCCAGAAGAAAATCTTGGCTATCAAGCTCTACCGCGAAAAGACCGGGGTTGGCCTCAAGCAGGCCAAGGATGCCGTCGAGGCATTGGCGGCAAAGCACGGAATCAGCCAAGGAGTGGGCTGTGCCGGGATGGTCCTGTTGATGGTCGTCGTTTCCACGATTACCGTCGTCGGCCTGTGGGTCTTGCCCGGTTGACGGTCGAGGCGAGCCGGGCCTTCTTGCCAAGATCCACGATTCCTCCGAAAATGGTCTGCGGAGGAATTCCCATGCCCGACCGACATTTACAGCCTACGGCCCCAGCGAAGCGGGTCACGATCATTCCCCGCATCCACGGCAAGATCACCAAGGACGGCAAGGCCAGCGAACCCGACATCCACTGGATCATGGAAAAGTGGCTCGAACGGCACCCTGAATTCAAGACACGGACGAAGGACATACGTGCCGCCTACGGCCAGTGGCATACGCGCGAAGGATACCGCACCGAGGTCGTCAACGTCACGATCACCCCCGGCGACGACATCGCCGGTTATGACCCGGCCGAAGACGTGGACCTGTACGAATACTATCTTGCTGACGAGTGGCAGGAGTGACCGTACCCGGTTGACGGTCTGCCGGGTTCCAGTATCCTTGGTGTTTGGGCAGGATGCCTACGCTTGATCGGAGCCGTGTAGCTGGACGTGACCCACGTCTTCGTGATATAGGCCCACCCTGGCTTCGCCAGGGTGGGCTTCTTTTATCTCGCCTACTTCCCCCTAATCACGATGACTGGCCCTTGCATGACGGGCTTGGTCGTGGGCACCGACGATTTCCTGCTGGCGGCCATCTCCTGCAATCTCTGCTGAAGGGCCGTGAGATTGGCTGGTTGCTGCTGGGCAGTCGGGGACGTGCTAATCATGGGGGTGGCCTCCGGGTTTTACTTGGCAGAAAACTTATCGGCACGGCTCTCGGATGGCTTTGAATAGGTCGCCCGGCCCGGAAAAGCCTTCCTCTCTTTCCACGGATTGACGGAAAAATCCTCAAGAACCATCAAGGCATGACGTGCGTATAGAACCCCAGGAAAACAAATGGTCACTGACTCCCATTACCATTTGCTCTGGGCCGCATCGAATACGCATCCGTGAAAGTTCTGGCCCTTGGGAACCCGCCCGCAGCTTGCTGCGGGCGGGTTGTTTCTATTCACTCTCCCGGCCGCATTCGGTTATACTGACCGGCATGGCCGACTCCATTCCCAATCGCCGCTGGTTCAACCTTACCCCGGATCGGCTGATCCTCGGCCTGCTGCTGATCGAAAGCTCCCTGCTCTTGTCAGAGTGGTTTCGCTTGTTGCCGAGGGGCTGGGCGGTGCTGACTGCAATGGGGACCATTGGTGTAGCGGTCGTATCCCTGTTATTTTGGCTCGCCGCCGCCCTGCGGTTCGGCTGGCGATTTCAATTTGGTGTCCGTTCGCTGCTGATCTTGGCCCCGGTCGTCGCCATACTATGCGGTTTGATGGCGATTCAGACAAGATGGCTGGTGGGGCTGTCCCTGGACGACATCAAAGCCAGACTCGGCCCGTGGAATTATCAACAGCAGCTTGTTGTCCCGGCAAGCTATGCGGGAGGGTACTTTGGCCCGCGCCCAAGAACTTTGAAGCCGAGCGACAAGTATCTCGCTGTGAATTACTATGATTACCGAGGCGAGCAGATTTGCATCTTTGCCGTCTCACCGCAAGTCTACGAACGGGTCAAAGGTGTGTCGCCGGGCGACAGGGAAGCCTACGTCTTGGAGGTTTACACGGCTCCGAAGGGAACGGTCTACTGAGTCAAGCCGTTGGCCCCGAACCCCGCTGTCCGCCCCTGTGTCCTTGCAGGAGCCCCATTTTCAGAAAGGCGGTGTACCATGCTCACCAGCGACTTCCAAGATCAGGCGTTTTTTTCGAGAGGATGAGCAAGCGACGGCGGGGATTCCCGTCCGAGGCCCAGGTCAAACGCGGCCTGCGGATCGTCCACGGCGATAAGCGGAATGATTACTTTCAGATAGGCCCTCCCCGGCGAAGCCGGGGAGGGCTTTTTCATCTCATAGTGGCCGGGGTCTTGATTTCGTGGTACGGCCATGAGCGGGCGAGGCCGAAATTGTTTCAGCCCGTCAGGCTCTCGCCAGCGCAGACGGCATCGACGGCAGTTCCGTTGGCCTCGAAGGCTGGCGAACCTTGCGCGGCGGTGTAGAGGACTGCGGGCGTCAGCCTCGCCTTACATGCACAACGGGAAGACGGCAAAGAATGATGCAACGGTCAGGACTACCGACAGGGTTACTGCGGCTGCAATTCTGCCTGGATTTCGCCGTTCCTTTCTGGCGAGCCAAAGAATCACGAAGGGCATCGCAATGTTTCCTAGCAGGAGGGGCAGCACAAGTCCAATTAGTAGTGTTGCCCATGCCAACCAAGAGTACGACTCCGACATGCCTGCCGCGATGCACATCATTGCCAGAAATGCGTGAAGATACAGGACGCTTCGTGAGGACATTGTTCTTCCTCGTAGCCGTGGCCGATCATCGGTCCTCTGCGGCTACAAAACGGTCTTCATCGAATCCCTTTCGTCATAAACCGCCATTATAGACGTTCGCCCCCTCGACTGGTAGAATGGAAGCCAAGTTCCAGGGAAGCCGCCCTGGACGCTCGAAAGGAGGTTTCACCTTGACCAAGTTTTTGAGCCGAGGCCCAAAACCCCAGTGAACAGCGGGGATAACCACAGCCGGGGCTGCTGGATTTCCCAGCATGGCGACCGATCCACCAGAACGGCGTTCAGAATGTGGTATCGCGGAAAGGAAAGGTGACGAGAGAACCAGAGATCAGGTCTGGTCCTCTCACTATATGAATGAGAGATGGGCAGCCCGGAACCTATCGCTCCCGCACTTGTAGGAGGTTCAATCCGATGGCATTTGCTATTCTAATAGCCGCATCCTCTTGGGAATACCAATTAGCTCTTTTGTTACCGTGGTTAGGATCGGCGTGTTTGGCTGTCTTCTTCGTGGCCGCTGGCTTGCACTGGCTACGAACGCGACATTGGTGTCTACTGGCACTGGCAGTCTGCTCGCTTCTAGTGTCCGTGGGTGCCCTTGCCTCGAAACTCGCTATGATGTTCCCTGACCATCCTAGAGAGACTCTTCCCTCGGGAACGGTCCATATCTACTTGAACGCAGCCCTACACGAAATCTCGATTTGGCTGAACGTATTTGGCATGGTCGCCGGGATCGTGGGCGGCATTGGTGCAATCCTGTTGGCGATCCGCCTGAGACGACCGAATTGAGGGAAGAAGGGAGCTAGGCGGCGGCTTTCTTGTCGCTTTCTTCCAGCCTGATCGCTTTTACTGGCGTTCCGCCCTCGTCGTAGAACACGATCTCGCTCTCGCCCGCCAGCCACACGGCCTGAAAACCACCGCACCGGAACCTCTGACCGGCGAAGTGGCGATCCCTGAGCAGGATCGTGCGGATCATCGGGCCACTGGCCCCGAGTTCCGCGAAGGTCTTTTCCAATAAATCGTGAAGCAAGCCCGTTGCGCCCACGTCCATGATGTCGCCTCTGGATGTAGGAAAACCATCGGCATCGGCGGCAGGGTGGAATCGAACCTGCGGCCCGCAAAGGACAATTCCGCTCATTTTGCCCATGTTGCCAATAGGACATCCGAACCCCAGGCGGTTGACGGACGTATAGTGAAATCAGAGGAGCAAGATCATGGAAAACAGAATCACCGAGATCGACACCCATGCTGACCGGCACGATCAACGCGGCGGCGGGCCACAACGGATCGACGCAATCCTGGCCGACTTCTTGGCCCAATACCAAGCCCGCTTCCCCGAGGCCCGGATCGCCGTCGTGGAAACGCCGGTCGTCGCGGCCTAGTGAATTGTGGTTTGATGTCAACAGGTCAAAGCAGGAGGGGAGGTGGTGGCTGAGATGGAATGGCCCCGCCCGCCTGACGGCGGGCGGGGCTTCGTTGTCGCTTGTCGCCCTTTGTCCTCTTCGAGCGGCACGGCATGTCGCCTGCCCTCGAACAGATTGCAACAGAATCAGGTCGGCGTCTTCGACCGATACGCTCCGCACTGGAACTTAGCTTCGCCCTGCTGGTCAAGTCGGTTAAGATTGCAAAGCATTTCTTCTTCTGGGTCTTCGTCCTTGGCACAGGAGACACACAGAGATGGCTTCGGGATTAAGTCGGGATTCATCTCGTTCCCGTCATCATCGTAATAGCGCGGCTTGTCGTCTGGTGTGTCCATTAGTTCTCATCTTCCCAGTTTTGAGCTTGTGCCATCGGCCCATCGCCTCGATTTTCTCCGTCAAACGATCTTCTTGATCTCGATGGCCGCAGCGAGGGCCTGTTTCGCCGCTTCGACGCTACCCACGGTCTTGATGAAACTCAAGCCCGCTTTGATTTCGGAGACGCCGATGCCGGTCGGGGCGATGGCAGCCACGACTTCCTTGACCTTCTTCCGCCGCTTCTTGCCCTTGGACTTGACGTTGTTGACAAGGCCGATAGTGACCGTGATGCCCTGTTTCGCCAAGGCATCAACGACTTCTGGGGCCTTGGCTTTGCGGTTCGCCTTCAGGTAGTCGCGGATTGCTTGGGACTTGTTGACTTCGGGGGTCTTTGCCATTGTTCTTTCCTTTCTGCTAGGTGTGCGGGACAATGCTCAGTTTGTGAATCTTACCAATGGTAGTCAAGCTGGTCGGTAACTTCAAGTCAATCATCGTTCGTCTTGATCGGCCGCTGCCTCAAGCACGGCGGTAGCCGCTTTCGCCATTAGGTGATAGGTTCGGTTGGACGGCGGTGGGCCGATCTGTTTGGCCCTGGCAAGCCGACGCACGACTCGGCCAATGGCGATTTCCAGTTCTTCTTCAAGTATTTGGACTTGATCGCGGTCCATGTCTTCCTCACAGCGGGATGATTCGGTTCTTTCGCATCTTGGCCTGCAATGATGGATACATTTCCTTGTGGATCGCATCGACCTCGGCAAAGGTTTCCGTCTCTGCAAATGCCGGGATCAGCAGGTTGCGGCTCGCCACGGTCGCCAAGTCGAAGAACCAGAAGATTGGGGCCAGCGGCGAGACGAATGGCGGCATATCTGACAGAATATCGAAAATGTCGCCGTGTTGCCCGAACTCCCCGTGAACGGCGGGAATGATTCGCCCGTGGATGTGGCTCTGTGTCTTGGAGAGAGCAAAGGCGTCAACGCACACTTTCTCGTAGAATTGGAACGCTTCCATGTTCGCCGTCAATGCACAGGCCCCGAGGAAGCCACCGTCCTTGGTCAACGCCGCAATGTTCTCCAAGGCCCGATAATGGCAGACCCCCTCCTCGGTTTCCGTGCCAAAGCCCACGCAAGCCAGGATTTTCGTGGGAACATCGAGCGAATTGACGACGCCCACGGAAATCGTGTCCTGAAAGATTGTGCCGCAGCCTTCCTCGTCGCCACGCATCAGCGAATCGACACCGCCGTCAACAAGAACAATCGTGTCGATGCGGTGTTCTTTCAGCAATTTCTCGTAGCCCGCTTTCAGCGTTCGGAAGCCCGCCTTTCCGAAGACGTGGATCGGCATTTTGAGAACGTCCGCCAGTTTCCCTTCGGGATCGTCGTCGGCGGTTGCCAGCCGCACGTCGAAACCCTCCACGCGAGCCGAAAAATTGGCGAGGACGATATTGGATGTTTCCCGCCATTCGTGAAAAAGCGGAAGTCCACCGAGAATGTCCCAGCCGCCGCCTGCACCAGCCAGGAGGACGTTCCGATTCGTCAGGTTGATGGGCAGGTTCAGTTTCATGGTTCAGGTCTGGTCGCGGTCATACGGCTCGTTTTTCTGGCACAGAAAGCAGCGAAGCAAGCGTTTTTGTGAAGAACCTCGACCTGGGAAAAACCGACTTCCCGCAGCAAGTCCAACTGAAACATCAGGGACCGGGGCGTATCCTCTTTTTCAATGTAGGCAAAGACCTGATCCCGGTAGGCTTTATCTTTCAACTCTGTCAAGTATTCGCCGTAGCGCCGACGCATCGTGGATTGGACTTCGGGAATCGAACTGTCGATCAGGTCAAAGATCCAGACTGATCCGCCCGGTCGCAAGGCCGCGAAGAACTTCGCAAACACCGATTGCCACTGCGAATTGTCCCGTAGGTGGTGCAAGACCGATGCGGCGAGGATGATGTCGTGCCGTTGGAGGCCAATGGCGATCTGCCGAATGTCGCCCTGAATCGCCTCAACGCTGCCGGTAACGGGCCGAATTCTCGCGACGGCCCGATCCAGCATCACTTTGCTCAGGTCGATCAGGGTCACGTTCAGGTTCGGCAGCCGCTCCAATAATTTGAGCGTGTAGTTGCCAGCCCCGCATCCAACGTCGAGAACGCTGGTCGCCTTCCGGGTTGTGGACGCCGCGACTTCTGCGATGAGCGACATCGCCAGAGGCGAATCGACCGTGGCCGACTGGCCTGTTTCCAGATTTGAGAAACGCTCGACCTCTGTATCGAATCTCTGGCGGATTTCCTCTGTTGTGGACTTGTCGCCGTCTCCGGCCATCACCTGTTTGTGTCGTTCCATTTGACTGCCCATGATGATTTACAAGGTCATTGCCTACTTCGGTTCATCTGCGTTTCCAATTCGGCAATCAAGCCGTCCTGGCCCGCCTTGATCTTTTCTCTTGCCGTGGTCAAGTCGAAGAATTCGGCTCGGTCGATTTCGGGGAACTCCTGCTGCTTTCCTGACCGAGGCGGCCACTCCATCGTGAATGTGTTGCTTTTGATGGCCGCCGTGTCACAATCGCCCGCGAAGGCCCATGCGTGAACGATCTTGCCGCCCTTCTGTTTGATTGGCTTGAGCGGGACAAATGGGCCGGTCGCTTTGATGCCCGTCTCCTCCTTGAATTCCCGCTGAGCGGTGACAAGCAAATCCTCGTCGGCATCCGGTTCGCCCTTGGGAATCGACCACGCTCCTTCGTCCTTCTTGGCGAAAAAAGGGCCGCCCGGATGGGCCAGGAGGACTTCGATCCTGCCATCCTTGATGCGATACATTAGCAATCCGGCACTGAGACGGGGCATGGCCGTTATTCACCCTCCTCCAGTCCGACTGATCGGCCCAATTGTCGCTTTAGTCGCACGAATGTAGTCATCAGGTGCCAGGAACATCTGTTGCCCTCGCACTCCCGGCGACACCGCCACTACGTCGAACAATTGCATCGTCTCGTCAACGTACACTGGGTAGTCTCGCTTGCCCGCCAAGGCCGTCACGCCGCCCCGGATGTAGCCGGTGAGCGGCTGCACTTCCTTCAACGAGACGAGTTCCACGGTCTTGTTATTGGACAGCCGGGCCAAAGCCTTGAAATCCAGTTCGGCGTCGGCTGGAACGACGGCCAGCAGCACCCCATGACGATCACCACGGACCACCAGCGTCTTGAATACCTGCTCTGGCGGCATTCCGATGTCCCTGGCGACATGCTCGGCACTCAGATCGTCAGGGTCAACCTCGTACTCCCGAATCTCGTAATGGATGCCGAGCGTGTCGAGGATACGCATGGCGTTGGTTTTCATAAACCACTCCTCCTCCGCAAATCGTTTTCTCATTCTACCCACTTTCCTTGCACTTTTTCAAGAACGTCCGGTACAATAGACCCATGAAAGTCATCTCCCTCCAATGCGTCTATCTAATGCGTTGCCAACTCGTTCATGGTGCGGCGACCTACGGCGGCAAACTGAACCGCACTTCCCTCAAACGCTGCGTAATGATGATGCAGCGGTTGCTTCCGGCATTCTTGACGGTATGGATCGACCACGGTGCCAACGAGGATTGGGGGCCGATGTGCTATCCGCCGATGGATAAGCTGCCGGGCTCCACGTCGGATGGCTTTGGCAGGCCAGGAAGACCCAGGTAGAGCAAGCCCCGGCCAGCAACCTTATTCTTGTCCAGCCAAGCGGTAGGTAAATTGGTCCATGTTTTAGCCCTCTCACATCATGTTCCGGCGAACTTGCCGCCGAACTGATCGACGGTTGTTTCGATTGCTTCCTCAACTCTGTAGCTCTCGTCTCGCTCTACCAAGACAATTGGGGGAAACAACCGAAACGGGAACGGGTCAACCTTATTGGATTCCTCTGGGGAATCAAAGACTAGGGCTTTATGCCCGAAGGTCGTTTCGACATGCCGGGCAAACTCGCTGGCACGTTTCATGCTCGCAAAAGAATCGAAGATCAACATACGCTCACATCCTCCTTTCCCTTGCGTTGGTGTTGTTGGCCCGGCAGATCGCTTTTTTTGGTCGGCTTCGCACACCCGTCGAGTTTCGGGTCCGAGAACACCCCATGCTCGACCGCCCGCCGTCGAATCCTTTCGATCTGCTTTTCCGCCTTGCGGTCGTCAGCGGAGTTCAAATGCCGACCGATGCAGCTTTCGATGTCGCGGATCATGGAATCCACAACAGCCGACTGGTCACTGCGGCTCAGGTCGAAGAACCGTTTCGTAAATACTTTTTTCATTGGCTGGGTTCTCCTTCCCTTGGCTTCTCCGCTTGCTTCGGGTGGCTCATAACAAGGACAATGCGGCAGAGTGCCTCCACGCTATCCGAATCACCGTTGCGGAATCGCTTCCAGCATTTTCCGATTGGATTGGCCGTCCCGAAGTCTGGCACTTTGACCATCGGGCGACCATCGCCACCGTCGATCCAATGCCCGTCCGTGTGCCGAACAAGTACCTCGCCAGCGTAGCACCCCAGACCGTCGATCATTTTTGGTGGCGGCGCGTCCTTCCGTCGTCGGAGCTTCAGGAGGATCGCGTCAACATTCTTCAGGGACTCAGGGGAAAAATCCAGTTCGGTTTTCCACAAGTCCTTGCTCAACCGAGCCGTCTCATTCGCGACGGCT
>Ga0181529_10006715_pt1 | contig 11618 bp, 10 predicted proteins | sample PEATcosm2014_Bin_36_FD_119763 | JGI IMG/M metagenome (GOLD analysis project Ga0181529, IMG submission 119763) | Peatland microbial communities from MTU Mesocosm Facility, Houghton, MI, USA - PEATcosm2014_Bin10_30_metaG | ecosystem: Environmental > Terrestrial > Soil > Wetlands > Peat | place... | reverse complement strand
TCGTCGACGACAATGGCCATCTGGCGGCGCCGCTGCTGAAAGTCGCGAAGGAGATCGAGGACGGTCTTGCTCTCCGGAACGACGAGGATGTCGCGCATGACCTGACAGAGATTGAGTTCGACGACCGGATGAGCCGAGCGGTAGAAGATGAGGCGGGCGAGGTCTTTAGAGTAGACGACGCCGATGATGTGCTCGGGGCCGCGGGCTTCGTCGTAGACGGGGACGCGGGAGTGGAGGCGTTCGATGACCTGTGCGCTGGCTGCTTCGATGGGAAGATTCGAGGGCAGCGAAAAGATCTTCTGGCGCGGAGTCATGATCTCGCGGATGGGCACTTCGTCGAGTTCAAGAGCGCGGTGAATGAGCGTCTCCTGCAAGCGTGGAAGAACGCCGAGGCGGCGGGCGGCGGTGGCGATGAGCTTCAGTTCTTCTGGCGAATGGACCTGAGCGCGCTCGGTCATGGGTATGTCAAAGCCGCGCAGGATAAGGGCAGCCGAGGTTTTGAGGAGACGGACGGCGGGTCGGGCGACGGTCATGAAGATGAGCATCGGCGGAGCAACGGCGACGGCGAGAGCCTCAGCGCGGCGCAGAGCGAGAGATTTGGGAACGAGTTCGCCGACGACGACGTGGAAGTACGTGATGAGAGCAAAGCCGATGGCAACGGCTGCAACGGCAGTGACGTGCGCGTAGAGCTGGGCGTGTGCCGGAGGCTGAGGCAGCGCGGAGAGCCAGCCGAGAACGACGGAAGCGGCGAGGGGTTCGCCGATCCAGCCGAGAGCGAGCGAACATAGGGTAACGCCGAGCTGCACTGCGGGAAGAAAATCGTCCAGGTCGTGCTGCAAGCGGCGGACGGCGCGCGCGCCGGGAACGCCGGCCTCAAGCAACTGCTCAATGCGCGTATCGCGGATGGAAACCAGGGCAAACTCGGCGGCCACAAAGAATGCGTTGGCCAGAATGAGCAGGCCGACGGCGACGAATTCGACGAGAGAGAGGCTGTGCATCCCGGATGTGATTCTACAGTGAACCGTGGACAGTGAACAGTGGACAGCCAAGGCCGCGTCAACTGGATGGAACCAAAATGTTGCCGGTTGCGTATGAGAGTTTGAATGCCTGTGAGCTTAGTATGGTTGACAGGGATGCGGTAAGCGCGTCGGAATGACGGCGGCGTACCGGTTCGATTGGTTCGATTGATTCGCGCGACGCGATAAGCAATGGAATCGCGATCCTATCAAGCTTTGGGAGGTTCGGGTGGCGGCATCACGCAAGAGCAAGAAATTCTGGATATGGTTGTCGGCTGGGGTGGTTGTTGTCGTGCTGCTGTTGGGCATTGGGCTGGCGCGGCTGGTCTCCGGCACGACGATTGACCCGAACAAGCTGGGCAAGGTGACGCGCGGCGATGTGGCGCGGTCGGTGGTGGCCACGGGAAAGATTCAGCCGATTACCCAGGTCGAGGTGAAGAGCAAGGCCTCAGGCATTGTGGAAAAGCTCTATGTGGACATCAACTACAAAGTGCAAAAAGGCCAGCAACTGGCGCAGCTCGATCAGCAGGAGATTGCGGCGCAGGTGGATGCGCAGCGGGCGCAACTAGCTTCGCAAGAGGCCAATGTGGCGACCTACGAGGCGAATATCGAGCAGGATAAGGTGAACGCCAATGCGCCCGATCTGCCGATGTACAAGGCCACGCTCGACCGCAACCTGGAGATGCAGAGGCAAGGCATTGTGAGCCGTCAGGCTCTGGACGACGCCAACAGAGATTATCTAGCGGCGCTGACGCGGCGCGACAACTCGAAGGCGCAGATCGGTGTGGATACGGCGCGGCTGAAGCAGGCGCGAGCGCAGGTCCAGCAGGCGCAGGCCGGACTCAAACAGCTTGAAGAGCAGTTGAGTTACACGACGATTGTCGCGCCGATGGACGGGGTGATTCTCTCGCGCGACGTCGAGATCGGCGACGCGGTCAGTTCGATTCTGGTGCTGGGTTCGACGGCGACGCTGGTGATGACCGAGGGCGACATCAACGAGGTTTATGTGGACGGCAAGGTGGATGAGGCCGACATTGCGCACGTCTATATGGCGCAGCCGGCGCGCATCAAGGTGGAGAGCTTCAGGGATCGCGTCTTCAACGGCAAGGTGACCAAGATTTCTCCGCTGGGCGTGGAGAAGGATAATGTGACGACCTTCGAGGTGCGAGTTTCGATCGACAATCCCGGTGGCGAGTTGAAGGCCAATATGACGGCCAACGCGGAGATTCTGCTGGACGAGCACAAGGGCGTGCTGATGGTGCCGGAGAGCGCCGTGATGTACGACAAAGACAAGAAGGCCAGCGTGGAGATTCCCGATAAAAAACAGAAGGAAGGCAAGCGCAAAGTTCCGGTCACGGTGGGGTTGTCGAATGGATCGGTGACTGAGTTGCTGAGCGGATTGAAGGAAGGCCAGCAGGTGGTGTTGCAGTAGAGAACTGGAATTTTGCGTAGAAGGTTTGGTAACATAAACTCATCTCACATCAAGGAGAATCGTCATGACTACCGAACGCATCGAAGAAACCTTCTCCTTTCACGCGAAGCAGTAAGCGCCGTAAAGGATATCCATCGGAAACCCATGTAAAACGCGGCCTTCGCATTGTCCATGGAGACAAAGAATTACTGGAAAAGCTGGGACGCAACGATCCATGCCCATGCGGTTCCGGTCGCAGCTTTCAAGCTGTGCTGTTTGCAATCCGGCCAGTATGATGGATCAAACCGCCATTACTTTTTTCCGCGAGTAGTTCGAAACCGGGGTTGCCGCGCAATTTGCGTTGGTGGCCCCGTTAAACTATATACATGGTTCGCATCCTTCGCCCCATCCCCGTTGAACAACTCAAACTGCTGGTCTTCGATCTGGATGGTACGCTGATCGACTCGGCTCAGGATTTGTGCAACAGCGTCAACGCTACGCTGCGCCACTTTGGGCGCGAGCCACTGACCGACGGCGTCGTTGCAGGCTACATCGGCGACGGCGCAATCCTGCTGATGCGGCGCGCTCTCTTTGGGCGCGATGCGGTTGAGGTGGACGAGGCATTGCTGGCTCGTGCCTACGATTTTTTTCTTGTCTATTATCGCGAACACAAGCTGGATTTCACCTACGCCTACGATGGAGTTCTCGAGGCGCTGGCCGCGCTGAAGCAGTTGCACGATGCGGCGGATCGTCCGGGCCGATTGATGGCCGTTCTGACCAACAAGCCGGTGAATCCGGCGCGCGCCATCTGCGAGGCGCTGGGCCTTGCGCCTTACTTCCTGAAGATTTACGGCGGCAACAGCTTCGCGACCAAGAAGCCCGATCCTGAGGGACTGCGCGCGCTGATGACGGAGGCCGGGGCGCTGGCGGATGAGACGGTGATGATCGGCGACAGCGAGGTCGATGTGAAGACGGCGCGCAACGCTGGAGCATGGTCGATTGGCTGTACCTTCGGGCTGGCGCCGCAGAGCCTCGAAGAAAATCCACCGGACGTGCTGGTGGATTCGCCTGCGGATTGGACGGCGGCGCTGAACGCGACGCTGTAGGCTGGAGTGATGGACAACTCTGTCGCTATAGCCGCTCGCACACTTCGCATTGTGATCCCCGGCGGCAGCGGGCAGGTGGGGCAGGCGCTGGCGCGGCACTTTCAGCAGCTAGGCCATCAAGTGTTGGTACTGACGCGCGGCCCTTACACTGCTCCCTGGCAGACGGTTCACTGGGACGGCAAGGAGATTGGTCCGTGGACGGAGTGTCTGGAGGGCGCGGACGCGTGCATCAATCTAACTGGACGCAGCGTGAACTGCCGCTATAACGCAGCCAATCGACAGGCGATCTACGAGTCGCGTATTCGCTCGACGCAACTGCTGGGCAGAGTGATTGCAGGGCTGAGTGACCCGCCGCGCGTGTGGATGAACGCATCGGCGGCTACGATCTATCCGCGCCGGCTCGATGCGAATGGAGCGGATCTGCCGCTGGACGAGGCTGTGAACGAGGTTTTTGGTGAGAGTCTACTCGGGGCTAAACAGGCTGCTGAAAATCTCTTTGTTTTGAAAGGGCACGACTTTAGTCGTGCCGCAATTGTTGCAAAATCTGCGCGGGCTTTAGCCCCTGAGGGATGTTCTTCTCCAATATCACCAGAAACTTCGAGATTATCCGAGCGATGGGCTGAGCGGCGAGGGTTTGCGGTGCGCGTAGCACGGGATTGGGAGGCTGCGTTCTTTGCTGCCGCAACGCCGCGCACGCGCAAGGTCGCTCTGCGCAGCGCAGTCGTTCTCAGCCCCACGTCGGGCAGCGCCTTCGGCGTGCTATCCAATCTTGTCCGGCTGGGTCTGGGCGGCACACAAGGCAATGGACAGCAGTTCATCACATGGATTCATGAGGCCGATTATGCCCGGGCGGTGGAGTTTCTGATTAGCCGCGATGATCTCGATGGGCCATTCAATATCACCGCGCCCGCGCCGCTCACCAATCGCGAGTTCATGGCGGCGTTGCGCTGGGCGTGGGATGTGCCGAATGGTTTGCCCGCGCCGTCACTGGCGATTCGTCTCGGCGCGATTCTTCTGCGAACCGAGCCGGAGTTGGTACTGCAAAGCTGCCGCGCTGTTCCCGGAAGATTGATGGATGCGGGATTTCAGTTTCAGTTTCCCGATTGGTCGGAAGCAGCGGAAGATCTTGTGCGGCGGTGGAAGAGCAGAGAGTAAGTGGTCCTTGCTCCTTTACTTCACCGGCGTAATATCAGTCACCGGCAAGTCCCAATGCGCAAGCAGAATCTCGAAGCGGCGCTGCTCTTCTTTCAGATAGGTCGCCTGGTCGGGCCATAGCTGCTTGATGAAGGTATCTTCATCGGGGTTGGATGCGGTGGCAACAGTAGAGTCTTTGTAGCGGATGGTGACGCGATAATCCCAGCGGCCATCCTCAGTGGTGTGGTAAGCGGGCGACTCAATCTTGATCGACAAGATGCGGCCAGTCGCCTGAATCTTCTTGAGCAGCGGGTAGTGGTTCTTGAGGAAGAGCTGCTTGAATTCCGCTTGATGGCCCCACTGGCATTTGTAGTAGTACTCGATGGTGTAGGGCTGGTCGGCGCTGACCTGCGGGGGCGCGCCCTGGGCCAGAAGCGGGGCGGCGAAGACAAGGGCAAGTACGGCGAGTAGTATGCGGCGCATGGAAACCTCCTTCAAACAGATGGAATCATTTTACCGCTCTTGATCCAAATCGAGACGATTAGAACAATAACCGCAGATCCTTCGACTGCGCTCTTCGCTGGGCTCAGGGGCCGCTCAAAATGACAGGATAAATTCAAAAGCGTAGATGGAAGAAGCGCTTCAGTTCGGGCGAGAACTCCTGCACTAAGTGTTCAGCGCCGATGAAGCCGGCTTCGATGTGGCCGGCCTGTACGCCTTGCACCAGCGGCGAGTAGTGCTGCGGCCACCATAAGGTTTCTGCCATCGCGCTGCCGTAGATGCTGGTGATTTGTGGTAGGTCGAGCGTCAGATGGCCGCTGCTGTTGTAGGTGAGGAAGCTCATCTTGAAGACGTGGCCTCCGCGGCGAAAGAGGCCTTTGCAGCCGCAGGGAAAGTAGCGCGGATCAGTGCCTTCGACGGCAGCCATACTCTCATGGACGGAGTTTTGTATCACGTTTCCGCCGTAACTGGAGCCTAGGCGGTAGAGAAAGCCGTCTCCGCTTCTGGTCCATTGTGAAGGAACGTCGAAGGTCTGCTGATAGGCGGCAGTGGCCAGGGCTTCGACGTGAATGGCGGGCGAGCGGCCATCTTCGTTGAGCCATCGCTGCCAGCGCTCGTGACCGCTGAGCGGCCTGTAGGTGCTGGGATCGAAGGGCGGCTGAACGGTGAGAGCTTTGGACAACGACTGGCCAAGCGTCTGGGCAGTCGTGTCGAGCGTCTGCGCTGTCTCCTGGACAGGCGACTGTGCGACGGAGAATGCGGGCGCGAGAACGAGGGCAGCAAATGCAATAAGAGGTTTCAGTCTCACAACTTCCATTGTCTATGAAAATGGGCGGAAATCTACAGGCAAAGAGATGGAAATTTCGAGATTTTTTTGGTTACAAATTGCTTCCGCCTCTTGTACAATCGCCGGTATGAAGGGTAATCCGAAGGTCATCGAAAAACTGAATCACGCGCTCCGCGAGGAGTTGACGGCCATCAACCAGTACTTCATTCACGCCGAGATGTGCGAGAACTGGGGCTACGACCGGCTCGCGAAGTACATCAAGAAGCAGTCCATCGACGAGATGAAGCACGCCGAGGCGCTGATCGAGCGCGTCTTGTTTCTGGATGGCTCGCCCAGCATGGAGCCGATGGCGCTGACGATTGGCAAGAGCGTCAAGGAGATGTTCGCCTCCGATCTCAAGCTGGAACTCGGCGCGGTGGTCATGTACAACGAATCGGCTCTGCTGGCGGCGGAGGAAAAGGACAACGGCTCGCGCGATCTGTTTATCAAGCTGCTCAAGGACGAGGAAGAGCACGCCGACTGGCTGGAGACCCAGTTGCACCAGATTGCCGAGCTTGGCTACGAGCGCTATTTAACGACGCAAACCAGCGAAGCCAAGTAGGACTGGCCGCTCACTCTGGAATGCCTTCCTTCGCACAGATCGCGCGGCTCTTTCAGGGCGGCAGCGTCAATCGCCGCATCTTCCGCGCGGCGGCGTCGGTTACGGCGGCGGGCATTCTCGTCAAGATTGTCGCCACCTTCAAAGAGTTCACAGTCGCCGGAGTCTATGGCCGCTCGGATGCGATGGACGCCTTTCTCGCGGCATTCCTGATTCCCAATCTGCTCATCAATCTGATCTCTGAATCGATGAACCAGGCGCTGGTTCCGACGCTGATCCGAGTTCGAGAGCGCGAAGGCAATGAGCGCGCGCAGCTGCTTCTTTCCAGTTCCATGCTCTGGGTTACGGTGCTATTGGCAGCGGCTTCAGTAGTGATGGCTCTCGCCGCACGCGGCTTCTTCCCGCTGATCGCCTCGCACTTTCCGCCCGATAAACTCGCGCTCTCCATCCGGCTCTTTTATGCGTTGCTGCCGGTCGTGCTCATCACCGGCATCGCAACCAACTGCACCGCCGTGCTGAATACCTTCGACCGCTTTGCCGTGCCCGCGCTGGCGCCGATGGCGACACCGGCGGCGATTATACTTGGTGCGCTCGTCTTTGGCAGCCGCTTCGGCATCTGGGCAATGGTCTACGCAACGCTCGCCGGCGCGTTGATTCACGCCGGCATCGTCGCTTGGATGATGGACTCGCGCGGCTATCGCTTCCGCCTCTGGTGGCATGGAACCACCGAGGCCACGCGCGAAGTGGCGCGGCAGTACGGGCCTGTGTTGCTCAGTGGCGTCGTAGCCTCAGGCGGCTTGCTCGTCGATCAGTCGATGGCCGCGATGCTCCCCGCCGGAAGCGTCTCCGCATTGGCCTACGCCAACCGCTTCGTCAGTGTAGTGATAACGCTGCTGGCTGGAGCGGTTTCTTCGGCCGTCGTCCCGCACTTCTCGCGCATGATCGCGCAGGAGGACTGGCGCGGCTGCCGCCACACGCTGCGCACCTGGGTCCGCCTCACGGCGCTGGTCTCCACGCCAATCGCATTGGCGCTGATCGCCGGCTCGCACTGGCTGATTCGCACTGCCTTCCAGCATGGCGTCTTCGGGCCGAGCGACACGGCGATGGTGACTCCGGTGCTGGCGATGTACGCGATTCAGATTCCATTTTTTGTCTCCAGCCGCGTCTTCTACCGTTTTCTCGTAGCCATGCGCCGCACCGATCTGATCTTCTACTGCGGCGCTCTGAATCTGGCGCTGGATATTGTTCTGAATCTGATTCTGATGCGCTGGCTCGGCGTGGCGGGAATCGCGCTGGCAACCTCGCTCTGGACGGTGAGCACCTTCATCTTCCTCTGGTATTGGAGCAGCAAGCTGTTGCCTCACGCCGCTGCGGATCAGGTGTAAATTGAACGCTGTTTATGCCTTCTCGATAAGGCATTGGTCGATCAGGCATTCGTAAGCCCGAATCGCGCGGTCGATGCGGAAGTCTTCGACAAAGGGATGGTCAAAACGCTCTCCCGGCCTCAAAACCCGAAGCGCGGCGAGCAGTGAAGCGGCAAGTGCCTCTGCGGTAATCTCCGATGCCAGCCAAACTCCAGGACGGTCGCGCAGCAACTCCGTCAGCCCCGCGCAGGCCGGCGTGGCAACGATCGGCAATCCCGCGGCAGCCGCCTCCAGCAACGCATTCGGCAGTCCCTCATGCCGCGACGGCAGCACATAGAGCGTCGTCTCTGGAAACTGCGTCCAGGGCTGCTGAATGTATCCGGCAAAGTCTACGGCACCGTCCAGACCAAGCGAATGGCATAGCGCCTTCAATGCCTGCTCTTCGCAGCCAACGCCGGCAATCACGAGGCTGGCCTCGGGGTACTCTCGCCGCACCAATACCAGAGCACTCAGCAGCAGATCGAAGCCCTTTTCCGTCGAAAGCCTGCCCACCGCCTGCAACTGCGGCCCAAATCCTGAACCCGCTCCAGTTAGTCGAGCAGGCGCATGAGCAATCGACCGGCGAATCTTCTCCACCTCCACCGGATTGGGCAGCACTGCCAGACGGCCTTCTGGAATTCCTAGCAGTGCAATCTCCTCGGCCATCGCCCGCGACTGACACAGTACACGATCCGCATGGCGATACAGCAAACGGTAGAGCAAACGCGTATAGCTGTGCACTTCGCCGGATGCCAGCGCGGCGGAAACACTGCCGTTCTGGCGCACAAGAACTCGTGTTCCCTTCGGAAAAAATGGGCGCAGCAGCAAGACAAGAAAATTCAGATGTGCCATTCCAGAAAGGATCAAATCCGGTTTCAGCCGGCGCACCAGGCCGAGCAGCCCGAAGGTTCCAGCGCTCACTCGGCGCGCGCCCAGTCCATGCGTGTGGACCCACGGCGGCAGCTCCTCGCGGGCCTCAGCCTGCGTAATCAGACCCAGATGAATCTCGTACTTTTCCACAGGGAGGCCACGCGCCAGCAGTGCCGTCACACGCTCGGCGCCGCCTCCGCCAAGGTGCGGAATCAGCAACAAAAGCCTTGGGCGTGAGTTCATGGCCTATGGAAATCCTCAGAAGAGTTTCAGCGAGTATAACGCTACTTCAGTAACCATCGATAATTACTACATATATTTTCTACAATTACTACCTGAATTTGCTGGTGCCTTTTTCTTCTTGACAGATTAATACCAACTAATGTTTCCTGAGAGTACTGTTCCTTGCAATCTTTCTTGCTTTGGTAGTGACTTTCAACACAAGTCAAATACTGCGTTGACACGAGGAGAGCGGCCGATTCTGTGAATGGGAGTGGGCGCGCCAGGTGAGAGCTTTGCCCTGGAGAGCGCCGGTAAACATAAACTCCTGACACTGTCGAGCTTCTTTCCAACCACGTCTCCGATTCCGGTTTTATATCGGGACGCGCCGTTCCTTTTGGGGAGAGGCTCGTGATCAGACGCTGCATCAATCAAGCGACTGCTGCATTCCTGCCGAAAAAACGAAGTGTGAAGAACCGTTTTTCCACTTCTACCTCGGCCCAGGCATCCCGTTCATCCCATCGGCCGCGCATTGTTGTCGGCGTCACAAATCCGCAAACTTGCCTGGTTCTGGGCGGTCGTCTGCGGACACTTCGCGAGGCGGGCTTCCAGGTCACGCTGGTCTCCAGCCCCGGTGCTCTGCTCACCCGCACTGCAATGCAGGAGGGGGTTGAAGCGGTTGCCATTCCCATGCAGCGTGAGATTGCGCCTTGGGCCGACCTTGTTTCATTTGTTCAGTTGTTTTGGCTGCTCTTCTGGCTCAAGCCGGAGATGACGGAGTTCAGCACGCCCAAGGCAGGTCTGCTTGGTTCACTAGCTGCATTGCTCTGCGGAGTGCCGACGCGGGTCTACTTCCTGCGCGGCCTCAAGCTGGAAACCAGCTCAGGATTCAAGCGCCGCATTCTGCTCGGCGCCGAGCGGCTGACCTCAGCTTGTTCTCATGCCGTGCTATGCAACAGTGAGAGCCTGCTCAATGAGGCCCTCGCTCTGGGCATCACGTCCAAGAGCAAGCTCTGCCTGCTCGGCAACGGCAGCAGCAATGGCGTCGATGTGGATCGCTTCCAGCCGGGGCCGGGCCGCCTGCGCGCTCAGCTCGCCATTCCAGCCGATGCGTATGTCGTAGGCTTTGTGGGACGACTAACGCGCGACAAGGGGCTGCCTGAGCTGGTCGAAGCCTTCGATACGATTCTCGCCGTCAAGCCAAACACGTTTCTGCTGCTCGTGGGTTGGTTTGACGCCGCTGAAGATGCGCTCGGTCGCACTCTGCGCTCTCGCATCGAGCGTCATCCGCGCATTCTTCTTACCGGCTTTGTCGCCGATGTAGCTCCCTATTACCACGTGATGGACGTGATGGTTCTGCCCACCTGGCGCGAGGGCTTTCCCAATGCCGTTCTCGAGGCCGCTGCCAGCGGAATTCCTGTCGTGACCACTCTCTCGACCGGCTCACGCGATGCCGTCGTCCCGGAGGTGACTGGCCTGCTGATCCCGCCCGGTTATCCGGTGGCTATCAGCGAATCCGTGTTGAAATTGCTCGGCGACCCTGAGCGCCGCTGCCGCATGGGAAAGGCCGCGCGAAGCTGGGTTGTTGAGCATTATCGTAACGGGCGCGTCCTCGGCCTCACCGTCGGCTACTACCAGAGTTTGCTGGACCGCAAGCTGCTGCAGAATTCCAAAATCAGGTCGGTTCCTGCTGATTCCGCGCTCAATCCGATCTAAGGCTTATCGCCAGCTTTGGCAGCAGCGCCGCAATCGCCCGTCCGCGATGGCTGAGTGCGTGCTTGGTTTCAAGATCGATCTCGGCCATGGTGAGTTTGAGCTGCGGCAGATAAAAAAGCGGGTCGTAGCCGAAGCCGCCGGTACCGCGCGGAGCATCCAGAATCATTCCCTCCACCGAACCCTCGGCGGTGTGCAGCACCACGCCGTCGCGTGCCACCGCCAGCACACAACGGTATCTTGCCGCTCGCTGATCCGGGGGCGCGCCGGAGAGCCTGCGCAGCAGCACCAGATTGTTCCACACATCGGTATTGTCGTTGGCGTCCGGCGAATCCACAATTCCGGAGTCGGCGGCATAACGCGCCGAGCGCACACCCGGAGCTCCGCCGAGCGCATCCACTTCCAGCCCAGAGTCGTCTGCCAAAACCCATTCGCCGGGAGCGTGGCGAGAGTAGTAAACGGCCTTGAGTGCAGCATTGGCGGCAAAGCTTTCGCCATTCTCTTCGGGCGCTGGAATCGTCTTCAGCGCGGGCAGAGGCTCGATGACAAGGTCATGCAAAGCAGCGGCCGTGCTGAAGTCGCGCAGCTTGCCCTGGCTGGTAGTGGCGGCGTAAAGACGAAGAGCCATGAAGAAAGTGTAATGGACCGGGCTGCTGTCATTCACTTGTTCACTTCTTCACTTGTTCACTGCTTTTTTGCATATCATTTCCCCTTCAACGCGCACAATCAATCCATGACCACCAACCAACCGACGTGTCTTTCTATTCCCTATTCCCTAGTCCCTGCTTTTGTACGGCCGGGGACATCCCTGACAGTTTAGACCGGGCACATCGTTGACAGTTTTTCCTTTATCAGGAAGG
>Ga0181529_10006710_pt1 | contig 11621 bp, 9 predicted proteins | sample PEATcosm2014_Bin_36_FD_119763 | JGI IMG/M metagenome (GOLD analysis project Ga0181529, IMG submission 119763) | Peatland microbial communities from MTU Mesocosm Facility, Houghton, MI, USA - PEATcosm2014_Bin10_30_metaG | ecosystem: Environmental > Terrestrial > Soil > Wetlands > Peat | place... | reverse complement strand
CAGTTTTGAGCGCCCGTCGTCGAACCGCGCATTTTCGCGCCGCAGATCATTGGCCGTCTTTTCCAGGAGATCGTATTTCTCGCCCCGGAAAATCACCCGTATCGAGGTGATGAATTTCACATGCGCCGGCGCGCTATCTGTGGACTCCAAAGCAGCGCCCGGCGGCAATTGCCTGGCGCTCCGGTTCGCATTCGCTGGAACGCCATTGCCTTGCGGAGCCGGCGCCGCGGCGCCGGCCGGCTTTTCGGAGCCAGCCTTTCCCGCCGTTTCCGGCAACGCGCCGCTGGCAACCCGTGCTTGATCGGCAGTGCGCACGCCGTCCTGGGGGACGGACGGATTGGCGGACTTGCTCTTTTCGGCGAGCTCTTTCAGGGATTCAAGCCGCTTGGCCAACTCGTCAGGCGTCATCGGCGGGCGCGCCCGGCCTTGGTTCACGGCGTAAAGGTTCCCGTCGTTGAGTCTGATGTTATCGACGACCAACAGCTTGGAAAACTCGGCGACCGGCACCAATTCCAGGCGCACCAGCTCTGCATCGGCCAGCCATTCATCGGTCATTTCAGGCGCCGCACTGCTCGCCTGATCGGGACCAAACGACACCCGCAGCGTCTTTTGCACAAGCCTCCTGGAATTGGCCGGCGCGATGATGCTGAAATCGATGCCGAAATCCTGCTTTGGAAATACGGCTTCGTTCTTCTTTCTGTTGCACAACACGTAAACGGCGTTAACGCGGTCGAACATCGCCTCGGCGGGGTTGCCCGACCTGTTGCTCCGCTCGAAGAGCAACTGCACGCGGCGCTGTCTCAGATCGATCTCGACCGAGCTGCCCTGACGCAGCACATCGGTGATGACGGCGTGTTCCGAGCCGTGATCGTAATGTGCTCCGCGGACCAGGGGCATCTCCGAAATCACGCGGTACTTCGAGGCGACAAAATCGATGTCGGCGGCAAGCTTGAGCGGCTTGTTGACGTACTGGTTGTAGAGGCTTGCGTCGATCTTGAGAAGGGTCGCATTCGAATTGTACTGCATCGGATTGGAGCGGGCATTCACAACCGGAATCCCGCCGAGTGCGTTTTCAATCGCATCCGGGTCCGGCCCCATGCCGAAAGCGACGGGGGCAGCCTCCGCGACCTTGATCGGACGCCCGTCCGGTTGGCTGAGACGCGGGTGCACCCGCTTGAGAATGGCCACATAGCCGACTGGCAGCCCGGGAGTGCCGATCGCCCCGACAAAGTTCTTCTGCGGTTCGCCGACGCCTCGGATGACGCTGATGTCATTTACCGATGTCACTCCCAATTTTATCTTGATGGCCGAGGCGTCGAATTTTGCCTGGGCATCCACAATCGGCAGAGGGGCGAGAAAATCCCACGGCCAGAAGCCCGCAATCGCAACGGCACCTACGGCGACGCAAATGGCAAGGGCGGTCGAACGCGCCGTCTTGCGGGTGACGTATTGGTGGACGACGACCGCTCCGCCGGCGGCAACCACCAGCAGGCTCTCGGCCACCGAGCGCGACTTGACCAGCGAAAAATTCTGGGCCGCGGCCATTGCGGCGTCGGGGTGGATCAACATCCGAAGCCAAAAGATGCCGATGTTCACGAGAACCGACGCCACGATCAGAATGGCTCCGGCGATCGCGAAACGCGCGAAGCTTGCGGTGAGAACCGCCAAGATCGCGACGACCACGATAAGCGAAAGCTCGGACAGGACGATCTCCGGCACGGCCAAGCCGATGTCGTGCGGAGTGACTCCATTGGCGGCAAGGACGCCCACTTCGGCGAAGAGCGGCAGCAAAATCAATATCGCGGCGAACAGCGACTTGGCTCCGAGGAGCGCGGATCGCGAGATCGGCCGCGTGAACCAGAAACCCGTGGTTCCCACCAGAGGCTCCTCCTGGATCAGGTGCGGAACGATGACGATTATCACCAGCGCCTGGAACAGGGGTACTATTATGGAGATCGTATAATAGATCCCCTGCAAAATCATGTCGCCGGGACGAACGCTCGAACCGATGAGCACGCACTGCAGCGCGACCAGCAGCACCCACACACCGAGGAGGATCCTGGAATGGCGGATGTCCTTTTTGAACAGATGTAGGATCATGGGCATGTTCGGCTCCCTTCAGGACTTGAGTCGAAAGGTTCGGGCAAGGGCCAGAAAGATCTCCCGCAGGGACATCTCGCTTGCCGAGATCCCCTCGGTTCCGGAAATTGCCTCGGCCAGGCTCGTTTCGCTCAAGCCGGGCCGGTACTCGCTTTCCACCACCCTCACGCTGTGTTCGTTGATTTCCGGAATGAGCCAGGACTTCGGCGGTGAGGCAGGCAGGCGGGCGCCATTGGCAACGACGCCTTCCAGGCGCCTGAACCGGGCTTGCAGGCTGGCCGCGGATTCGGCCAGCCGGATCTTGCCGGCATCGATCACGCCGACCCAGTCGGCCAGCCGCTCGACCTCATCGATGTCGTGCGAGGAGATGAAGACGGTCCAGTTCTCCTGCTCGGTCAGTTCCAGCATCCCGCGGATGACCTCGTCCCGCACGAGCGGGTCGAGCCCGGTGAACGGCTCGTCGAGAACGAGCAGGCGCGGGCGATAGGCGAGCGACGTCAATAGAGCGGCCTTCATCTTCATTCCGCGGGACAGGCTCTTCAGCTTCCGGTCAAGCGGGAGATCGAAGCCCTGGAGAAGCTTGGCGCAAAATGCGGCGTCCCAAGTCGGGTACATAGGCCGGCAGAATTCGATCATCTGCCCCACAGTCATCCATTCCGGCATCTGCTGGTTCTCCGAAACGTATCCGATCTGGGCGAACTCCCGGGGACCCAGCCGGGTCGAGTCGACCCCCAGTATCCCGGCCGAGCCGGAAGTCGGCTGAAGAATGTTCAACAACATTTTGATGGTCGTTGTCTTGCCGGCTCCGTTGGGCCCCAGAAACGCAAAGATGCTGCCCTCCGGGACGCAGAGCGTCAGATCATCGACCGCCGCGGTCCTCCCGAATCGGCGAGTCAGCCCATGGGTTTCGATGACGGAGTTCATTTCATGGCTCCTTACGATAAGCGGTTCCAATGCTGTCGGATGGCTTGCAGCAAATCGTCACAGTCGACGTGGAGCCTCTTGGCCTCCACCACGACCCGCTCCACCTCGTCGCCGAGCAACGTTCCAAGCTGTTCCCGCGTCGGCGGCCGGACCTCGGAGATGGCAGTGCCTACTCCGGGTGTGACCGTCAGCAGGCCTTCCTCGGCAAGCGCGGCTACGACCTTTTGCGCCGTATTCGGATTGATTCGAAGCTCCTGGCTGAGAACCCGGACCGATGGAAAGTTGTCTCCGGGCTTGAGCGCCCCGGTGATTATCGCCTTTTTCGCGGCATACACCACCTGTTCGTAGGTGTGCGCACCAGGCTTGAACTGCACCCGAAAGGGCAACATGTCCGTATGGTGCTCCATAGTACACCATATGGTCAAGCATTTTTGTGAATCTTCTGCTGCCGAGCATGCCTCGCCACGCCATTGCCTCTCTTTTTGCAGACAGTCCGCCTGGGCCGCAGCCTGAGAACCGCACGATGGGTGCCGGCAATTCCACAGATCCGGCTTCCTTATGATTACGGAACCAGTTACAATAGAGGACTCCAGGAGGTCACCACGATGAAATTGCGGACTGTTCTTCCCTGCGTATTCCTCTGGGCGCTGGCACCTGTGCATTGCCAGACCCCTTCCGCCGATCCGGGCATCCCCCGCCTGGAGAAACGAGGAGCGGCCACGCAGCTCATCGTGGACGGGAAGCCCTTCCTGGTCCTTTCCGGAGAACTGAGCAACACGATCTCCTCCAACCTGGAGTATATGAAGACGGTGTGGCCCATCCTGGCCGAGAAGGTTCACGTGAACACCGTCCTGACGGGCATGGCCTGGGCCTGGGTCGAGCCCGAGGAAGGCAAGTACGATTTCAGCATCGCGGATGCGGCCATCGAGAACGCCAGAAAGAACGATCTGCACATTGTCTGGCTATGGTTCGCAAGTTGGAAAAATGGCATGTCCAGCTTCGCTCCGCCCTGGGTGAAAGCGGACCAGGACCGGTTTCCACGCGCCCAGATCGCCGACGGCAAATCCGTGGAAGTTCTTTCGACCCTCGCTGAAAACAACCGGGAGGCGGATGCCCGCGCTTTTGCAGCATTGATGCGTCACACCCGGGAGGTGGACACGACCCATCGGGTCATCATGGTCCAATTGGAAAACGAAGTCGGCTTGATAGGCGACTCGCGCGACCGCTCCCCATTGGGAAATGCGGCTTTCGCGAAGCCGGTCCCCGCGGAGCTGACGGACTATCTTCAGCGGAACAAGGACAACCTGCTGCCCGAGTTCCGCAAGATTTGGGAGGGAGCTGGATTCAAGACCACTGGAACTTGGGAAGAGGTGTTCGGCAAGGGCCCCGGCAAGGCGGACGAGATATTCATGGGATGGAACTATTCGCGCTACGTGGGCCGCGTGGCGGAAGCGGGCAAAAGGGAATATCCGATTCCAATGTTCGTGAATGCATGGATCGTCCAGCCGACGGACAACGTGCCCGGCGACTATCCGAGCGGAGGGCCCCAGGACCACATGCATGACATCTGGCGCGCGGGCGGTCCGCAAATCGACATGCTGTGTCCGGATATCTACCTGCCCAACTTCGTCGAATTGACAGCGCGGTACAGCCGCTCCGGGAACCCGCTGTTCATCCCCGAGTCGGCGGGCGACATACGTGGCGCCGCCAATGCCTTCTACGCAATCGGGCAACACAGCGCAATCGGCTACTCCTCCATGGGAATCGACTCCATGGCTCGCCTCACGGTCGAAGGCCCCGACTTTTTCGGAGAGTCGACGGCCGCGCTGCCTCCGATCGAGGCGCGGCCTCTTCCCATGGCCTATGCGACCCTGGGCCAGCCCGCCCCCTTCATTCTGGAACACCAGAGAAGGGGCGCCATCGCAGCTGCGTCCGTGAGCAAACAAAATCCGCTCATGCGGATCAATTTGGGCGACTACACCCTGAGTGTGACTCTGCAACGCGATCCCCGCACCTACAGCGTCGTGCCCGACCTGACGGGCTATGGCATCTTCATGCTTGAGGGACCCAACGAATACTTGATGGCGGGAAACAATATCGAGGTCACCTTCGCTCCCAACACGCCCGGACCGGCGATCGCCGGCCTTGCATGGCAGGAGTCGGGCCGTTTCGAAAACGGCAAGTGGATTCGCAACCGCATACTGGGGGGCGACGATTCGGTGTTGCGGTACGACATGATCACCGTGGCGGCCATGAACCAATCCGGCAGCGGCGTGCGCCTCACGGCCGGCGAGCGCGGCATACAGAAGGTCAAAGTCTACCGCTACAAGTAGCAGACGCCATGCGTCGCCGCGGTTGAAAAGAGCCGTCCCCGGCATTCGTTATGCGCACCAACCCATGGTGCCGCTTCCTCTTCGCATTTGGACCTCATTTCATGATTGGCGGAAAACTTCCATTCGCAAGGTCCGGCCGACACGCAATTCCGATTCGCGGGATGGTCTGCGCCTGCCTCTGATCCGCGGGCGAAAAACACAATGACTCCTTCGCAAAAACCAGCGCCGGGCCGGCCCGGCGAAGTCTTTTGGGCTTTCCTGAAACTGGGCTGCACGGCTTTCGGCGGGCCGATCGCCCACCTCGGGTATTTTCAGGACGAGTTTGTCAAACGCCGAAAATGGATCGATGAGGAGGCGTACGCCGACCTGGTGGCGCTTTGCCAATTCCTTCCGGGCCCCGCGAGCAGCCAAGTGGGTCTGGCGCTTGGCTGGAAGCGAGCCGGCTGGCGAGGAGCCGCGGCGGCTTGGGCGGCGTTCACCCTTCCGTCGGCGGCTTTGATGGTCGCATTTGCCTACGGTGTGCGCGCCACCGGCGATCTGGCCCACGCAGGCTGGGTTCAGGGGCTCAAGATCGCCGCGGTCGCCGTTGTCGCTCAAGCGGTGGCGACAATGGCTCGGAAGCTTTGCCCCGACATCGCACGCGCAACAATCGCCGCTTTCGCTGCGTTGGTTCTCGTGCTGTTTACGGATGCTTGGATGCAACCGATTGCAATCGCGGCGGGAGCCGGCGCCGGATTGTGGTTCGGTCGCCGGTCTTCGACGGAGCGACCCGTGCCGTCGCAAGAACATCGTCCCTCAGATTTGTCGGGATGCGCAAACCTCGCGTTGTTTCTGGGCCTGCTGGCCTTCCTTCCCTGGGCGGCCCATTTTTCGTCGGCAATATGGCTGCAGCTGGCCAGCGGATTCTATCGATCCGGAGCCCTTGTTTTTGGCGGAGGGCACGTCGTATTGCCTCTTCTTCAAAAAGCGACGGTGGGGCGCGGGTGGCTCGGACAGGACTCGTTCCTCGCCGGTTACGGCGCTGCGCAAGCGCTCCCCGGGCCTCTTTTCGCATTTTCCGCCTACCTGGGAACCCTCATCGCGCCCGGAGGGATTTTGGGAGCCGTTCTCGCTCTTTTTTTCATCTATCTCCCGGCCGTTCTCGTTCTCTTCGGAGCGCTGCCGCAGTGGGAGAGATTGCGAAACATGCCGCCGGCGCGATCCCTCATGGGAGGCGCCAACGCCGCCGTCGTGGGCCTGTTGGCCGCGGCTTTTTATTCGCCCATTTGGACTTCGACCATGACCGATTCCCATCGGTTGGCCCTTGCGATCGCGGCTTTCGCAGGACTGCAGTTCTGGCGTTTGCCGACATGGATTGTCGTGGCCTCTTGCGCGGCCATCGGGTCATCCTGGCTGTAGCAAAGATTTAAAAAGCATTCTACGCGGCGATTGAACTCGTGCTCCGGACGGGGCTTGCGGCCCTTGCGACGCGGTTTGCCAGGGTCGAGTCCCCACCGGAGGAGGAAGTGCGGAAAAAGCCGATCGCGGTCTGGAGCTGCTCGGCTTGATCGGCAAGCTCCTCGGCTGCCGAAGCCATCTTTTCGGAGGCGCCGACATTCTCTTGAATGACCTTGTCGAGCTGCTGCACCGCCTTGTTCACCTGCTCGGCGCCGGTTGTCTGCTCCTCGCTCGCGGCGGCAATCTCCTGCACCAGATGCGCGGTCTCGCGGATGCGGGGCACGAGTTGGCCGATCATCGCACCCGCCTGCTCCGCGACGGCGAGGCTCGAGCCCGAGAGCTTTCCGATTTCGTTCGCAGCCGTCCGGCTGCGCTCGGCCAGTTTGCGCACCTCACCGGCGACAACGGCAAAGCCCCGGCCCTGCTCGCCCGCACGGGCCGCTTCGATGGCGGCGTTCAGCGCCAGAAGATCGGTCTGGCGCGCGATCTCTTCAATGATCGTTATCCGGCTCGCAATGTCCTTCATCGCACCCACCGTTTGGGCTACGGACCGGCCAGCGGCCGTGGCTTCGTCAGCCGCCTGCACGGCGATCGTCTTGGTCCGGCGGGCATTGCCGGTGTTACGCCCGATGCTGGTGGCGGATTGATCGACGGAAGCGGACACCTTCTCGACCGAAGCCGCTTGGGAGGCGGAACCGGTGGCGATGGTCTGCGAGGTGCTGGTGAGCTGCTCGCCGCTCAAGTTGACGGTCTCGGCGGCACCGCGGACGTTGGCAACGACATTGCGGAGGTTCCCCACCATGGTCTGCAGCGCGTGACCGAGCGTGTCGCTTTCGGAGGCGAGCTTCACGTCGTGGGTGAGATCTCCTTCCCCGATCTGCCGGGCAAGGAGGGCCTTGGTGTCGAGCGATTCCGCCATGTGGTTGGCGGCGGCAGCGACCTCGCCGATCTCATCTCGCGATGCGATGGCGATGCGGGTGGCGGTGTCGCCGGTGGCGATCCGGCCGAGCCCCGCCGCCAGCCGTGCCAGGGGACGGGCAACCATGCGGCGCACGACGAAGTTGGCCAACGCCACGAAGACCGCGACGATCAAGACCGCGGTGATCGCCGTCGTCAGAAGACTCTCGCGCCGCAAGCCGGCAAGCGACGTGGTCGAACGGTCGTCGGCCTGGGCGAGGGCTGCGCTGGAGAAGCGGAAAACGGTGGTTCCATAGATCCGGTCTTTTGTCCAGCCGGTGTGGCAGCGCAGGCACTCGCCCTTGGCGATCTGCGGCTGGTAGATTTCAAAGGCGTCGGCGCTGCGGCGGGTGAAACGCTCCGGAGAAGCCTCCAATTGGCGGGCCATATCGGCGGGCAGGGTTTTCCCGACCTGCGTGGGTTCGGAGGAATAAAGCGCCACGCCGTGTTCGTCGTACAGGGAGAATTCGAGCAGGCCCTTGATCTGCCGCTGCTCAGCGAGAAGCTTCTCGAACTTTTCCATCTCGCCGCGCTCAAGCGAACCCGCGATGGCATACTCGATCGAGCGGCCCACGTTTTCTGCGCTCTGCCACTCGCGCTGCTCCAGCTGCTTCAGATCGTCTTGGACCTGGCCTTTGAGCGCAGCCGAACTGCGGGTCTGCTGGTAGGTCAGGGCCAGCAGCACGATGGCGAGCAGCCCCCACAGCAGGGAGAGGGTGAGCTTATGGTGTAGTTTCATGGGTTGGCGCAGGAATGGTCTCCTTCATGATTCGGAGAGCGGGCAAGGCGGCTGTACCTCTCCGCGGCCAGTTTATGGGATCCAATCGGTTGTAATATCGCACATCGTTTTCCTTGAATAAGATACAAATACACCAGGGAAGGCGTTCGCGCGACACGCCACCCCACAACCAGAAGGATATGCTGGAGTGCACAATCGGCTACCTTCGACGGGAGGCGGATTTTCTTCATCAGAAAAAACGCAAAGACCCGGGAGAAATTCCTTAGCCACCCTCAGGTTTTTCGAAGCTCACCCATGACCGGCAGAACGGACCGGTTGAGCTTGAACAACCCAATCAAGAGCAATCTCATGCGATTCCGATGCCCTTCCTGATTATCCTGTTTCTGGCCCTCGTCGTGATCGGAGCCATTTACAACCACATCCAGGCCCGCAAGCGGATGGAGGGCATGGAAGCGCTTGCCCGAAAGTTGGGCCTGAATTTCAACGCGGCACAGGATTTCGGACTGGCCGAGCGTTACAAGTTTCTCAAGCAACTGGCCCAAGGCGACGACCGTTACGCCCGCAATGTCATTTCCGGAACCTACAAGGACAACGAGGTGCTGGTTTTCGATTACCATTACCTGACGCACTCGACCGATGGAAAAGGCAACCGCACAACGCAAGTCCACTTGTTTTCCTTCTTCATCCTGACCCTGCCGGGAGTTTTCCCCGATCTGACAATCCGGCGTGAGAATTTCCTGACAAAGATCGCCGAGGTTTTCGGCTACCATGACATCAAGTTTGAATCCGCCGAATTCTCCAAAACCTTCTGCGTGCGCTCGCCGGACAAGAAATTCGCATACGACGTGTGCAACCCGAAAATGATGGAATACCTCCTGGCCAACAAAGATCTGAGTATCGAGATTGAAAATCAGGTTCTGGCGCTGGCATTCGACCGCTGCCTGTCGACGGAACAGATCGAATCCGACCTGCAGCGGCTGATCGATATCCGGTCCCTCCTCCCAGAGTACCTGTTCCAGAAAGCATGACCATGCCCATTCTTGTCGCATTCCTGGCCATCGTCCTGTTGCCGGCCGTTTACGTGCTCGCGCAGTACAACGCGCTCGTCTCCCTGCGCAATTACATCCGCGAATCGTGGAGCGACGTGGACGTGGAATTGAAGCGCCGGTACGATCTCATTCCCAACCTGGTGGCCGTGGTGAAAGGATACGCGACGCACGAGCGCGAGGTCCTGGAGCGCGTGGCCGAGCTCCGGAGCCGCTGCGCCGCCAACAACGGCCCGGTCGCCGACCAGTCCCGGGACGAGATCCAGCTGGTGGACGCGCTCAAGCAAATGCTCGTGATTGTGGAAAATTATCCGCAGCTGAAGGCCGACCGGAATTTCCTCGGACTGCAGACCGAGCTGGTGAACACCGAGGACCGCATCCAAGCCGCACGCCGTTTTTACAACGGCAATGTACGGGATTACCGCAACAAGTGCGAAACTTTCCCCAGCAACCTTGTGGCCCGCCAGTTTGGATTCAAATCGGAGGGCGACTTTTTCAGCGTGCCGCCTTCGGTCAAGGAAGTGCCGAACGTGGACTTTGCTGTCTCGTAACGACACTGCATGCCACGGCCGGCTCAGTCGACATCGATCGCCTTTCCACCCTCCCGCTTGTCGTAGCTTCGGAAGGCAAACATCGTCTCGCTCTTGCTGATGCCGTCGACCTTCAGCAAATGGTCCGTGATCACGCACTCGATCATATCGATCGACTCGCATTTGATGATCACAAGCAGATCGTATCTTCCCGATATCGAGTAGACATCGGTGACAGCGTGGATCTCCAGGAGCTTTTCCGCCGTGCCTGTGATTTTCTTTGGGTCTATTTTCAGGAGAATGATTGCGGTAGGCATGGGATTTTTCCGTTTGTTGCGGGTGGGCCGGCGATGGACAAATGACAACCGAGTGCCGGCAAAAGCACAAGCCATGGCGCGATTCGTTGGCGGGTCCGTTTGCAAGGACCCGCATCCTGGTGAGCTTGCAACTTTCGGATCCTCTTGCGGGAATGGAACCCGCAGCGCTCATTCATTCCTTGTTCCCGTCCATGGAATTCCCCTGCAGCACCCATATGGCGCAGCTCAATGACTGAGCAACGGTGCTATCGTTCGCCATGCCGGCAAATCCACCTTCATCAGAGGGCTCGACCCCGAGTCGCAACCCGTTTTGGCATGCGGATCGGCTCGGGCTGACGTGTGGAGCGATTCTCATAATCGCGGCGATCGCAGTCTACAGCCGGACGTTCTCCGTGCCGCTGCTGATGGACGATCTGGTTTCAATCTCGGAGAATCCGACCCTCCGACACTTGTGGCCGATTTGGCCCGTCCTTTCGCCCCCCTCAGGCGGTTTCACCGTCAGCGGGCGGCCCTTTCTCAACCTGACTCTGGCAGTCAATTACGCTCTGGGAGGCACCCATGTATGGGGCTACCATGCCGTCAATCTTGCGATCCATGTCCTGGCCGGGCTGACCCTGTACGGGATCGCGCGCCGGATGTTCCGCTTCCGTGCGACCGTGGCGTTCGCCATCGCGCTCCTCTGGACCCTGCATCCTCTGCAGACCGAATCGGTGACCTACATCATCCAGCGGGCGGAGTCGCTCATGGGTCTATTCTATCTCCTGACGCTGTATTGTTTCATCCGCCATGCGGAAGTCCAAAGCGATGGGCGCCCGAAATGGCTGTTTGCCGCATTTTCCGTGATCTGCTGCCTGCTCGGCATGGCGACCAAGGAGGTCATGGTCTCGGCTCCGGTGGTTGTCCTGCTTTACGACCGAACGTTCCTCGCCGGAAGCTTCCGGGAGGCCTTGCGGAGGCGGTCGACGGTGTACCTGGGATTGGCCTCCACGTGGATTCTGCTCGGCTATCTGGTAATACGTGAGGGCGGCAATCGCAGCGGGTCCATCGGTTTTGGCATGGGGGCCTCCTGGTGGGCTTACGGCCTGACCCAATTCCAGGCGATCGCCCGCTATCTACGACTGGCAGTCTGGCCCCATCCGCTGGTGTTTGAGTATGGAACCACCCAAGTCACGAATGCCTGGCAGGTCATCCCCTTTGCCTGCCTCGTCGTGCCTCTGGCGGCAGCCACGGTTCTGGCT
>Ga0181529_10006708_pt1 | contig 11624 bp, 6 predicted proteins | sample PEATcosm2014_Bin_36_FD_119763 | JGI IMG/M metagenome (GOLD analysis project Ga0181529, IMG submission 119763) | Peatland microbial communities from MTU Mesocosm Facility, Houghton, MI, USA - PEATcosm2014_Bin10_30_metaG | ecosystem: Environmental > Terrestrial > Soil > Wetlands > Peat | place... | reverse complement strand
GAGACCAAGTTTCCGAAGCCGATGAAGAACCTGCGCATGGCGACCTCCAGCGACATCGAGGGGCCGTACTCCCTGGACCCCAATCCATTGAATCCTCCCGATAGCTGGACGGAGGGCCCCACTTCCATCCAGCTCGGCGGCGACACGATCGTTTACTTCGACTGCTACAGGCAGCACCGCTACGGCGCCGTCCTGACGCGGGACTTCAAGACGTGGGAGGATATCTCCTCGCGGCTCGTCATGCCCAAGGGCATGCGCCACGGCACGGTATTCGCCGTTCCGCGCTCTCTGGTCCAGGCGCTTTCCGAGGCACAGCCCGTCGTGTCCGGTCCGAACGCGGGCAACGCCGCCCCGGCCGCATCTGCGCCCGCGTCGGCAGCGCCGCAGGCGCGATGACGCACGCCGGACCCTCCCCGCGTGCATGGCGGAAATCCCCAAAGAACTCACTCTCGACGGTTCCGTTTCCTATTGGAACGTCGACCGGGAGAACCTGATCTCCCTTCGGAGCCTTTTTGCGTTCCTGCAAGAGGCAGCCATCCGGCACGCCGACCTGTGCGGTTCGGGCGCCCACGCGAAGGCGACCCGGGGGGAATCCTGGGTGCTCCACCGAATGGCCGTGACCGTGCATCGCTATCCGCGTTACGAGGAAGCGTTGCGCGTGACCACTTGGTCCTCGGGGATTCGAGCGTTCAAGGGTTATCGGGATTTCCGCGTCCATTGCGGCGGCGAACTCATCGTTTCGGCCTCGTCCGTATGGCTGTACTTCAACATCGCCGCCAAGGCAATATGCCGGGTGCCGAAGGAGATTGCCACCGGCTTCCCCACGCACTCGGAAGGAGTCTTTTCCCCCGAACTCGAAAAGCTGAGACTGGAGCCGCCCGAGGATCGCTCTCTTGATAGGAATGTCTCCGTCCGGTACTCGGATTTCGACGGCAACGAGCACGTCAACAACACCGCCTATTTCGACTACCTGCAGACGGCTCTCGCCGCGGGCGGTTTCCCCGTCCGGGCGCGATTCAAATTCAGTTTCTAAAGGAGATCGCACCGTCCGTGGAGCAGGTGAAGGTCGCGCTCGAACGCCGGGGGGAGGCGGTCGCATTCGGCCTCGGTTGTCCGGCAGGCCTATTCGCCCACGGACTTGTCTCCTGGCAGTCTCGGTGACAGCGCGTCAACAGGGATGCGCAATCGCTTGGCGGGTCATTGCGGCGGGTAGTCCCGCAGTTGGCAATCGATGCTGAGGATGTGCGACACGATCCACGCCGACGCCTCCCGGTGGACATCGAGCAACATCGAGACCGGCGTCCCGCTCATGGTAAGGAGATCGATCCAACCCTCAAGCTTGCGCGCAAATTCACCGTGGGCAGTGCAATTATTGCCGTGCGCGGGACAGTGGACGCACAGCATGTAGGCCTCCTCGCGATCGAAATGTCCCAGCACGTAATCATGCAGCAGCGTGATCATCTCGACCGTTCGTTCGCGCCCCGCTCCTCCGTCGATTGCATCCTTCAAGGAAACAAACCTCCTCAGGATCTCCCGGTGATCCTCGTCTATTTGCCTATGCCCCGTTTCCAGGTTGGGATCCCAATTTGTCATCAATACAACAACCTCAAAAGAAGTATATCGGCATATACCCGGGTCTCGCAATCGCCACCTATGCGCAGATCTTGCGAATAACTGACCGTTTCGTGCGGAGAATCCGAGGACCGCGCAGCCGTTTTGGGAGCTGACACGCCGGCACAGGCCCATTTCGATGACACTCCGCCCGCCGTTCGAGGTCTGACCGACCGGCTTATCGAGTGAAATCATTCCGCCGCATTCTAAGGTTTGTCGCCTTCGCATTCGCGATCGCCGCCATTCTGGCCGCCCTCGCGTTCGCTCCGCTGGTGCAGACCTGGATCGCGCAGGCTTTCCTTGCCTCGCATCCGGCCATGCAAGGGTCCATCGGATCGCTGTCGGTGGGATTCGGAAGTGTCGAAATCGAAGACCTCCACATCGAGCCCGGCGGCGCCGTTCTCAAGCTGCCTTCCCTGCAGGCTAGACTCCCGCTCACGACCGCGGCGTGGAGCCGGAAGGTTTCCATTCGAAGCATTGTGGCTAAGGACTGGACGCTCGATCTGAGCCGCGTCCGCGAATCAGAGCCGCCTCGGGCGATGAACGCCTCGGCACCCGAAAAAGCCCCGGAGCCAAATGCGGAAGTCATCCCCGCCCGGAGACTCGCGAGAGTCTTCCTCGGGCTCCTGAATGATTGGAAACTGCCCTGCGACGCGTCTTTGGACGGAGTGGATCTCGAGGGCGACTTGCTGGTCGCCGATCCGCCGAAGAAGGCCCCTGTCCGGATTCATGTGATTGTCAAAGGCGGAGGCTTGACCGCCGGCCGCGATGGAGTTTTTGCGATCGATGCGACAAACGCCGTCGTGAATTCGGATCTTTCGGTGACGGTATTCGCCGCCCATGGCCGCCTTGTCGTCGCAACGACATCCGAGCGAACAGTAAGCCGAATCGAGATCAAAGCCGACCTTTCGGCAAAGGGCGGACCGTTTCCGGAGGATCTCGCCTTGTCGGCAGACTTTGCCGCCGCATATGGACCGGGCGGGGAGAATTACACCCTCGAACTGAGCCGAGGCAGCCGTCACATCGCGACCGTCCTCGCGCGTCTCCCCCCGGCAAACGGCCGGTTTGCGGGGACCTGGAAGGTCGATTTACGCGACTCTGACCTGGCACCCTTCTTTCCGGATCGCGCCCTTCCCACAGTCACAACCATCGGGGAAGGCCGTTTCGATGCCGACACGGCGTTTGCAAGGGTCCATGCGTCCGGCCGTCTCAATTCCGTCGCAAGCCACCTGGGGATCCTCGCGACGCCCTTGGAGCGTGCCGGCTCCATCGCCCTCGACGTCCATTTCGACCTGATCCACAGCGGGCAGTCCCTGCGGGTCGATCAATGGAGCGCTTCGATTGCGGCCTCCGGCTCAGACGCGCTCGTGCAGTCGCTGCAGCCCTTCGTTCTCGATGAGAAAACCGGAAACCTGAGAATGACAGCGCCCAAAAACGATTGGCTGGAGGGTTCGATCCGGGGGTTTCCGATGGCCTGGCTTTCGGGCCCGAATGACGGGCTGGCTTTCGCGGGAGGCACCGCAACCGGTGAAATCGCCGTCCGCTTTGTGAACGGAGAGTTTTCCGTCCGTTCCAAGGCGCCGCTCACCGCGACCGGAGTGTCCCTTCAGAGAGGGGGCCGGATTGCGGCGCACGGACTCGAGTTGTCGCTCTCGATGACAGCCGATTGCGCATCGGATGGATGGCTGGTGGAGGGGGCTCCGCTCACGATCGGAAGCGCCGGCCGGCGTTGGGCGACCATCCAAGCCAAGGCGGCGCGAACGGGCGGCGCGGATCAGTCGGTCGCGATCACGGGGACTTGGAATGCCGATCTCGATGCGCTTGCCACACAGTCCGCAATCCCGGGCATGCCTCGGATCCCAGGCCGCTTGGCCTCGGGGGATTTCAACGCGAACCTGGGGCCCCCGATGTCGGTGGAAACCAAGCTCACCCTTTACGGGCACGACCCGGCGAAATCAGCGACCGGGAGCATGCATGCGGATTTCAACGCCGATGGTTCGATCGGATTTCTGGCGCCGTTCAAGATTGCTTTCGGATCGAGCGCGTCGGAACTGTCGGCTGAAGGCGCTTGGAGCCGCGATCCGTCAGGAGCCAGGATCGATGCGAAGCTGACCGGCCCGAGCGCAGCCATCGAGCACCTTCGCCTGCTGGCCGGTGCGTTGGCCGCGGCCGCCGGCGCCCCCGTGTCCGCCGGCCGGCCGGATCGGATTCCATTCTGGGGCGAGCTGGCGGGAACCGTTACGGTCGGATTCGATCGGCTGCGGGCGGGAGACAAAGACTTCGTCGACGTGGGCGGGACCTTCGACATCGGCCCGGGATTTCTTCGCTTGAAGTACGGCCATGGCGCCGTGCCCCATCACAGTCCGGCGAATGCGGAAGGATCGATCTCCTTCGACTCCGCTTCCGGCAATCCTTACAGCCTCAGGGCCACGGCCACCGTCCAAGACGTCGAAGCGGCCCCGTATTTCGGCAAACCGCAGCACGGCGAGGATCCGATTGTCGAAGGCCGTTTTTCCGTCGCCACCATGATCGCGGGCAGCGGAACCAGCCTCGAGGACCTGTCCGCCCGCACCCACGAGGAGTTCCACCTAACGAGCGCGGGGGGGATCGTCAGGCTGCTCAAGGCGAATGTCGCCGAGTCTCTGCCGGAAGTCACGACCCCTGTCGCGGACACCCTGGGCAAGGTGGGCTCGATCATGGGTTCGCTGGTCGGAATCAAACGCGATTCCTCCAGGGACGGCGAGATTCGCCTGAGCAAGACAACCGAGGCGGTTCTCGATTTCACAAACCAGGTATCGGAGATCGGATACGACCAGATCGCGGTCGATGCCGTCCGCGAGCCGGACGGTTCGATCCACATCGTCGATCTGGCGATGACCGCGCCGTACGAGCGCCTGAACGGCTCCGGCCAGATCGGCAGCGTCAAGAATCTGCCCTTATCCTCGCGACCGCTCAGCTTGGACCTGCAATTCGGCGCCCGCGGCAGGGTCGCCGAGCTCCTGGCGAACGCCGGCCTTCTCTCTCCCAAGAATGACGGACTTGGCTACGCGCCTCTCAAACAGACGATCCACTTCGGAGGCACCCTGGAGCACATCGACGGAAGCCCATGGAGGGATCTCCTGGTCACGGCGGCGACTCCAAAGCCGGACAGAGGCAGGGCTCCCGCGCCCGATCACCAGTAAAAGTAATCCTCGCCGGCGGAGACGAATTGGTGCGACAGGGGGCGGAAGGCGACCCGCCAAACGGCGGCGTACTGCGACCACGGACCGGGAATCTCCCGATCGCAAATCGGGTCAAATCGGCCGATCTTCGGGGCGGACGGCCGATGCAGCCTTTCGGAAAAGAGCGCAAATCCCTCCTGCGATGCGAAGAACAAAGCGCGGCGCTCCAGGATATCCTCGGGCTTGGGTGTGCCGTAGGGCCTGGCTAGATAGCGGCGCACCACCATGTCGTGGCGCCCCAATTCGACCATGCCTTTGAGGCAGGCGCCGCTGATCGTTTCATCGGCTCCGTGCCCAAATGCATACGTGCCAAAGTGCGTCCGGGAAAAGACGATCGAGACAAACCCTCCTCCCGGCGGTGTGAGGACAACCGCGCTGACACCCGGCCAATCGGTCTCGATGAGACGACCGTCCAGCAATCCGTCCCACCAAGCCAGAATCGACGCGCGCTCGACGCCTTCGAGCCAAGCGGCCTTGCGCGCCTGCCGGGCGAACATGCCCGGATACGCTGCCATCCCATTCGTAGTGGGGTCCTCGTCGAAGCCATACAGGGAAGCTTCGGGGGAAACCACGGTCTCGTAGTACGCCCACCGCTCCATCGCCTCGGATATCGCCTTGTGGGTCGCAATAATCTCGGTTGGATCCGCGCCGGTGCCGTCTGCCTGCGCGTACAATGCATGGATCCTGGGAGGCCGGAGGCCGTCGGCAAGAAACGCGTTGACCTGATGCCAATTGCGGCCTCCAACCGTCATCTGCCCAGACTCAAGCCTGGCGATCGGTCCCTGATCGCACTCGAACACCCAGCGATACCGCAGACCTGCCAGGCTCAGTGTCATCGAACCAACTTTTTTGCCGCCGCATCGCCTGAATATTCACAGGGAGCAACGCAGGGACCGGCAGGCACAACCGCCGAGTGCGAGGTGGAGCGCAGGTGGGAGGAGGCGGGATCGATCTGTCCGGCAAGCCGGGTGAGCCCAACGCAAAGCAAAAGGCTCGATGCAAACCCTAGGGAGGCTTTTTTTATTGATTTCATGGCGCTGCAATATCGGCGCCATCCCGCGGGCTTTTCGAGAGCCGCGTTTGCCGAATAGAGCGCAGCGATGCTGAGATTTCAGTAGCGGGCCAGTTTTGCCCGACCTGAAGCCTCAAGGGCCGGTGCTCGCAAGACCCAGACGCGCATCAATACCGGCGTGGGGCCCCATGGCTTTCGGCCGTCCCCCACGCCCAGATGATGCGCGGAAGCTGCGCATGGCCCTTGAGGCTTCAGGTCGGGCAAAACTGGCCCGCCTTCGAATTATCAGTACGCCAAAATTGGGTGGCCATCGGCGAATTGACGCAATAGCATCGGCCTTCGGTCGTGTCGACGCCTCACAGGCCGTTTTTGGCCCCCTTTTTTGCCGTTGCGATCGCCGCTCTTGCGCTCGCCTGCCATGCAGTTGTCGCTCAAGACCAACCGTGCGCGGGAACACCGCTTGTGACGTCCTACAACCCGCCGGAAATCGGCTCCGACGCCGTGGGTTGGAGCTTTCTTCAGGACGGTGACGGAACCTTGTTCGTCGGCTGCGACGGGTTGGCCGCCTTCGACGGAGAGCATTGGCGCAACTATCCGATTCCGAATGCGTATGCGCTGCGCGGAATAGATTTCGGCCGTGACGGCCGGATCTGGGCGGGCGCGGTGAACGACCTCGGTTTTTTCCAGCGCAATGCCTCGCAGGGCTGGAGCTTCCAGTCGCTTCGCAAGTTCCTGCCCGCCTCCTGCCTCCCTCTGGATGAGACATGGAACGCGTTTTCCGAGAACCAGGGGGCCGTTTTCGTCTGCAAGGATCGTGTGCTCTTCTGGGACGGCGCAAGGTTTGTTGAGCGGAGCCTTCCCGGCAACCATCGGCTGACCGGCATCAGGGCAGGCGGAGCGATATTCGTCGACCAGTGGGAATCGGGGCTGTACCGCGTGAGCGGCACGGATTTGGATTTGGTCATTCCCGCCGCAAAACTCGGAGAGACGCTCGTCCTATGGATGGACGCACGTCCCGGGGGGTGGCTTCTGGCCACCACGCGCGGAATGCTTGAATGGGACGGCGCAAACTTGCGCCCGACAGCGGATGGGGTCTCCGATTATATTCGAAAGTTCCGCCTCACGTGCGCGACCCGCCTTTCCGATGGCCGCCTGGCCCTCGGGACGTTTGAAGGGGGTATACTCATCATGACCGAGGATGGCCGGATAGGCTCGGTTCTCGGCAAGACTTCCGCCCTTCCCGACAACGATATCTATTCGCTGATGCAGGACCGGGAGGGGGGGCTCTGGGCATCGACCAGCACCCACATTTTCCGGGTGGCGCTTGAGGCGAATGTCGCCTCGTTGGCGCACGTTCCCGGCCTTCCCACCGGGCCGATTGTCGCGCTCGCCCGCTCGGACAATTCGCTTTTTCTCGCCACGCGAACCGGCCTATACGAGCTCAAGGACAACGATTCCCAGGCAAACTCCATACGTTTCCCCGGAGCTCGCATTTTGGCTGTTTACCGCGAAGAAGACCGGCTGTTCCTCGGTCTGGACCGCTGCGTGGCCGTGTTGGACGCAGGCGGCATGCGCATCGTTTGCCGGACAAACGAAGACGTTTTTGCGATCGCGCCTTCGGGATTGTCTCCCGGAAAGCTTCTCATTTCGCCCGGTCGGTCGGTTCTGGAACTGGATGTGAAATCAGGCGCAACCATCCCGATAGCGGCGAACCTACCCGATATTCCGACCTCGATCGCGCAGGGCGACTCGGGCCTGATTTGGCTCGGAACGACCACAGCCGGTTTCCTCGCTCTGGACAGGAATGGGCGGCTCCTGCGGGAAGTGGGATCACAGGGATTGCCCGATTTCAACGGGCCGACCAAGGTCATCGCCAATTCCGACGGCGCGATTCTCGCTTTTACGCCCACGGGCGGCTTCGTCGCAAAGGCGGGCGGCGTCCGGTTCCAGGCGATCGCCGGATACCCATCGCGCTCGGCCTGTTCGATCGCACTTGCGGACGACGGGCATGCCGCATGGCTGCTCCACCCGGCCGAAGGCGCGCTCCCCCCTTGCGTGGCGACCGTCGATCTCGTCTCGAAGTCGCCGGAATGGGTGCCTGCGGAGATCGAGGGCCTGCCAACCATCGGCACGGCCAGAGCGCTGGCCGTTTCAGGCGGAGGCGAGAAGATCTCGCTGTGGTTGGGCGGCAGCCTGGGATCCCTCCGCGCGCGTGTCTTCGCCAGGCCCGCGGCACTGATACCGCCAGCTCCCCGCCTGCTCGCGTATTTCGAGCCGCCGCAAGGCGAGGACATTCTCCTTACCGGGAAGAATCCTGCCTTTCCCCATTCGGCCAGATCGTTTCGGATTGCTCTCCGCGCGCCGACCTTTTCTCTCCGCCCCTCGCTCCGATTCGAGACGCGTGTCGATGGGCTCGACCGGGGTTGGGTCGAGGCCGACGCCAACGCGCAGCGGGAGATCGTCCTGGCGACGCCAGGACGCTTCACGATCCACGCCCGCGCAGTGGCGGACACCGGGGCGATCAGCGAGGAGGCGACCTGCCGTTTTGAAATCCGACCGCCGTTATGGAGGACATGGCCGGCCCTGTGCGGATTCTTAGCCCTCGCCTCCGCGGCCGTATACGCAGCCCATCGGCTTAGGGTCGGGGCCTTGAAGCGGCAGAAGTCCGAGCTTGAGAAAATAGTCGTCCGCCGAACCGAACAGGCGGAACGCGCCAACGCGGCGAAGACGGAGTTTGTCGCGAACATCAGCCACGAGATCAGAAACCCCCTGAATGGCGTCGTCGGCCTGAGCATAGCGTTGGAAAAGACGCGCCTGGATCCGCGGCAGCGCGAATACGTCGAAGCCCTCCGCGGATGCGCCGACTACCTCGCGGGGCTCCTCGACGAGGTGCTCGACTTTGCCAAGATCGAGGCGGGAAAGATCGAACTGCATCCGGAGCCTTTCTCGCCGCGCCAGATGCTGGCCTCGATCGCGGCGTCTCTGCAGACCGAGGCCAACGCCAGGGGAGCCTCTTTCGACATTTTTCTCGATGGGGTCCCCGACCCCGTCGTCGCGGATCCCACGCGCCTGCGTCAAATCCTGATCAACTATGCCACGAACGCCCTGAAATACGCCGGAGGGCGCATCGTCCTTTCCGCCGCAATGCCTGCCGACCAGCCCGATGAGATCGAGTTTTCCGTCATGGATCGGGGACCCGGGCTGGAGGAATCGGAAAAGAGCCTCCTTTTCACCAAGTTCAGCCGGCTGACGGAAGGCGCATCGAGGGGCCTGCCCGGGACGGGGCTCGGTCTCGCCGTGTGCCGGAGGCTTGCCGACCTGATGGCGGGATCGGTCGGAGTCGAGAGCGCGCGCGGGAAAGGCTCGCGATTCTTTGTGCGCCTGCCCCTTGTCCGCGCCTCCGCGGTGCACGACACGATTGCGGCGGGATTCGCCTTCACCCGCGTCCTTCTCGTCGAGGACGCCGATTACAACGCATTCGCGACTTCGGCAATGCTCGCCAGCCTGAGAATTCCGGTTGCCGAGCGCGCACGAAACGGAGCCGAGGCGATCGAGCTTTTCTCGCGCAACCGCTACGATTTGGTGCTTCTGGACAGGAACCTTCCGGATATGGACGGCACCGCGGTGGCGCGCCGTCTCCGGGCCCTTGAAGAGCACACCGCCAGGGCGGTCATCATAGCGGTGACGGCCTATTCGACCGTGGAGGACCGCAATCTCTGCCTGGAGTCGGGAATGGACGGTTTTGTGGCCAAACCGCTCAACCCCGAGAAGCTCCGCCAGGCTCTTCTGGGAGCCGGCACCAAGATTGTGCCCGGAGCTTCCGTCCAGATGCTTCCGACGCCGGCCGCGCACTACAATTTCTCGATGTTGAGCTATCTGGCGAACAACGAGCCGGCTGGGATGAAGGCCCAGGTTGCCCGCTATTCGGGTGCGCTGACCGAGTTTGTCCGTTTGCTGCAGGCCGGGGCGCAGGCCCACGAGTGGAAGGCCGTGCGCTCGGCGGCGCATAATATCCTTGGACACGCGCGCGTCGTCGAGGCGAACGACCTCGCCCGCGCGGCCGCCGAGCTCATGAACGCCGCGCACGCCGGCAGCAAGGACGGAATTCCGGAGCTGGTCGAAGCGGTCTGCGCGCACGCGAACCGACTGATAAGCGATCTCGCTAACGAGAAACTCGGACGACCGACTGGGTGAAACCGCGATCTTGCGCGTAATGCAGGAGGGCCCGCGGGCTGCCCAGCCCGAGTTTCGCCTGAATGTTGAACCGGTGCTTCTGGGCGGTTCGATCGGCGATATTCAGCCGCTCGGCGATCTGATGATCGTTGAGCAGGTCGCCGATCATGCTGAGAACGGCGATTTCGCGGTCGCTGAGAAGCTTGTCGAACGCCATCGGATCCGCGTGGCGGGCGGCCCTCGCCTTGACGAACGCATTGGAGAAGCGCGCCTCGCCCTGCGCGACCGCGCGGATCGCCTCCGCAAGGGCGGCCGCATCGTTGAAATTCTTGTCCATGAATCCATGGACCATCGACCTCTCCACCCGATATATCGTGTAGTCGTCCAGAAACGACGAAAACACCAGGATGCGGGGTCTCAGACCGGCCTTGCGCACGAGGTCCGCCACCGTGAAACCGTCCAGTCCGAGCAGTTCCAAGTCCAGCAGGACCAATTCCGCCTTGGTCCGCAGGATCTGGCCGATCGCCACGCTCCCGTCCGACTCCTCGGCGACGACCTCAAAACCCAGTTCCGCCGTGCACACCTTTCGCAGAATCTCGCGGGTGAAGAGCTGATCTTCGATGATTGCCGTTCTCACGTCGGCTAAAGCGTGGCAAGCCGCCTCGCCTAAAGCAATGGCCGCGTGAGAAAATGTCCGCCTCCTTGAATACACCCCAGGGTCATGTTCGCGGGTCAGTCCGCTCGACCCACGACCGATTCCATCTCGACGGCGACGCGGCTCCGACTATTTTTGAGCGTGGACCCATGACGACTCAGTCAAGACCGAAGGCACGATCGATCAAAAAGGCCCGCGCATGTCTGGCGACAGCCGCCCTGCTTCTGCTCGGAGTCCCCCGCCCGGCGCAGGCCCAACTCTCTTTGCCGAAGAATTCGGCGACCGATTGGCAGATCTCCAACGGACAGATCACCCTGGATTGGGATTCGAACCAGGGGAGCATCTGGAGCGTCGTCCTCGCCCGGCACACCGATCAATTGATCGACACGACACAGATTTCGGGAGACGGGACGCCCAAAGGGCTGTACATGGACAATACGGGCCAAGGCTCCGGCACGGTGACAAGCGGGTATGTCCTGAGCCAGGACCACTACCTGGATTGGTGGCTTACCACCGCCTCGAACTCCGGCAACGCCTTCACGTATTCCCAGCACTTCATCGTTTTCCCGAACGATCCGGGAATCCACGCCTACGTCGTGTTCGCGCACGGCCCGACCGACATCGCGGGCAGCCTCGGGCAGGTGCAGTATGTGTTCCGGATCAGCCAGACATTTTTCACCAACACCTATTCCTACAATTCCGGCCTCAACAATCTCGGGCCGACGCTGATCCCGCTGCCGGACACGACCGTCATAAACAACACGGATCCCGGGCGGCAGGTGCAAAACGCCGCCGTCGATATTCACGGCCTGTCCATACCCTCCGGCTTCAACCGCGAGTTTTACACCAAGTACGACTACTCGAGCTTCGAGTATCTGCACGAGGTGCACGGCGTCTACGGCGGCACGTACGGCTGCTGGGGGGTGTTTCCGAGGACGGACTCGATGGTTGG
>Ga0181529_10006707_pt1 | contig 11626 bp, 6 predicted proteins | sample PEATcosm2014_Bin_36_FD_119763 | JGI IMG/M metagenome (GOLD analysis project Ga0181529, IMG submission 119763) | Peatland microbial communities from MTU Mesocosm Facility, Houghton, MI, USA - PEATcosm2014_Bin10_30_metaG | ecosystem: Environmental > Terrestrial > Soil > Wetlands > Peat | place... | reverse complement strand
CGGCGGAAACCGGTACGGCAGCGGGCTCTCGGATAGGAACGGGTTGCGGCCGGCCATGTCAGGGCGATGGCGGCTGCGGCGCGCCGTCGACCTTGAGGCCCTGGACGTCCTTGAAAACAAACGGCTTTCCCGACTTCACATCGACCCGAACCCCCCGCATGTCGACGTCCGCGGCATGGCTGCAATCGAACCCAGCCGCGCCGCTCGCAACGACATCCGTGAAGCGCAGCTGCTTGATCGGCATTTTCTCGAGGCCTTCGATCGTGGCCACCCGGACCGCATTGACGATCGTCAGGTTGCTGAACGCCAGGTTGCGGAACACCGGCGTGCGCTCGGAGACCTCCTCGTTCGACATGCGGACGGCGCCGGTCGAGTCGGTCTTGTCGTGGTAGAGCGCCGTGATCTCGATCGCCACCACCGTGGGGTCCTCGATCACGAAATTGTCAAAACGCATGTTCTCGATGACGCCACCCCGGCCCAGCATGCTCTTGATCCGGATGCCCCGGTCGGTCCCGCGTGCGACGATGTTGCTCGCGACCACGTCGCGGATGCCGGCTGCCGTCTCGCTGCCGATGACAATAGCGCCATGTCCCTTGTACATGACGCAGTTGGTGACCGTCACATGCTCGGTCGGTCTCGCCGTCCGGCGCCCGTCGGCATTGCGGCCCGACTTGATGACGATGCAGTCGTCGCCGGTGCTGAAAAAGCAGTCGGAAATGCGCACGTCCCTGCACGAGTCGACGTCCACGCCGTCGCCGTTGGGCCCCGTCGAAATGAAGGAAACACCGCGGATGGAGACGTTTTCGCTGTAAACGGGATGGAGAAGCCACATCGGCGACTCGGTCAGCGTAACGCCCTCGACGAGGACATTCCTGCAGCCGTAGAACTGGACGAGCGAGGGCCGCAGGTACTCGGCGGCCAGCTGGAATTCCGCGGGGCCGGGCTTCTCGCCGGCCTCGATCCGGTCATAGAGCTTGAGCCAGGCGCTCACGGCGGGCTTCGTCGCGGCTGACCGGGTCTTGTCGTAGACGCCGTTGCGCCACCACCAGTTGCGGCCCTGGCCGTTGATCGTGCCGCGGCCGACGACCGCGACGTTTTCCTTGCCGTTGGCGTAGATGAGGGGCGCGTGGGTGTACGCACTGGTGCTCTCCCACCGCGACTCGACGATCGGCGAATCCGCCGGATCGCCGCTGTAGAGCAGCTCGGAGCCCGCCTCCAGCCACAAGGTGATGTTGCTCTCGAGCGAGATGGATCCGGTCAGGTAGCGGCCCGCGGGGAAGCAGACCGTCCCCCCTCCTGAGGCCGAGCACGCGGCGATCGCCCTGGCTATCGCCACCGTGTCCTTCGTGCGCCCATCGGCCACCGCGCCGTAGTCGGCGACGTTGAAAAGGGCGGCGGGGGCGGCCGCAAGCGGCAGCGTCAGGCCGAGAAAGGCGACAAAGGCGGGTTGAAGGTTCATCGGCTTGGCTGGAGTAAGTCGGGGAAAGCGGGCAGCGTCCCGAATGTCCTCGAAATTCGGCGGCCGCAAGTCAACCTCATTTTAGGACACGTGTCCTGATATTACGCAAATTCCGACCACCATGAAATTCACGCACCGTCTGAACATGCCGTCGCGCGGATTGGCGGCGGCCGTCGTCGCGCTCTGGCCCCTCCTGCCCCGGGCCGGGGCCGCAGCCGGCGAGGCTGCGGCGAATGCCGACACGATCGTTGCGGCCGACGGCAGCGGCCAGTTCACGACCGTGCAGGCGGCGATCGACGCCGCGCCCCAGCTCGCCCGCCCATCCCCGCCATGGATCATCCGCGTCAAGGCGGGCTCCTACCGGGAGCGGGTCTATGTCCAGCGGGAAAAGCGTTTCGTTCGCCTGATCGGCGACGATCCCGCGCGCACCGTGATCGCCTTCGGCCTCTACGCCAAAGTGCCCGGGCCGGACGGGAAACCCATCGGGACCTTCCTCACCCCGACCGTGTGGATCGACGCCGACGATTTCCGGATCGAGAACCTGACGATCGCCAACACGGCCGGCCCAAAGGGCCAGGCGCTCGCGCTTCGAGTCGACGGCGACCGCGACGTGTTCAGGAACTGCCGGTTTCTCGGCTGGCAGGACACGATCCTCGGGAACCGGGGCCGGCATTATTACGAGGGATGCACGGTCGAGGGCGCAGTCGATTTCATCTTCGGCGCCGCCACCGAGTTCTACGAGACATGCCGGATCCGGTGCGTGGGCGACGGCTACATCACCGCCGCCTCGACGCCGGCGGGCGAGCCCTTCGGCCTCGTCTTCTCGAATTGCGAGATCGAGGGGGGCAATCCCGGCGTGCGAACCTACCTGGGGCGGCCATGGAGGGCGTATGCGAGCGTCACGTTTCTCAACACCCGGATGAGCGAGGTCGTGAGGCCCGTCGGCTGGCACAACTGGGACCGCCCGGAGCGGGAGAAAACCGCCCGTTACGCCGAGTTCAACAGCACCGGGGCGGGCGCCGATTCCTCCGCGCGAGCACCCTGGAGCCGGCCTCTCGCCGCCGCCGAAGCAGCGACAATCACGGCCGTGCGGGTGCTCGGCGGCCAGGACGGCTGGAAGCCCTAGCCTGCATCCATCACAAAGCCGATGAAGATTGGCCAAGATCGTCGAACGAAAAGGACCGAAGGCGACCGAGCTGTGCTAGAAGCACAGAGCAGGGAGCCAGAGGACCTTTGCGCCGACGAGATTGGGCGAGATTCGTCGGAATTTGTGATGGATGCAGGTTAACCCGCGCGGAACCGCCTTCACCCTCCCGAACCTCACCTCAACACCTGCAGGACCAGCCAGAAAAAGCCGAGGATCGCCGCCGAGATCGCACAGCACACGAGAAACCCCGCCGTGTCGGCGCGGTCCCAGCGGGTGAACTCCCAGTCGGACCGGGGGAAAATCTTCAAATGATCGAAGCGGCCGGGATTGCGCCGGGTCTCCTCGAGGCCCGCGGCCTCGAGTTCGGGTGTCGCGCCCACCGGCGTCTTCATGATGCCGAAGAACCGGTCGACGCTTTCCGCGCCGGGCGGACGGGTGAGCAGGCTGACTCCGACCAGGATCGCGAGGGGAAAGACGGCATCGAAGAAAAATTGCACGGCGAGAAGCCCGCTCGGGCTTGCGTCGGCCAGGGGGAGGCCCGCGCGCCGCAGGAGCCATGCCTCCAGGTTGAACCGCCCGCGCCCCGCCAGGGGGCTCGCCGGGTTGCCCGGATCCCTGCGCTCGATTGAGTCAAAAAACAGCGGAAGCCTGTCCTCGAAGCCGCTGGCCTGCGAAAAGACCAGAAGCGACCGGGACGAGCTGAGCGCCGGCACCGCCTGGACGCAGAATGGCGCGACAAAAACGACGCCGAACGTGAGAACCACGCACGCCCACACGGCAGTCCGGGTAAGGCGCCGCCAGAAGAACATGAACAGCAGGGCGGCCCCGAATGGCAGGTTGATCGTGAGGATGATCTTGAGGACCGTCACCGCATGGCTCATCGCCAGGGCCGCGGCCACGCTGCACGCCAGCGCGGCCGCCACGGCGAGGCGTCCGACGAGGACCGCCTTCGCGTCGCCGACCCGGGTGGCAAACGGCCGGTAGATGTTGCGCACGAAGAGGGCGGACACCGCCATCGTCTTGCTCGCCGTCGAGGGCATGTTCGCGGCGAGGATACCGGCCAGCATCAGGCCGAGAAACCCGGGTCCCAGCAGCTGCCGGGAAAGGACGCCCCAGGCCAGGTCCGGGTCCGCCAGCCGCGCTGGGCCCCGGCAGACCGCCGCCGCGATAAGGCCAAGGAACGCCCAAAGGACGATCATGATCCGCTTGCCAAAGGTGCCCGACACCGCGCCGAAGCGCGCGGCGAACTCATTTCGGGCAGATCCGCCGAGGCCCATGTTCACGACGTTGCCGTTGATCTGGATGGCGCTCACCGACAGCAGGGCCAGGACGGCGTACCAGGTGTACTGGTCGCCGCCCGGGGCGCCGAACAGGTCGAACATCCGCTGCGGGAGCCGCTCGCGAAGCGACTCGGATCCGAGGGCCCGCCAGCCGAACGGCAGCAGCATCACGGAAAAAAAGAGAACCAGAAAGACCTGGAAGGCCTGCGTCAGGACGGTTGCGACGACCCCGCCCATCGCGAGGTAAACGCAGATGATGGCAACGTAGCCGGCATAGAAGGCGGATGCGGGGACCCCGGGAACCAGCGCCGACATGACCTTGTACGAAATGAAATTGCTGAACCCGATCCCCATGATCGCCACGCCGATCTGGAAGACCGCGTAGGACCGCGCCAGCCAGCGGCTTCCCAGGCGCTCCTCGAAGATTTCCGCCGTCGTCATGAGGCGGACGCGGCGAAACCAGACGTTCATGAACCAGTAGTAGGGGTTCAGGAAGATCATCTGCAGCGGCAGCCACGCGCCAGAGGCGCCCTCGCTGTAGACGAGGCTGACGGTGCTGACCGCGGTGTTCGCCTCGGTCGTGTTGCCGAAGTTGAAGAAGAACTGATACAGCTTGCCAAATTTCCTCTCCGCCAGAAAAAACGCCTCCTCGCTGCGCGCCCCGGACGCGCCCCTGCGCCCGAGCAGGAGGACGATGCCGAGGTAGGCGGCGACGATGGCGATATCCAGGGGGTGCATCTGTTTCGGCCGGTTCCGCTTTGACAGTGGCAAACGGCGCGGCCGAGGCGACGTTTGTTTTGACGTTTCCGGAATTCCGCTTTGCCTGCGTTGCTCGTGAGCAAGCCAGCTTCCCCCCGCTCCGCGCCGCCGGTCATTCGTTCCGTTGCCGAGTTCGCGCGCTACGTGGGACTGGCGCGGACCACCGTCTCGCGGGTCATCAACGGCCAGCCCGGCCTGAAATCGAAGACGATCACCCGGGTGCAGCAGGCCATGGAGCGGACCGGATTCACTCCCAACGCCCACGCGCTCCACCTCAAGGGCAAGCGCACGGCGACCATCGGCTTTTGCATGGAGACCCTGCTGACCTCGACGGCCGTGCTCAAGGTGGCGGCGCTGCAGCGCCGACTGCACGAGCGGGGATATTCTTCGCTGATGGAGGTGCTCGAACCGGGGGACAGCCGGCGGGTGATCCGCCACTTCCTTTCCCTGCGCGTCGATGCGGTCATCTTCATCGGCCACTTTGTCGAGGAGGAGATTGCCCAGCGGGTGAAGGAGCTGGAGACCCACGCGACCCCCAACATGGTCATCGACCAACTGGGCATCCCCGGCGCGAACACGGTGGCGCTGGACCGCGCCCGTGGCATGCGCGAACTGGTCGGGCACCTGCTCAAGTTCGACCACAGGCTCTTCGGCCTGCTCGGCATAACCGGCATGACCCGCTCGATCCGCGACCGCGTGACCGGAATCGAGGCGGCACTGGCAACGCGGGGCCTGACCTTTGCCGGGGCCACCCGCTCGCTCGATCCCCTGCATGCCCGGGAGAACGACTTCGAGTACGGGCGCGTCCTTGCCCACAGTTTCGCCAGGGAGGTGGACCGGCCGACGGCATTCGTCGCCCTCAACGACGAAATTGCCATCGGCGCCCTCCACGGATTCCAGGAGCTCGGCGTGCGCGTGCCCCAGGACGTCTCGGTCGCAGGCTTCAACAACCAGGACCTCTGCCTCATGCCCACGCCCGCCCTAACGAGCGTGGACCAGCAGATCCAGCGCACCGTCGAGACGGCGGCCGACCTCCTCCTGGCAAGAATCGGGCGGCCTCCCGGCCCCCGGGCGCAGGTGCGCCTGATTGAGCCCCTGCTCGTCGTCCGGGAATCCACCGGGCCGGCCCGGCGGTAGGCTGCCGGCCCCCTTGACCCGGGCGCGCCCCGCCCGGGCGAAGATATCGGGGAACTCCCGCCACGGATGGCGGACTGAACGAATCTGCAGAATGCTCGGATACGTGTCTCCCCTTCTGGGGAAGAAAATATCTCTTGACTAGGACAGGTGTCCTAAATATCGAAAACCTCGCCTCATGAAAACACCCCGTAACCCATATCCCGGACTGATTGTCGCCGCCGCCATCGCCCTTGCCGCCTCGGCCGGACACGCCCAAGTCGCTCCTCCCGCTGCACAGCCACCGGCGCCGTCGGCACCGATTCCGGTCGCCACCTCCGCCCCATCCGACGCCGCCGCCCCAACGGGCGACCAGGTCGTCACCCTGTCGCCCTTCGAAGTCACCGGAAACGGCGAGCACGGCTACGTCGCCTCCGAGTCGGAGACCGGCACGCGCATCGCCTCGAAGATCGCGGATCTCCCCTTCTCCGTGAATGTGGTGACCGGTTCCTTCCTGAATGACTTCCAGGAGTTCGACATGAACTCCCAGCTGGCCTTCGTCCCAGGATTCACCCCGTCGGAAGTCGCCGGCCAGTACCAGCTCGCCGGATTTCCGCAGAACGTCTCCTTGGTCGACGGCTTCCGGCGCATCGGTTTGGTCGACACGGTCGACATCGACCGCATCGAGATCATCCATGGCCCGGATGCATCGATCTACGGCGCGACCGCCCCGGGCGGGGTGATCAACTTCATCACCCTCCAGCCGACGACGACCCAGACGGACAGCCTTCAGATCGGCGGCGGATCGGACGACTTCTACCGGATGGCGCTGCATTCGTCCGGCCCCTTGGGGGACAGCGGCAAATTGTTCTACCGGATCGACATGGCCGACCAGTTCAACAAGTACTCCGAGGAGTTTGCGAGCAAGCACAACGACTACATCGCCGGCAAGTTTGTCTACAGGCCCGATGCCGACACGAACCTCACGCTGACCGTCGATCACTCGGATCTCTACGAGCATCCGTTCAACCAGGTGCTGACTGTCACCGAAAAGCAGACGATGCCCTGGGCCGGCAACAACATCACCGAGAGCCAGTACTACGGCATGACCACGACCGGGGGCCTCCTCGATTATAATTATGCCGGGCCCCAAAGCTACAACCACAACCGCGTCGACAGCATGACCCTCACCTTCGAGCGCCGTTTCAGCGACGCCTGGTCGGTCAAGCTCGGCGCCAACGAGTTTCTCAATCCGTACAACGACCAGATGATCGGCAGCGGAGCCTACTATCCCTACGGGACCGGCAATGTCACAGTGACCAACGGCGTCGTGAACCAGGCTTTCGCCCCGGTCGTCAAGGACCAGCCGGCGGTCGACTGGAAGCCCCAGCGCGGCGGCGGATTCCAGCTGGATAACCTGTTCTCCTTCGACACGGGCTTCATCAAGAACAAGCTGCTGGTGACGGAAGACTACTACGAGCTCAGCCAGCGCACCGTGACCGCGGACATGATGTATGCCGTGGGCACCCAGGCAACGGACTATTACGCGCTTTACAGTCCTTACAATCCGTCGGGCGCCCCCTACTACACGCCGTTTACGCAATGGACCCCCGCGACGATGGGCTACGGGTGGAATACGACCATGTACAGCCAGAACCCGAGCCTCTATTACGGCATCGCCACGGATTCATGGATCGCCGACGCCGACTACGGCCTTTTCGCAAGCGAGCGGGCGTCGATGTTCAGCGACCGCCTGATCCTGATGTTTGGCGCGCGCCGGGACTACGTGAGGAACGAGGTCAAGAATTACAACCTCGCCGCGAGCGGATCCAATCCGGCCTTGGGAGCCGCCGAGCCCGCCAACTACCAGCAGTTTGACTACAATACTTCGGACACCACCTACCAGCTGGGCGCCTCGTTCAAGGTGGTTGATGGATTCAATCTCTTCATCAACAAGAGCACGGCCTTCAATCCGCAGCCCCAGATCGACACCGTCACCGGCTTGGCGCTGCCCAACAACACGAGCAACGGGTACGAATGGGGCTTCAAGGCTGCCTTCCTGAAGGGCCGGGCCAATCTTGAGGTCAGCCGGTTTTTCATCAATGAGTACAACCTCGCCGTGACCGAGACCGATCCTGTCACAGGGGTTAAGGACACGATTCTCAACGGCCAGGAGCAATCCAAGGGCTATCAGGGCGACCTGAATTACCAGGTGACCAGCGATTTCTACATCCAGGCCAACTGGGGTTATGCCGTCGCGAGGACGATCAACGGCTATGCGCTCACCTTCTACGATGCGCTCCCCGTCCGCCGCGTGCCCACCGACAATGTCGGCTTTGCGATGCGCTACCAGCTCAGCCACGGCCCACTGCACGGCCTCTTTTTCACCGCCGACGCGAAGTACTACAGCAAGTCGCTCGTGAACCTGGGCTCGGGCAAGAGCCTGATCCCCGGACCCGCGAGCGCCACGTCGGGATCCACGCTCAGCATGTATTACGTGGCCGCCACCAACACGACGTATGCCTACGCGGCCGGAACCGATCCAAAGATTTCGGGCGAACTCAAGCTCACTGCGACACCCTTCATCAATGTGCCGCTCCCGGGCAACGGACTGCTCCCGTATCCCAATCAGCCGCAGAATGCGCTCATCAATTTCCCTGTTAATGGGAACGGCACGCCCCTTCCGCTGGTCAACGCGTCGGTTCCCGGAGTTTACTCGGGCGAGCCGTCCGGCGTGTACGTGGACGACGGTCGATCGGTCAACTTCAACGCGCCCTACGCCATCTTCGATGTGGGCACCGGGTATACCTTCAACCTCTTCCGCAAGGAAACCAGCACGATCCAAGTTGGCGTCAAGAACCTGCTCAATCGCGCCTACACCTACGGATCGGGCGTCCCGGGCGCTCCCTTCCAAGTGGTGGGGACCTGCACGATCAACTTCTGACACCGGCAAGGTCTGCCGGTGAAACGCGAATATCTCGTGCGTTAGAACGCATTATGATTAAAACGCGGGAAGGATGGACCTTCAACCCGCGACCTCGGAGTGGAATGGGATCCGCAAGATTGTCTTCGGATCCCTTTTCATTGCGGTTTTTTCCGGCGTTTTTCTGGCGCCTCCCGACCTCCTGATCGGTTCCTCCGGCACCGACATCGGACAGCAGTTTCTCGCCTGGCGCGCATTCGCGGCCGAAAGCCTTCGCTCGGGCCGCGCGCCGCTCTGGAATCCCTACAGCTACGCGGGGGAGCCATTCCTGGGAGGATTTCAGTCCGCGCTGTACTACCCGCCCAACCTGGTCTTTCTGGTTCTGCCGCTGTGCCGGGCGCTCAACCTCTCGCTAATCATCCACCTGTTTCTCCTGGGTGCGGGCGCATACCGCTGGGCGGCGCGGCGCGGCCTTCATCCCGTGGCGGCCGGCCTGTGCGCCCTGGCGCTCCCCCTGAGCGGGCCAGTCTTCCCGCACGTCTTCGCCGGCCACCTGCCCAATCTCTGCACGCTGGCCTGGGCTCCGTGGATACTCGCCAGCCTGGAGGATTGGTACCGGGGCGGCGGCCGGCGCTGCCTCCTTTTGGCGAGCGCCGCGGTCTGCATGCAGATCCTCGCCGGGCAGATGCAGTATGTCTTCTATATGGCGGTGGCCGTGGCGGTCCATGCCCTCGCTTCTTCGTTCGCCGCCCCGGGGGCACTGCGCCGGACATTGCCGGCCGTGGCGGGCGTCTACGCCGCGGCCGCAGCCCTCTCGGCGGCGCAGCTCATTCCCGGGCTGGCCGCCACGGCGGAAGGCCTGCGCGGAACGCGCCTGAGTTACGCATTCGTGGGCCAGTTCTCGCTTCCGCCGGAAACTCTCCTGACCTCGGTCGCGCCGGGTTTCTTTGGCGACCCCGCCCGGCACATTTATTGGGGCCGGTGCTACCCGTGGGAGATGTCGGTCTTTGTGGGCGTTTCAGGCGTAGTCCTCGCCGCGGTCGCGCTTGCGGACTCCAGGCGCCGCAAATCGGCCGGTCTCTTCATCGGCATTGCCGCCCTTCTCCTGATGCCAGCCCTGGGTCATAACACTCCCCTTTTCCGGCCCCTGTACGATTTCATGCCCGGATTTGGCCGTTTCCGCGGCTGGTCAAAATTCACTTTCCCGGCCGTCGTGTTTTTCACCATTGCCATGGGGATCGGAGCGGACGCCTTGCTGAGGCGATCTTCTCCGGGAAAGGCCGTGGCCCGGGGCGCCCTGGCGGCCGGCTTCGCCGCCGCTGCCGCGGGCCTTTGGATTTGGTCCCATCCCTCGTCCATCGCCCCGGTTCTCGCGTGGGTTCGCGACACAGGTGAATGCTACCTTCCAGCCGCCACTTTCACGGACCCCGGGACCATCCGCGATGCGGGAGTCCATGCGGGCCAGTCCCTGGCAATCGCAGGCGCCCTTGCATTTCTCTGCGGTGTCAGCCTGGTCCTCGCGGGGCGCCGGCCCGCCTGGGGATGGGTTGTCCTTGGCCTGCTGCCGATCGAGATGATCTGCTTTGCCGCACCCCAGTTTGCCACATTTCGCCGCGCGGAAGTCGGTTCGCCGGAACTGACCGCCTTCGTGGCGGCCCACCCCGGCGATTACCGGGTGCAGAATATCCTGGAGCCCAACAACGGATTTCTCCTGGGCAAGGCGGATATCTGGGGCGACGACCCGGGACTGCTCGCCCGCTACGCCGAGTTCATCACCTTTACCCAGGGAGGGAATCCCGACCAGGCCACACAGAATGTGACTTTCCGCTCGCCCTCGCCCCTTTATGCCCTTCTGCGCCTGCGTTATGTTTTTACCGAATCCGGCGAGAAAGTGAACAAGTACGAATTTCCGGGAGCGATGGATCGGGTGCAGCTTGTGCCGGACTACCAGGTTCTGTCCGATCGGGACGCGATCTTCTCCGCCATGAGCCGGCCCGACTTCGATCCGCGCCGGACGGTGCTTTTGGAAAGCCTGCCCGGCTTCAATTCGTCGAGGGGCGTCAATCCCGGCTGGGCCCGGATCATCGACGCCTCCGCAGACTGGCTGATGGTGGAAGCCGACGTCACCACGCCCTCGCTTCTCTTGGTCACCGACGCCTATAGCCGTGACTGGCATGCCCGGCCCCTCAAAGGCAGCGGCCAGGCTCAATATGAGGTGATGCCCGCCGACTACGCCTTGCGGGCGACGCCCCTCGCCGCCGGGCACCACCTGATCCGCTTCGAGTACGTGCCCACCGGCCTATGGGCCGGACTGGCGATCTCCGCCCTGGCCTGGGTCGCCTGGTTTGGGCTGTTCCTGCTCCCCAGGTGCCTGTCCCCGGCGGACCGGGAAACGGCCGCTTGAAATGAGCAACAGCACGGAATCAGCGCTTCGCACGGGCATCAAGGCCGCGACGATTGCCGCGGCCGGGGCATTCGCATTTGCCCCGGCAATCCGGGGGAGCTGGCTTTGGGACGATCTCGCGGCGATCGGGGAGAACCCGATCCTGCGCTTTCCGGCCGGACTCTGGAAGATCTGGAGCGGACAGGCCGGGCAGGACTATTTCCCTCTCACAACCTCGGTGCAATGGGTCCAATGGCACCTCTGGCAGGGAGATGTGTCCGGCTACCACGCCACCAATATAGCCCTGCATATCCTGAGCGCCCTCCTCCTGTGGCGCGTGCTGCGCAGGCTGGGTTCCGGCGCGGCATGGCTGGGCGGGTTGCTTTTCGCCGTCCATCCCCTGGCCGTGGAGTCGGTCGCGTGGATGTCGGAACTCAAGAACACGCTGTCCCTCCCTCCCCTCCTGCTGGCGGCGCTGGCCTACCTCAATTTTGAGAAAACCAAGGGCCTGTCCCCCGCCGGGTGCCTGTCCCCCGGGGCCAAGTGCCTGTCCCCAACCGCG
>Ga0181529_10006705_pt1 | contig 11628 bp, 6 predicted proteins | sample PEATcosm2014_Bin_36_FD_119763 | JGI IMG/M metagenome (GOLD analysis project Ga0181529, IMG submission 119763) | Peatland microbial communities from MTU Mesocosm Facility, Houghton, MI, USA - PEATcosm2014_Bin10_30_metaG | ecosystem: Environmental > Terrestrial > Soil > Wetlands > Peat | place... | reverse complement strand
TGGATGGCATGCGCATAACCGGCCCATCCGGCCGCCAGGCCGAGGAGGAGCATCGCCGCGATCAGGAGGTCCCCGCGGGCATGCCCCGTCGCGAGGCGGCGGGCGGCGGCTGCGATTCCGAGGCCCGCGATCACCGCCCAGAGGATGAGCAGGGCGGAGCCGAACGTGTCGTCGATATGTGCGATGCTCCCGACCAGTGGCACGCGGGCAATCCAGTCCGGCGGGACCAATCCGAACACAAGGCTGAAGGGCACAAGCGAAACGGCTGCGATCGCCGCGCCGGAACGGTGGAGGATCTGCTCGCCCGCAGTTGCGGCATAATAAAGGACGCCTCCCAGCAGGAGGAAATTGAGCGATGGATCGAATACGCGCCCGCCTGTGACAAACGGCCGGTAGAAGGCCTCGTCGAATGCCCCGATGAGGAGGCTCGGCTGGATCTGGAATGCCCTTTGGCCCTCCGCGGTCGTGTAGGCTGAGCGCAGAGTCTCCAGAAATCCCACCCAGACCGGCGCCGAAAGGAGGGCCAGCAGGACACCCGTGCCAACTGCGACGGCCAGCCTGAGGAACCGCCCGGAGAGCGCCCGAGGGGACGCGAGAAGGACGGCCGCCCCGCAGAGATTCATCGTGACCAGAAGGGCGGCCGCCTCCTTGGCCGCACCGCTGTTCACGAGGGCGAAGTTGGCCAGCAGGAGCCCCGCGGCGGTTCGGACAATCGCGCGGCGCCCGCCGGCCTCGGACAGGCAAAGCCAGGCAAGGAGAACCCAGGGCGCGTAACAGAAGGCGAAGAGCGCGGGGTGGTTGATCCGGTAGATGAAGAAGCCGATGAATGGCGCCGCCATTGTGACGAGGAGGGCGGAGGGCAGGTGGCGTGACAGCCGCCAGACCACCAGGCCGAGGGCGAGGGCGAAAAGGACCTTGGCCGTCAGAAACTTGAGGTCCCAGGCCCAGGAGGCCCCGCCTGCCGCGATCACGAGGAAATGAAGCGGGTCTCCGAACATCGACTGCCCCTGCGCGAGGAGCGGGGTCCCGGCGGAGTTGAATCGGTTCCACACGGGAAGCTCGTGATCCTGCAACAGGGATCGGTGCTCAATGGCAGAGTAGGGGACGGCCTGCCAGGCCATCGCTCCGACGTCGGATCCCATCGGGTCTGACAGGGCCGCATCTCCCCCGCCTGGCAATGTCGGGAATCGACCGTAAAGAAGCAGCGTGCCGAAATCTGGCGACACATAGCTCCTGCCGAGAAAGACGACGGGAAACGAACTGGCGGCGACGGACAAGACGGCGGCGAGCGCCAGGGCCCAGGCCGGGCGGGCGGCAAGGGCGCGGCATGCCGTGCCCATCCCCGACAAGAAGCGGGGAAAACGCCCGGCGCAGGAAAGAGATGCAACCAGGACCGCGAGGATCGCGGCCGCGCCCAAGCCCCATGCGCGGGCGGAATGCTCCTGCGGCAGGAAGGGCACGACCACGCCGGCGCTGAAAAGGGCGGCCGCTGCGGCAGCTCGCACGCTCAGGAATCTCATCTCGCCGATTGAGGCGGCGGCGGCAGATTTTTGCAACGCGTGAACGCGGATGCGGTCCCAGTGCCGGAAATCGTGATTTTCGGGGTTGCCAAGCCGCGCGAAATGCCGCCGTCTGAACCTTCTCAAATTTGCACATGCCAATGTTGCCGCGTGTCTTCCTGCCCTCAGTAGGCATCGGACGTCTCATCGGGTATGCTGCCTTTGCATTTGCGATTTCGGGCCCGATCCGGGCGCAGGAGACGGGCGTGACCGGGACGCTGCCCGAGGATCTGATGCCGGGCCTGCGGCCGCTGATTGAAAGCGGGATGAGGGAGGCGCCCGACATGATAGCGAGGGACATCAATATCTCGATCTCCGAGGCCCAGCGTCTTTACGCAGGATACGGGCCGATGCTGCCGAGCCTTTCGGGCAACGCCCAGTACGGCGAATACGAAACCTCAATCGCGAACAGTGCGCAGAAATCCGCACCGGGCAGCCAGACGACCAGCAAGACGCTGGGCAGCTTCTACGAGGTCGACCTTTACCAGCCCATCTTCCGGTGGGGCTCGCTCAGGAACCAGCTTCAGGTGCAGAAGATTTCCGTCCTCCTGTCCGAGAAGGACTTCGAGCTTGGCTACATGGCCTTTGCCAATTCGGTGCGCAGGCAGTACGAAGGGCTGATCGTCACGAAGATGGGGCTCCGCAATTCGCGGATGAACCTCAAGATCAAGCAGAAGGCCGCGGACCTCGCCAACGACCAGCTCAAGGCGGGAATCATTGCGAAGACGAGCGCTACGGCCACGCAGCTGGACCTCGATTCCACCCAGCTGGCCTACGACCGCGACGCCCAGGGCTACGATTTCGCGCGCCATGCGCTGGCCCGGCAGGTGGGCCTCCGGGACATTGCGGACGATTCCATCCCCCTGGAGATTCCTCCGGCCAGGTATTCATCCGCCGTGTCGGCGGCGCTGGTCGCCGACTTGCTCCAGACCGGAGCCCGGGACACGATCCAGGTCCAGCAAAGCCGGCTGCAGCTCGCGCAATCGGATCTTCAGTACAAAATTGCGCGCGTCGCCCTCAGGCCCAATTTATCGGCCCATGCGACGATCAACCAATACAACCAGAGCCAGGTCCTGAACGGTTCGGTGACCCAGACCGCCCTGACAAACGAACAGTATTACGTGCGGGTGGATTGGAACATTTTCGACGGGTTCCAGACCCGGGGGCACAAGCGCGAGGCGCTGCTCCGGAGGCGCCAGGCCGAACGCAACCTGGACCAGACCACGGACCAGATCCTGAATGACGCCCAGAATTCGCAGCGCGGCGTCGACATTGCCTGGAGACAGCTTCAGCTCGGCGAGCGGCAGTTCGACGTCGCCCTCGACAGCTACCACCAGCAGCAGGCCGACTTCAAGCTTGGCTACATCTCCAAGGACGATGCCGACCGGGACGAGTTGTTCTACAACCTGGCCCTGCTCAACGATGACATGTCGCGCAACGGGTTCCTGTCCAGCTGGTGCGATTTTTTGTCGGCGGTTGCCGCCGATCCGGTCATGAAACAACTCCCCGCCAGCTATGCCCGCGCCAAACCGTAGATCCCGCCTCATCTTGAAGCTCGCCGTGGCAGCCGGCATCGTCGCGGTCGCTGCGATCGCCGTCGTCCGCTCGCTCCGCCCGATTGCGATTGTCGAGCCCGTCGTCTCCTCCGAGGCGGTAGATGCCCGTCCCGGCAGCCTCACGGTCATTGCCGAGTATCCGGAGGAGCTCAAGAGCGAGAGCTCGGGACGGCTGCTCGACAAGGATTTTAAACTGAAGCCCGGGGCCGAGGTGAACAAGGGCGACGTCCTCGGAAGGCTCGATCCCGGCGATCTCATGCTGCAGATCGAGAAGGACCAGAACGATCTCGATGCGGCCAAGGCGGTCCAGGAACTCGACCACACCGGCGAACTCGATCTTGAGGGATTGCATGCGCAGCTGGAAAACTACCGGCGGCTGAATAAGATGGGATCGTTTTCGGGAGCCGAACTGGCTGGCCAGGAACGGGCCGTGAAGTCGATGGAACAGAAGGTGGAACTGGGCCGCCGGGAGCGGCTGCACACGATCGCGACCGACGAGAACCAGCTCAAGGTGGACGAGAGGAAGCTTGAGAAGATGACGATCACCTCGCCCTTCGACGCGGTGATTTCAATCGTCTACAAGCATCCTGGGGATCTGGTGGGCCAGGGTGATCCCCTCGCCGAGCTGATCACCCGGAGCACGGTGGTCGAGGGGAGGATCAGCGAGGAGGACTTTGCGAAGGTGCGGGTGGGCAACGAGGCCACCGTCACGTTCATTCCCTACGGCTCGTGGTTTTTCGCCGGCAAGGTGAATCAGATCCTGCCGACTGCCGACCCGACGACCCAGCGCCGCCGCGTTTACCTGGATGTGTCCGTGGACGCCGACCACCCGATCGGTCCGGGGATAAACGGCGAGGTCCTCATCACCGTGGACCGGCATCAGGCGAAGGCCGTCATTCCCCGCCGTGCGCTGTTTTCCGACGGCGGCGACGCCGTATGGGTGGTGCGCGCCGGCAAGGTGGAGGAGCGGAAGGTGAAACGCGGATTTGTGTGGGCCACCGGCGTCGAGATCACCGAGGGCCTGTCGCCGGGCGAGCAGGTGATCGTCGATGAGCTCGAGAAGTTCAGCGCGGGCGAGCTGGTGGACGTCAAGGTGATGCCTTCCGACGCGCACCCAAAGGCCAAGTAAGGACCTCCCCTTTCCATGTCCCCGAATTTCAGGATAGCGCTGCGGTTCCTCACAGCGAAGAAGCGCTCGATGGTGATGAGCCTTTCGTGCATCATCCTCGGGGTCGGCCTCTTTGTCGTGACGCAGGCGACGACGAGCGGATTCCAGGGCTTTTTCATCAAGACAATCCTCGGGACCGACGGGGCCCTGCGCGTCGAGGACAGGCAGCAGGCGACGATCCAGAGCATCAGCGCCGGCGGATACGGGTCGCCGTTTGAGGTGCAGATCCAGGATCGAAAGTACATCGAGGGGATCGACTATCCGGAGAACCTGAAGCAGACGCTGCTCACGTTTCCGAACGTGGCCGGCGTCTCGGAAGTGCTGCGGGGCTCGAATGTGACGATCAGCAGCTCCTTCAAGGACGACACCGTGCAGGTGTACGGGATAAATCTGGAGGACCAGCTCAAGGTCTCGGATCTGGGAAACCAGATATCGCAGGGCACGCTCGATGAATTCCGGACGGCGCCGGACGGCGCCCTCATCGGCCGGGCCCTGGCCGACCGGGAGCACCTGAGCGTCGGCGACACCTTCCAGCTGTTGACCAATGACCAGACCAGGGTGTTTCGGGTGAGCGCCATCTACGAGACGGGCGTCGAGGACATCGACAAGGTGCGGGTGTTTCTGAAGATGGAGCTTGCCCGCTCGCTGCTGAAGAAGCCGACCGGAGCCTCCTACCTGCAGGTCAACCTTTACGACAATGACCGGGCGCTCGCCGACTCGTTTCCATGGATGGAGGACGTCCTGCAGCACCGGGTGGCGGCGTGGCAATACCGCGAAAAGGAATGGCTGGGCGTTTTTCGGGCGCTGGGTGTCTCGACCGGGATCACCGTGCTCGTCTTCACCCTGATAGCGGGTCTTGCCATGTTCAACACACTGGCCATGATCGTCATGGAAAAGACCAAGGAGATCGCAATCCTGCGCTCGATGGGTTATACCCGCCAGGACATTTCGCGCATATTCCTCTGGCAGGCGATGATCGTCCTCGCTCTTGGCTCGGTCGGCGGCTGCCTGCTCGGGCTGGCGGGAACCTATGGCGTGTCCCAAGTGCCGCTGCCGATCCGCACGATCTTCAAGACCGATAAGTTCATCGTCACCCGGAACCCATGGCACTACCTGGAGGCGGTCGCGATCTCGGTCGTGATGGTCATGGTCGCCAGCCTCGTTCCCGCCCGGCGCGCGGCGCGCCTCGAACCCGGCGATATCATCCGGGGGGCGTCCCAATGACAACGGCCGCGCCAGATATGCCCGATGCCAGGGTGGCGCTTCGCTGCTCCAATCTCCACCGCTATCTCGGCCAGGGAGAGGGGAGGGTGCACGTATTGAAGGGGGTTTCCTTCGAGGCAAGACGGGGCCAGGTCTATGCGATCGTGGGGCCTTCGGGGTGCGGAAAGTCGACCCTGCTCTACCAGTTCGGCCTTCTCGACCTGCCCGATGCCGGAGAAATCTGGATCAACGGCTCGGTCATGTCGAAGAGCGAGGACGGCGCGCGGACGGCGGCGCGCGGCGAGCACATCGGCTTCGTTTTTCAATTTCATTTTCTAATGCTGGAGTTCACGGCGCTGGAAAACGTGATGATGCCGATGCGCAAATTGGGCCGGCTCACCGCGGCGGAAATGGAGGATAGGGCGGCCGGACTCCTCGCCTCGGTCGGCCTGGGCGACAAGACCGGCCGTCTTGGCACCCACCTTTCAGGAGGCGAGCAGCAGCGCGTGGCGGTTGCGAGGGCCCTTGCCAACCAGCCTTCCATCATTCTCGCCGACGAACCCACGGGCAACCTGGACGTCCACAACTCGGCCATCGTATTCGACCTGCTCACTCGGCTCGCCAAGGAGAACGGCCAGGCGGTTGTCCTGGTCACCCACAACCCCGACATCGCCGGCCGGTGCGATTTCCGGCGACCCATGAGGGACGGGCTGTTCACGGAGTAATTCGGAATCCGCGCGTCATTAGCGAGGGATCTAATTCAGGGATGATCTGCCGTTTTATTAGAAATTTTGGTTTACAACAGAAAGATGGCATCCTTCCCTTGGCCGGATTTCCTGTCCAAAAATCCCATCCAGTGACCCAAGCCCATCTGTCTATCTCCAGCTGTTCCACGTCGCGGATTCATTCGGGAGTGTCATGACCCGGGAGGGGCAATCGGAGTCCTGACGACAACGGCGACATAAGGTTCATGTCGAAATTCTTCCCAAGATCCGTCAACCGGCTCCCCCTGCAGATCATCATCTACCTTTTCGTGGCTGCGGGAATGGCTACGGCGGGAATGACGTATTACATGACGCCCAAGTACGCGCGGGTGGGCTATGCCCCGGTTCAGCCGGTGCCCTACAGCCACGCGTTGCATGCAGGCCAGCTTGGGATCGACTGCAGGTACTGCCACAGCAATGTGGAAAAATCCGGCTTTGCGAATCTTCCGACGGCCCAGACCTGCATGAATTGCCACGGCCAGATCAAGACGACCAGCCCGCTGCTGGCCGTGGTCAGGCGCAGCTATGCAACGGGACAGCCCGTCCCCTGGGTCCAGATTCACCAAGTGCCTGATTTCGTGTATTTTAATCACTCGATCCACATCGCCCGCGGCGTGAGCTGCATCGAATGCCACGGTCCGATCAACACGATGGACACCGTCCGGCACGACAAGCCGCTAAGCATGGGTTTCTGCCTCGACTGCCACCGGGACCCTGCCCCGCATTTGAGACCGCCCGGCCAGGTGACCAACCTCGATTGGAAGGCGCCCAGCGCCGCCGACCAGCTTGCGATGGGCAACAAGTTCGTCCACGACTGGAAGGTCAATCCGCCGCAGAGCTGCTCCGGCTGCCACCGATGAAGCGAAAGATCATCCATCCCGCTCCGTCCGAACGCGCCGTAAACGGCCCCCAGTACTGGCGCAGCCTTGGCGAACTCGCCGATTCGCCGGGATTTCGCAGCCACCTCGAGCGGGAATTTCCCGAGGGCGCATCGGGCATCGACGGGGTCGACCGGCGCCAGTTCCTGAAAATCATGGCGGCGTCCTTTGCGCTCGGAGGCGTCGGCCTCGCCGGCTGCCGCCGGCCGGAGTCGCACATCCTTCCCTTCGGCAAGTCGGTCGAAGGCTATGTTCCCGGGATGCCGCTCTACTACGCGACTGCGATGCCGCTGAGGAAGACGGGCCTGCCGCTTTTGGCCGAGACCCACGAGGGCCGCCCGACCAAGCTGGAGGGCAATCCCGTGTATGCGCCCAACGGAGGGTCGAGTTCCCTGCTGGCCCAGGCCTCGCTGCTCGACTTGTACGACCCGGACCGGGCGACGGCACACACCCGGAACGGCTCCGTCCTTGATTCCGCGGCGATCGCCGAAGTCCTCACCGGAATCGGCCGCACTTACGCCGGAGGCCGGGGCGCCGGGCTCGCCTTCCTGGCTGAAGAGTCCTCGTCGCCAACCCGCTTCCGGCTGGTTCAGGGGCTGCGGCGCAAGCTGCCGCAGGCCGTCTGGTCGGAGTACGAGCCGGTGAGCGACGAACCGGCGGCGGAGGCCGCCCGCGCCGCATTCGGCCGGTCCGCGAAGCCCGTTTACCGGTTCGCCAGGGCGAAGCGGATCGTTTCGATCGACGCGGACTTCCTCCATGCTGAGGCGGGGAGCCTCACGCACGCCCGCGACTTTGCGGCGGGCCGGCGCGTCACGAACAAGGACGATTCGATGAACCGCCTGTACGTGGCGGAAAGCGCCTTCACGCTCACCGGGAGCATGGCGGACCACCGCTGGCGGCTGGCCAGCGGCCACATGCTCGCCTTTGCAGGGGCCCTCGCATTGCGGATCACCGGAGACGAATCCTACGGGGCCCTCGCGCGGCAGCTCGACGTCAAGGAAGGATGGATCGAGGAATGCGCCGCCGACCTGATGGCGAACAAGGGCGAGTGCCTGGTCCTGGCCGGCTCGCACCTGCCGGCCGCGGTGCATTCGATCGCCTACGCGATCAATGCCGCCCTGGGCAACATCGGCAGCACTGTCGATCTGGTGGAAGTGCCCGAGAGCCGCGCGGTCCCGATCTCCGATCTGGCTGCGCGGATCAAGGCCGGCTCGGTCCGGACCCTGGTCATCCTCGGCGGAAACCCGGCCTACAACGCTCCCGCGGACCTGGGCTGGGCCGCATTGCAGCGCTCGGTTGCGGAAGTCGTGCGCTTTGGATCCCATGTCGATGAGACATCGGCCCTAGCCGGGACGCATGTCGCCGCCGCGCACTACCTGGAATCGTGGGGCGATGCCCGGACCCTCGACGGAACGATCTTGCCGATCCAGCCGATGATCCTGCCCCTTTTCGGCGGCCTTACCGAGATCGAGGTCATCGCCCGGATCGCGGGAGAGACGGTTTCCGACCCGCGCACCCTGGTCTACTCGACGATCACGGCCATTGCCGGGGGAAACCCGGAGGCTTCGTTCCGGCGCTTCCTGCATGACGGCCTCCTCGCTGACTCGGCCTATCCCAAAGTCTCGGGTGACTTCGACGGCTCTGGGCTAGGCCGCCTGGTCGCCCAGGCGCCAGCCCCGGCCATACTGGGAAGGGATTCCCTCGAGGTGCGCTTTGTCGCGGATCACAAGGTCGACGACGGCCGGTTTGCGAACAACGGATGGCTTCAGGAATGCCCCGACCCGATCACCAAGATCGCCTGGGACAATGCCATCCTGGTGAGCCCGAAGCTGGGCAAGGCCCTCGGAATCGCCTCCAAGGGGTCCGTCCTGCAGGTCGCCCGGGACGAGACAAACCAGTTTGAAAAAGGCAGGGAGATGGCGCATGTCGGCGAGGTGACACTGGGCGGAAGGAAGCTCCGCGGTCCGCTGCACATCCAGCCGGGTCTTTCGGACTATACGATCGTCCTTCCCCTGGGGCATGGACGAACGGTCTCCGGCCGGGTGGGCCAGGGCGTCGGCTTCAGCGCCTACGCCATCCGCTCGTCGAGCGCGCCCCACTTTGCGGCCGGGGCCACCCTTGCCGTGACGGGCGAGCGCGTCGTCCTGGCGGACCTCCAGGAGCACTGGTCGATGGAGGGCCGGGACATCGTCCGGGAGGCCAACGTCGACGAGTACCACGAGAAGCCCGATTTCGTCAAAGAGGTCGGCATGGAGGCCGAGACGCCGTCCACGATCGGCGAGGAGGGCGAGCAGATGACGCCCGCGCAGCGGGCGAGCGAGATTCCAAGGGGGAACTCGCTTTACCAGACGCCGAAGTTTGACGGCGTGCACCAGTGGGGCATGAGCATCGACCTGAACACGTGCATCGGGTGCAACGCGTGCGTCGTGGCCTGCCAGGCGGAGAACAACATCCCGATCGTCGGGAAGGACCAGGCGGCCCGGGGCCGCGTCATGCACTGGATCCGGCTCGACCGCTACTATTCAGACGGCCGGCTCGACGGCGCGGCCTTCGGCGGCGATGGCAACCGCGAGATCCCGGAGGATCCCCAGGTCTCGCTCCAGCCCGTCGCCTGCATGCAGTGCGAGCTGGCGCCCTGCGAGATGGTCTGCCCGGTCAACGCGACCGTGCACGACGATGAGGGGCTCAACGTCATGGCCTACAACCGGTGCGTCGGCACCCGTTACTGCGCGAACAACTGCCCGTACAAGGTGAGGCGGTTTAATTTCTTCGACTGGAATGAGCGCCGGCTCGACAGCCTGTACATGGGCCCGCTTGGGGCCCAGGGCATGCCGGAGCTGGTCAAGATGGCCAAGAATCCGGAGGTCACAATCCGGATGCGCGGCGTCATGGAGAAATGCACCTATTGCGTCCAGCGGGTCGAGAACGGGAAGATCCGCTGGAAGGTGAAGGCCTCCCAGGACGGACATCCCGGCGAGGTGGCGGTCCCCGACGGGACGATCAAGACCGCCTGCCAGCAGGTGTGCCCGGCGGAGGCGATCGTCTTCGGGAACATCCTGGATCCGAACAGCGCGGTCTCGCAGGCCAAGGCCAGGTCGCAGGACTACTCGCTGCTCGGATACCTCAACACCCGGCCGCGCACGACCTACCTCGCCCGCCTGCGAAACCCGAATCCCCGAATGCCCGACTACCAGGCGCTGCCGCTGAGCCGGCGCGAGCGCAACACGAAGACCCATCCGGGCGTCGCCGCGCAAAACGGAGGGACGGCCTGATGTCCGACCACGGCGAGCAGGCTTTTGCAGGACCGGCGATCCTCCAGGAGGTGAATCCGGCGGTGCTGCCGCGTCCGGCCCTGGTCGCCAACAACCGCGACTTCGCATGGATCACGAACAAGATCTGCGGCATCGTCGAGGGCGGGACGCCGGCGTGGTGGTGGTGGTGCTTCGGCGTGGCGTGCTTCATAGCCAGCTTCACGGTCGCCGGGATCATCTATGTGGTTTCGACCGGAGTCGGCGTGTGGGGGCACCGGACTCCGATCAACTGGAGCTGGCCTATCGTCGATTTCGTCTTCTGGATCGGTATCGGGCACGCCGGGACGCTCATCTCGGCCATCCTTTGCCTCCTGCGGCAGAAGTGGCGCACCTCGATCAACCGCTCGGCCGAGGCCATGACGATCTTCGCCGTCGTCTGCGCGGGCATCTTCCCTGTGTTCCACGTAGGCCGCGTCTGGTACGCCTGGTTCCTGTTCCCGATCCCGACCTACAACGGCATCTGGCCGCAATTCCGCTCCCCGCTCGAGTGGGACGTGTTCGCCGTTTCGACGTACGGCATGGTGTCGGTGATGTTCTGGTACGTGGGCATGATCCCCGACCTTGCGACCCTGCGCGACCGCTTCGGTGCCGCAGGGCGCGTGATACGGGCCCGCATTTACGGCTTCTTCGCGATGGGCTGGCGCGGCTCGGCGCGCGCCTGGAGCAACTACGAGATGGCCTACCTGATCCTGGCCGGAATAGCGACCCCGCTGGTCCTTTCCGTCCACACGATCGTGTCCTTCGACTTTGCGGTTTCGCTGATCCCCGGGTGGCACACGACGATCTTCCCCCCATACTTCGTCGCCGGGGCGATCTTTTCCGGGTTTGGCATGGTGCTGACACTCATGCTGCCGCTGCGGGCGCTCTACAAGCTCGAGGATCTGATCACTCAGTACCACATCGACTGCATCTGCAAGATCACCCTGGCGACGGGCACGATGGTCGGCTACGCGTACGCGATGGAGTTCTTCATCGCCTGGTACGGGGCGAACCCCTACGAGGGCTTCACCTTCATCAACCGGGCCTTCGGCCCCTATGCGTGGGCCTACTGGATCATGATCACGTGCAACGTGATCACCCCGCAGCTCTTCTGGTTCAAGGCCGTCCGCCGGAACACGACGTTCGTCTGGGTGCTGTCGATCTTCGTCAACGTCGGCATGTGGTTCGAGCGGTTCGTCATCATCTGCAC
>Ga0181529_10006704_pt1 | contig 11628 bp, 6 predicted proteins | sample PEATcosm2014_Bin_36_FD_119763 | JGI IMG/M metagenome (GOLD analysis project Ga0181529, IMG submission 119763) | Peatland microbial communities from MTU Mesocosm Facility, Houghton, MI, USA - PEATcosm2014_Bin10_30_metaG | ecosystem: Environmental > Terrestrial > Soil > Wetlands > Peat | place... | reverse complement strand
TCAATGACCGCTACCAGCTCGATGGCCGCGATCCCAACGGCTATGCCGGCATTGCCTGGGCCATCGTCGGCCGGCATGACCGTCCCTGGTTCAACCGTCCCATCTTTGGGCTGGTGCGGCCCATGTCGGGCGCCTCGATGGCGAAGAAATTCGCCTCGCAAGACTACATTCTCCAAAACAGCGCGGAGGGGAACCGGACTGTGGCAAACTGACACTTCCGAACTCCGACTAACAATAAAAAGAGGAGCAGTTGCGCCGCGGCCACGCCGCCATTCTGATTTCGTACTATAATCGCTGGCACACTCCAATCCCGGAAACTGCGCGTTTCGCGGAACGTAATCGATTGGGTTCCGGCTAATCCCCCTTTGACGAGGTGAGAGGGGAGGCCTGAATCGGAATTCGGACGTGCGCGGCTATGCGGATTTTGCAGAGGGTCTCCGGTGAGCTTACCCGGCGAAACTGGGGCGGAGTATCTCTTCATCAATCCTTGAAGTGCGGGCGATACGCTGGAAGCTCTGCCTCGTCGAGGGCGTTGCTCTGTTTGTCCATCCTGTTCGCCTTGCCCTTCCTTGCGGTGCACCTGACGCCTGCGCAGATGCCGGCATCCCAGCTTGCCCCGCGAGAGACTGCAAATCAACGGCCCAGTCTCCCTCCGCGTGTCCTTCAAGCGCAGCGCTTCCTGGCCCAGCGTGGATGGAAGCCGCGCACGCTCAACTCCCGGCCCGGGGTCCGGCAAAGCAGGCGTCCGGTCGCCGCAGTCCAATCGCCCACCGTGTCCACCTGGCAGCCGCTGGGGCCGTCCGCGGTGCTCACGCAAAACTATGGCCTCGTCACCGGCAGAGTCTCGGCGCTGGCGCTCGACCCCTCGGACGCTACGGGCAATCATCTTTACCTGGGAACCACCGGGGGCGGCGTATGGGCGGCGCAGAACGCGGCTGTGTCCAACGCGTCGCAGGTAGTCTTCACGCCGCTCACCGATACCGTTGCAGCCCTCAGCGATGCGCAGGACGCATCCATCAGCATTGGCGCGCTGACCGTGCAGCCGGGCGGCACCGGAGTGATCCTGGCCGGCACCGGCGACCCCAACGACTCTCTCGATTCCTACTACGGAGCCGGTATCCTGCGCTCGGCCGACGGTGGAAACTCTTGGAGCCTGATTTCCGGCACAGCGGATTTCCTCTACAGCTTTGCCGGCGAGGGATTTGCCGGTTTCGCATGGAGCACCGCAAATCCACAGCTTGCGGTAGCCGCTGTTACGCAGGCCTACGAAGGCACGCTGGTCAACGCCCAGTTTCCGGACCGCGGCTATGAGGGGCTCTACTACACTGCCGACGCCGGCATAACATGGAACCTTGCCACCATCGAGGATAGCCCGGGCGCATTAATTCAGGGACCTGGCGCGCAATTCGCGTTCCCGGACGGCAACGGCGTCACTTCCGTGGTGTGGAACCCGGTGCGGCAGCTTTTCATGGCAGCGGTGCGGTTCCATGGCTATTACCAATCCACCGACGGCGTCACCTGGACGCGCATGCCCGCGCAGCCCGGCGCCGGCCTCACCGCTCTTGCCTGTCCCACAAATTCCGGCCAGATCGGCTCCATCGATTGCCCCATCTCTCGCGGCACTCTGGCGGTGAATCCGCAAACCGGCGATACCTTTGCCTGGAGCGTGGATATCGACAACCAGGACCAGGGTCTGTGGCAAGATCCCTGCGCCATCAGCGCCGCCGGAGTCTCCGGGAACTCCACCATTACCTTCGCCCGGCAATGGAACACGCAGGCACTCGAGTCGGTAACGCCGGACGGTGCAGTCACCATCGCCAACGGCGACTATAACCTGGCCCTGGCCGCTGTTCCCGCCGGCCTGGGCCCAGGACAGGACACTTTGCTGCTGGCCGGAGCAGACGACCTGTGGAAGTGCAGCCTCGCCGCGGGCTGCGCCTGGCGCGACACCACAAACTCCACCACCTGCATGAGCTCGCAGGTGGCCGAGTTCCAGCATGCGCTGGCATGGAGCGCCGCCAATCCGCTGGAGATCTTTGTCGGCAATGACAGCGGCCTGTGGCGCTCGCTCGACGCCATCGCCGAAACCGGCCCGGCGCGCGCCGCCACCGACGCCTCGCACTTCCAGAACCTGAACGGCAGCCTGGGATCGCTTGCAGAGGTGGTCAGCCTGGCCGGCGTTGGCACATCGCCCTCCATCCTGATGACCGGCCTGGGCGCCAACGGAACTGCCGGCCTGAAGAGCGCCGCGGCGCTCGCCCCCGACTGGCCGCAAATCCTCGGCGGCTACGGCGGACCGGTGGCCATCGATCCACAGAACGGCGAGAACTGGTATGCGAACAACCAGGACGGCGTCTCGATCTACCTCTGCTCCGATCCCACCGCATGCAGCCCGTCCGATTTCGGGACCACTCCCGTGGTCGACGATGCGGATGTTGGCGGCGATGGATACGCGATGTCTTCTCCCGCGTCGTTCCTCGTCGATCCGCTGGACCCGTCGCAACTCCTCATCGCCACCTGCCGCGTGTGGCGCGGTCCGGCCAGCGGCACAGGCTGGAGCGGATCCAATGCCGTCAGTCCCGTTCTCGACAGCGGCGCGACCGGCGTTCCCTGCAGCGAAGACGCGCTGATTCGTTCCATCGCCGCTTTGCCGCTCGCTGGCGGGACAGAGGTTGTCTATGTGGGCATGTATGGCGCTCTGGACGGCGGCGCGACCCTGCCCGGCCACGTTTTGAGCGCCACCATCAACCCGCAAAGCGCTTCCATGCCCGTCTGGCAGGACTTGACGGTGAATCCGGTCACCAACTCTCCCAACGCGTTCAACAAATATGGTCTCGACATCTCCAGCATCTTCATCGATCCGCATGATCCGACCGGAGAGACCGTTTATGTGACCGTGGAGGGATTTCTGAACACAGCGGAGGAGGTGCAGACAGTCTACGGCTCCACCGACGGCGGCGCCCACTGGGCAAGCTACACAGCCAATCTGCCTTCGGCTCCCGTCAGCAGCTTGGTGGTGGACCCGCAGGGCGCTGGCACCGTCTATCTGGCCACAGACGTGGGAGTCTATTTCACCACCCAGGCTTTGTCCTGTACCAGTCTGGCTTCCACCTGCTGGACGGCATTTGGCGCCGGACTTCCCGGAGCCCCTGTCGTAGAACTGAGCGCCTCTCCGGCAAAGGCTTCCGCGCAAGTTCTCACCGCCGCTACCTATGGACGCGGCGTCTGGCAGATCCCCTTGTGGAGCGCGGGAGCCAGCCTCACCACAGCCACGGCGACCCCCGGTTCATTGACATTCCCCAGCCAGGCTTCCGGCACCCCCAGCAGCCCGCAAACGGTAACCCTGGCCAACACAGGCAGCGTCGCGCTCACGTCCACGGCGATCTCCGTGACCGGTGACTTCAGCGAGACGGACAACTGCCTGAACGCCACTGTGGCCGCTGGGAGCAGTTGCACCGTCGCTGTGGTCTTTACGCCGACCGCGACGGGCGCTCGCACAGGCCAAATGACCATCAGCGCAAACGTCTCCGGCGGCCAGTTGCCGGTGGCGTTGAGCGGCGCCGGGGCCGCCTCCGGAACCGTCACCCTGACCCCTGCGGCAATCACTTTCGATCCCGCACCGGGACAGACCTCCAATTCTCCTCCAGTCCCGGTTGGAACTACCTCAGGGCTTTTTCAAGTGGAGGCAGGCAACAGCGGGGCCACCCCGATTCCTATCAGCAGCATCTCCGTCACGCCTCCCTTCAGCATCGCCAGCAACTCTTGCGGAACCGTCTCTCTGGCGGCAGACACCGATTGCCAGATCCAGTTAGCCTTCACGCCTACGCAGGCAGGACCGGCGACAGGAACGCTGACGCTTGTGGATGGGGCAGGTACGCAAACCATCTCGCTGAGCGGCTTCGGCTATGCCCCGCCCACCGACAATCTCAGCGTTACGTCGATTTCCTTTCCAGCTACGGCGGTAGGCCAGCTTTCCAGCGCGCTTCCGGTTCAGTTGACCAATACCGGCGGCCTGCCACTCACCTCGATTGCCGTAACCACGAGCACGGCCTTCCAAACCTCCAACACCTGCGGCACGCAACTGGCCGGCCAATCGTCCTGCACCATCAGTGTTGTCTTTGCTCCAGTCCAACTGGGTAGCCAGAGCGGCGTGCTCACCGTCTCCGACGCACTGCGCACGCAAACAGCGGCTCTCTCTGGCACGGGCGTCCAGAACGCAACATTGAACGTCAGCCCCACCAGCCTGAACTTTGCCGCCCAGGCCGTTGGCGTACCCAGTACGCCCTCCACAGTCACCATCACAAATAGTGGCGGAGTTGCGGCCGCGAACGTGGGCTTCCAGATCACGGGCCCGGCCGCCGCCAGTTTTGCCACTGGAACCACCACCTGCACGGCGTCGCTCCCAGCCGGCAGCAGTTGCGCCGTGCAGGTGATCTTCACCCCTGCCGCAGCGGGGGGCAGCCAGGCCGCACTGGTCGTATCCTCTGCCACTTCCGGCGTAACCTCGGTGACGGTGCCGCTGAACGGGTCGGCTCAGGCAGCCTCCGGCCTGAATGCCAGCCCCGCGCAACTCACCTTTGCGCCCACCGTGGTGGGATCAGTCAGCGCCGCGCAAACCGTCACCGTCAGCAACAGCAGCAGCGTGACCGCCACCCAGCTCGCGCTCTCCGCGAGCAATGGCTTCGCTCTGGCGCAGAACACCTGCGGAGCCAGTCTGGCCTCGGACGCAAGCTGCACCGTAGGGGTGGTTTTTGCGCCCAACGCAACGGGGCCCGCATACGGCACCTTCACCGCGACTTCAGCGGCCATCGCGAACCAGGCCATCGTCCCGCTGAGCGGCACCGGCGCGCTCGCCGCCGCCATCCAGGTAACACCCGCAGCCATCAACTTTGCCTCCATCGGCGTGGGCCTCGACAGCGCTCCAGCCACAGTTACCATCACCAACATCGGGACCGTAACTGCGCTGAGCAATCTCGCGCTCACGGTTCCAGTCAGCTTTCAACTGGTCAACAACACCTGCGCCGCCACGCTAGCGCCGGGATCGAGCTGCACCGCCGGAGTCGTCTTCGCGCCCACCGCAGCCGGCGCCCAGACAGGCAGCCTCACCGTCACCAGCACCACCGTCGCGGCCGCAGCCACAGTGCCGCTGCAGGGCATGGGGTTCGACTTCACCGTCGCCGTCTCCGGCTCCAGCATCCAATCCGTGGCGGCCGGACTCAGTGCCAGTTACACGCTGGTGCTGACTCCGCTCAACGGCTCTGCGGGAACGTTCACATTCGCATGCGGTTCGCTGCCCGTAAATGCAGTTTGCGTCTTCAACCCGGCCAGCGAAACCCTGAACGCCGGCGTCACGGGTAACGTCACGGTGCAGATCTCAACAGCGACTCCCACCACGGCCGCCTTATCGAGAAAGCCAGGTCCATGGGGCGTTCTTCCACTCGTTTGCGGCTTGTTCTTACTGCCCTTTGGATGGAGGCGCCGGCGGCGGACCCTGCACAGAATCCTTCTGCTCGCGCTGTTGTCGGTTCTCATCGGAGCCATCGCCAGTTGCGCAACTTCCGGCGGTGGAACGGGTGGAGGCACGAACGGTTTGAGCGGCGGCTCCGCCACAACGCCTGCTGCAACCTACTCCATCTCAGTCACCGCGGCGTCCACGGGCGTTTCGCACAGCACAGGTTTGACGCTGACCGTGGACTGATCTCAGCCCTCAGGCCGCTCAGCGTTTGGCGGGAGACGCCGTATACTCTATGTTCGGGGCTTGCTGCTGTTCACCCTCTGCTGGGTGCCCCACCCACGTCGCGCTTTGATTTTTGCGGCCAGAGTGGAGGAGCACAATGCCGGCACACAAAAAGCCGAAAAAATCGCAAATCGGTCGAGGATAGGGAAGACGGACGAATGACTGCAAAGGTAACCGTGGAAGACGTGGAGCGCGTGGCCGAACTGGCGCACCTGGAGCTGACGCCGAACGAAACCGGGTCCATGCTTCACGATCTGAACGCCATTCTGGACTACGTGGCCGAATTGAACGAACTCGACACGGCGGGCATTGCGCCGCTCGCCCAGGTGACGGAGCTGATGGACGTTTCTGGCGGCGGATTGCGCCGCGACGCCGTGGTCCCTTCGCTCGATCGCGCCAAAGTGCTGGCCGAGGCGCCGGAGACCAACGGTGTCTTCTTTAAGGTGCCCAAGGTGATTGAGCGGTAGAGATTCTTCGCATCCATCCCGCGGCCGCAGTTGGCCGCAGAAGAGCCATAGAGGGGAAAGCCCGATTGTCCAGCGAAACCAAAACAACGGAAAGCTACGTTGAGAAGCCAAAGGCACTCACCCAGCTGCGCGCGGAAATCTCCGCCGGCACGATCCAGGCCACGGACCTGGCCGCGAGCTATTACGACCGCATCGCGCAGATCAATCCCCGCCTCAACGTCTACCTCAGCCTGACCAAAGAGCGCGCGCTCGCAAAGGCCGAGCGAATTGACGCGCTTGCAGCCAAGGGCGATCCGCTCCCCCCGCTGGCCGGCATTCCCGTCGGCATCAAGGACGTGCTGGTGATGCAGGGCGCTCCATCCACCGCCGGCTCCAAGATCCTCAAAGGCTACCGCCCTCCGTATGACGCTACGGCTGTGGCAAAGCTTGAAGCCGCGGGCGCGGTCCTGCTGGGCAAATTGAATTGCGACGAGTTTGCCATGGGCTCCTCGAACGAGAACTCGGCCTACGGGCCGGTGCGCAACCCGGTGGACACGGAGCGCGTTCCGGGCGGCTCGAGCGGCGGCTCAGCGGCAGCCGTTGCCGCCAACCTGGCTGTGGCCACGCTGGGCACCGATACCGGCGGCTCGATTCGCCAGCCGGCCAGCTTTTGCGGAGTCGTGGGTGTGCTGCCCACCTGGAGCCGCGTCTCCCGCTATGGACTTATCGCCTTCGCCTCATCGCTGGACCGGATTGGTCCCTTCGCCGCCAACGTGCGCGACGCCGCCACGCTGCTGGGCGTGATTGCCGGCTACGATCCAAAGGACGCCACCAGTTCCGCGGCCCCGGTTCCGGACTATGCCGCCGAAAGCGACAAGCCTGTCGAAGGGCTGCGCATCGGCGTTCCCGCCGAATACTTCGCCGAGGGACTCGACCCGGAAGTCCGCGCCGCGATCGAGTCGGGTATCGCTGCGCTCGAAGCCGCTGGCTGCGCCATCAAGCCGGTGTCGCTGCCCTCGACTAGGTACGCCATTCCCACCTACTACCTGGTGGCCACGGCCGAGGCCAGCGCCAATCTGGCCCGTTTTGACGGCGTGCGCTACGGCTATCGCTCGCCGGAGTCGGACACCCTCTCGGCCATGTACAGCCACTCCCGCGACGAGGGCTTTGGGCCGGAGGTCAAGCGCCGTATTCTGCTCGGGACCTATGCGCTGAGCGCAGGCTACTACGAGGCTTACTACGGCAAGGCCCAGCAGGTTCGTCGCATCCTGGCCGAGGAGTTTCTGCACGCTTTCGCCGAAGTCGATGCCATCGTCACACCCACCGCGCCCACGCCGGCCTTCAAATTGGGCGAGAAGACGGGCGATCCGCTGGCCATGTATCTTGCCGACATCTACACGGTCACAGCCAGCCTGGCGGGTATCTGCGGCGTGACCGTCCCGTGCGGCACAACCGCATCCGGATTGCCGGTGGGCATGCAGGTGCTCGCCCGCCATTTGAACGAGGGGACCGCGTTTCGCGTCGCGCGGGCCGTGGAAGCCGCGCAGAGTTAGGATCTGGTTCACCCGGGACGGGGATCGTTAAATCCCGCGTCCGCAAATCCGAAGTACTTTTGCGCGGTCTGAGACCCGCGCTTCTCAATCCCCGAAGGATCTGCGCCAACTCAAGAGGAGCGGGCGTCATGAGAATTCGGCGGGAAGTCCTGATCGTCATTACAGCCGCAACCCTGTTTGCCGTGGGGTCCGGCGTGGAAGCGGCTCCACCCAAGCCGCACACGGTGGTTCTGGGCGCGGCGCGCAAGGTGCCCTACTCGAAAACCGGCGACCCCGCCGGAGCCGCCACGGGCGAAGATTCGCTCAAGATCCGAGCCCTCCTTGTCGACGGCGCGTTGAAGGAATGGACCACCGGCGACGCCCACGACGTGACCGACCGCAGCTTTGTCGTGCGGCGCGTGATCCGGCTCAACGACGCCTTGCCCGGCGATAAGCCCAGCGAAAAGTCCGCCCCGGCGGCCAGCCGCTGGGTTTGGCAGCGCGGCCCGTGGCTTCTTGTCGACCGCGTCACCGGCCACGTCGTCGCCCTCAAGTTGCCCGACTACGATCCCGGCGTGAGCCAGGTGAGCTGGTTCCGCGACTACGCGGCCTACTGCGGCGTAACGGCCAGCGGCAAGAGCCTCTACGCGGTCGTCGCCCAGATTGCGGCGCGCAAAGCGGTGCTGGCCAAGAAGTTGGAAGCCTTTGATGCAGAGAACCATCCCGATACGGTTTGCGCCGCGCCGGAGTGGCAGCGCGAGCCGCTGCTCATCATGTTTCACCCGGCGGGAAGGGATGCAGTGAGCTTCGATATCGTTCCCGGCTCGGCCGTTCTTGTTGAAGATACAACCGACGAGCCGGAATCGCCGGCAGCCGATGCCAAGCCGAACTAGCAAGCTGGCAAATCAGCGGGTTAGCATGAGAGCCAGCCAACAAGTATGCACGTCGGCCACGTCTTTGGATAAACGATGGAATCTCTCGACGATCTTCTCGTCAAGGCCGAAGCCGCGCACGGCCATCTGTGCGCAGGCCAGATTCTGGGCGTGCGCATGGCGCTGCTCGGCCTTGAGCGTCTCGGCATTGCCGACCCCCGCGGCGCAGACCGCAAGCGCCTGGTCACCTACGTCGAAATCGATCGCTGCGCCACGGACGCCATCGGCCTGGTGACCGGCTGCCGCTTGGGCAAGCGAGCGCTCAAATTTCGCGACTGGGGCAAGATGGCTGCCACCTTTGTCGATCTCGCATCAGGCCGCGGCGTGCGCATCGTGGCGCTCGAAGACTCGCGCGAACTGGCGCGCCAGCTCTATCCGCATGTGGAATCGAAGAGCCGGCAGCAGATGCTCGCGTATCGCGAACTCACCGACGAGCAGCTCTTCCGCGAGCAGTGGGTGCGCGTCAGCGTCGATGCATCCGAACTGCCCGGAACCAAGGGCGAGCGGGTGGTCTGTCCGCGCTGCGGCGAGGGCGTCAACTTCGGCCGCTTCGTCGATGTCGAGGGTGAGCGCCTCTGCTTGAGTTGCGCCGACCCCTCGCTGCGCTATTGGCAGCCTGAGGCATAGCGGAAGCCAAGCTATCGCTGCCTTTCTCTCCGGTCCGGTCGAGTCACTCAGCGTCCCGCCTTCAACCCATCGATATAACCTCTCCAAATCCCGGCCAACGCCTCCCATTGCTCGGCGGTGGGGCTCTCCTGGGTTGCTTCCGTGCGCGTGACAAAGTAGAGCGAGGGAACGCCGATGGAAGGCTGTGCCTGCATGTAACTCCACCAGTCCCTGAGCGTTGTGGAGGAAGCGTTGTCCGTATCCACCAGGGGCCAGCCGGTAATACTCGCAATGCGCGCGCGCAGCCGCAGAACGCCGGCCACGTTGCGTGTCGCGTACCAGATATCGTTCAGGCGGATCAGGTCGGATGACTCGCGGAACAAGGCATTGGCGGTCTGTGTCTCGACCATCGCATCCGGCTTCCACTTGTGCGCCTCGCTATAGAGAATCCACTGGAAGCGGCGCACAAATTCGATTCCCGTCGCCGCGCCTGTGAGCGGCAACCCGGGCGCAGCAGGCGCGCCCACCCAATCCTCCTTGAAGCCGTCGATGCCGATCTCCTGAACCAGGCGGCGAATGCGCGGGCGAAGATAGCTCTCATACTCAGGACTGCCCACATCGGCAATCACGCACTTGCCTTGCGCCTTGACGCACAGCGCCTCCGGCAGGCCGTCGGTCTCCGCCACCGGAACCCACAGCAGCACATGGCGTCCTTTGGCGTGTTGCGCGGCCACAAAGCCCTTCATGTCCGGCCATTTCTTCTCGTCCACCTCGAAGGTCCCATATCCCTGTTGCCATTTGTCGTCGATGACCACCGTGCCCACCGGCAGCTTGTGCTCATCCAGAATTGCCAGCCACTTCTCGTAGTTCGCCTGCGTGGCTTTGGTGTTGGGCGCAATGCCTTGCGGTACCGACTCGACAGTCTGCTCTGCCCAGCCGCAGAAGATGGGCAGGTGGTGCCACTGCACGTCCTTGGCAGTCGGCTGCGTGGCAAAGCCGCTCCTCTCCAGCCAGGCTGTATAGCTCTGCAGCGCGTCCAGCGGGTCGTAGGCGAAGGTGATTGCCAGCACCGGCGAGGCAAACTCCCCGTCGATTGCGCGGTAGCCCATGTAGTCCACAAAGACCGAAGCTCCCGCATAGCGCGAGCCGCTGTATTCAAGGGCAGGGAACTGGTAGTCGCCGGGTTTTGTTCCGATGCCGACGCCTGTCCACGTCCCGTTCATGTGGAAGGCCAGAAAAAGTGGCGGCGGGGCAAAGATCCCGGTCATCCGCTCCGGCCGAAAATCTTCTTCTGACTGCGGCTCCCGGCCCACGCTGAACCCCAGAATCTGCGGCATGGCGATGTTGAAGTCGAACTGGTTGGCGTGGTTGGGGTTGGGCGCGAAATAGCGGTCGGCGTAGATGGTCGCGGCCCACTCGTGCCCGTCGGTCGTGCCCTTATCCCACCGATTCGACACGCCATTCGACAGGAAATAGCTGCGCCCCAGCTTGCCGTGGCCGCTGGCAAACTGCTGAAACTCAATGCGATCGGGGAAGAATCGCCACTCAAAGCGGCGCTTGCTCCAGATCGAGCTCTGCGCCGTCGCGTCCAGCACCCACCCGCCGCCATCTTCGCGGAGCGAGTACTCAATGCCGGAAAGATGCTCCTCCTGGGTCGTAGAAGCCAGCCCTGCAACGACGGGAAGCTCGAAGACGGCCTGGTGGTTGCGCTCGACGGTCAGCCGGGGCGGATTGCCGGGCTCGACAAGAACGGAGTACTCCGCCATCTCGATCAACTTTGGCGGCGGCGGGACCTGTACGGCATCCAGCGCCTGGCCCAGGCTGCAGTTGGAAGCGGCTGCGAGAAACAAGGCTGTTTGCAGTAGGTTGCGGAGCGAAGAAGACATGGGAGGATTCCTTGTGAGCAGACAGAAGGAAATCGTATGCGCCCCGCAGGCAGTCTGTCCATGGAACGCCCCGCGCAGTTTTCCCCGGCTCCGGACCGTCCCGGCTGTGACCGCGCGCCTTGACACGCAACAGGCCGCGCGTTTCTTATCGTATGCAGGCATTCTTTTGGAATCCTGGCAGGGAAAGCACTGGCTGAAGGGTGCGACCTCTGAATTAGGTAGCCGGATTCGGGTTCCAGCAGAAGGCTGTGTCGAACAGGAAGCAGACGGCAGTTGGGTTTGAAACCGGTAGGCGGGCGCGAAAGCGGATTGAAGTCCTCGGCCCCGCGGCAACCGGACTATCCTTCGCAATGTCTGGCCAGAGCTGGAACCTGGGCCGGGCGTAAGCAGCGGCCAGGACCAGGTTGAGTCCATTCCCGGAGACAAATCTTCTTCAGGCAGCCGGCTCAAAGCCGATTGTCCTGTGCCCTGAACGGCGGCGGCTGATTG
>Ga0181529_10006701_pt1 | contig 11633 bp, 9 predicted proteins | sample PEATcosm2014_Bin_36_FD_119763 | JGI IMG/M metagenome (GOLD analysis project Ga0181529, IMG submission 119763) | Peatland microbial communities from MTU Mesocosm Facility, Houghton, MI, USA - PEATcosm2014_Bin10_30_metaG | ecosystem: Environmental > Terrestrial > Soil > Wetlands > Peat | place... | reverse complement strand
GGGCGGGGGAACGCGGGGACGTTTGCGGATTATGGGCAGTGGGAGGAGTGGAGCAGGGAGCAGGAGGGCAGGGAACAGGAGGGCAGGGAACAGGAGGGCAGGGAACAGGGAGCAGGGAACAGGGAACAGCGGGCGGATGGCGCGGTTGCGGGCGGGAAGGCTTCGGGGGGGAAGAAGAAGCTGTCGTATCGAGGCGCGGGAGTACGCGACGATTGAGGAGAGAGTGGAGTCGGCGGAGGGTCGGCTGAATGCGGCGCGGGATGTGCTGGACGATCCGGCGGTGGCGACGAATGCGGAGGCGCTGACGGCGGCGCTGCACGAGATGGAGCAGGCGCAGGCGGCGATGGACGAGCTGTACGCGCGGTGGGCGGAGTTGACGGAGAAGGTGGGGTAGGCGGTTCGCGCGGTGCTCGACGCTCTCGCGTAAGAGCAAAGGCTTGACGCGGATAGAAGCACGGATTGAAAGCATTGTGGGGGTGGAGAGTAACCCCACGATAAACGCTTGCTGCGCGCGCGTCGACCATGGGGCACCCGGGGGGCTATTTGGGGGTGAATTGTTCGTCGGCGGAGGGGCCGTAGACGCCGGGGACGGGGATGTCGTTGAGGCGGAGGTAGACGCCGAGCTGGGCGCGGTGGTGGATGAGGTGGTTGAAGCACATGTGGCGGTAGGCGAGGGAGCGTGGGCTGTTGGAGATGACGTGGTCGCCGAAGGAGAACTTCCAGGGCTCGGCGAGTTGCGCGTCGGAGAGCGAGGCGAGGGCGGCGCGGCAGTCGGCGGCGGCAGCGTCGAAAGTGGCGAGGGCGTGGTCGCGGGTGCTGAAGGTCTGGTCGGGCCAGGAGGTCTTGGGGTCCTTCATGTCCATGTATGGGGTGGTGAGGATGGTCTTGCCGAAGGTGGGGAGGGTGGCGACGTGCATGGTGAGCTTGCCGAGGGGCATGGATTTGTCATGACACTTGAAGCCGGGGTTGTTTTCGGGGACGCGCTCGAGGATCTTGCGAGTCATGGCGATTTCGATGTCGTAGTCCTGGAGGAGGAGATCGGAAGTGGTCATGGGGTTCCTTTCGCGAAGATTTAAATACGGAGATTCTGAGCGGAGCTCAGAATGACGCCTCGATTTTACGATGACGGCTCGATTTTACGCCCAGATTATATTCCGGTGATGTTGAAGCCGCAGTCGACGAAGGTGATTTCGCCGGTGATGCCGCTGGCGAGGGGGGAGCAGAGGAAGAGGGCGGTGTTGCCGACTTCGGCCTGCTCGACGTTGCGGTGGAGGGGGGCACGCGCCGTGACGGCGGTGAGGATCTGGCTGAACTCGCCGATGCCGCGAGCGGCGAGGGTCCTGATGGGGCCGGCGGAGATGGCGTTGACGCGAATGTTGCGGGAGCCGAGGGAGACGGCGAGGTAGCGCACGGCGGACTCGAGCGCAGCTTTGCAGACGCCCATGACGTTGTAGTTGGGGAAGACTTTTTCGGCGCCGTAGTAGGTGAGGGTGAGGATGGCCCCGCCTTCGGTCATGAGGGGCGCGGCGCCGCGGGCGAGGGCGATGAGCGAGTAGACGCTGATGTCGTGGGCGATGCGGAAGTCTTCGCGGGAGGTGAGCAGGAAGTCGTTTTTGAGTGCGTCGGCGGGAGCGAAGCCGATGGAGTGGATGAGGATATCGATTTTGGGGAAGGCGGCGGCGATGTGGGTGAAGAGGGCGTCGATTTCTTCGTCGCGGGAGACGTCGCACTGGAAGGCGCGGCCGGCGCCGGTCTGGCCGAGGTCGTTGAGGAGTTCCTCGGCCTCGCGCTGGAGGCGTTCGGACTGGTAGGAGAGGACCAAGGTGGCTCCGGCCTCGGCCAATTTTTGGGCCACGCTGTAGGCAATGCTGCGCTTGTTCGCCAGGCCGAAGACGACGGCCACTTTTCCCTTCAAATCGATCATTCGGCTCCCCGGACGTGTGGTGAATTCTTAGGATACCAGCGGGAGAGGGGAAAGGATGTCCCAGGGGCTAAAGCCCCGCGTCATTTTGTGGCGGGTTGTGCCGGGACTGAAGTCCCGGCCTATCTTGAACCGGTCTGAAATCCACCTTGAAACGGTCTGAAATCGGATGTGGGCGGGGGATGGATTACTGCATCAGGGAGGAGCCGACGGGCGGGACCATGATGCCGCCGAGGGCGGCAGTTTCCGGGATGCCGTCGAGGGCGATGGCACTGGCGTCGGGAGTGACGACGCGGCGGCAGTTGCGGCCGGCGCTTTTTGCCTGGTAGAGGGCCTTGTCGGCGCGGGCGATGAGGGTGACGGCGTCGTCCTGGAGGGTGGCTTCGGTGAGGCCGATGCTGAGGGTGAGCGGCATGGAGCGGCCGAAGATGCTGAGAGTGCTGACGGCCTGGGAGAGCCGCTCGGCGACCACGAGGGCGATGCTGCAGGGGGTCTGGGGAAGGATGAGGAGGAACTCGTCGCCGCCGTAGCGGCCGAGGTAATCGCGCCCGCGGAGGTGGGTGGAGATGGTTTCGGCTACATCGCGGAGGGCCGCGTCGCCGGCCGCGTGGCCCTGAACGTCATTGATGGACTTGAAGTAATCGACGTCGATGAGGGCGATGGAGAGTTTGTGTTTGGTGCGCTGGATGTGTTTGAGCTCGGCGGCGAGCTTGACCTCGATGCCGCGGCGGTTGAAGGCGCCGGAGAGCGCGTCTTTCTGGGACTCGTCGGCGCTGCGGGCGATGAGCTCGCTGCTGGAGAGATAGAGGATGAAGAGGCCGATGACGAAGGTAGACACGACGCCAACCAGCAGGGTCGCGCTGCCAAGGGCATTGGTCTGCAGCAGCTTCATCGGCGAACCGTGGAGAACGGTCATGATGCCGCAGTTGACGGTGGCGGCGGCGGAGAAAGTCATGCAGGCCGCAAACAGCCGCATCGCCTTTGGACTGGTGAAGGTCGGGGACTTGCGGAAGAGCTCGAGCGCGATGAGGCCGCGTATCAAACCGACGGCGAGGGACAAGGCGACGATGCGGGGGGCGATCCGGTCCTGGAACTCGCTGTAATAGAAGAGGACGGCCAAAGCGACGCAGGAGACAGCGACGGGAAAGAAAGCTGAACGCCGGCTCCCGATGAAGCGGAGAATGCCGCGGTAGAGGAAGATGAAGGACCCGAAGACGAAGCAATGGGCCATGGTTATGGATACGAAGTTGGGGACCGACCCGCGCTGGGCGATCAGGAAGGTGCCGGGGACGCCGAGCAGGAAGCTGACGGCGATGGTATTGATTCCACGCAGATTCGGGTAGCTTCGCTTCATGCCGAAGAAGACGGCGGCGAAGGCCAAAGCCAGCATGAAGTCGCAGGCAATGAGGGTACGATTGTCCAACCAGGAGAAAGTGTACATGCGTGCCCAACCTTTCTGGCTATGTTAGCCAGATACCAGACTGGGAAGTAGGACACTTAAGTTGTAGTTGACTGAATATCTGTGGATTCCCTGCCGATAGGCCGGGATACAGCCCTGACTAGTCGACTCTGTGGAACGACTCCAAATCCCCACTTTTTTCCGCCAGCCGATAGTGTTGCCACTCCCGCTGAAATACAGGGTCCAGCAGAAACCAGTTAAGGACTGTGTCATAGTGCTCGCGCTTCAGTGCGTCGCATAAGTTGGGGCCGCACTGGTCGACGATCACGACGGCCGGTTTCCAGCGAGCCAAATCCTCAGCCATAGAGAGGCGCTGATACGACGAGAGTTGCGCGATCTGTGCGGCAGATATACCGGGACTGAGCTTATTTTGCTGTGGATCCTGCCCGTAGACGATGGCCGGGAGCAGCCAAAAGTAGTTGGTGCGCTGACCCAACACCTTGTTCTGTTCGATGAACACCGGAAGTTCCCACGGGTTCACGGAGATATAACTCACTGCCGATCCGGCGGGAGATGCTTGATAGAAGCTGGCGGCGACCCGTTTTTCGGTTTCGTAGTAATCGGGGTGGCGACCGAAGTGCAAACCCAGCGGCAAGGCGCACAGCGCACATGCCGTTGAGAGCGCTATCGTCTTGACGGTTGTCTCCCTGGACGGGGCGCCGGGAGGGACATGCGTTTCGAACCACCTCTCGATCATGCCAATCACCATGCAGCCGAGAAATAAAACCGTGAACATCGCGGCAGGGATTACCTGATAGTTCCAGCCCTTATGCTGCTGAATATACGCGATGGCACTGCCCAGCGCGGCTACGCCCAGGACGCAGGCGAACCGGTTGAAGCGCAAGCGGCGATAGATCAACAGGAACACTATCCAGCAGATGAGCAGGCCCAGGAATACATGCGCCTGAATGCGAACAATCAAGGAGTAGGGAAGGTTCATTGCCGAATACACAAGGCGCAGTTTCGGCACGATATCAGTCAGGTAGGTTTTGCCGAATACCACGACGGACGCGAGGTAGGCCAGGATGCCGATGGCAAAAGCCACTACGGAAGGATGCCAAACAGTACGCAGGGAGCGCCGCGTCAACAGAACCAGAACCTCGACCAAGAGAACGACCAGGACGTGCTGGGGCTTGAGACAGACGGCGGCGGCGGCCGTGAGTCCAACCAGAGAAGCCTCGAGCGTTCCGACCGATCTGCCTTCGGTTCGAGCTGCCGCAAGCACAAGATAAGGCAGAACCAACAAGACGAGCAGCTGTTCTCTCTGTCCAAGAGAGTTCTTGTTCAAGAGCCATAGGCTGACGATCGATTGGGTTATGAAAAACAACCACAGGGAGAGTGCACTGCAGTGCAGCAGACGGCGGATCAACGCTGTGGTCCACAGCAGGCTGAAAACGACGGTGATATCGAAGAACAGGCGAAAGCCATCCAGAATCCCTAGATGCAAAAGATCTGCGAGCAAAACGGGGAGCGCGGAGAACCAAATGATGAAGGGCGGGTTGACCTCCACCAATTGCGAACCGTCGAGCTGCACTCCGTGCAACACCAGAGAAGCGGCGTAAACACACCACGACTGGTCGTGTCCCACATGCAACAGGTAGACCTGGTCCAAGCCGAAACCGAGTATCAAGCCGGCGGTTGCGGCAAGCACCAACGCGAGGACAGTAAATCGCACTTGAGTCATGAGGTCTCTGACTGGAATTTGGGATAATGAAATCTACTATAGTGTACCGGGCCGCCCCAGGAAGGGCATTTCAAGGGCGAAAGGGATTAACCAAGGCTTTTTGTGCAGGATGGCATGGGCACAAAGCTGCTGCGCACTGTAGCGCAGTACAGATCTGTCCCAAGGCAAAGCTGACCGGGTGATTACGACGCACGGCCACAACGCCACACCTGTCAGGATTCAGAGGGTGGCATGCTATCCTATTTAGGCTTATCCCATATTATTGTTGGCTCGGAAGTGGCTACGCAATGTGCCAGCACACTCATTCTTCAGGAGAGCTGACGGGCTTGCGGCCCGAGGAAGAGATAGGCGCGAGGGCGGGACCGAACCGGCACGTTCAAGCGTCAGGGCCTGATTTTAAATCGATGATACAAGGGGAGTTCTAGGCACAATGGGCGTGGTCAGAGATTCATCCGCGGCAGGCGGTCCAACCGATCCGACTTGGATCGAACCGCCGAAAGAGAAGGTCCCAAATGTCAATCTCGACCTAGTCCGCAGCCTTCGGATGCACCGCTATCTGGCAGTTGCAGCCGGCATTGTCACGACGGCTCTTCTGGTTGTCTTCGGCCTCACCCGGGAACCCTATTACGAGGCCTCGAGCCTGATTTACGTGCAACCGATCGTACCAAAGGTTGCGACGGATGCCACGACAGGGTCTTACGATTCTTCCCGCTACGATTCCTATATCCAGGACCAGCTTCTGGCATTTCATCGCCCCGACATTCTCGGCCACACGCTAGATCAGCTGCCTCCGTCGATACGGGCGACATTAAGCCCGGACAAGGCGAAGGCGATTAAGCAGATTCAAAGCGGTCTTGCGGTCGAACGGCTTCCTGGGGGCTATCAAATCGAAGTGACCATGGGCGGAAGCGATCCCGCTACGGTGGCTCCGATCGCCAACGCGGTCACAGCGGCGTACCTGGAAAACGGGCAGCAGGACGATTTAGCGCTGAGCGACCAGCAACTCGCGTCCTTGATTCAGGAGCGTCAGCGGATTCAGGACGAGCTGGATAAGGACCGCAAGGAGCAGGCGGATCTAAGCGTGGCCCTTGGGGTTTCCGACACGGCCGGCGAGAACGCCAATCCCTATGACAATCAACTGGGCGATCTACGGACCCAACTGGCAGCGGCCCGCAACGCCCATGCCGTCGCGGAGGCACAACTGGCTTCTGTCGCCAACAAGCCGCAGTCGTCCGCGCTGGATTCCGCCGCCGATTCGCTCACTCGAAGCGATGCCGAATTATCCGCGATGAAAGGCGCCCTGGGTCAACGTCGCAGTACGCTGATCACTGAAATGAGCGGACTCACTCCTCAGAACCCGCAATATGGGCAAGACCAGAAAGAATTGGACGACCTGACTCAGACGATCAACAGTTTGACCAAGGAGGTAAGTCACAAGTCGGGTCAAAGTTTACAGGGAGAATTGAGACTCGAGGTCGCCCGAACTGGCGACATCCAGGCGCGGCTGGAGGCGGCTCTTGCCCGCGAAACCGCCGCAGCGACCACCGGCACCCCGCAGTTGCAGCGGGCACAAGATCTTGCCGAAGCGATCAAGCTTCTGCAAGCGCGCTTTGCCGAAGTGGACAATGCGGCCCATAGTATTCCGCTGGGGCGGGGTTCAAGTTTTGCCGCCCACGTCTCGCTGATGGCGACGCAACCCACAGCACCTAAGCCCAGCAGAAAGATCGCGATACTCGCTCTGGCTCTCCCGGTTGGAGTGTTCTTCGGCATTGGCGCGGCAGTGGCAGGGCAGAAGCTCGATTCCCGCGTCTATATTGGGGAAGACGTGTATCGCGTCCTCGATTTCTCGCCGATGGCCGTGCTCCCCGATCCGGGCGATGTGGAACCAAGAGTTGCGGAGGAATTTCTGTTTCGGCTGGTGGCTGGGCTCGACCAGGCACACCGTGTCGGGGGAGCGAATACTTTCATCTTTACCGCTTGTTCGCAAGAGGCAACCAACGATGAGCTGGTTTCCTCCGTGGCCGCCGAGTTGGAGTCGCTCGGTTATTCGACCATGACGCTATCCGCCGCCGAAACTTTGAGTCCCGTCGAACTGATCGGCAGGAGTCCTGCGATGGAGCGGCGAGACACGACGGAACTGGCGAGGTCCGACAGCATGACCGGTATGCGGGTAAGACGCGAGAGCCTGATTGACGAGAAGCTCGAACGGCTGAAACGGAAGGTCGACTTCCTTTTTATCAAAGCGCAACCTCTGCGCTTTTCTTCCGAGGCTGAGTTCGTGGTTCGGCTTGGCGATGTCACCGTACTAGTCGTTGAATCGGGCGAGATCACTCGAAAGGAGCTAAGGAGTTGCCTCTCAACCGTTGGGCGACTTAAAGCCAGGGGTCTTGCGGCGGTTGTCACCGGCCTCAAACTGTGCAATGCGGACAGCGAGTTTATTGAGTCAGTTCGTTTCGCCGGCGAGCGGCGAAGCTCGGACCGTCTGGCGAAAGTTCCCGACGGGATGACGCCGATAGGCCGGACATGAAGATCGGGATCCTGGGCGGCGGCGGAATCTTTCGGGGCTTCAACGTTGCAGGACAGCCGCTACGCCACGGAAGTCGCGACGAATTCTCTCTCGAGAGGCCGCCATGTCAGCGTTGCCACCTCTGAGCGCCGAGACCGGGTTGCCGCCTGCCGAACCTCCGAGACCGGACGCAAACAGCGATCGGCCGGATTTGCGGATTCTCTATGCTGGCGGGCCGGGCGATCTGCTTGGCACCTTCCATAAGTGGCGGGAAGGCCGGCACGACTCCAACGAAGTGAGTTTCGCCTATTCTGAAGAGTATTACTCGCTGGCGGAAGAGCTCGATGCGGAGTCGGTTGTGGTCGCCACCCATGACCGCCCCGGCTATCTGAAGCAGGGCAAGTTCACCGTTCTCCATCACCCCGTTCCTTCACGGGCCCGGGGTGGCATCGCGTATCATCTGGGCGAAGTCCGCTTCGCCTTCTGGCTTGCCAGCACAGCTATTCGCAATCGCTGCAATCTGATGATCGTAGGCGACCACGTCCACTGGTTCGCGCTATGGCCCGCGCGGCTATTCGGTATCCGAATCATCGCGGCACTTCATAGCACGCTTTGGACTGCCGGCTTCCGGTCGAGGTCGCGCGTTTCAGACGTGCTGAATGCGATCAACGGTCTCTTCTGGCGCAGCTCTGTCGAATCCGCTCTCTGCATTTCTCCCGAAGTCCAGCGACAATATTCCTCGGCTACGGGCTTTACAGGACCCATGCACCAGGTTCGGGCCCAGTACTTTCCCGAAGTGTTCGCCAAGATTGCGCCACCGCCTACCGTTGCCGGCGAATTGCATTGCTTCTTTGCCGGCCGCTTAGACCGCGGGAAGGGAGTCTTCGATCTCATTGAGATTGCCATTCGGCTCCAAGCTGAGCGCCCGGGCGAGTTCCACTTCGAACTCGCCGGTGTGGGCTCGGCATCCGAAGAGGTGCAGCGCAGAATTGCAGAGTTGGGGCTACAGGAATCCTTCCGCTTGCTGGGCCAACTGGACATGGATGGCATGGCGGCGGCGTACGGCCGAAGCCAAGTCGTCGTCGTTCCCACCAATTCCCATTTTGCCGAGGGCATGAATCGCGTATGCATAGAGGCCATTCTGGCGCATCGTCCGGTGGTCTCGAGCCCCGCGTGTCCGGCGACCGAGGTTCTTGCCGATGCGGTCGCCGCCGTGCCGGTCGGCGATATCGATGCGTACTGCAAGGCCCTCAAAATGCTCAAGGACGATCCAGAACACTACCGGAGATTGTCGGTTGCGACGGAAAAATACGTTGCACCGTTCTACGACCGCTCTAAGGGGTATCGTGCCTGCCTGCATCGCGCAATCAAAAAGCTTCCCCCAGGTGCGCCGCTGTATACTGAAATGAAAAATGGAACTTGAGGGAGCCGCAATTGGCGGGCATCGGACCATTTGACGGTGTCTTCATGTTCCCACGATCAAACTTCCGCCCCTCTGCCATTAGCGAGAGTCTTCAAGCGTGAACACTCCAGACCCGACTCCTCAATTCGTCGTCCCTGCGCACCCTCAGTTTGAGGCGTCCATCATCATCGTCTCCTTCAACACTCGGGAGGTTCTGCGCGAGTGCCTTCAATCCGTTCTTATCGAGACCAACGGTCTCGCAGCCGAAATCCTGGTTGTGGACAACAACTCCTCCGACGGCTCACCGGAAATGGTTGAGCAGGACTTCCCCCAGGTGCGTCTTATCCGCGCAGGCAGCAATCTGGGCTTCGCATCTGCCAACAATCTGGCCCTCCAGCAGGCGGACGGACGCTACTTCGTTCTGCTCAACTCGGACGCTTTTTTTCGGCCGGGTGCGCTCGCCGCTTCAATCCGGCACATGGACGAAAATCCTGGCTGCGGACTTGCAGGAGGCCTGCTGACGGGTCGCGATGGCGGTCTGCAGCCCTCCAGCCGGTCGTTTCCCACGTTCGTCGACGACGCTATCGTCCTGACGGGCCTGGCTGCCCGTTTTCCAAAGTCCAAGTTCTTCGGCCGCTTCGACCGAACGTGGGCCGACCCCTATGAGCCTGCGGAGGTGGACTGGGTGCCCGGCGCGTTCTGCATTATTCGCCCGGCGGCCCTGGTTCGCAGCGGCCTTTTCAATCCAGCCTTCTTCCTCTATTACGAGGAGGTCGATCTCTGCCAGCGGATCAAACAGGCTGGATACACCATCTGGTACTGGCCGGACATCTCTGTCGTCCACATTGGCGGCGAATCCTCCCGCCAGTTGACCAATCTCACCGTGTCTTCCACCGCCGCGCAGGTCGTGCTGTGGAGGATGCGCAGCGCGCTGCTCTACTATCGGATGTACCACGGCTGGAAGGTCCATGCCGCCAAGTGGCTCGAACTGACGATGTATGCCGGTCGCGTTGTGCGAAATTACTTCAGCTGCGATCCGGTCCGTCAGGAACGCGGACGCAGTGGCGGCACTCTTATGCAGCTTATGAACCAGGCCTGGAACGACACTCGCGGTGGAACCATCTCTCCGCCCCGGCCGTGGTAGTTGGACCTGACCGGAGCGGGATGGACCGTACCGACTAAGTGCTAACGCCGGGTTTGCAATAAATTTCCAATCAGCGCGGCGCGCTCCCGGTGCATATGCTGGTGAGTCATCTCCCCGGCAATTGCGATCGCGTTCAGGCCGAGAGACTGCAAGGCTTCCGGATGCCTGGCTGCCTCGCGCAGGAGCCTGGCGAGCGCGACAGAGTCTCCCAGTGGGAATAACATTCCCGTCAGGCCGTCGGAGACGCACGAACGGAGTCCTGTGGTGTCGCTGGCAATAACGGGGACGGCCTGCGAGTAAGCATCGAAGACGATCCTAGGCTGTTCGTCGGAGATGCTAGGCACTACCACGGCGTGATACTCGCGAATGCGCTGGAACAGGGGAGCTCCGTAGCTCACGGTGCCCAGCACCCGAAGGCGAGTGGGTCCCTTGAGGTCGAGGCTCAGGCGGCTGCATTCGGGCTCCAGAGTTCCCTCGCCCAAGATGTCCAGTTGGATATCGAGGTCTTCTTCGGCCAGCGACCGAATCGCCTGCAACAGAACCAACAAACCTTTCTCGCCCGTGAGTCTGCCCGCAAACAGAATCCGGAGGCGGGGACTGGAGGGTTGCAGTTTGCTCTGCCAGACCGACTTGGCATCGTCGATGGAAAGGACATCCACTTCGTCGATCCAAGACGCCGGAATGACAAACCCTCGACCGGCATCCGCACCGAGCATGCTTTGGCGATATCCGTCCTGAGTAAAGATCGGCAGATCGCTTCTGCTCAAAAGGAAACAGCCTATTCGCTCTTGAATGCGTGAGCGCAGGAGGGCGCGCCAGCTTGCGGCGCTGCCGGCTTGTATCCGCCACGGGGCCGATTCGACGATGATCAGAAGCTTCTTGCGCCGCCAAAGAGCTATGGGTCCGGCGATCCACCCCATAGGAATCGGCCACCCTGCGATACAGGTGTGAACAATCTCGGCGCGTCCGGTGGCCCTCCACAGAGTGCGTATCAGGGCGGGCGAAAGCCGAAGCGTCTCAAAGAGGCTCGACTGCATCGGCAGTTCAAGCAACTCGAGTCGACCCTCCGCGGAATCGAGGCAGATGGCGTTTCGGGGCGGATCCTGCCGCAGGCAAGGACAGGCAATGGTCAGGGCATCGAGATAATCCAGATGCCTTAGGAGGTCTTTTCCCCATAACTGCTCCGCAAAAAGGCTTCCCGATGCATCCCGATAAAGGGGCATTTGCACGACAACCATCAAAACGGGGCTGAGAACTCTCTCCGGCGAGCCACTGAGGCCAGCCACATCAGCTGTTTTTGGGCGTGTGGCTAGCGTAGCATCCCTCATTGTCGGGTTCGCTCTTTTTGGGGGTTCCCATCCATTGTAGCAGGGGTTTGCCGCGCAGGGGCGTGGTACTCTTGTCCAACGCAAGATGAGCCTGAAGGTTGGGGTTGATTCCAACGCAAGATGAGCCTGAAGGGCGGTTGGAGCAGTCATGCTGAAGATTGAAGATCAGCGTGCACGAAGCGGAGAAGT
>Ga0181529_10006699_pt1 | contig 11635 bp, 10 predicted proteins | sample PEATcosm2014_Bin_36_FD_119763 | JGI IMG/M metagenome (GOLD analysis project Ga0181529, IMG submission 119763) | Peatland microbial communities from MTU Mesocosm Facility, Houghton, MI, USA - PEATcosm2014_Bin10_30_metaG | ecosystem: Environmental > Terrestrial > Soil > Wetlands > Peat | place... | reverse complement strand
GTGCGCGAGCTGTCGGGCGGCAACCAGCAGAAGGTTCTGCTGGCGCGCTGGCTTTGCACCGACCCCAAGCTGCTGATCCTCGACGAGCCCACCCGCGGCATCGACGTCGGCGCCAAGGTCGAGATTCAGTCGCTGATCAAGGAACTCGCCGACCAGGGTCTCGGCGTGCTGATGATTTCATCGGAGATCGAAGAGATCGTCGAGGGCGCCGATCGGGTCTTCGTCTTGAGCGACGGCCGCACCGTGGCCGATCTGCCGCACGCCAAGTCGACCGCGCCGGCGATCATGGCGGCGATGGCGCACGACGTCGGCGCGATTTCTGCTGACGGAAGCGACCATGGTTGACGCGCAAGCTGTCGTGCGAATGAAAGCGCCGCTGAACGCTCTGGGCTTTCTCAAACGCTACGCAGCGGTTTCGGCCATCGTCGTGCTGCTGGCGTTCAATTTCGCCGTAACGCCGAATTTCGCCACCTGGCAGACGTTGAACGTCAACCTGACTCAGGTGGCGACGATCGTGATCGTGTCGGTCGGCATGACGCTGGTCATCGCCACCGGCGGCATCGACCTCTCGGTCGGTTCGCTGATGGCGATCTCGGGGGCGCTGGCGCCGCTGATCTTTCTCAGTCCGTTCGGGCGCGCTCATCTCGCCATCGGCAACATTCTCGCCTTCGTCGTTCCGGTCGTCGTGGCGGGACTGCTCGGGCTGTTCAACGGCTGGTTCATCACCCGCTTTCGCGTTCAGCCGATCGTCGCGACCCTGGTGCTGTTCATCGCCGGGCGCGGCATCGGCCAGGTGATCACCAACGGCAATTTGCAGACGTTCAAGAATCCGTCGTTTCAGTTCATCGGCCTCGGCCGCGTCTTCGGCGTCCCGTGCCAGGTCCTGGTCATGCTGGCGTTGGTCGCCGCCGCCGCGTGGACGCTGCGCCGAACGCTGTTCGGCCGACAGATCCTCGCCGTCGGCGGCAACGAGAAGGCGGCGCGCCTGGCCGGCGTTCCGGTCGCGCCGGTCAAACGTTGGGTCTACGCGATCAGCGGATTGTGCGCTGGCGTCGCCGGGTTGGTGGTGGTGTCGATCAATTCGTCGAGCGACGCCAATCTGGTCGGCCTCGGCATGGAGCTTGACGCCATCGCCGCGGTCGCGGTCGGCGGAACGCCCTTCACCGGCGGCCGGGCGACGGTGGTCGGGTCCCTGCTCGGCGCGCTGCTGATCCAGCTTCTGCGCTACACGCTGCTCGCCAATGGCGTGCCCGACGCGGCCGCGCTGGTGGTGAAGGGCGCAATCATCGCCGGAGCGGTGTGGTCCCAGCAGAGGAGTATGCCGTCGTGAGCGCGCTTCCGGCGAACGCGAACCCGACGGTTCGTTCGCGCTTTTCTGCATGGGCGAGCCAACAGCGCGTGCTGATCGCGCTGTTCCTTCTCATTCTGTTCGGCGCCCTGCGCTACGATCACTTCCTCGGCGCGTTCAACGTGCTGAGCGTCCTGCGCTACAATTCGATGTTCGCGCTGACCGGCCTCGGCATGTGTTTCGTCATCATAACCGCGGGCATCGACCTTTCGGTCGGAACGACGGCGGCTTTGGCGAGCGTGGTCTCGGCGATGCTGTCGCCGATGGGCGTTCTGCCGGGATTGCTCGGCGGCCTCGCCGCCGGCGTCGCGGTCGGCGCGATCAACGGCTTCATGGTGACGCGGATGAAGATCCTGCCGTTCATCGCCACGCTGTCGGGCGAGCTCGCGGCGAGCGGAACCGCGCTGCTGCTCGCGCACAACCAGTCGGTTTCGGTCTCCTACGACACCGATTTCACCTGGCTCGGGCAGGGCGATTTCCTCGGCTTTCCCGTCCCCGCTTGGATCGCGCTCATCGCCTATGTCTACGGCTCGATCGTTCTCAACTACACCAGCTTCGGCCGCAACATCCTAGCGGTCGGCGGTAACGAGGAGGCGGCGCGGCTGATGGGCCTGCCGGTCGATCGGGTGATCTTCCTCACCTACGTGCAGTCGAGCGTCTTCGCCAGTCTCGCCGGCGTCATCCTCGCGGCGCAGTTCGGCGCCGGCCAGCCGGCCGAGGGCGTCGGCTGGGAATTGTTCTCGATCGCCGCCGTGGTCGTCGGCGGAACCCTGTTGACCGGCGGCGTCGGCTCGGTGGCGACGACTTTGGCCGGCGTGCTGTTGCTCGGATTGATCTTCAACGTCCTCAATTTCGAGAACGGCATGGGTTGGATCAGCCTCAGCGCCTATTGGCAGTCGGTCGTGCGCGGCGTCTTCCTGATGGTGGTGGTGATGGCGGGCCCGGGGACGGCCAAGCGCGTCGTGAGGCTGGGGCAAACGAAGACCGGCTGATCGCGCCGCCGCCGATTGCGACGAGGCGCGTCAGGTCGCGTGACGATCGGATCGGACTGACGGACGCAAAACGCGCGGCGGTCACATCCTCGCGAGCCTCGCGGCGCAGCGGTTGCAACCGTCGCCCGCCCGCGCACATCCTGGGTTTTCTCGCGTGGTCTCCGAGCCGCGCCGCCAGGGAGCCGTCGGCATGCGCCTTCCTCTCCTCCTCGCCAGCCTTGTGATCGCCGGCCCGTCGCTGCTGGCGCTCGCCGACGACGCAGCGACGCGCGTCGGCGCGGCCGCTTACGGCGATTGGCGCAGCGACGCGCCGGGCGTGCGCCGCAAGCTGACGGAAGCCGACATGCCGGCGCCGGGCGCGTCGCGCTCGGTCGCCAACCCTCCGCGCATCGTCGCGCGCTCCGACGGCGCGCTGCCGAAGGCGCCCGCCGGCTTCGCCGTCAGCCTGTTCGCCTCGCGCCTCGACGAGCCGCGCGTCGTCCGCGTCGCGCCGAACGGCGACGTCTTCGTCGCCGAGAGCGCCGCCGGCCGCGTCGCCATGCTCCGCGCCGCCGACGGCGCGCCTGCGGCCGCGAGCGCCGCGACCTTCGCCGACGGGCTCCATCGCCCGTTCGGCATCGCCTTTTATCCGCCGGGTTCGGACCCGCGCTACGTCTATGTCGCCGAGACCGACCGGGTCGTGCGCTTCCCCTATCGCGCCGGCGAGGCGAAAGCGGCGGGACCGGCCGAGGTCGTCGTGCCGCAACTGCCGGCGGGCCGCGGCCACTGGACGCGCGACCTCGCGTTCTCCGTCGACGGCGAGACCTTGTTCGTCTCGGTCGGTTCGGGCTCCAACGCCGGCGAGGACATGATCGAAGAGCCGGCCGAGGGGCTCGCCGCGTTCATCGCCGCGCATCCGCTCGGCGCGGTCTGGAGCGCCGAGGAAGATCGCGCCGACGTGCTCGCCTTTTCTCCCGACGGCGGCGAGAAGGGGATCTTCGCGACCGGCCTGCGCAATTGCTCGGGGCTGACGGTCGAGCCGCAGACCGGTGACCTGTGGTGCGCGGTCAACGAGCGCGACTCGATGGGCGACGACACGCCGCCCGATTACGCGACCCGAGTCAGGCCGGGCGCCTTCTACGGCTGGCCGTGGTTCTACATCGGCGGCCACCAGGACCCGCGTCTCGAAGGTCGGCGCGCCGATCTCGCCGGATCGGTCGCCACGCCCGACGTTCTCATTCAGGCCCATTCCGCCCCGCTCGGAATCGCGTTCTACGACGGCGCGCAATTCCCGGCCGAATACCGCGGCGACGCCTTCGTCGCGTTGCATGGTTCGTGGAACCGCGCCAAGCGCACCGGCTACAAGGTCGTGCGGCTCATCTTCAAGGACGGCGCGCCGACCGGCGAATACGAGGATTTCCTGGTCGGTTTCGTCGCCGACGACGCCAGCGTGTGGGGGCGGCCGGTCGACGTCGCGGTCGCGCGCGACGGCGCGCTGCTGGTCACCGACGACGCCGGCGGCGCGGTCTGGCGCATCGCCTATGTGGGGCGCTGAGCGCGGCCCCACGCGACGGCGAGGTCAGCGCGAACGCGGGCGCCGGGCCGGAGCCCGCAGGCGGGATGGATTGGTTTTCTCAGCATTCAGCGCAGCGACGGCCAGCGACAGCGAAGCGAAGGCGCCGAGCGCCGCGATGGTTGGATAAGAGAATAGGATGATGTCGTTCATCGCGCTTTCCCCTGTCGGAGATCCTTCCCGATCCTCGTTATCGCCCGTTCCCGGCCGCCAACCTTGAGCCGTCGCAAATTGCGGGCGCGCAAATTCGCCGCGCCGGAGGCGGGGGCGGGCTTTCGACGCGCGCGAGACGATCGACGCACAGCTATGGATCTCGGCCGCCGGCGTCATCCGCCGCGCCGCCGACAATCAGGACGAGGCGCGCAAAGGGCGGCTCAGGGTCACTCCGGCGCCAAGAGCCGTCCCATGCTGGCGAAATCAATCTTCGTATAGCCGGCGGGAATGTCGAAAGCGTCCGCGGGCGAATCTTGACGCTGGATGGACTTGAGAGTGACGACGATCTGGCGGCCGCCGTCGCCGAACTTGGCCGTCGTCTGCACCGGGAACCCGTCGAAGCCGATCGCCTTCGACATCGCGTCGAAATTGATCGACGTCATCGGCGAGCGCAAGACGCCCATCGCCGCGGTCATTTTCGCCATGAAGGCGCCGAAGCTGGCGAAACCCGTCAGATCGTCGCGACTCAAGCCCAAGTCCGACAGCTTGGCGATGCAGACCTCCGAGGAAGCCTTGCCGCCGACGACGACTTGATAGGGCGCGCAGCTCCAGTCCCCCACGGTGCGCGAATCGCCGGCTTTCTCGTAGGCGACTTGCGGCGGCGTGGACGGCGCGCCCTGACCCATGCGCGAGGCCATCATCGCCTCGATCTGCTTGCGCTGCGCGTCGGGCAGAGCAGCCAGTTTGTCCTTCATCTGCGCCATCGCCTGATTCATCCGGGCGCCCATCTGCCCGAGGCTCCCAGGCGTCAGTTCCAAGTAGGTGTGGTCTTTCGACCGCAGCACCCACACCTTGTTCAGGTCGCCGCGAAAGACGACGTCAACCGCCGCCGTGGATATTCGCAGCCGATCCGTATCCAGAATCATCGTCCGGGGTTGCGCAGCGGCGCCGTTGACCGCCTCGTCGAAGGCCATCACGGTCGCCGCCGTCGCGCCGCCGCCGGCGCCCAACGCGAGAAGAGCGCCGGCGAGGCCGGCGCTCCATGCAAACTGACTGGGCACTGTGTTTCCTCCCCGCTGCGACCGCCTGGACCACAATCCAGATGAAGCAGCTTGCTCGACGCCGCCCGGTCCGTCCAGCGCGAATGTCTGGAGACAGGCGCGCCGCGCGCTGGCGCCGGCGAGCCGAATTGGCCGGCGGCGGCCCGCCCCGCCGTTCATCCCCGCTTCATTTGCCATGCGTCAGAATTACCTTCGGCGCGCCTGCGGACCGCGGGCTCGACGTGACCAGAGCGGGGACAATGAATTCGCGATTCCTGGCCGGCGTCGCCGCCGCGACCCTCGCCGTCTGCGTCGGTTCGGATTCGCTGACCGACGGCGCGCAATCGCTGACCATCCCCAGCCTGTGCGTCGACGGCGAGCAATGCGCGGCGCTGTGCAGCGCCCATGTCGAGGTCGGACGGACGCCCGAGGACTTCATCCAGCGCGCCGCCTACGAGCTCGGGCCGGCGGCGGCGACGTTCAAGCTGCCGCCCGCCAACATGAACATGCCGCCGCTCGTCGACCCGAAGAACGTCTACGCCTCGATCGCGGCGAGCGACATCAGCCCGGCGACCGCCGGCGCGCTTCAACGCGTCTACGCGCCCAACCTCATCACCGGCAAGGTCGACGTCATCGACCCCGAGACCTTCCAGGTGGTCGACAGCTATTTCGCCATCCCCAGTCCGCAGCACATCGTGCCGTCGTGGGACCTGCAGACGCTGTGGGTGTCGGGCGACATCAGCTATCGCGGCGGCCACGCCTCGGTGGCGGCGATCGACCCCAAGACCGGCAAGGTCACCAAGACGATCGACCTGCCCGACGCCTACAACATGTATTTCACCCCCGACGGGCGCTCGGCGATCGTCGTCGCCGAGGCGATGCGGCGGCTCGAGTTCCGCGACCCGCACACGATGGCGCTGCAAGGCTACATCGCCGCGCCGCGCTGCGCCGGAATCAACCACGCCGACTTCGCGCTCGACGGCTCTTACGCGATCTTCACCTGCGAATACGACGACACGCTGGCCAAGATCGACCTCGTCCACCATACCCTCGCCGGCATGCTGCAGCTTTCGCCCGGCCACATTCCGCAGGACATCCGCGTCGCGCCCGACGGCTCGGCGTTCTTCGTCGCCGACATGCTCAAGGACGGGCTGGTGGTGATCGACGGCGATTCGTTCAAGGAGACCGGCTTCATCCCGACCGGCGTCGGCGCGCACGGGCTCTATCCCAGCCGCGACGGCAAGCGGCTGTTCATCTCCAACCGCGGCACCCACAATCTCGGCGGCGAGCGCCATGGCGACGGCAGCGTCTCGGTGATGGATTTCGCCACGCGCAGAATCGTCGCTAACTGGACGATCCCCGGCGGCGGCAGCCCCGACATGGGCAACGTCTCGGCCGACGGCAAATATCTGTGGCTGTCGGGCCGCTACGACGGCGTCGTCTACGCCTTCGACACCGACGACGGCTCGGTCAAGACGATCCCGGTCGGCGGCATGCCGCACGGCCTCACCGTCTGGCCGCAGCCGGGGCGCTACTCGCTCGGCCATACCGGCAACATGCGCTGACGGCGCCGCCGGCGCATGACGCCGTTCGCCGATTGTGCGCCGGCGAAAACTCGCATAGCCTGATGTTGTTTTCTTGCAATGACCGGGGGCTATAGGACGCCGGGCCGCAAAACGACGCGTCGCGGCGGCGTCTAGACGATCCCAACCTTCAATTCGCTCGCAGAGGCCATCGGCGCAGCCCGCAGCCCCGATCGCGCAAGAGGGTGAGATGGAAGACCTGTTCAAGGGCTTCGACGCAATCGCCATCCTCTATTGGATCGTGCCCGGCGCGTTCTTCATTCTGTTCCGCTCGTTCGCGCTCAAAGGCTCCTTCCCGTCGCTGGGCAAGGACGACGTCGTCGCGTTCATCATCGTGTCGGTTCTCTATTGGTATTTGCTGATCTGGGCGTCGGCGACCTTCTTCGGCGCGTCCGAGGCCTTTCGCCAGCACGGCGCCGGCGGCGAATCTATTTTCGCTTTGGTGGCGGTTCCCGCCGTCGCCGGCGTCGCCGCCGGATTGTTCGAACGCCGGGACGTCGTCGGGAGATTGTTGCGGGCTTTCGGCGTCAAATTCCTGTCGCCTTACGCCACCGCCTGGGAGTCCGTCGTCGTCAACCTGCCGCCCGGGTCGGTGCTGATCGTTCACCTGAAGGACGCGCAGCCGATCGTCGGCCGCTGGACCAACGCGCAGATCGGCTCGGCGGCCTCGACCGACAAAGACGTGCGCGACCTCTATCTCGATGAGATCGGCTCGGTCATCGGCGCCAACTATCAGCCGTTTGCGCCGGTTCGCGGCGCCTATATCTCCGCCGACCAGATCCAGTTCATCGAAGTCATCGCCGCGGCCTGAGGGAGACACGCGGATGGCCAGGACGCCCAAGAACATTCTCGACGGACTGACGAAGACCATGCGCGACAACATCACGTTGCGCGCGGCGCATCCGATCGGCGGCAAGCCGAAGCCGGGTCCGATCAACATCGGCGGCGGGCCGAAGATCGCGCTGAAGGCCGACAAGCCGAAGGAAGGGCCGCCGCCCGCCGCGGGCGGCGGGACGCCGTCGAAATAGACGCGCCGACGCTCTCTCGGCGACGCGCCCTACTTCCGCTCCGCCCGACTCAACCGCGCGCGCAGGCTCGGCGCGACGCGCGCGGCGAACGACAGCGCGACGAGCGCCAATGCGCAGACGAGCGCGCCGGCGAGGAAGGTCGCGGCGGGGCCGAGCGCGTCCCACAGCGCGCCGGCGGCGAGGCTGGCGGCAAGCGCGGCCAAACCGCTGGCGAAGTTGAACACGCCGAAGGCGGCGCCGCGCTGATCGGCGGGGGCGGAATCGGCGACCAGCGCGGCGAGCACGCCCTGGGTCAGGCCGAGGTGCAGGCCCCATAGCGCGACGCCGAGCGCCGCGCCGACAAGCCCGCCGGCGAAGGCGAGCACGAGATCGGCGGCGATCAGCAGATAGAAGCCGATCGCCGCGACCGTCATCCGGTCGAGCCGGTCGGAGAGCGCGCCGGCGGGATAGGCGGCGAGCGCATAGACGACGTTCATCGTCACCAGCGTCAGCGGCGCCAGCGCCAGCGGCAGGCCGAGGCCCTGGACTCTGAGCACCAGAAACGCTTCGGAGAAGCGCGCCAGCGCGAACAGCGTCGCGACGGCGACGACCAGCCAATAGGCGCCGCCGAGGCGCCTCAGCGCGGCGCGGTCGAATATCGGCCGCGCTGCGCCCGGCGCGCGGCTCGCTTCCGGCTCCTTGACGACCATGACCAGCAGCGCGACGGCGAGGAAGGCCGGAATGACCGCGACCCAGAACACCACGCGGAAGGCGCCGCCGGTCGCCGCCATCAGCGCGATGGCGATCAGCGGCCCAATGAAGGCGCCGACCGTGTCGAGCGTCTGGCGCAGGCCGAAGCTCGCGCCGCGCAGTTCGGGCGGCGCGATGTCGGCGATCAACGCGTCGCGCGGCGCGCCGCGGATGCCCTTGCCGACGCGGTCGAGGAACCGCGCCGCCGCGACCCAGCCGAGCGAGCCGGCGAGCGGGAATATCGGCTCGGTGAAGGCGGCGAGGCCGTAGCCAAAAGCGGTCAGCAGCTTGCGCCGGCCGAGGCGGTCCGACAGCGCGCCGGAGAACACCTTGACGATCGACGCGGTCGCCTCGGCGACGCCTTCGATGATTCCGACCGCCTCCATCGACGCGCCCATGACGGCGACGAGATAGATCGGCAGCAGCGCATGGATCATCTCGGAAGAGACGTCCATCAGCAGCGACACGCCGCCGAGCGCCCACACGCCGATGGGAATCGCCGAGCGGCGCGCCAGGACTTCGGCGAGTTTCCGGAGAGGGTTCATGTTCGCCTGCGTCGCTTCGTCGCCGCCAACCTACGGCATGACGTCATCACGTCAAAACATGCCGGCCGTCATGGCGAGCAAAGCGAAGCCATCCAGACTTGCGGTTTGTGGCGGCGGCTTCGTTTGGATCGCTTCGCTGTCGCTCGCGATGACGATCCCGCCAACGCGAGGATGACGTTACAGGACGTTCGGACGGAAAGCGCCGTCGACCTCACGCAAGCCAAGACTTCCGCAGCAGACAGGTCGACGGCTCAACTGACGAAGCCGAGCAGCCGCCATTCGAACAGCGTGGCGATGAGCGCCGCGTAGACGGCGAGCGTGGCGAGATTGCGGAACCACAGCCAGCGGCTCCACTCCGTCGGGCGCAGCCAGACGAAGGCGACGCCCGCCGCGACCGGCGTCGCGACGGCGGCGACGAGCAGCGCCCAGCAACCGATCGGATACAGGAAGCCCGGATAGTCGAAGAGGTAGGACGCGCCGGACTTCGCCCACGCGTGGGCCCCCGCGAGGAACGCCGCTCCGGCGGCGAGCCACAGCAAGCTCAGGGCGTCGAGGACGACGATCGCGCGCCGCCCGCGCCGGTCGCCGCGAACCGACCGCTCCGCCGCCGCGGCGATCGCCCACAGGCCGAGCGCCGCCGCCACGCCGGCGATCCAACGCAGCCAGCGGCCGGTCTCGAAGAAGCCGATTCGTTCGGACGGAAAGACGCCGGACGAGTCGAACAGCCGCATGCGCCCGTCCTGTTGATGAAACGCGATGCGTTCATGGTCGGCGATCGCGGCGAAGACGCCGCCGCCGAGCGGCTTGTAGCGCCGATCGCCGCCGACCACGATGGCTCCGCTCGGCAGCGCCCGCACGGCGAACGAACTGAAATAGCGCACCGTCGCCGCCTCGCTGCGAAAGCTCGGAACCCGCAACGAGCGATAGTCGCCGGCGACCTTCGCCCCTTCCGCCTTCGCGTCCTCGGCGGGCGGCGGCGGCGGATTCGTCTTCGGATAGAAGAAATCGAGCAGCAAGACGGGGAGCTTGTCGAGCAGCGCCCCGCCGTTCGGCGTGTTGACGGAGATGAAGATCGCCACGCCTTCGTCAGGATAGATCTCCATCGTCGACTTCTGGAAGACCAGCGCGCCGCCATGGCCGAAACCGCGCCGGCCGCGCATGGCGCTGAGGTCGAAGAAGCCGTGCAGCCGGGCGCCGAGCTCGGGCGTATTGGCGAACAACGGTTCGCGCAAGGCGAGCGCCGTCTCGGCCTTGAGCACGCCGGCCCCAGCCATTTTCTCGGGATCGAGCAGCGCCTGCATGTAGGCGGCCATGTCGTTGGCGCTCGCCGACATCGCCCCGGCCGGCGCGTCGTTCGACACGTATTCGAAAGCCTGGCTGTGATAGGCGCCCGCCGACCAGGAAAAGCCGTTGGTCGTCTTGGCCAGCGTCTCGGGCGACATCGGCGCGGGAAGGTCGAGCGCCGTCGCGACCGTCTGAGGATAAGGCTCGCGGTAGGTCGCCGTCGCCATGCCGAGCGGACGGAGGATGCGCCGCTCGGCGTAGTCCTGCCACGCCTCTCCCGCGACATTGGCGACCAGCGCGCCAGCGAGCGCCGCGCCGTAATTGGAATAGACGGCGAGCGTCCCCGGCTCGCGCACCCGATGGACGCGATGGACGGCGAGGCTCTGGTCGAGCGGCAGCAGTTTCGTCGGGTCGTGGACGAACAGGGCTTCGATCGAGTCCTCGAATCCCGCCGTATGCGTCATCAGATGGCGAACGAGAATCGGCTTCTGGAAGCCTTCGTCCGGAACCTGCAGCGCAGGCGGCAGACGATCGTTGATCGGATCGTCGAGACCGAGCTTGCCGGCCTCGACGAGCTGCATGATCGCGATCCAGACCGGCGTCTTCGAGATCGAGCCGACGCGGAACAGGGTGTCGGCGTCGACCTTGCGGGTGGGCTCGAATGCGGCGGCACCGTAGCCACGGGCCATGACGACGCCGGCGCGGTCGACGATCGCGACGCTGACGCCGGCGATCTTGTCGGCGCGCATCGCTTCGCGCACCGCGCCGTCGACGAAGGTCTCGATTTTGGCGTGATCGATGGGCGCGGCCGTTTGCCCGCGCGCTTCAGCGCCGACGAGGGCCGCGACAATCGCGAGCGCGAGCGGCAAGCGCGACATGGAGCCTCCCCGGCGCAGGAGCGCCGTTTCCGCGCGACCGTCGCCGGAAGTGCGCCGAGCTTATCGCGAACGCAGCCGCTGTCACGCGCCGGGCGGGGGCATTGCGCCCTCCGCCGCCACACACATCCGTGATCGTATCTGAGGGCGGCGCGCGCCCCTTCTCCCAACCGGGAGAAGGTGGCCCGAAGGGCCGGATGAGGGGTTGCGCCGCGAGGCGCGACTGTGTTGCCAGCCTGTTGGGCGTGGGCGCCCTCACCCCCGCCCCTTTCCCGAACGGGCTACCGGATTCACACGTCCTCGAAGCCTGCGGCCAATCACCCTGCCTCTCCCCGCAAGCGGGGAGAGGAGCGCGTGGGGCCTTTCTTCACCTCTCCCCGCGTCTTAGGGCGCGTTCTGGAATTATCGCGTCAATTTAAGGTGGGTGGCGAGATCGTGTAGTTCCATTCACCGTGGAATTCGTGGGGACGGATTTTGAGGGCGGCCATCTCGTCGTCCTCGACTTT
>Ga0181529_10006698_pt1 | contig 11640 bp, 7 predicted proteins | sample PEATcosm2014_Bin_36_FD_119763 | JGI IMG/M metagenome (GOLD analysis project Ga0181529, IMG submission 119763) | Peatland microbial communities from MTU Mesocosm Facility, Houghton, MI, USA - PEATcosm2014_Bin10_30_metaG | ecosystem: Environmental > Terrestrial > Soil > Wetlands > Peat | place... | reverse complement strand
TGGTAGGTATCTGACGGTCATATTCACCGTAAGTAAGGGTGTTACCGGGCGATCACGGGTCGTGTAGTGAAACTCGCCCGGTCCCTCAATCTCATTTCAGGCGCAACTGTCAAATTCGGGTTTTAACCGGCAGGTCATTCACCCGCAGGCTCTCATTGCAATCCGCACCCGCCTTCGGTACAATGAAGCACCATGTCTGAGATCGCGCTGAACCCGCTCAACGCCATGCGCGTGGCGAGTGTCGAACCCGATAGCCCCGCCGCCGCCGCCCGCATTGCACCCGGAGACCTGCTTCGCGCCATCGACGGACATCCGATTCTCGACATCCTCGACTATCGCTTCCACTCCGCAGGCGCACGGCTCAACCTGGAACTGGAGCGCGACGGCGCCGCCTTTGCCGCCAGATTGCGCAAACGGCCCGAAGAGGACGCCGGCCTCACCTTCGATTCCGATCTCGGCGACCGCGTCCACACCTGCAACAACCACTGCGTCTTCTGCTTCATTCACCAGATGCCGAAGCGCATGCGCCGCTCGCTCTACCTCATGGACGACGATTTTCGCCTCTCCTTCATGCACGGCAACTACGTCACGCTCACAAACCTCTCGGATGTCGAATGGCGCCGGATTCTCGATCAGCGGCTCTCGCCTCTCTACGTCTCCGTCCACGCGACCGATCCCGAGCTCCGCGGCATGCTGCTGGGCCGAAAAGAGCCTGCGCCTATCCTGCCTCAGCTTGCAGAGCTCGCCGATAACGGCATCGACGTCCATGCCCAGGTCGTCCTCTGCCCGGGCCTCAACGACGGCGCGACCCTCCATCGAACCATCGTCGAGCTCGCCCGCCTGCATCCCACCTTCACGGGCCGGCGCGCAGGCGTCGAGTCGGTCGCCATCGTTCCGGTCGGGCTCACCCGCTTCCGCGAGCGGCTCGCCCACGTCGATTTCGTCGAATCCGACTACGCCCGCAAGATGATTCCGGCCATAGCGCGGATCGGGCTGGCAATGCGCCGCACTCTCGGCACCAGGTTCGCCTGGCTCGCGGATGAGTGGTACTTCCTTGCAGGCGTCGACGCAGACGGACGGATGGAGGCGCCGTTCCCCTCCCGCGCCCACTACGAACAGTTCCCGCAGCTTGATGATGGCGTCGGCACGATGCGCCTCTTCCTGGACAGAACGAAGCGGCTCGCCGCCAGGCTGCCGGCCGCCTCGACTGTGCCGGTCGAGGCGACGCTCGTCACTGCGGAGATGGCCGCGCCCGCCATCCGGCAGCTCGCACAGCGGTTCAGCGCGATCGAGAATGTCTCCGTCAACGTCTGCGTCGTCCAGAATCGCTTCTTCGGAGGCGATATCCGCGTCGCCGGTCTCCTCACCGCACAGGACGTGCGCGAACAGATCCAGTCGTTTCAAGACTGCCGACAGACGGTCTTTCTGCCGAAAATATGTTTACGTGACGGCGCGCTGTTTCTCGACGACGTGACCGTAGACGATCTTCGACGCGAGACCGGCCTCGACGTCCGCGTCGTCGATCCGTCCCCGTCGTCTCTCGCCGCCGACCTCGGCCTGGTTCGCAATCCGCAACTCAAATCGACTCACGGATAGACGCGGCCGTGATTGACGTGCCCCCGGAACTTCCCCCTTCCCCCGCGGGGAAGGGGGCCAGGGGGTTAGGAAACAATGCCCCCGGAACTTCCCCCTTCCCCCGCGGGGAAGGGGGCCAGGGGGTTAGGCCTTCCCCCTTCCCCGTGGGGAAGGGGGCCAGGGGGTTAGGAAAACAAGCCGCCATGATTGACATGACCCCGGAACCCGAAGCGGACGCGCCTTCAAAGCTCGCTCTGTCCGCCCCGATCCTCCCGGCTTCTCGCCGTCGAGGGCGCGCCTCGCGCACCGATCAGCTCTTCGATAGAGAGCTGAGCTGGCTCGATTTCAACGCCCGCGTGCTCGAGGAGGCGCTGAGCCCCAACAATCCGCTCCTCGAACGGCTCAAGTTCCTGGCCATTTTCAGCAACAATCTCGACGAATTCTTCATGATCCACGTGCCGGGAATGCGCGAGCGCATGGACGACGAGACCGGCCGCCAGCCCGCGGAGCGCACCGTAATCAATCGCCTCCGCGCCATCCGCGGCAAGCTCAAACCCATGCTGGAGAAGCACTACGACTGCTACTGCCAGCTCATGCCGCAGCTCGCCGAGCACGGAATCCGCGTCCTCTCCTGCGGCGAGCTGGACGAGGATCAGCGAGCCGAGGCCGCCGACTACTTCGAGCGCGAGGTCTTTCCCGTCCTCACGCCGCTCGCCGTCGATCCCGGCCATCCGTTTCCCTACATCGCCAACCTGAGCCTTAGCCTGGCCGTCGTCGTCTACGACCCCAGAATTGGACAGGAGCGGTTCGGACGCGTCAAAGTACCGGCGCGCCAGGCCCTCCCGAGGCTCGTCCGCATCGGAAACGGCTGGACCTTCGTGCTGCTCGAGGATCTCATCGCAGAGCATATCGAAAGGCTGTTCGTCGGCATGGAGGTGCGAGGCTGCTATCCGTTCCGAGTCACGCGCAACGCCGATCTCGAACTCGAAACGGAGTCCACAGAGGACCTGCTTACGCTGATCGAGGAAGAGCTCGTGAAGAGGCGCTTCGGAGAGCTGGAGCGCGTCGAGTTCGCCGCATCCGTACCCCTTCACATCCGCTCCCGGATAATCTCCGAACTGGAGGCGACGGACGAAGAGGTCTATACCATCGACGGCCCGCTGAACCTGGCCGACTTCTTCCCCATCGCCTCAATCGACATTCCGGAGCTTCGAGATCCACCCTTTACGCCCGGAACGCCGGCCGTCCTGCGAAGCGGCATGGACATGTTCACCGCGATCCGCCAGGGCGATATCATGCTCCACCACCCCTATCAGTCCTTCGGCTGCGTGACGGACTTCCTCCGCTGCGCCGCCGCCGACCCGCAGGTTCTCACCATCAAGCATACGCTCTATCGCACCAGCGGCGACTCGCCCATCCTGGAGGCTCTCATGCAGGCAGCCGAGGAGGGAAAGCAGGTCGCCTGCCTGGTCGAGCTGAAAGCCCGCTTCGACGAGGAGAACAACATCAGTTGGGCCAAGCAGCTTGAGAAGGCCGGAGTGCACGTCGTCTACGGCGTCATGGGGCTGAAAACGCACTGCAAGGTGACGCTTGTCGTTCGGAGAGAGCATGAGGGCCTGCGCCGCTACGTCCATATCGGCACGGGAAACTACAATCCGAAGACGGCGGCGATCTACACCGACATCGGCCTGCTGACCTGCAACCCGGAGTTCGGCGCCGACGCCACCGATCTCTTCAACTATCTCACGGCCTACGCGCACGTCGAGAACTTCAGGCAGTTCCTCGTGGCGCCCGTCACGCTGCGTAAACGGCTCGTCGCGATGATCGATCGAGAGGCAGAGCGCCACGCGGTTACCGGAACCGGACGCATCATCGCCAAGATGAACTCGCTCGTCGACCCGGCACTCATCAAGGCGCTCTACGCGGCATCCCAGCGCGGCGTCTCGATAGATCTCATCGTGCGCGGAATCTGCTGCCTGCGTCCGGGCGTTCCGGGCCTGTCCGAGAATATCCGCGTCGTGAGCGTCGTCGGCCGCTTCCTCGAACATAGCCGCATCTTCTACTTCCGCAACGGCGGATCGGACGAGATGTACATCGGCAGCGCAGACTGGATGGCGCGCAACCTCGACCGCCGCGTCGAGGTGGTCGTTCCCGTCAAGGATCCGATGCACCTTGCTACGCTCCGCGATGACGTGCTGGCTCTCCATCTCGAGGACAACTGCCAGGGCTGGGATCTCCAGCCGGACGGCCGCTATGTCCGGCGCAAGCCGGGCGCCGGCCGCACGCGCCACGGCTCGCAGGCGATCCTGCTCGAGCGCCTCACGGCCTGATCCGCGAACGCGCCCGCGCTCACGCCCGGCGCCTCTGCGCCTCCTCCGCCCGGCCGTCCGCATGGCCCACGATCACCCGGCTCGCCATCCCGACGAAAAGCCCCGTGTCGACGACGCCCGGAAGCCGGCGCAGCTCCCGCTCCACGCCGCCCGGATCCGGAATGCTGACCAGCTTCGCCGTAAGGATGTAGAGGCCGTCGTCCGTCACGTACGGCTCGCCCTCCGCAGCCTCCCGGAGCGCAAAAGCCTCCGCAGCGAGATCCGGAAAAAGCCCCGCTATCCGGCGCTGCGTCGTCTTCCAGCCGTAAGGCAGAATGGCGATCGGAAGCGGAAAGGCCCCCAGCACCGGCTTCAGCTTGCCGTCGTCCACAATCACGATGAACTCGCGCGCGGCGCTCGCCACAAGCCGCTCGCGCACCAGCGCGCCACCGCCGCCCTTGATCAGATTGAAATCCGGATCGACCTCGTCCGCGCCGTCGATCGTCAGGTCCAGCTCCCCGGCGTCCGACAGATCCACGATCGGTATGCCGCACTGAGCCGCCAGCTCTCGCGTACGCTCCGAGCTGGCCACAGCGCGCAGCCGCAATCCCTCCGCTCGAATCCGCTCGCCGATGGCCACAACCGCCGGAGCCGTCGTAGAGCCCGTTCCCAACCCGACCGTCATTCCGTCCCGCACGAACTCGACTGCGCGTCTGGCCGCCGCCTCTTTTGCATCCAAATCGCCTCTTGTCCTCCTCACGTCGGCGCCGAACCGGCCTCGCCCTCCGGCATCCGCCTCGCTGCCGGCATTATACCCGCAGCCTCTCGTCAGGATGGCGCAGGCTCCAGTCGCTCGGAAGCGATCCTCCGTTCAGCCGGCGCGCCACCTCCTCGATGATCCAGTCCGGCGTCGACGCGCCCGCCGTGATTCCGATGCTCTCCTTGCCCTCCAGCCACTCCTCCCGGATCTCCTCCGGCCCCTGCACGCGATAGGCCGGGATTCCGGCCGAGGCGCAAAGCTCGCGCAGCCGCTTCGTGTTCGCGCTGTTCGCTCCTCCAACCACGATCGCCACGTCAACGCGAGCCGCCAGCTCCACTGCTGCCGCCTGCAGCTCGTCCGTCGCGTTGCAGATCGTGTTAATCGCGCGGACGTCCCCGGCGCGCCTGCCCACCTCCGCGACGATGGCCGAGAAGAGCTCGGCTCGCTGGGTCGTCTGCGATACCACCCCCACCCGCTTGCCGAGCGGCAGCGACCGCGCCTCCTCGACCGACGAGACCACGAGCACGCTCCCACCGATCGCCTCGACCGCTCCCACCACCCCACGAACCTCGGTGTGGTCGCGATCGCCGACAAGCACAACTTGATAACCCTGCTCGTGCAGCGCCCGCGCGCAGCGGTGAACGCGCGTCACGAACGGGCACGTCACGTCCACGACGTCCAGCCCCTTCTCCTTCGCGCTTGCCCTGACACCCGGCGCCGCGCCGTGAGCCGAGACGACGACGGCGCCCTCCTCTACGGCATCCAGCGATCCGGCCGAGTCGATCCCGGATTCCCGCATCCGCTCGATGACCTGTTCGTTGTGGACGAGCATCCCTAGGACGGTCATCCTGCCTCTGCGCTGCGCTCGCGCGGCCTCCGTGATGTCGACCGCTCGCCGGACCCCAAAACAGAATCCGGCCACCTTTGCAAGCACGATCCGTCGAGTCGTTGCCGTCTCGGGCACGGTAGCTGCGATCATTCCCCTCCTCCTTAACGGCAGTGCACAAAGTACTTTTCTCACCAAAGTACTATGCATATTCTAGTCCATCCCGACGCCGAAGTCAATAGCCCCCGAACGAATTTTGGCCACCGGGCAGTATCCCGGTGGCCAATATGTGCAAAGCACCGCGAGCTATCGTGCCAACCCGCTCGCCCCTTAATTCACCCTTAGCTATTCCTATGCCCTTTTTGCGCCTTTTGCGCCTTTTTGCGGCCAAATCCGCATTGAGGCTGCCGGTCCCGAGCGCTCTGTCCGCGCGGCAATTTCGGTCGCCTACGCCATGAGTCTTTCGCGGCTAATGCACGTGTTAAGCCCGGATTGCCTCGCGCGCCGGATCGGAGTGCAGCAGCAGCGACGCCAGTCGTCCGCCCTCCGCAACTTCGATGTCCTCCGGCACCTTCTGGCCGGTCGTAAGATAGGAGAGCGGAATTCCGGCCTGGTCCGCGACGTTCAGCAGCGTGCCGTAGGAGCTTGTCTCGTCCAGCTTGCTGAAGATCAGCCGCTCGACGTGCGCCGTTGCAAAGCGCTCTGCGGCCTCCAGCATGTCCTTCTCCTTCATCTGAGCGGAGAGAACGAGGTGCACTTCACACTTCGCCTGCTCCAGCAGCGATCGGAGCTCGCCCACCTGCATCAGGTTCTTATGGCTGCGGCCGGCGGTATCGATGAGAAGCAGATCGTAATCGCGGAACTTCTGAACGGCCGGCAGGATCTCGGCCTGGCTGTACGCGACGGCGATCGGAATATCTATGATGTGTCCGTAGGTCTTCAACTGCTCCACGGCCGCGATCCGGTACGTATCCACGGTCAGCAGCCCCACCCGCTTGCCCTCGACAAGCGAAAAGTAGGCCGCGAGCTTCGCGATAGTCGTCGTCTTCCCTACGCCCGTCGGTCCGACCAGCGCAACCGCCTTCAGCTTACCGGGGATCAGCTTGATGCCTCCGGCGCTCGCCACGCGGTGCGCAATCAGGTCCCGGAGGGCGGACTCGGCAAGCGGAAGCTGCGCCTCCTGATCCCACGCGTTCATCTCGGGCAGCGAGCAGAGCAGCTCTTCGGCCAGATCCCGGTCCACGCCGGCGCCGATCAGCCTGTCGCGGAGATCCGGGAACGGGCACTCGCTCTCGTCTATAACGCCATTCCGGCCGACCGCCGATACCACGGCGCTCACCGTCCGCGCCTGCCCCTCGCGGTTCTCGCGCTGCAGCGCCGCAAGGCTCGCCTTGATCTCATTCATATACTGCTCAAGCGTTTGCAGCCGATCTCGGTCCCCCACCGCCATAGGCGCTGCCGGCTCGGACGCAGCGGCGGGCCGCGCAGGCTGCTTAATCGCCCTGGACTGGAGCGGTTCAACTTCCTGCTTCTCACGCAGCGCCGGCTCGCGCTCCATCACGACCGAGGAAGTCGCCGGTCGGCTCGGGGCCGGGGTCTGGGCCGATCCCGCAAAAGCGTTGCGTGCCGCCACGGCCGCCACGATCTGTGCGGCCCGCTCCTCCGCTGTGGGACGCGCTGCCGGCTGGCTTGCAGATGGCGCGCTCGCAGAAGACTGAGCGGCGGAAGCGTACGCTGCCGCATGAGCGGCCGGACGCGGAGCGGGCGCCGCCTGAGCCGAAGGCGCCGCTGCCTGCGAACGCTGGGGACCGCTCTCGGTCCGCGCCTCTGCGCGCGGCTCGCGCCGCGGTTCGGTGCGCTCCCGAGGCGGATTGTCGTTCACGCTGATGCCTGTCGCAGCGACGACGCAGATGGCGTCGCGCGCGCCGAGGCCGAGTAAACCGCCCTTCCTTGTCTTCCGGGTTTCAAGTATAACCGCGTCCGGGCCCAACTCTCCGCGCACCTGCTGAAGGCACTCTTTGAGGCTGAACGCTTCGAACTCCTTGATCTGCATGATGAGATCTCTCCGCAGCACCTGGGGACGTGCTGTCTTGTAACCGGGATCGAGTTACATCTCGGCCAAGCCTGTGCGGCTTCCGTGCCGACCGTACATAACAGTGGCTTCAATGGGCATTATCGGTAAAATTACCGGGATCGCGCAGGGTGTTTTGCTCCCTCGCTCGCCAATCGCCGAGATGCATTGCGGAAGGAAACTGCCGCGGCCGGGCGGAATCGTAACTGGACCCGCTCCCGGCGGCGCCTATTGATCGCGCCCACGGGAGGATTGGCAACTATGAATACCGATCGAGAGGAGCCCACTCATGGAGCTGGGATGCAGCACGTTGCTGTACGGCAACCACCCCCTGGAGGCTGCGCTGCGCGGCATCAAGAAGGCGGGATATAAGGCCATCGAGCTGGCCGCCATGCCAGGCATGTCGGATCACCTGCCGCAGACAGTTTGGGAATCGGATTCGGCGCTGAAGGACCTGCGCAAACAGATCGAGGACAGCGGACTCGCTATCGAGTCGATCGGCGCCAGCACCGATCTGCTGAACCCGGACGCGCGCGCGCGCTTCATTCGCCTGATGCAAGCCGGGCGCGTGCTCGGCGCGCCGGCCATCACGAGCGGCTCCGGCGGCGGAGCGGACGACGAGGCCGCCTTCGAGGCCGTCGCGAAGATGCTCAACGGTCTGGCGCCAGTCGCGCATGAGACCGGAGTCAAAGTCAGCGTTAAGCCGCACGTCGGCGGCGCTGTCTACTCGACCAAAACCGCCCTGCGCATGATGCAGCTTGTGGATACGACGGCCGTCGGTCTGAACGTGGACGCTTCGCACCTCTGGCGCACGCCCGAGCTGGAGATCCCCGAAGAGACCATTCCCTCCCTGCTGCCGTATCTCGTCACGGCGCGCATTCGGGATACCCTGAGCCGTGAGCGGCCGATCGGGCCCGTGCCGACCCAGATTCCCGGCGGCGGCGCGCTCAATCTCCAGGCCGTAATAAACGTCTTCAAACAGAAGCCGGGCCTCAAGTACGTCACGCTGGAGATCGTCGGTACGCATGCCAACCACTCGATCGAACAGGTCGACGAGGTAGTTCAGCGCTGCTATGACGCGCTCGCCCCGATGGCGAGCGGAGGCTGATATCGGCCTGACCAGGTCTGACGCTCGCAGGACGGCGTCGACGCCCGCAGGCGCATTGGCGCCCGCAGGCGCATTGGCGAAGGAGGAAGCCGTACGGTCTCCAAAAGGGCTTTGCGGCTTCCCGAGCGGAGGAGGGACTGCAATGCGTTTGAGTACCGCACTGGCGCTGTTCGCAGGAGGCGCCGCGCTCGCGGCAGCCGTTGTGGCCGGCAGCGTGGCGCCCGCCGTCCGTCTGGCGCATATACGCCACCCGCAGACCGGTGCGCCGCTAACCGTGCCCGGCAAGGACGGCGATGCGACCCTTCTGTTCAACGGCTGGAAGATCAGCCCGGTCGGAAACCACATCCCGACCGGCGACATGGTGATCGGCGGCGCGTTCAGCCCGGACGGCAAGACGCTTGCCATCGTCAACGCCGGATTCGGCGCTCACGCGCTCCATATCGTGGACGTCGCCTCCGAGCGCCAGACCGACACTCTGATGGTGGGCCGCGCCTGGAACGGCATCGCCTGGTCACCGGACGGCAAGACCATCTACGTATCCGGCGGCGTCTCTACCCAGAGGGACGACGTTCACGTCGTCAAGCGCAGTTCCACGGGCGCGTGGGAGAAGACGGGCGATCTCACCGTAGCCGCGGAGAACCGCCTCCGAATATGCATCGCCGGATTGGCGCTATCACGCGACGGTCGGACGCTCTTCATACTGAACAACTCCGATGATCAGCTCTACGTCCTGGACGCCGTCAGTGGAGCGACCGTCGGTCACGTGCCCGTCGGCGACCACCCCTACGCCTGCAAGCTCTCCCACGACGGCCGGATGCTCTACGTCTGCTGCCTGGGCGGCTCCGAGGTCGTCGCCGTCGACGTTCACATCCCTCAGAGCCCGTCCGTCCGCGACCACGTCGCAACCGGCGAGCATCCGAACGACCTGGTCCTCTCGCTTGACGACCGGCTCTACGTCTCCTGCGCCAACTCGGACGCCGTATCCGTCTTCGACCTGCGCACGCAGCATCCGCTCGAGACGATCAAAACGACCCTCACGCCCAGATCGCCCTCCGGCAGCACGCCCGTGGCCCTCAGCCTCACGCCGGACGAGCGCACCCTCTATGTCGCCAACGCCGACAACAACGACGTCTGCGTGGTGAACGTGTCGCGGCGCGGCCGAAGCCGGGTCGTCGGCTTTATCCCGACCGGATGGTATCCTACGGCCGTTCTCGTAACGCCGGACGGCAAACACGTCGTCATCGGCAGCGGCAAGGGCATCGGAACGAAGCCGAACCCGTCGCCAAGGCCCGTCGAGCCGCCGCTCGGTTTTCAGTACATCGCCTTCCAGTTGAACGGTATGATCTCGTTCGTGGATGCGCCGAGCCAGGATCGGCTCGCCGCCTACACCAGTCAGGTCGTCGCCAATACGCCCTATTCCGACGAATTGCTCCGCAATCTTCACCCGGATCGCAGGACGGTCATTCCCGCGCACGTCGGCGACCCCTGCCCGATCAAGCACATTCTCTATATCATAAAGGAGAACCGCACCTACGATCAGGTATTCGGCGACATGGGCAAGGGCAACAGCGACCCGAACCTCTGCTACTTCGGCCAGGACGTGAGCCCGAACCACCACGCCCTCGCCGAGCAGTTCGTCCTTCTCGACAATCTCTATTGCAATGGCGAGGTATCCCAGGACGGCCATCCATGGAGCGATTCCGCAGCCTGTACCGATTTCAACCAGAAGGCGTGGGTCCTCTCCTACTCAGGCAAGGGCCACCCGGCGCAATCCGACTCTGTGAACGATCCGCACGCCGGCTTCATCTGGCAGGCCTGCGCCAAACGCGGCCTCACATACCGCGCATACGGCGAGCACGTGCCGTCGAAGAGCCTGGAGGGCCATAGCTGCGAGCCGTTCCGCGGCAAGATGAGCTTCGGCGAGGCGCCGCCCGGCCGCGATATGGCCCGTGCCGATATCTTCATTAAAGAGTTCAAGGAATTCGAGAAAACTCATACCGTTCCGAACTTCATGGTCATGTCGCTTGGCGAGGACCATACGCATGGAACTGCGGTTGGCGCCTTCACGCCGAAGGCGACAGTCGCCTCCAATGACCAGGCGCTCGGCAAGATCGTCGAGACGATCTCGCACAGCAGCCTGTGGAGAGAGTTCGCCATCTTCGTCATCGAGGACGATGCGCAGAACGGCCCCGACCACGTCGATTCGCACCGAACCGTCGCGCTCGTCATCTCGCCCTGGACACGCCATCACGCCGTCGATAGCACGATGTACAGCACCGTCTCGATGCTGCGCACTATGGAGCTCATCCTGGGCCTCAAGCCGCTCACGCAGTACGACGCGGCCGCTTCGCCCATGTTCAATAGCTTCGATGCCGTCGCCGATCTGAGACCCTACAACCTGATCGGACCGCGCATCAACCTGAACGAGCGGAACGGCCGAACAGCCTACGGCGCGGCCGAGTCTTCAAAAATGGACTTCAGGGGCTACGATCGAGTGGATGAGCAGGCGCTCAACCGCATCCTGTGGCACAGCATCAAAGGCGCCGACGTCCCGATGCCGCCGCCGGTGCATCGCGCCATCCTCTCGTCAAATGGGTCTGTCGCGCAATCGCTCGATGACGACGACGATCACGCCGAGCCGCAACACTCCTCCCGGGCCGATCGGCGCCGTAACGACTGAGGGTTTCGACAGCGCTCCGGACGGGACGGACTCACGCAGGGCCGCAAACCGCTGACCGGTCGCGGCGACCGCGGGCCGGCAATGATGGGCGCCAGTGGCGTATAATGAGATTGACATTGGAGAGCGCAGCTATCGAGCCTGCGGCGGTGGCGGATAACAGGAATCTGGAGAACACATGCAGAGAAAATTGACCGTCACGATCGATGAGCAAGTCTATCTTGGCCTCCATACGGTCGTCGGCCGGCGCCGCATAAGCCGATTCGTGGAGTCGATCGTCGGCCCGCACGTCTTGAAGGCGGCGAGGGACGCAG
>Ga0181529_10006697_pt1 | contig 11642 bp, 11 predicted proteins | sample PEATcosm2014_Bin_36_FD_119763 | JGI IMG/M metagenome (GOLD analysis project Ga0181529, IMG submission 119763) | Peatland microbial communities from MTU Mesocosm Facility, Houghton, MI, USA - PEATcosm2014_Bin10_30_metaG | ecosystem: Environmental > Terrestrial > Soil > Wetlands > Peat | place... | reverse complement strand
GGCTTCGACAGCTTCAAGCGGAGACTAACGCGGATTGCCCCGGCACGGAAGAGCTACTGGCTACTGGCTCTCAGAAAGTTGGAATACGAAATGCCAGAAAAAACAATGTCCGCCGCGTACCTGCCCGGCAACTCCACCGTCGAGATGCGCACGGTGCCTGTGCCCCAGCCGGGACATGGGGAAGTTCTTTTGCGCGTGAAGGCATCGACCATTTGCGGGTCTGACATTCGCTGCATTTATCACGAACATCTTGGCAAGGGACCAGAGGGCTACCAGGGCGTGATCGCGGGGCATGAGCCGTGCGGCCAGATTGTGACCGTGGGCGAGGGCTGCCGCCGCTTCAAGCTGGACGATCGCGTGATTATCTATCACATCTCCGGTTGCGGAGTGTGCAATGACTGCCGGCGCGGCTACATGATTTCCTGTACGAGCGAAAAGTATCGCCGCGCTTATGGCTGGCAACGCGACGGCGGCATGGCCGGGTACATGATCGCCGAGGAGAAGGACCTGATCGCGCTGCCCGATGAGCTTAGCTACGCCGATGGCGCGCAGGTGGCTTGCGGGTTCGGCACCGTGTACGAGGGCCTGGAGAAGATCGGCATCAACGGCAATCATGCGGTGCTGATTACGGGCCTGGGGCCGGTCGGATTGGCCACGGGAGCGTTGTGCCGTAAGCTTGGCGCGCATCAGATCATCGGCATTGACGTGGTTCCCGAGCGGATGAAGATTGCCACGGATCTTGGCCTGTGCGACGAAGTTCTTATGTCGGGTCCGGACAACGTGGCCGAGGTGAAACGGCTGACCGCGGGCTTGGGCGTGGAGCGGGCGGTTGATTGTTCAGCGAACGATGCCGCGCGCGCCACGGCGATTCGCGCCACGCGCAGGTGGGGCAAGATTGTTTTTCTGGGCGAAGGCGGGCGCGTCGAGTTCAATCCTTCGCCCGATATGATTCACGACCAGAAGACTCTGTACGGCTCGTGGGTCACGTCGACCTGGTTGATGGAAGAACTGGTGGAGCGGCTGGTACGCTGGAACCTGCATCCGGCAGACATCATTACGCACCGGTTTCCATTGGAGCGCGCCGGTGACGCGTATTCATTAATGGCTTCAGGCAAATGCGGCAAAGTAGCCGTGTGCGCGGATGAAGAATTGAAGTTGTAGCGCCGGTCTCCAGACCGGCTGTAGCGTGGGCCTCCAGGCCCACACAAGAAGCGAGGAAAGCATGGCCGATGCGCCGAGACTGACGAGACCCGATTGGGAACGTGAACTACACACCCTGCTGCCGCTCTACGGGCACCGCAACTGGATCGTGGTGGCAGATTCCGCGTATCCCGCGCAATCCAAACCCGGCATTGAGACCATCGTCTCCGGCGCCGGGCAAGTCGAAGTGGCGCGCAAGGTGCTCGACGCGATCAACGCCAGCCGTCACGTGCGCGCCAATGTTTATCTCGACCGGGAATTGGCCTTTGTGCCGGAGAAAGATTCGCCCGGCGTCACCGCATACAGCAAACAGCTCGATGCCATGTTTGGCTCTTCCGCGAAGGAGCTGCCGCACGAGGAGATCATCGCCAAACTCGACCAGGTTTCACAGGTTTTTCGCGTGCTCATCATCAAGACGGAACTGACGATCCCTTACACCACCGTCTTTTTCGAACTTGGCTGCGCGTACTGGCCCGCCGACGCGGAAGAGCGCATGCGTAAGGCGATGACTGCTGCGGGAGCAAAGTAGGAGCCACAATTCCAAACCAGCGAGTGCGCGCCGCCGCTCGACGAATTCGGTGCGGCGAGAGGACTTCGTGATGAAGATGGATCGCCGAAACTTGTTGAAAGCCATGGGCGCCGCATATTCCGCTTTTGCCCTGCGCGGATTGAGCGCCGCACAATCGACTCCGCAGTCTGCGCCGTTTGCACCCACGCGGGAGGCCCTGCAGGCATACCAGGTTCCGAATTGGTTTCGCGATGCGAAGTTCGGCATCTGGTCGCACTGGGGTCCGCAGTCGGCCATCGAAGATGGCGACTGGTACGCACGCAATATGTATATCCAGGACTCGCCGCAATACCTCTACCACTGCGAAACCTACGGCCATCCCTCCAAAGTTGGTTACAAGGACCTCGTCAACGATTGGAAGGCCGCGCGGTGGGATCCAGATCATCTGATGGGCCTCTATAAAAAGGCCGGCGCGAAGTATTTCTTCTCGATGGGCGTCCACCACGACAACTTCGATCTTTGGAATTCGAAGTACACGCGCTGGAACGCGGTGAACATGGGACCGAAAAAAGATGTTGTCGGCATGTGGCAAAAGGCGGCCCAGAAACACGGACTCAGATTCGGCGTCAGCGAGCACCTGTGGATCAGCTACAAGTGGTTCTCCGTAAGCCACACCTCTGACGCCACCGGTCCACTGGCGGGCGTTCCGTACGACGGCGTCGATCCGCAATTCGCCGACCTGTATCACGATGCCGGCTGCGCGCAATTTGCCGGCCCGAAGGTCCAGTGGGACGACAACGGTATTCCCGATTCGTGGCGCAAGCACTATCTCGATCGGATGACGGATCTTATCGACAAATATCAGCCTGACCTGCTCTACACCGACGGGCATCTTCCGTTTGAGGAGTACGGGCTGAAGATGGTTTCGCACCTTTACAACGTGAGCGCGCAACTCCACGGCGGGGCGACGGAGGCAATTTACACCAGCAAACTGGCTTCGGACTGCGCGGTGGGAACATGCGTGCTCGATCACGAACGGGGCGTCTCCGATCTGATCTCGCAGAACCCGTGGCAAACCGACACCTGCATCGGCGGCTGGCACTACAAGCGCGGCGTGAAGTACAAGACGCCGAAGAAAGTCATCGATCTGCTCACCGACATCGTGAGCAAGAACGGCAACCTGCTGCTGAACTTCCCGTTGCCCAACTCTGGCGAGCTGGACTTTGAGGAGATGGAAGTGCTGGAAGGCATCACCGCGTGGATGCAGGTCAATAGCGAAGGCATCTACGCGACGCGCCCCTGGAAGATCTACGGCGAAGGCCCTTCCACAAAGGTCAAAATCGCGGGTGGAAATTTCAACGAAGACAAGCAGAGCGATCTGACGGCCAGCGATGTCCGCTTCACCGCCAAGGGCAGCACGCTTTACGCCTTTGTCATGGGTTGGCCGGCCCAGGAAGCCGTGATCGAGGCCCTCGGCCTTTCGAGTCCGCAGCAGCCCGGCAAGATTCTGAAAGTGAACTTGCTTGGATACAAGGGTGAACTCGACTGGAAGCAGGACGATGCCGCTTTGAAGGTCCGGATGCCCGCGGAGAAACTCTCCGATATTGGAATCACGTTGAAAGTAGCGCTGGCGTAGACTCAGGCGCCGGAGTTTGTCTTTTCGTTTGCTGCCGACGCCGGTTTTTTCTTCGCTTTGGAGCGCTGGTGCGGGCTGCTTTTCGTTTGCGCCGCACCCAAATACGCCGACCCTTGTTGCCCGGCAATGCGCGGCGCCGACTTGGCGCGGGCGATGGCCAGTTCCGCAACGGCGTCGATAATCCAGGCAAAATGCGCTCCGCCGACGGAGTGTACATCGGCGTCCGGCACGGGATTCATGAAGTCGATGGCAAACGGAGTTCCGTCCTTGACCGCAAACTCGACGCTGTTCAGGTCATAGCCCAATGCGCGGCAAAGCTTGAAGGCATCCTCTTCCATCTTCCGGTAGAGCAAGCGGGCGGCCAAAGTTCGGGGCCGGGCTTCATTGAGATAGCGCTCAGCGTGCGGGCGGTGCGGATCGTAGGGCATGATGCGAATTTTTTTTTGCCCCACTACAAAACAGCGAAAGTATTCGGTGAAATCCACCGCCTTTTGAAATACCATGCACAGGTCTCGGGACTGATCAAAGGCGCGGAAGAATTCATCGCGGCCGCGCACCTCGTGCACGTCGCGCCAGCCTCCGCCATCGATGGGCTTCAAGAAGCCGTGTTCGCCTACTGCGGCAAATACGCTGTCCCAGTCGAGGGGAAACTCGAGGTTGCGCATCGATTTTTCCGAAGTGTCGTTGGGAAGTTGCTTGTGCGGCAGGAGCACGGTGGGCGGCACGGCAACGCCAAGGCTACGCGCGAGCGCGTAGTTGAAAAACTTGTCGTCGGCCGATGCCCAGAAGGGATTGTTGATGACTGACGTGCCGTTAAGCGCCGCATGCTTGAGGAATGCGCGATAAAACGGGACGTCGTGGGAGATGCGGTCGATGATGACCGCGTAGAGCGGAGCCTGATTGAGCGCGACGGCGCCGGTGAGGACGAACTCGGCCTGGATGCCGGCTGGGTTGCGGGCGTTAATTTGCTCGACCAAAGCGCTCGGAAAACTGTTCTCTACGCCGAACAGGATGCCGATCTTTTTCATGCGCCGGTCCTCCGTGCGTAGCGGCGCGAGAAAAGCAGCGCGTTACGCACGGGAACAGTGTACAGAACAGGGGCAGGTTTCTACGGCGTTTTCGAAAGCACCACGTCGAGATCGGCATCGAAGGAGAGCTTGGCAATGATGCTGTCGAGCTGCGCCTGGGCCGCGTCACGCTGTTTTTCCAGATCAGCTTGCTCCTTGCGCGCTGCGTCAATCGCATCCTCAGCCTGGTTCAGCTCATCGACAAAACGCTTGGCCGTAGTGTTGTCTTTCAACGCCTTCAGGTTTTCACGATAGCGGTTTTCGTCGTCGGCGAGCATCTTCTGCTTCTCGGCATTCTCATCGATCTTGCGATTCACATCGGCGAGCGCCGTCTGGGCATCGATGGCCGGCTTCAGCGAATCGGCGAGCGCCGGCGAGTACTTGCCGACCACCGTCAGGTAGTCGCCATTCTGATATTGCGTCCCAATCTGCACTTTGTCACTGATGTTGGCGCGCTCGCGCACATGCAGATCGACCGACTGGTGCGGCTCTACCGCCATGCGAAAACGATACGTCGTGGCCGTGGTCTCGGTTGGCTTTGTATCGGAGTCGAGCTCGGAGCGCGGCTGGCGCGCATGCTCCACAATCACGGCGCGAGTTTCATCGGCGGCGTTGGTTACGGTGTACGTGGTATCGGTGACCGAGCTTGTGGTTTCTACCAGCACGCCTTCGTGCACGGCTACATGATGCAGCGTGCGGGTCTGCGAGAAACCGCCGCGACGCACCTTCACCGCCTGATCGACGGCGTAAGAGAGCAGGCGTTTCTCTCCGGGGTGGATGGGATCGAGAAGACCCTCGCCCGCAAACTCGCCACTTTCGAAAATCGAAAAGCTGCCGGAATCGAGCGTGAGCTTCGACGTGTTCTCAAGCCAGATAGCGCGCAGCGGCGTAGGGTGGCTATCGCTCCACAACGTGACGTGGCTTGCAGGGAGTTCCTGCTGCAGGATGGGCACCATGGCCGACTCGTTTTTGTGGATCGTGACTGGCTGCGTGAGCGCGTATTCGAAGAAATCGTCGAAGGCGTTGGTGGAGACGTCGCCTTCGTGGATGGCGTCGGACGCGCGGTAGATGCCGCCGCCGGAGTTCATGCCATAGCCGCCGCCCATTCCGCCGCTGGAACCGTCCAGGCTGAAGTTGGCGCCGTTCCTCACTATGCCCTCGGTCGGCGCGTTTTGGGACCGCATTGCCATCTGCATCGGACCTGAGTTCACTGAGGAGGGTGCTGCGGGAACCGACAGTTGCCCTCCCGAAGGCCCGGTGGCAATCCACTGTTTGAATTCCGCGGCTTCATGCGTGATCGGCGCATTTTGCGCGGCGGTGGCGATGGGAATCGTCGGCCGTTGCGTGTAGAGCGGCTGCGAGAGCGGCTGTATGAAACTTTGCGGAGCGCCGGCCACGAGCGATAGCTGCACGTTGTCCCAGTCCACACCCACGGTGTTGTCGACCACGGCCCATCCCTGCACAGTGGCGTTGCCGTTGGGGTCGCGCGGGAAAACGATGCGATAAGTAGACTTCCACACCGGCACTTCACTGATGTAGCTCACTTGTAACTGGCGCTCGCCCTGGCCGCGGTCTTCGAGAGTGAGATGGCGCAACTGCTGGTCCTGCGCGGATCCGATGATTTCCAGATAGGAAGCGAACTGCTTTTGCAGCGAGGGATCGATCATGCGCACCGAAACGGCGTCGGTCAACTCGGCCGTGCGCAACGCGCCCATGTCTGTTTCGACGATGAGGAAATAATGATCCTCGGACGTGGCGCCGTTCTTGTCAGTCTCCTTGCGATATTCGACGTTGACGAGGCGGCCCGAAAGTGGAGCGCCAGCGCCCGTCACCTCCACCCGCTGACCGCGGAGGGCCTGGTAGACAGCTAATGTCGCGGGAAAATCCTTGAGGCCGAGCGCGAGCGTGGTCAACTGCTGCGCGATGGGCATGGTGGAGTTGTAGCCAACAGCGCCGATGATGCCGCCTTTGCTGTCGAGCGCGGTGAGCGATTGCAGAACATCGTTCAGTTGCGCGGAGGTGAAGTCGACGCTCACGCGCTGGTTTCCGCTGACCGTGCCGGCGTGCTCGAAGTAGCCAACGCCATTCTTATAGAGGACGACCTTGCGGACGGGCAGGTCGATAGAGGACGGCGCAGCGAGCGTGGCTGAGGGCGGCGCTTTGACGACCGGGACTTTGGCATTTTGGGCGAGAAGGGTGAGCGGGAGAACCAAAAGCAGGACAGCAAAAAAAGAACGGCGCATAACTCCTCCTGAAGGCGGCGTTGACGGCAGCCCTCGACCGATGAACGGGAGTGCCTGCGATTCTTGCACGAAGAATCGTGCGGCATGGACGTGGTAGCAGGCGCTATTCCCTTTGACCGCGCGAGAGGCGAAAAGGTTCCCGGGTGTATTGCAATTTTGAGGAATGTTCTTCGCCAGAGACAGGCTGACGTCCGGGTTGGGGCCGTGCTGGCCCACCTTAGCGACAAAAACAAATGCGTCGCGAAGGTGGGGCACCCGGGTTCGTGCCGGCTCGTGAGAGGTGGGTCGGGTTCGTGCTTTCCCACATCTCATCCGCCGCGGCGGACGAGATATGGGGCACCCACCGTCGTGCTGAGTCGGTCGGTCAAAGACCCGCTCGTTGCGCAGGCAATTCAGCGATGCGGCGCAATTGGGCGAGATGATTCAGGTCGTGGCCGGCCATGGTTTCGACCACGGTCTGGAAGGTCATTGTGCCCCGCTCGGGATGGGTCATGGCTCTGTCCCCGGCGGCGGGCAATGCGGATTGAATCAGCAGCAGGTTCCACTTGCGCAGGGCGCTGAAGGTCTCAAGCGCCAGGGGCGCTGAAATGCCGGGATATTGCACCGCCCATTTTTCCTGATCGAAGGGCTGAATCGTCGGTTTATCTTCAGCGAGCGTTTGGCGCAGGCGGAAGGCGAAGACGATCTCGCAATCGGCCAGATGGGAAACGATTTCGGCGGCGCTCCATTTGCCGGGAGCCGGTTTTTTCTCTTGCTTCGGACCGAGGATCTCAAGATATTCGGCGATGGCATTCGGCGTTGCGGCCAGGATGGTTTCCAAAGGCCGGCCGTCGAGAAATTTGTCGTATGGATTCGTCTGGCTCATGATAATGCCTCCGTGAAGTGAATCGCGGTTCGTGTTCCCTGTCTTAAATATGCTGCACCATGCGCTGCCATGTGGGCCAGTCGTGCGTGTTCGGCGCATCCCACACGTGGAACCGATGCGGAATTCCCTTCTCGCTGAGGATGCGATCGAGTTGCTGATTCTGCGCGAGGCACTGGTCGTCCCAACCGGTGGCCAGCACGTACGAACGGGCGCGAAAGCGATCGAGGAACCACGGATCATCAAGCCGGGGCAGGTAGTGCGTGGGCAGGTGGAAGTAGCAATCCTCGTCGTAGTAGCCGTCGAGAAAAGGGGTGAGATCGAAGGCGCCGGACATGGAGAAGAACCCGCTGAAGAGGTCGGGATGGCGCAGGGCGATGTTCACCGCGTGGTAGCCGCCGAAGCTACAGCCGAGCGCGAGCAGGCGCGGGTCGCGATTTTTCTCGCGGATGAACGGCAGGACTTCGAGGAGAAGATAGGCCTCGTAGTCCATGTGGCGGGCGATGCGGCGGCACGGAGCAACCTGGCGGTTGTACCAGCTCTCGCGATCGACGGAATCCACGCAAAAGAGCTGGAGCTCGCCGGCGTTGATCCTGGCGGCGAGAGCGGCGACCATGCCGCAGTCTTCAAACTGGAAAAAGCGGCCGCCGGAGGTAGGGAAAACCAGGACAGGCAAGCCGGCGTGGCCAAAGACGAGCAGCTCCATGGAGCGGCCCAGCCTAGCGGATTCACCTTCGTGATATTCCCGGTTCATGCGTCGCGCACCACGGATTCGATTGGACTTGGCCCTCTGGCAGAAACCAGAGGTCAACAGGTCATGATAAGCGAGTGCGGGGAGTGGAGCGCGGCAGAGACGGGATTTGAGGCGGTTCGGAGCGGCTGCCCGCGGAGAGAAAGAAGCATTTGCCTCGAAGGCCCACTTTCGGCGATACTTAGGTGTTGTGATGTGTGCGGCCGGGCGCATCTGTCCGGCAGTTGCCATGTCGGAGACCTACCGCCGATTGGCGGGCGGACCCGGAATGCGGGTGAGGATCCGGCGGGGAGATTCCCCAAAACGCATGAAAAGCTTTCAAACTGGAAAGGAAATGTACCCACCGTGGTTATGATTCGTCTGGCGCGCGTTGGCGCCCCCAAGCAACCGTATTACCGTATCGTTGTCATCGAGAAGGACCGCGCCCGCAATGGCCGTTCGATTGAAGTGGTCGGCACCTACAATCCACGCACCAACCCGGCGACGGTGAACCTCAAGCACGAGCGGATCGCCTACTGGCGCAGCGTGGGCGCCACGCTCTCGCCCATCATGCAAAAGCTGGTGGCCAAGAACCCCCCGACCGCGCCCGCGGATCAAGACACAGCCGCGCCCGCAGTTTCCGATCCGGCTGCAGCCTGATCGCTCCTCCACCTTTCGTGCTGCCCGCGGTGAACCGGTCCGGGGCGGCGCGCAAGTCCTTGCTCCCAGAGGGTATGCGTGTTATGCTTCGCGCACGGTTTCAGAGTGTCCAATCTCAGAAATGTAAAAGGTCAGGTGCAAGATCATGACCCAAGCTGAAATGGTGCAAGTCGACGAGTTGGTCCGCGAAATCGCGCGGGCCCTGGTAGATGAACCGCAAGCCGTTGAAGTGGAGTCCGTGAGCCGCGAAGAGAATACGGTGCTCCGGCTTAGGGTGGCGGCGCAGGACGTGGGCAAGGTCATCGGCAAGCAGGGCCGGACCGCGCGCTCCGTGCGCACGATCCTGGGCGCGGTCAGCATGAAGCTGCACCACCGCTACACGCTCGACATCCTGGAAGAGGGCGACGAAGTCTAAGGTCGTCCAAGCCCGCGCTGCCGACCTTTCGAGGCCCGAGTTTTTCGAGGGTCGACTCTTCTCGGAGCGGAGGTGGCCCCGTGCCGGTACAGCCGACAACATGGGTTTGGCTGGCGCGGATTCGTCGCCCGCAGGGCCGCAAAGGCGAGGTCTTCGCCGAAATTCTCACAGATTTCCCTGAAAAGTTTGCTGAACGGCGGCAGTTGTGGCTAATCAAGGTCGACGCCGCCGCATCGGCCGCTCCGCGCGAGATTGAACTGGCCAACCACTGGCTGCACAAGGGCGGCATCGTGCTGCACTTTTCGGGAGTGGATTCGATCAGCGCCGCCGAAGAGCTGAAAGGCTTGACAGTGGCCGTTCCGCAAACCGAACGCGCGCCGCTCGCCGAAGACGAGTCCTACATCGGCGACCTGATCGGGTGCGTGCTGGTGGACGTGGCCGGCGCCGAACCGACGACTGTGGGCGAGATTGAGAACGTGGACCGCTCGGGCGGAGCCGCACCGCTGCTGGTGGTACGCGGAGCCCGCGGCGAAGTTCTGATTCCGTTTGCGAAAAGCTACCTGCGCCGGATCGACCTTGAAGGCAAGCGCGTGGAGATGGCGCTGCCGGAGGGGTTGGTCGATTTGAACGCGCCGGGAGCGTGAGGACGCGTGTCGCACCGCATGGTATCCTGCTGCAATCTGGATTGATCAGGACCCGAAAAGCAGAGCAAGCTTCTGAAGAGAGCGCCCCCAAAGTGCTTCATGCCAGGCATATTCGTCTGCGGAGGCGAGTGCGGTGTGGCGAAGTTCGACGAAACTGCTGCCGAAATTGCCTCTGAGACGAAAGTCGACGATGCTATCCGTGCAGTAGGCATCCGCGGTCTTTCGCCAGAGCAATCGCATTTTGCGCAAGTGGCAAAAAACAAACGAGCCCGTAAGTGTGAGGGGGGCGCGGTGGGCGGAGTAGTGCGACAGGCGATATCCATTGTGCTGCGATGCGGCGACGGTGAGCGAACCGGGCGCGGCGCCCGGAATGTGAATCCATGCCTCAAGGTACTCGGACGCGGTGAGGGCCAGGGAGATGCGGTGCGCGTCAGCATTCACGCGAATAGCCTTGAAAAGGACCAAGCGATTTTGGCGAGTTGGAGCCGAAGACAGGTCGGCTTGCGAAGGCGCCGGCTGCCGGGAATGCGTCGACGTCTCGGTCATCATCGAATTCATGGGGTTGGCCTCCGGTCGTTCAAGATGCATGCAGCGGTGAGGAAACAGGTAAGAATCGGAATTCTCATGCGCGATGGAGCTGCTCGTTGAGAGACGCGCGATAGCTGCGGCCCAATGCAACCTTGTGGCCGCTATCCATAATCACGACGGAGTCACCGTTGGCTTCGCGGCGCACCTCCTTTACATACTTCAGGTTCACAATGAACGAGCGATGCACGCGCAGGAATCCCCGCGGATCGAGCCGCTCTTCGAGGTGAGCCATGGTTTCCCGCAAAAGATGGGTTTCCGTTGCGGTCGAAAGCCGCACGTAATTGCCCTCAGCGCCAATCCAGCGAATGTCGGAGACAGGCATGAACAGAATGCGACCGCGCGACTTGAAGACAATGCGGTTGGTGTAAAAGTTGACACCCTTGCTGTTCCCGTTCCCAGCGCCGGTTCCCTGCTGCTTCATCTGGGACTGCTCGCGGACCCGTTCTATGGCAGTGCGCAGCCTCTCGTGCGTGAACGGCTTCAATAAATAGTCGACAGCATTCACCTCGAACGCGCGGAGAGCATATTGGTCGTACGCCGTGGTGAAAATGATGCGCGGAAGAGAAACATCCGCCTGGTTGGTCAGCGCATCGACCACATCAAATCCGTCCATGCCCGGCATGCGAATGTCGAGGAACAACAACTCCGGGTTTGCCGCTTTCACGAGTTGGATGGTTTCAAGGGCTGTTGCCGACTCGCCGACAATTTCTATGTCGCGATCGTCGCGAAGCAATTGGCGCAACTTTTGCCTCGCCAGGACTTCATCATCCGCCAGCACTGCGTGAATCATCAGGCACCGTACCTTGTAAGGCTTTCGGCTGGGTTTGTGGAGAGTTGCAAAGGAAATGAGATGGCAACCTGCACTCGATTGGCATCGATCTCGCCTATTGTGAACGAGCAGTCGTCACCGTAGTGCAAGCGGAGGCGATTTTTCACATTAGTCAAGCCAAAGCCGGATCCGTTCGACTTCTGACTCACGCCAGGTTTCAAGCCGATGCCGTTGTTCGTGATGAGGGCCCTTAACTGTTGCCCGTACCTGCGAACGTCGATCGTAAGCTTTCCGTCGCGATCAAGTTTTGACAGACCGTG
>Ga0181529_10006687_pt1 | contig 11653 bp, 11 predicted proteins | sample PEATcosm2014_Bin_36_FD_119763 | JGI IMG/M metagenome (GOLD analysis project Ga0181529, IMG submission 119763) | Peatland microbial communities from MTU Mesocosm Facility, Houghton, MI, USA - PEATcosm2014_Bin10_30_metaG | ecosystem: Environmental > Terrestrial > Soil > Wetlands > Peat | place... | reverse complement strand
CTGCTCCTCGTCGCCCGGCCGCATCAGCACGTACTCGCCGGGGCCCATGAGTTTCAGCACGGAGAGCGAGACATCGGGGTAGTGGACCGGGTCGGCCGCCTTGCGGCGCATGAGGAATCCGCTGAGCGCCCCGGCGTCCGGTTCAGGCGGCAGTTTTTCGCCATAGCGCCCGGCCAGTTCCACGATGCGCGCCCAGCGTTCCGGCGCCTTCACGACGCGGCGGATCGACGAAACGCGCGCCTCCCGCAAGGTGCGCGCCATCACTTCGTTGGCGCCGATCATGAAATCCTCGATGAGGTGCGCGGCGCGGTTGGATTTGCGCGTCTCGATGCTCTTGACGTTGCCGTCGGCGATCACGGCCTGGCTTTCCTGGCGGTCGAACGTCAGCGCGCCCAGCCGGTGCCGCGCCTCGCGCAGGGCCACGGCGGCTTCGTCCTGCAGCTTGATCTGCGCCTGCAGATCGGCCGACGCGGCCACTTTGGCGGGCGGAGGGGCGGCGCCTTCGAGCCATGCGCCCACACCGCTGTACGTGAGTTGTGCGCGATTGCGCACACGCGCCCGGTAAATGCTCTCGCCCCCGATAGAGCCGTCGGCGGCCACCAGCATTTCGATCACCACGGCGGCGCGGTCCTGCCCCTCATTTAGCGACGTGAGGCCGGTGGAGAGCTGTTCGGGCAGCATGGGGAAGGTGCGGATTCCGGTATAGACCGTGGTGGTTTCGCGCTGCGCGTGGCTATCGATGGGCGTGCCTTTGGGGACCACGGAATCGACGTCCGCCACGCCTACCAGCACGCGGATGCCGCCGGGCGCGCGCTCGGCCCACTCGATCTGGTCGAGGTCGCGCGAATCGTCATTGTCGATGGACGACCACAGCAGCGCGGTAAGATCGCGCAGTCCCCCGGCGGGGCGCGGATCGAGCGTTTCCAGTTGGTGTTGTACGTCGGGCGGGAAGTCGGGTTCGAACCCGCGGTCGATCATTTCCTGGCGCGCGGCGGCGGCCAGATTGAACTCATCGTGGACCATGCAATACGAGGGTACCACCGCGGTAAGCTACTGCCGCGCCAGCTTCCACGCCAGTAGCAGCCAGGCCAGGATGAACGCCACACCGCCGACGGGCGTGATCGCCCCCAGCGTCCGGACGCCGCTCACCGCCAGCACATACAGGCTACCGGAGAAAATCAAAACCCCCGCCAGAAGCAGCCAGCATACCCACTCCGCGCCGGACTTCGACAGCGCGCCGGCCCGCGGCATCAGCGAAACGATCAGCATGCCGAGCGCGTGGATGAAGTGGTAGAAGACGGCCTTCTCCCACACGCCCATGGAGTAGGCGTCCAAGCGGTCTTTGAGGCCGTGGGCGCCGAACGCTCCCAAAATGACGGCCAGTGCGAGAAGAACGGCGGCGATTGCGCTCCAATTCATTGGACCCCCTCAGTGCGTGAACGCATAAACGATATAGTTGACGCCGATGCGGATTCCCAGGTCGGAAAAGTGGGCGGGATACTGGGGATTATCGGCGTGTTCCCACGAATCGCCCAGGTCCATGTTATGACACATGGCCACCATCACGCGGCCGTGGTCGTCGAAAATGGCGCGCCAGTGCGGGGTCTTGCCGGTCTCGCCCTTCTCGTACGTCAAACCGGTCTCCAGATACAGCGCGCCGGGGACCTGGTAGCGATGGTCCAGGTCATAAAGGGTATGAAAGATGGGGTTGGCGGAATCCAGGTCCACAATGGGGCGGTCGGGAAATACCTTCGACATGCTCTCGATAAAGGTGGCCCATTCGACGGAGCCGTGAAAATCGTCGCACATGAAGAAGCCGCCGCGCAGCAGGAACTCGCGCAGCGTTTTGGCCTGCGGATCGGTCAGGCTCCAATGGCCCACTTCCACGCCGTAGAGCCACGGCCAGTCGTAGACGTCGCCATCGTCCAGGTCGATAGGCTCCTCGGCCTGGCGCACGTCGATGCGCGTCAGGCGCTGCACGGCCCGCGACAGATGGCGGTCCGAGCGGGGGTAGTCCATGGTCCAGTTGGAGCCGCCTTGTTTCCAGTTTCCGAAGAACTCCACGCCACCGTAGTAGCGGCCCACCGGAGGATACATGAGGCGGGCGAAGGTCCATTCGGTGCGAGTGTCTTTATCGGCGGGAATGGGGTAGTGGCTATACTCGATGCCGGGATACTCGCGGAACGGCTTCTGCCACGCGTAGAGGGCGGTCAGCACGGAGAGTCCTCCGATGACGATGCCCGCGGCGCGCCGCACATGGAATCGAGGAAACACGGATATCTTCCACAGGATACCAAAGCGGGATTCCGCGCCCGCGGGCCGGATGTGGGCGGGTTCGCACGGCGCCGCGATGCGTCGCGGTTCCATATGCGGAGCCGTGGCGTGCCAATAATAGAAGTGCCATGTTCGTACTTCTCGTCTACGCCCACGTCAAACCGGAACATCTCGATGAGTTCCGCCAGGCCACCCTCGAAAATGCGCGCAGCAGCCGGAAGGAGCCGGGCGTCGCACGCTTCGATGTCATCCAGGAAACCGAAGACCCCACCCGCTTCGCGCTGGTGGAGGCTTATCGCAGCCGCGAAGGGCTGGCGCGCCATCGCGAGACCGCGCATTACCAGGCTTGGGCCGCCAAAGTGGCCGGCTGGCTGGCCGAACCCCGCTCGCGAACCACCTACGACGGCGTCGATCCGTCCGACGCGGAGTGGTAACCATGCCATTTGAATTCGCGACCGCGGCGCGCATCCGCTTCGGCGTGGGAACGCGTCACGAACTCGCCGCCGCGGCGGCATCGATGGGTTCGCGCGCGCTGGTGGCGACCGGCTCGGCGGCCCATCGCGCGGCGCCGCTGCTGGGCGCCCTGGAAGCTGCCCTCAAAGGCGCCGGCGTCACGGTGGCGCCCATGACAGTGGCCGCTGAGCCGACCGTCGCCATGATCCGCGAAGGCGTCGCGCGGGCCCGCGAGGAACGCTGCGATGTAGTGATCGCGATCGGCGGCGGCAGCGTGTTGGACGCCGGAAAGGCCGTGGCCGCACTGCTGGCCCACGCGGGAGATCCGCTGGACTACCTGGAGGTGGTGGGCCGAGGGCAACCTCTGACGCAGCCGTCCATGCCGATGATCGCCGTGCCCACCACGGCCGGTACCGGAAGCGAGGTCACGCGCAATGCCGTGCTGGCATCGCCCGAACACCATGTGAAGGCCAGCCTGCGCTCCGCCACCATGTTGCCGCGCCTGGCGATTGTGGATCCCGAACTGACGCTCGGCCTGCCGCCCGCCATCACCGCATCCACCGGTCTGGACGCGCTGACGCAACTCATCGAACCGTACGTTTCGCTGCGCGCCAATCCCATGACCGACCTGTTCTGCGTGGAAGGGATGCGCTGCGCCGCCCGGTCGTTACAGCGCGCGTGGAAGCAACCGGACGACCTGGAAGCGCGCACCGGCATGGCCTGGGCCAGTCTGTTGGGCGGCCTGGCGCTGGCCAACGCCGGGCTGGGAGCGGTACACGGTTTCGCCGCTCCGCTGGGCGGTATGTTCCCCGCGCCGCATGGGGCGGCCTGCGCGGCCGTGCTGCCCTCCGCCATGGAGGTCAACATTCGGGCGTTGCGCCAGCGCGCGCCTGCCAGCGACGCTCTTCGGCGCTATGCCGAGGTGGCGCGGATTCTCACCGGCGATCCGCAGGCCGGGCCCGACGATGGTTCCCGCTGGGTGGCGCAACTATGCGTCGCATTGCAGATCCCGCCGCTACGCGCATGGGGCGTGGACCAAACAGCGATCCCGGATCTGGTGGAACGCGCCGCCCGGGCGGGCAGCATGAAGGGCAACCCCATCGCGCTGACGCCCGAGGAACTGCGCGAGATCGTCGCACGGGCGATATAGAGGTTCGGCGGCGATAGCGCTCATTCGATGGGGTCGGGTGACGGGGATTGCGCCCCGCGCCGATCGAGATCCCTCCGCGATCTCCCGCCCGACTGCCGCTCCGTCTGGCGTAATATGACAAACAGGTGGCGAGTATGTCATACGACTGTGCCACACATGAATTCTACTTGGAATAACTATCGTCCGGGAAGCCGGCGAACCGCGGGCTACGGTTCGAAGCCCGCCGCACCAGCCACGGACTCGTTCAGTTGTTTTCGGGCCGCCCTTGCCGTTTCTACCGTCTCCGCCAACCGCAGCAGCTCAAGAATCCGCTCGCGCCGCAACTCCATTGGGTCGGTGGGCGAAGGGCTTTCCTCGTGGCTGGAAGCCCTTGAATCAAAGCCACATTCCAATTCGTCCATCATGGGGGTCTCGCTCACGTATAGCGGCTCGCACCGATTGAACATTCCGAAACGGCGACTCGCACCGAACGGATTCCCGGGACGCCTTAGCCGGCTGAGCGGAAAATGGGGTCTGCAACTCGCGTTATGCCGGCTAAAGAATCTCAAGGATTGTAACATCGGAGGCCGCAAAGCACAAGGAAATCTCAAATCGAAATTCTAAGCGGTCGCGGGCAGCTAACAAAATCGCCGCCGTCGAGCTCCAGCCGCCGCTGCCCGCGATTTCTCACAGGGGAACGGACGGAGTTCCCCGGACGGGGCGAAAACCTGGGGACAGACGGAACTGTCCGCCCGGCGTAGGGCAACACACTGTTTTTTCGAACGTGGCTGCGCGCCTTGGGACAGTTTCGTCAGTCCCCAGGTTTTCGCAGCCCAACCTTCTCACAGGCCAGTTCGACGTTGTGGCAGTTCCAGACCCATGACGCCGTGCGGGCGGAGCGCTTCGAGCGGTGCGTACTCCGTCGATAGGGAGAGTCGTACGGGCAGTCGCGCGACGGGTCCCACAAAGGCCGTTGAAAAGGTGCTTCAATTGAGAGAAAGAGGCCTGCGATGAGAATTACGGGGGTAGAAGCGCGCATCATCCGGATCCCGCGGGATTGGGGCGGAGCCGAGCGAGTGGCGGCCTTTCCGACGCGGCAGGTTTGTCCGACGGTTCCCGATGAAGCGTTGCACGGTCTGCTGGCGCGCGTCACTACCGATAGCGGTCTCACCGGCTGGGGCGAATCGCAGGCGCTGTCGGCGCCCGAGGTGGCAGGCACCATCATCCGCTCCATCTTGAAGCCCTTTCTCGAAGGCAGGGAATTCGAGGGCGCCGGAATCGAAATCGAATCGCTGTGGGACGGGATGTACAACCAGATGCGCGTCTGCGGGCAGACTGGCGGCTTCATGTTGGATGCCATCGGCGCGCTCGACATCGCACTCTGGGACCTGGCGGGAAAAATCCTGCGCACGCCGATCGCGGCCCTGATCGCCGGAGACGCGGCCAAGCGATCGGTGGATAGCTACGTCAACTATCTTCCCGGCGACACCGCCGCCGACCGGTTGCGCCGCGCGCGGGTCTTCCACGATGCCGGATCGACGCGCTTCAAACTGTTTCACGAGGGAAGCGAGCGCGCGCTGCTGGACGAGTACGACGCGCTGGCCGAGGTCTGCGGCAGCGAGAACATCGCGGTGGACGCGCAGTGGCGGCTGGATCCGGGGCGAGCCGTGGCGTTCGGCAAGAAGCTCGACCGGCGGCACGCGCTGTGGCTGGAATCGCCATTCCCGCCGGAGGACCCGGCGCAGCACGCGGCCCTGGCGGCCGGCATCCGCACGCCCGTAGCGCTGGGCGAGAGCTACCGGACGCATTTCGAACTGGCGCCGTTTTTCCGCGCGCACGCCATGCGCATCGTGCAGACCGACCTGGGACGCTGCGGCATCACCGAAGCGTTGCGCATCGCACGCGCCGCCGAACGCGCCGGAATGGAAGTCTCGCCGCACCTCACACCGGCGCTGGGCCCGCTGCTGTACGCCACGGTACACTTCGCCGCCGCCGCGCCCAATTGCCGGATCATGCCGCATACCCCGGGGTTGGTGGAGACCGCCAACGAGTACTCCCGCACGCCGCTGATTTTCCAGGAAGGCCGCTATGCGGTGCCGCAAACGCCCGGTTTGGGCATCGACCTGGTAGAGCCCGAGATCAGTCTGCTGGAAGTCGCGTAGCTGGAAGTCGCGCAGCAGGAAGTCGCGCAGCCCGGCGCGCCGCTGGTTCCGAGGTACACTGAACCGCATGCACGGTATCCGCCTGTGGCTTGCGCTGGCGTGGCTGGCGTCGTCGGCAGCGGCGGCTTTGGCGCAAGATACGCGCGTGGTTCTTCTGGGCACCGGCACGCCCAACCCGCAACCGGAGCACAGCGGGCCAGCAGTAGCGGTGATCTCGGGCGAGCGCGTGTACCTGGTGGATTGCGGGCCCGGCGTGGTGCGCCGCGCGGTCCAAGCCGGCATCCGCATGGAGCAACTCACCCGCGCCTTCGTCACGCACCTGCATTCCGACCATACCGCCGGGTTGCCCGACCTGATCTTCACCCCCGCCGTAACCGGCCGCAAGGAGCCGTTCGAAATCTACGGACCGCCCGGCCTGCGCGCCATGACCGGCTACGTGATGAAGGCGTGGAAGGAGGATATGGAGATCCGCCTGCACGGTCTGGAACCGTCCATCGCGGCGGCCTACGTGGTGCATGCCCACGATGTGAAGCCCGGCGAGATCTACCGCGACGATACGGTTCGCGTGTCGGCCATCGCGGTGAAACACGGCGCATGGAAGCATGCTTATGGCTATCGTCTGGAGGCTGGCGGCAAAGTCATCGTAATTTCCGGCGACACCACTTACAGCGAGGCGCTGCTGGATGCCGCCAAAGGGTGCGACATTCTGGTGCACGAGTTCTATTCGCAGAAGGGATGGGAAGCCCGTACGCCGGACTGGCAGCGGTATCACGCCGCGTATCACACCTCGGCGCCCGATCTGGGCAAACTGGCGGCGGCGGCCCAGCCGAAGAAGCTGGTGCTGTATCATGAGCTGCCCATGGGCCAATCGCCCGAGCAGGTGCTGCGCGAGATCCGCGAACATTTCCCGGGCGAGGTGATTTATGGCAAAGACCTGGACACCGTCCGGTGAGGAGACCTCGGAGTGGATCCGGACACAGCCGTCGGCGGGGCACGCGGTTATGGCAACAAAACTCTTGGACTTCGTTACAGCATCCGTGTAAATGAGAGATACGGGTAGATCCAACCGGTAGTCTTTCCGGACTCCTTCAAATACGAACCAGGCGCGAGATTTCCCACGCCGAAGCCAACCAGGGTCTTGCGGTTCACGGAATATTGGAACATCGCATCCACGCCTTCTCCCACGTGGTTGCTGGTGGCCTTGACGTTGTACACCGTCCGCGTCCCGAAGGTGTTGTACAAGCCGTCTTGCACGGTGGGCAGCCAGGCGTCGCGGAAATAGACTTTCACCTGCAGCTTTTTGAGCGGCGTGAATTCCGCTCCAGAGCGCCATTGCGCGAGGTTGCGCCAGTAGAACTGGCCGGTCAGGCCGTTCATAGGCTGATTGGAGCCATACAGGCAATCGAACATCTGACGATGACCGTCCTTGCGGTTGTCGTCGCCCGAAGCCCACATGTAGTCGCTGTTGAAATGCGGCGCCCAGGGGAGTTTGGCCGTGGTCCAGCCGCCGCCGGCGACGTAACCGAAAGCCTGTATGGTATCGGAGCCGTAGCCGCCGCCTTCGCGAACGGCCTCCGCGTTATAGTCGAATCCGCCGCGGATCTTGCCGATCACGCGCATGCCGCCGTAAATCACATCGGCATTGCCCAGTTTGCCGTTCTTTCCCTTTACGCCCAGGTCCGTCTTGGCCATCGCGTAAGGCTCGATGCTGGCGCCGGGCAGCAGTGTCCCGAACGCGGCGTAGGCCGTGTAGAAACGCTCGCCGGGCTTGTTGCGATCCATTCGATTGGGATCGTACAACAGCGGCGATCCGGCCGTAAGACTCAGATTGAAGGGCTTAGTGACGACATAGGCGCGAACCATGTCGAACGTCTTAGTGATGTTGCTCCAGTCTCCCGTGGAGACCAGGCGGCCCGATCCGAGGACCATGTCCTGCCGGCCGGCGCGCAGTTTTACGCCGTTGCCTTCAATCGCCCCCGCCTCCACGTACCCCTGGCGGAAATCGAAGGGATCGACGTAGCTCGACGAGGGGACGGTCTTGTAGAACTCGGCGCGGGCATCCTGGCCCTCGCCATAGATACGGAGAAACGAAGTCGGCTGGAACGCCACGCCCAGACGGATGCGCGTCAGGCCGTAGGAATCGGCCGGAGTCAGGGCGAAATCCGAACCATATCCGCCTTCCCAGCGGACGCGCACAGAGCCCTGGAACTTCACCGTGCGTTCCAGAAACGCCTGGACCCCTTCCGAAGGGGGTGTGGACGCCGGGTTAGCGGCGGGATTGGCTGCGGAACCTTGGGCGACGCCCGTACCCGCAGAGAAATGGACTGCGGCTCCCAACAGGAACAGGGCAGTCAGATGTCGAAGGTTCACAATCTACGTTTCGGCAAGAGTTGGAAGAGTATGAATTCGGGCGAGTCGGTGGAAGCGATGCGGAGGAGTAAGGTAGGCGGCGCGAATGGCCGTTCCTAGCCCTCTTATCTCACGGGTCGGAATGCTGGAAGTCGTGGCGCACGCACCCTGCGTGCCGCGTCCCGACTCTTCGGGACGCCTGTCGATAGACAGACCGGGAAACATGAGCGGCTCCACAATCCCGGCGCCCGCATCGGGAACGCCAATCCTGTTACAACAGAGGGCATGGCTCCGCATGCCACTCGCCGCCAATGGTTGACGTCGGCCTTCGCCGCGGCGCTGTTCCCGGCGGGCAGCCACAGCGCTCCCAGGCTGGCATTCGCCGAAGACGCGCCGCACGCGAGCGCCGCGGAAGCCGCCGGATTCGAGACCGTGGCGGCGAGGTTTGAGGACGCGCTGGCGGACCGCTCCATCCACGCCGTTTGTATCGCCGCGCCGGTTTTCGAACGCGCGCACATGGCGGCGGAAGCCTGCAGGGCCGGGAAAGACGTGTGGGTGGAAGCGCCGGTGTGCGCCTCGCTCGAAGAAGGGCGGCGGATGGTGAGAGCCGCCCGGCGATATGGCCGCGTGGTGCAGGCCGGCACGGTTTGGCGATCCAGTAGAGCCGTGCAGGCGGCGCGGCGGGCCATCCACGCGGGCGAATTGGGCGACATAGTCTACTGCCGCGCATTCGAAGGCACGGCGTCCGCCAATCGCGCGCACCTGGTGGATCTGCTGCAGTTCGTTTTCGACGAAGCCGCGCCTCTTTCCGTCGCCGCGCAGGGAAGCGGCGGCAACCTGCTGGCTACCTACCGCTATCCGCGATTTGTGGCGTCCTACGAGAGCCGCGGCACGGGCCCCGCCGGCATCGCGTTTCACGGCGTTACGGCGACGCGGATAGTAGACCTGCGCGAAGACGGCGCCCGCGTGGCGCATTGGCGCAATTTTCTGGAGTGCACCGGCTCGCGGCGGAGGCCCGTCGCCGACATCGAGACGGGCGTGCGCTCCACCATGACGCAGTCGCTCGAAGACCTGGCGCTGCGGCGCGGAACGTCGATAGCGTCGATTCCTTTCGAAATGGAGACCAACCTGGCATGAGATATTTTTCCATCGGCATGGTCATCGCGGCGCTTTCCGCGGTGGCGGGAGCGCAGAGCCTGACCGGACGCTGGACCGCTCAGTATTCTTCCGACGACGAAGCGCGCCAGATCGTGCTCGCCCTGGATGTGGACTCGGGCGGCCACTTCACCGGCTACGTGCAGACGCCGCAATACGAAGAGCGCATCCGCGACGGCCGCATGAGCGGCAACGTGTTCTGGTTTATCGCCGAACGCGACGCCAATAACAACACCACGCAGCAGCGTATCTACGGCGGCGAAGCGGCGGGCGAAAAGCTGACGCTCTTCATCCCCGGCAATCGAACGCAGCGTAGCGAATTCACGCGCGTGTCGGCGGAGCGTCCCAAGGCGCTGCCGCCCAATCCGCCGAAGGTCTCGTTGCCGGTTCCGCCGCCGGTCAAGTCCAACGGGTTGGCGCCGGCGCCGCCCATGGGCTGGAATAGTTGGAACAAGTTTCAGGGCAAGGTCACCGACAAGGTGGTGCGCGAGATCGCCGACGCCATGGTGAAGAACGGCATGAAGGACGCAGGCTACGTCTACGTCAACATCGACGATACGTGGGAGAGCACGCGCGACGGGGCGGGCAACATTCGCTCCAACTCCAAGTTCCCCGACATGAAGGCGCTGGCCGATTACGTCCACAGCAAGGGCCTGAAGCTGGGCATCTACTCCTCGCCCGGACCCAAGACTTGCGCCGGTTACGAAGGCAGCTACCAGCACGAAGCGCAGGACGCCAAAACCTGGGCGGCCTGGGGCATCGACTACCTCAAGTACGATTGGTGCAGCGCCGCGCGCGTCTACGCGCCCGACCAGGCCACCATGCAAGCGGCCTACGCCAGGATGGGCGAAGCGCTGCTCGATTCCGGACGGCCCATGGTCTACAGCCTGTGCCAGTACGGCATGCTGGACGTGGGCGAGTGGGGCGCCAAAGTGGGCGGCAACCTGTGGCGCACCACGGGCGATATCAGCGACCGCTGGGACTCCATGCAGAACCTCGGCTTCAACCTGCAGACGGGCCGCGAGAAGTACGCCGGGCCGGGCCATTGGAACGACCCCGATATGCTGGAGATCGGCAACGGAGGGATGAGCGAAACGGAATACCGCACGCACATGAGCCTGTGGTCCATTTTGGCCGCGCCGCTGCTGGCGGGGAACGATCTGCGCGACGTGGCGCCGGGGATTCTGGAGATCCTGAACAATAAGGAAGCGATCGCCGTGGACCAGGACAAGCTGGGCAAGCAGGGTGTCCGCGTGTCGAAGCAGGGCGACCTGGAAGTGTGGGCGCGCGAACTGGCGGACGGCGGCTATGCGGTGGGTTTGTTCAATCGCGGCGCGTCGGCCGCCCGGGTGACGGCGCTGTGGAGCGACATCGGCTTCCAGGGCGCGCATGCGGTTCGCGACCTGTGGGCGCATGCCGACCGCGGCACGGCGTCGGGCGCCTATGCCGCCGAGGTGCCCGCGCACGGCGTGGTCTTGATTAAAATAGCGAAATGAACGTCGAGTGGGTACGGCGCGTCTGTCTGGAGTTCCCTCATGCCACCGAGCAGGTGCAGTGGGAGGACGATCTGGTATTTAAGGTGGCGGGTAAGATGTTCGCGGTCGCACCGCTGGTTCCGGCCAAGGTGACGCTCTCGTTCAAATGCACGCCGGAGGACTTCGCGGAGCTGACGGAACGGGAGGGAATCATCCCCGCGCCCTACATGGCCCGCGCGCAATGGGTGGCGCTGGAACCGGGAACCAGCCTGCCCGCCGCGGAGTTGAAGCGCTTGCTGCGGCAGTCGTACGACCTGGTGGTCGCCAAACTGCCGAAGAAGCAGCAGGCGGAGTTGCGGGGGTAAGAGGTGGGGCTGGTAGCGGCGTGGTCCCCAACCGAGGTGAATCGGCGCTGAGTGTGGCGTACGCACTCGTGCGTGCCGCATCGAGACTCGTCTCGATGAGTCGCGACGCGGCATGCACGAGTGCGCAATGCCACCGAGTTTTCCCAATATTGGAGATACTGCGGAATTTGTGGGGCAGGCTGTCAGCCCAATGCCGCAGAGTTTTCCCACAACCGGACACCGGTGTTGATTGAGTTTCGCACGCGCTCTTTTGTGGGGCAGGTTGGCAACCTGCGGCCGAGTGGCACTCGG
>Ga0181529_10006684_pt1 | contig 11654 bp, 8 predicted proteins | sample PEATcosm2014_Bin_36_FD_119763 | JGI IMG/M metagenome (GOLD analysis project Ga0181529, IMG submission 119763) | Peatland microbial communities from MTU Mesocosm Facility, Houghton, MI, USA - PEATcosm2014_Bin10_30_metaG | ecosystem: Environmental > Terrestrial > Soil > Wetlands > Peat | place... | reverse complement strand
CGGTCGGCGATGCTCAGGTCGGAAAAATTCTCCAGCGGCTCGCCGACGATCGTGCCGGCGAGCAGCCGCGGGTTGAGCGAGGCATAGGGGTCCTGGAACACCATCTGCGCGTGCCGCCGGTGCCGACGCATCGCCCGCTCCCCCAGCGCGGTGACGTCGATGCCGCGCAGCACGATGCGCCCGGCGGTCGGCTCCAGCAGGCGCAGGATCAGCCGCCCCACGGTGGACTTGCCGCAACCCGACTCGCCCACCAGGCACAGCGTTTCGCCGGCGACGATCGCGAGGCTCACGTCGTCCACCGCCTTGACCACCGCCGCCGGGCGCCGCAGCAATCCGCGCCGCACCGCGAAATGCTTGGTCAGGCCTTCGACCTCGGCGACCGGCGCGGTCATGCCGCCAGCACCCGACCGGTGTGCCAGCACGCCGCCACGTGCCCGCCGCCATGATCGTCGAGCGGCGGCGCCTCGGCGTGGCAGCGGTCGGTGGCGAAGGCGCAGCGCGGCGCGAAGGCGCAGCCCGGCATCGGATCGCGCAGGTTGGGCACGATGCCGGGAATTTCCGCCAGCCGCCGGCGGCGCGCGGCCCCGGCACCGCGGCGCGGAATGGAAGCCATCAAGCCACGCGTGTAGGGATGCAACGGCCGGTCGAACAGGTCGAGCACCGGCGCCTCCTCCACCTTGCGCCCTGCATACATCACGATCACCCGCTGGCAGGTCTCCGCCACCACGCCGAGGTTGTGGGTGATCATCAGGATGGCCGCCCCCATGCGCTCCTTCAGTTCCAGCATCAGCCGCAGGATCTGCGCCTGGATGGTGACGTCGAGCGCGGTGGTGGGCTCGTCGGCGATCAGCAGTTGCGGGTGGCAGGACAGCGCGATGGCGATCATCACGCGCTGGCGCATGCCGCCGGAAAGCTGGTGCGGGTAGTCGTGCACCCGCCGCGCCGCATCCGGGATGTGCACCAGCGTCAGCATCTCCGCCGCCCGCGCCCAGGCCTCGGCGCGCGACTTGCCCTGGTGGATGAGGACCGCCTCGGCGATCTGATCGCCCACGGTCAGCACCGGGTTCAGCGAGGTCATCGGCTCCTGGAACACCATGGCGATGCGGTTGCCGCGGATGCCCCGCATCGCCGTTTCGTCGAGGTCCAGCAGGTTGCTCCCGCCGAAGCGCACTGTCCCGCCCACGGTGCGACCGAGCACGGGCGGCAGCAGGCGCAGGATCGACAGCGCGGTGACCGACTTGCCGCAGCCCGATTCGCCGACGATGCCCAGCGTCTCGCCGGCACCGATCGCAAAGGAAAGACCGTCGACGGCCCGCGTGATTCCGTCCCGCGTGAAAAAATGCGTGCGCAGTCCTTCAACGGAAAGGACGGGCTCGCTCACACCATCCTCCTGGCCAGCCGCACATCCAGCAGGTCGCGCAGTCCGTCGCCGAGCAGGTTCACCGACAGGATCACCATCGCCAGCGCCGTCCCCGGCGCGAAGATGGTCCACGGCGCGCGGGCGATGTAGAGCCGGCTTGAGGCGATCATGTTGCCCCAGGTCGGAATCTCGGGTGGCACCCCGGCGCCGAGGAAGGACAGCGCCGCCTCGATCAGGATCGCGGAGGCGGTGATGTAGGTGCCCTGCACGATCAACGGCGCGATGGTGCTGGGCAGGATGTGGCGCAGCACGATCTTCCACGCCGGCGATCCGCCGGAGACCGCCGCCTCGATATAGGGCAGCGTGCGCACGGTCAGCACCACCGAGCGCACCAGCCGCACGATGCGCGGCACCTCGGGGATGGTGATGGCGACAATGACGATCCACACGCTGGCGCGATTGAGCGAAACCATGGCGATGGCGAGCAGGATGGCGGGAATCGCCATCAGCCCGTCCATGACGCGCATCACCACCGCGTCCACCGCCCGCCAGTAGCCGGCGGCCAGCCCGATGAAGAGGCCGATGACGATGGACATCGCGGCCACCGACAGCCCGACGATCAGCGACACCCGCGCGCCGTAGACCACCCGGGCATAGATGTCGCGGCCGAGAAAGTCGGTGCCGAGCCAGTGGCCCGCCGACGGCCCCTGCAACCGGTCCACCGGCTTCAGCGCCACCGGGTCGCCGGCGATCCACGGCGCGCACAGCGCCACCGCCGCCACCGCCACCAGCAGCACCGCGCCGATGATGATAGTCGGATTGCGCCGACAGAATTGGGCGAGGCGCTTCATCCTCGGATCCGTGGATCGAACAGCGTGTAGGACAGGTCGACCAGCAGGTTGACCAGCACATACACGCCGGAGAACACCATGATGACGCCCTGGATGATCGGGTAGTCGCGCCGCGCGATGGCGTCCACCACCAGCCGGCCGACGCCGGGGATGTTGAACACCGTCTCGGTGATCACCACGCCGCCGATCAGCAGCGCGACGCCGTTGCCCACCACGGTCACGATCGGCACGGCGGCGTTCTTCAGCGCGTGCTTCAGCAGCATCGGCGCCGCCGCCACACCCTTCGCCTTCGCCGTGCGCATGTAGTCCTCGGCCAGCACGTCCAGCATGGTGGCGCGGGTGATGCGCGCGATCAGCGCCACGTACGCCATGCCGAGCGCGAACGATGGCAGCACCAGATGTTGCAGCCAGGGCCCCACGCCGTCGGCAATCGGCGCGTAGCCCTGCACCGGCAGCCATTTCAGGTTGATGGCGAAAGCGAAGATCAGCGCGTAGCCGACCACGAAAACCGGCACCGAGAAGCCCATGACCGCGAAGCCCATCACCGCCCGGTCGATCAGGCTGCCCACCCGGGCCGCCGCCACCACGCCCAGCGTGATCGCCACCACCACCGCCAGCGCGATGGTGGTGAAGGCCAGCGACAGCGTCGGCTCGGCACGCTGCACGATCAGCGACATCACGCTGTCGCCCCAGAATAACGAGGTGCCCAGGTCGCCGCGCAGCAAATTGCCGACCCAGACCACGAACTGCCGCCACACCGGCTGATCGAGCCCGAGCTTTTCGCGGATCGCCGCGATGTTCTGCGGGGTCGCGTTGTCGCCGGCGATGATCGCGGCCGGATCCCCCGGCGCGAAGTGCAGCAACAGAAAAACGCAGATGGCGACGACGCACATGACCGGCACGATGGACGTCAGCCGGCGTGCGATGGTGCCGGTCATGCGGGCGGGCGGGCGGCGCGTTCCATCAGGTCTTCTCGACGTTCCAGAACGGAATCAGGTCGGGCACGTGCAGCCAGCCCGTGACGTTCTTGCGGTGCGCCGTCGGCTGCTGCCACTGGCCGAAATGCAAGTGCGGCACGATGTTCCAGGCGTTGTCCTGGATCTGCGCCGCGATCGCCTTCCGCTGCTCGAGCGTCTCGGCGGCGACCCAGGCCGCGCGCAACTGCTCGTTCTTCTCGTCGCTCGGCCAGCCGAACCAGCCCTTGGTGCCGTTGGTGGCCATCGACACATCCGTGTACGGGTCGCTGTAGGACGGCCCGGCCCCCGAGGTGAAGAAGATGTCCCACCCCCCCTGGTCCGACGGCGCCTGGCTGACCCGCCGCGCCACCACACCGGCCCAGTCCATCGGCTGCAGATCCACCTTCATGCCGGCGCCGCGCAACTGCTCGGCCATCACCGTGGCGGCATTGGACATGTAGGGTATGTTGGTGGCCTGCAGCATGACGATCGGCTTGCCGTCATAGCCGCCTTCCGCCAGCAACTGCTTCGCCAACGGAATGTTCGGTCCGCTCTTGAACCAGCCGGTGTTGGCGTCGTTCTCCATCGCCGAGCCGCAGGTGAAATAGCTGCCGCAGGTCTTGTACCATTTCGGGCTGACGAAGGTCGGCCGCAGCATGTCCTCCTGGTTCATGATGTGCAGGACGGCCTGCCGGCACTTGATGTTGTTGAATGGCGGATGCAGCCAGTTCAGCCCGACGTGGCCGACCAGGCCGAGGTCGAACAGGTTCTCGATGGTGATGGCCGGGTCGCTCTGCAACTGGTCGAGCAGGTCGATCGGCGGGATCTCGTAGAAGTCGATCTCGCCGGCCTGCAACGCCGCCACGGCGGTCTGGCTGTCCGGCATGTTGACGTAGACCGTGCGGTCCACCTTCACCACCTTGCCGCCCGCCGTGCCGCTGGCCGGCTCACTGCGCGGCACGTAATGCGGGTTCTTGTCGTAGACGTACTGGCTGCCGACCTTGGTCTCGTCCTGGTTGAGGATGTACGGCCCGGACCCGACAACCTGGTCGATCTTCTGCATCGGGTCGGTCTCGGCCTCGCGCTTGCGCATGATGAACAGCACCGGCGTGTTGGTCGAGGAGAAGATGTCGAGCAACAGCGAGAACGGCTCTTTCAGCACGACGCTGAAGGTCTTGGCGTCTTTCGCCGAGATGTCCCTGGTGTGCTGGGCCAGCAGTTGCCCGGACCCCGAGCGGACCATCCAGCGGCGGATGCTGGGCACCACGTCGGCGCTGGTGACTTCCGTGTTGTCGGAAAAGCGCAGCCCGTCGCGAAGCTCGAAGGTGTAGGTCAGCTTGTCGTCGGAGATGCCCCAGCGCCGGACCATCTGAGGCCGCGGCTCGTCGCCCCTGGCGTCCGCGCCGAGCAGCATGTCGTAGACCATGCCGCCATGATAGGCGGACATGTTCGCGGTGGTCCAGATCGGATCGTAGGTGGGGATGTCGCCGTGCATCACGGCCCGCACGGTGCGGGCGGCGGGCGGGCGTGCCTGCGCGCGCAGGATGCCGGGCGCGGATGCCAACCCGGCGATCGCCAGTGACCCCCCCATGACGGTGCGGCGGGTTGCCTTCATGGTATCCCTCTCTTTCTTGTCCCTGTGGGCTGCCCTTCGGCCGGGAGCCTTCCGACGGCGAGCCTAGCATCCGTCACACGCAATGAACAGGCAAGCCGCCGCGCGATGGCGCCACCCGGTCGCGCGGCGCGGCGTCAGGTCTTGGCGACGTTCCAGAAAGGAATCACGCCGGGCACGTGCAGCCAGCCCGTGACGTTCTTGCGATGCGCCATCGGTTGCTGCCACTGGCCGAAATACAGATGCGGAACGACATTCCAGGCATTTTCCTGGATCTGCGCCGCGATCGCCTTCCGCTGCTCCATCGTGTCGGCGGCCATCCATGCCGCACGCAGTTGCTCGTTCTTTTCATCGCTCGGCCAGCCGAACCAGCTCTTGGTGCCGTTGGTCGCCATCTGAGCCATCATGTACGGCGTGCTGTTGTCGAAGCCGCCGGTCGAGGTGAAGAAGATGTTCCACCCCCCCTGGTCCGGCGGCGCCTGGATCGCCCGCCGCTGCACCACGTTGGCCCAGTCCATGGGCTGCAGGTCCACCTTCACGCCGGCGGCGCGCAACTGCTCGGCGAACACCGTGGCGGCATTGGACATGTAGAGCATGCTGGTGGCCTGCAGCATGACGATGGGCTTGCCGTCGTAGCCGCCTTCCTTCAGCAACTGCTTGGCCAACGGAATATTCGGCCCGCTCTTGAACCAGTCGGTATTGGCGTCGTTCGCCATCGCCGAGCCGCAGGTGAAATAGCTGCCGCAGGTCTTGTACCATTTCGGGCTGACGAAGGTCGGCCGCAGCATGTCCTCCTGGTTGATGATGTGCAGCAGGGCCTGCCGGCATTTGACGTTGTTGAACGGCGGATGCAGCCAGTTCACCCCGACGTAGCCGACCAGGCCGAGCTCGAAAATGTTCTCCAGCGTGATATTCGGGTCATCCTCCAGCTGTTCCAGCAAGTCGGTCGGCGGGGTCTCGTAGAAATCGATCTCGCCGGCCTGCAACGCCGCCACGGCGGTCTGCGCGTCCGGCATGTTGACGAAGATGACGCGGTCGAGCTTCGCCACCTTGCCGCCCGCCGTGCCGCTGGCCGGCTCGCTGCGCGGCACGTAATTGGCGTTCTTGTCATAGACGTACTGGCTGCCGACGCGGGTCTCGCCCTGGTTCAGGATGAACGGACCGGACCCGACGACCTGGTCGATCTTCTGCATCGGGTCGGTCTCGGCCTCGCGCTTGCGCATGATGAACAGCACCGGCGTGGTCGTCGAGGCGAAGATGTCCAGCAGCAGCGCGAACGGCTCCTTCAGCGCGACGACGAAGGTCTTTTCATCCTTCGCCGAAATGTCCTTGAGGTGCGGCGCCAGCAGTTGCCCGGACCCCGAGCGGACCATCCAGCGGCGGATGCTGGGGATCACGTCGGCGCTGGTGACCGCCGTGTTGTCGGAAAAGCGCAGCCCGTCGCGCAGTTCGAACGTGTAGGTCAGCTTGTCGTCCGAGACGCCCCATTTGCCAACCATCTGCGGCTGGGCCACGCCCTTGGCATCCGCGCCGAACAGCATGTCGTAGACCATGCCGCCGTGAAAGGCGGAGAGGTTGGCGGTGGTCCAGATCGGGTCGTAGGTGGGCAGGTCGCCCTCCAGCACCGCCCGCACGGTGCGGGCGGCGGGCGGGCGTGCCTGCGCGCGCAGGATGCCGGGTGCGGATGCCAACCCGGCGGCGGCCAGCGAACCGCCCATGACGATGCGGCGGGTTGCCTTCATGGTATCCCTCTCTTTCGTGTCCCTGTGCGGCTGCCCTTCTGCCGGGAGCCTGTCGTCGCCAAGCCTAACACCCGCCGCGCGGGCTGCCCAGGCCGTGGTGTCAGAAGATCAGCCCCGGCGTGGTCTCCTCGTCCAGCGGCCAGACCGGCCGGCGCACCTTGGTGTAGGGAATGCGCCGGTAGTCGCGGATCATCGGGCCGTCGGCGTCGACATAGATCACCTTCCTGGCGATCGGCCCGTACGCCGCCATGAAGTGGTTGGTGCTCTTCACCACCACCAGCTTGCGTTCCGTGGGCTCCACGCCGACGTTGCGGAACAGTTCCAGCCCCAGCGCCTGGGTGCGGTTGGTGATCAGCACCACCTCCACCCCGCCTATCTTGACGCAGGCGCAGTCGCCCAGCTTCACCTGGGTCGGCCCGAAACTCTGCTGGCAGTCGCGCTTGAGACCGGTCACCGTCACGGTGGCGTCGATCGGCGCGCCGGAAGCCGGCCCGATCTTGCCGCCGAAGCGCAGCGGGAAGCTGGCGCCCAGGCCGGCATCGAAGCACAGCCGCACCGCGATCGGGTCCCACACCGGGCCGACCGCCGCGCTTTCCACGCCCCTCTCGATCAGCCGGCGCAGGATGGTGGTGTTGTCGGTGGGCGCGCCGCCGCCGGCATTGTCGGCCGGGTCGGCCATCACCACCGGAGCGCCGTCGAAGGCCAGCGCGGCGGTGATGCCCGCCTCCACGTCCAGGTAGTCCGGCGCGCTGCGGCCACGAAACGACACGAACTCCTGGCCGATCGCGGTGGCCAGCCGGTCCGCCTTCGCCTTGTCGCCGTCGGTGATCACCAGGATGCGCCCGGTGACGTCGGCCACGTCGGCATAGGGGAAGCAGTGGCAGATGGAAATCGACAGCACCCCGTCCTTGCCCTCCATCGCCATCATGCGGTCGACGAATCCGCGCATCAGCGGCAGCGTGGTGGGATAGCTGCCGATCTGCCGGCAGTCGTAGACCGACTGCACCGGCTTCACCTGCTTGCGGATCGTCTTCAGCACCAGCGTCAGCAGGTCCTCGGCGCGGTCCACCACGTCGGTATGGGGAAATTCCTTGTAGAGGATGGTCACGTCGGCCAGCCCGACGCGCTTCAGCGTCAGGTGGCAGTGCGGGTCGAGCTCCACCCCGATGACGCAGGCCGGCCCGACGATGGCGCGCACCCGTTCGATCACGTCGCCTTCGACATCGTCGTAGCCGTGCGCCACCATCGCCCCGTGCAGGCCCAGCAGCACGCCGTCCAGCGGCAGCGCGGCCTTCACTTGGCCGAGGATCTCGTCGCGCATGAACTCGTAGTCGGCGCGGTTGGTGGTGCCGGCCGGGCTGGCGGCGAAGCAGCTGCCCTCGATCAGCGTGAACCCTTCCGTGGCGGCACGCCGGCGCGCCACCCAGAGCGGCGCGGTGCACATCAGCGCGGTTTCGTCGGGATGCTCGCCGGGGCGCAGGAACACTCCCTCCCTGTACGCCTCGATGGAGGTGGGCAGCGGCGAGAAGGTGTTCGTTTCGGTGGCGATGGTGGCGGAGAACAGGCGCATGGCGTTCCCTCTTCCTCAACAGGTCGGGCAAATCACGCGCGCCGTCCCCGCCGCTGTCAACCCGGCCTTCACGCCGCGCGGGCCAGCGCCACCCCGCGCACGAGATCGGCGCATTTCTCGCCGATCATGATGCAGGCCGCGTTGGTGTTGCCCGACACCAGCGTCGGCATGATCGATCCGTCGGCCACCCGCAGCCCCTCCAGCCCGTGCACCTGCAACGCGTCGTTCACCACCGCCATGGCGTCCCGCCCCATTTTGCAGGTGCCGACCGGGTGGTAGATGGTCGCACCGTACTCCCGCGCGTAATCCAGCAGGTCGGCGTCGGTCTGCACCTGCTCGCCGGGCAGGTACTCGCTGGCGATGTAGTGCGCCAGCACCGGCCGCCCGGCGATGCGCCGGCCCAGCTTCAGCCCGTCCACCAGCGTCTGGCGGTCCAGTTCGGCCGCCAGGTAGTTCGGATGGATCGCCGGCGGGGCCAGCGGGTCGGGCGACTTCAGGCGCAGCTCGCCGCGGCTCTCCGGACGCAACTGGCAGACGTTCTGGGTGAAGCCGGAAAACTTGTGCAGCCCCTCGGTCGGCCGGTCGACCGAGAAGCCGATGTAGTGGAACTGGACGTCCGGGCTCGGCAACTCCGGGCGCGTGCGGGCAAACACCGCCACCTCGGCGGCGCTCACGGTCAGCGGTCCCGTCCGGAACAGTGCGTATTGCGCCACCATGCGCGCCATCTTCCAGCGGCTCGCCATGATGTCGTTGACGGTGATCGGGAAGCGGCAGCGATAGGCGATGCGGGCCTGGAAATGGTCCTGCAGGTTGCGCCCCACCCCGGGCAGGTCGTGCACCACCGCGATGCCCATGGCCTGCAATTCGCCCGCCGGTCCGACGCCGGACAGCATCAGCAGTTGCGGCGAGTTGATGGCGCCGCCGCACAGAATGACCTCGCGCCGCGCCCGCGCCGTCACCCGCTGCCCGCCCTGGCCATAGACCACGCCGACGGCGCGCCGTCCTTCGAAGACCACGCGCTCGGCGTGGGCGCGCGTCACCACCCGCAGGTTGGGCCGTCCCATCGCCGGCTTCAGGAAGGCCACCGCCGCCGAGCAGCGCCGGCCCCGGCGCGACGTGGTCTGGTAGTACGCCACCCCCTCCTGCACCCGCCCGTTGTAGTCGGGATTCTGGGGTAGGCCGACTTCGATGGCCGCTTGCAGGTAGGCATCGCTGAGCGAGTTCGGATGGGCGATGTCGCAAACGGTTAGGCCGCCATCGCGTCCGCGCAGGGCGTCGTCGCCCGGCCCGATGCGCCGCTCGCTGCGCTTGAAATAAGGCAGCACGTCCTGGTAGGCCCAGCCGGCATTGCCGAGCTGGCGCCAGTGGTCGTAGTCCTCGGCCTGGCCGCGCACATAGAGCAGCCCGTTGATGGACGAGGAGCCGCCCAGCACCTTGCCGCGCGGCCACGGCATCCGGCGGTTGTGCGTCCCCGGCTCGGGCTCGGTCTCGTACATCCAGTTCACCCGCGGATCGGTGAGGGTGCGGCCGTAGCCCAGCGGCACGTGGACCCACAGGAAGCGGTCCGGCGCACCGGCCTCCAGTACCAGCACCTGGTTCGCCGGGTCCTCGCTCAGGCGTGCCGCCAGCACGCAGCCGGCCGAGCCGGCACCGACAATGACGTAGTCCGCTTCGATGGTCTGCACGCCTGCCCCCTTTTCCGCCGGGTTGCTCCCGGACCGTTCCCGGCACAGGATGCCGCCATGCCACAGGAAACGCTACCCTCCGAGATCGCCGCCGGCCTGCGCCGCATGGGTTTTGTGGCGCCACGGGACGCCACCCGGCTGACCGGCGGGGTTTCCTCCGACATCTGGCGCGTCGATCTGCCGGACGGCCCGATTTGCGTGAAGCGGGCGCTCGCCCAGTTGCGCGTGGCCGCCGACTGGCGCGCCCCGGTGGTGCGCAACCGCTACGAGGCGCGCTGGATGCGCCGCGCCCAGGCCGCCGCCCCGGGCAGCGCCCCCGAGGTGCTCGGCCAGGACGAGGACAGCGGATCGCTGGCCATGCAATTCCTGCCGCCCGAACGTTTCCCGCTGTGGAAGGCCGAACTGCGCGAGGGCCGGGCCGATCCCGAATTCGCCGCCGCCGTCGGCGCCACGCTGGCCCGCATCCACGCGGCCACCGCCGCCGATGCCACGGTGGCGGCCGACTTCCCGACCGACGATATTTTCTACGACATCCGCCTGGAGCCCTATCTGGTGGCCACCGCGCTGCGCCACCCCGACCGTGCGGAGGTCCTGCACGCGATCGTCGCGGAAACCCGCGCGACCAAACGCGCCCTGGTGCATGGCGACGTCAGCCCGAAGAACATCCTGGTCGGCCCCGCCGGCCCCGTCTTCCTCGACGCCGAATGCGCCTGGTGGGGCGACCCGGCTTTCGATCTCGCGTTCTGCCTCAACCACATGCTGCTGAAATGCCTGTGGGCGCCGCCGGCGCGCGACCGCTTGCTCGCCTGTTTCGGCGCCCTCGAGGCCGCCTATGCCGGCGGCATCGACTGGGAGTCCCGCGAGGGGCTGCTGGCCCGCTGCGCGCGGCTGCTGCCCGGCTTGTTTCTGGCCCGGGTCGATGGCAAGTCGCCGGTCGAATACATCACCGACGAATCCGACAAGAACCGGGTGCGGCGCGTTGCCCGCGCGTTGCTCGTCGCACCCGCCAGCGAACCAGGACAGGTGTGCGAGGCCTGGCGAAAGGAACTGACATCATGAGCGACACCGACATCGCCTTCGTCCAGGGCCGCCGGGTCTGGGACAGCCGCGGCCGACCCACGGTGGAGGTCGACGTGCTGCTGGAGGGCGGCGCCGTCGGGCGGGCCATCGCCCCATCCGGCGCCTCCACCGGCTCGGGCGAGGCGCTCGAGCTGCGTGACGGCGGCGCCGCCTTCGGCGGCTACGACGTCACTCGGGCGGTCGGCCATGTGAACGGCGAGATCGCCGAGGAAGTGCTGGGCCGCGACGCGCTCGACCAGGAAGGGCTGGACCGGGCGCTGATCGCGCTGGACGGCACCCCGGCGAAAACCCGGCTGGGCGCCAACGCCATCGTGGCGGTGTCCATGGCGGTGGCGCACGCCGCCGCGGCGGCCGAGGGCGAGCCGCTCTACCGCTATCTCGGCGGCGCCGACGCCACCGAGCTGCCGCTGCCGCAGATCCAGATCTTCGGCGGTGGCGCCCATGCCGGCGGACGCATCGACATCCAGGATTTTCTCGTGACCTGCCCGGCGGCGGCCAATTTCGCCCAGGCGCTGGACTGGACGGCGGAAGTCTACCGCGCCGCCGGCGCGCTGATGAAGCAGGCCGGCAAACTGGGCGGCGTGGCCGACGAGGGGGGCTGGTGGCCCGACTTCTCCGCCAATGAGGAAGCGCTGGAAATGCTGGTCCGCGCCATCGAGCACGCCGGCCTCAAGCCCGGCGAGGAGGTCGGCATCGCGCTCGACGTCGCCGCCAGCGAATTCGGCAGCAACGGCCGCTACCGGCTCGGCCTGGAGAGCCGGGAGCTCGACAGCGACGGCCTGATCCGCCTGCTGGTGG
>Ga0181529_10006683_pt1 | contig 11654 bp, 10 predicted proteins | sample PEATcosm2014_Bin_36_FD_119763 | JGI IMG/M metagenome (GOLD analysis project Ga0181529, IMG submission 119763) | Peatland microbial communities from MTU Mesocosm Facility, Houghton, MI, USA - PEATcosm2014_Bin10_30_metaG | ecosystem: Environmental > Terrestrial > Soil > Wetlands > Peat | place... | reverse complement strand
CTGTTGTGCCCGGCGCCGCCGAGGACCGACACGAATGAAGCGTGGAGAGGTCTACTGGGCGTCGCTCTCGCCTCGGTCCGGATCGGAACAACGAGGTACGCGCCCTGTCATCATAGTGTCGCACGACGGGTTCAACGAGACGCCTGGATGGAGATCGGTGATCGTCGTTCCGGTGTCCACCTCCCCGGCACAGGCAAGACGCGGCCCCACGGTCGTGGCCTTACCGGCAGGGGCTGGGGGCATCCGGAACGACAGCGTAGCGCTCTGTCATCAGGTAACTACGCTGGACCGCAGCAAACTGACTCAGCATATCGGCGAGCTGTCGCCGTCGCTGTTGGACGGAATCGGCGAATCCCTCAAGATCGCTCAGGGCCTGATCTGAGGCGTGACGGGTGTAACGCTCGCACGAACAGATAGGGAACCGAAAAGCGATCGCCATGCCGCGGCCCGGCGCCACACTGACTCCCCTGACCTCCTTCTCCTGCGCCGAAGGCGGCCACGCGCTCCTTGCGTTCGGCGCGCCGCACGAGGTAGTCCCCGACCTGCAAGATCCCGTCCTCGCCGGCGCGGTGCACGATCCTCAATACGCTCCGCGCGCTGCGGACCTCCTCGAACTGCTCGGCCACGAACCGCAGCAGCACGTCTTTGCCGCGTGATCCTGCTACTTGACCGCCAGGTCCACAAGCTCGCCGATCTCTCGATTGAGCGCTGCACACATCGTATCGCCGATGAGCATTGGGTCCATCCTCCCGAATGGACCCCAGAGTAGCCGATTCTCTGCCCAGGAGTTATCGACGCCCTATCTCGACACCGCTTCCGGTTCGCCTCGCAATGCCGCCTCGAAGGAGTGTGCGCCTGCGCCGCACAACTTATCCTTGCAGGCGCAACTCCCAGCGCGCCCGCCGGTCGTTTGCCGGCCCTGCTCCACCGGTTCCGGCCCGACGCCCTTATCGAGGACCTCCGCTCATGAATCGACCTGCACGCTATCTCGCATCGCTCTGCCTTCTCCTGCTTATCGCCACAGCCGGGTGCGCCTCCGGTCCGCACGCCGCCGCGCCGAAACCTGCGAGCGTCGACTCGGCCGTCCGGACTCGCCCGCCTCATGTGTTCATCATCAGCTTCGACGGAGGCAAGCCGGCCGTTATGCGGCGAAGCCCCATGCCGGCCCTCATGCGCACTCTCAAGGAGGGCGCGGGAACCTGGTCGGCTCAGACGATCTATCCAAGCGTCACGCTGCCGGCCCATACCTCCATGCTCACCGGGGTCGGCCCGCAGAAGCACAAGATCCTCTGGAACAACTATGAGCCGGAGCGCGGCCTGGTGACGGTCCCCACGATCTTCTCGCTCGCGCACAAGAGCGGTCTGAGCACGGCGATGTTCGTCAGCAAAGAGAAGTTCAAACACCTGAATCTGCCCGGCTCCGTCGACAGGTTCGAGATGCCGTCCTACAGCGCGAAGACCGTTGCAAAGATGGCCGTCAAGTACATCGTCGCGTCAAAGCCGGCCCTCTGCTTCATCCACTTCACGGATTCGGACACCGCAGGCCACGCATTCGGATGGGGATCCGTGCAGCAGGTACAGGCCTTTGCGGATGAGGACCAGGCGCTCAAAACGGTGGAGGATGGGCTGCAGCAGGCCGGCATCGCCGAAGACAGCGTCCTCATCCTCACCGCCGATCATGGCGGCCACGACCGGGTGCACGGCTCCCGCTCGCCTGAGGACATGACCATTCCCTGGATCGCCTGGGGAAAGGGCGTAAAGAGGGGCTTCAACATCACGGCGCCGGTCAATACGTGCGACACGGCCGCCACCGCGCTCTGGCTGCTCCGCGTGCCGCTTCCCGCCAACATGGACGGCAAACCGGTCGCCAGCGCGTTCACGCCCTCGAGGTAGACCGTCCCAGAGGCGAGAGCGTCGGAGGCGCCGGCCCGGCAATCGCCCCTCGTTCCGGTACGGGGCGCTAATCCTCCGCCTGCCTGGGAGTGACTTCGAGGATGTCGGGAATATCGCGCAGAACGGCCGCGGCGCGGTTGGCGGCGCCTGAGCGCAGCTTCAGCCGGTAGGTGATGGCGCCGCTTTCGGCGCTCAGCGGCCCGGCGCGCTCGAACGCGATGTTCTCGATCCGGCATCCGGCAGCATCCAGGGCCCGCGTGAGCGCAATGAGAACCCCTGCCCGATCCTCGCAGACCACATCGATCTCCTCGTCGGAGGGTGGAGAAAGCCACCGGATCTCAAGCAGCGTATAGATCGGGAGGAATACCACGTAGATCGCCGTGGCCATGGCCGCCTCGGGCAGCAAACCGGCGCCGCAGGCCAGACCGACCGCAGCGCACAGCCAGACGCCCGCAGCCGTCGTCAAGCCGCGGACGCTGTCACGCCGCACGAAGATGAGCCCGGCGCCCAGAAAGCCGATGCCCGAGACAACCTGTGCGGCCACGCGCGACGGATCGAGCGTGATCCGGCCTGCCTGGACCACCTCGTCGAAGCCGTGCTGGCTGACGATCATGATGAGCGCAGCAGCCAGGCCGACTATGGCGTGCGTTCTCAATCCAGCGGACTTGTACCGCAGCCGACGCTCCAGGCCGATGATGCTGGCGAGCGCCACCGCTGCGAGAAGTCGCATCAAGAAGGTCAATTGCATATTACAGCTTACCGCATCTTGTGCCCGCCTGGGCGACCGCCCCGTCGTGCAGATTCCGGACGAGAGGGAGGATATCGGGCGCGCGGGTCGAATTGAAGCCCGGCGGTCGTGTTACGAAATTTCACTTCGTGCCACTGAGCGCATACAATCGTGACACGCGGCTCGGATGCCGCACCGGGAGAATCCTATGGCTCATCGACTCTCTGCGCCGCGTCGCGCTCTCAGCCGCACCCGGCGGGCAGGCGCATTCACTCTCATTGAGCTGCTCGTCGTCATCGCCATCATTGCGATTCTGGCCGCGATCCTCTTCCCTGTCTTCGCCCAGGCGCGGGAAAAGGCGAGGCAGGCGTCGTGCCTATCGAACATCAAGCAGATCGTGCTTGCCGCCCAGATGTACATGCAGGATTTCGACGGCGCGCTCTATCATCATCACGAGCTCTACGTGCTGGACGACGGCTCTCTCATCCCCACGCTTCCGCCCACCATCGACGGATGCGCCGGAGGCGGCGAGGGCAACAGCCAGGCGGAGAAGCCGTGGGCGATCTTCTTTCAGCCCTACATCAAGAGCCGCCAGCTCATGTTCTGCGCCGACGATCCCGCACCGCACTCCCAGATTCTCGCCACGACCATCCAGCAGTATAACGGCGCCGCCACGCAGATAGGCCAGGAGTGCACGCTGGCGCCGCAGGGCGAGCAGTGCCAGGCCGAGCAGCACAACTGGGCTATGTGGAGCTACCTCCTCAACTCCATCTATACGCACAAGTCGTGCTACTACGTGATGTCCGGGATCCTCCCGGGCTTCGCGACCGATGCCGTCGTGGCCACGCTCCCGGACGACAACATCATCATGTTCTCCGAGCGCAACTCGGTCGCACTCGACGATCCGAACAACCCCTGGTACTACATTCCGCAGGACGATTACGATACGTGGCCCGGCGAGGCCAGCCTCGTCCAGTCCGGCGTCGGGCCCTACGCGAATCAGGGCTGGATCAAGTACGACCGGCACAACGGCGGCGCATGCTACGCCTTCTACGATGGCCACGCCAAATGGATGCGCTGGGGCGAGGCGCGCCTCTACCAGTACCCGAACCACGTCGTCCGTTTTCCGCTCAACCCTCCGCCGCAATAGCCGGCCGGCCGCTCGGGGACTCCGCTTCTGCAGGCGCGCATTTCGAGCACAATCCGTCGAACGGCGGATCAAGATTCCCTGCATAATCGGCTAACGTGTTTTGCTTGGTCGAATCTTGCTCCCGTGACGGAAGCACATCCGCAAAGAACCGGAGGACCGAAACAATGCTTGCGCGCGTCGCCAACAGGCGCTCAAACAGCGCCTTCACGCTCATTGAGCTGCTCGTCGTCATCGCGATCATCGCGATACTGGCCGCGATCCTCTTCCCCGTCTTCTCGCAGGCGCGCGACAAAGCGACGTCGACCTCCGTCCTGTCCCACTGCAGGCAGCTCGGCATCGGCGTGTCCATGCGCATACCGGACTACGACGAGGCCTTTCCTACGACCGCGATGAACATGATGGGCATGCCGCCCGTCGCAAGCTGGCTAACGCTTATCCAGCCCTATGTGAAGAACACCGAGATTGTGCGCTGCCCCTCGGACACCTCTACAAACTGGAACGACCCGACCGCGCCGCGCCCTACGTCCTTCGGCTACAACGCCTATTTCGACCCCTTCCATCCTCCCTACGGCAGCATGATGAATCCGCAGCCGTTCTATCTCGCCGGCATCGCGCGGGCATCGCAGTGCGTTCTTACGATAGAGCTCGCCGAGAAGGACTCCATGACCGGCGATCCGATCGCAACGGACGAGTTCGAGCCGATGTACTGGGGATGTCCGTCGCCGGTCTCAATGGGAATGGGAGGAAGCGTCACCTGGAACATGACCGCCAGCCTGCCCACCTCGCTCGCGCTCGCCAGGCATCAGTCGAATCCGAACTACGTCCTCGCAGACGGCCACATGAAGGCGCTGCGCTTCCCGCAGACATGGCAGCAGACGATGGGCATGCCACCCACAATCGACTGGTACGATCCGGAGAACAGCGGAGGGCCATAGACGGCCGCCGATGTGCGGATCGAGATCCGGAGAGATCTTTGCAGAGGCCGATCATCCTCATATCCATTGTGCTCCTCGCGGCGTCGGCCGTAGGCGCCCATGCCGCGCAGGAGATAGCGACCTTCCGCACGAAGACGGCGGTTTTCGGCATCGACGGCAGAGGCTTCCTCTCGACGCTCACAATCAAGGGTCGGGAAGACTGCCTCGCTCCCGGCCAGCCGGCGCCGCTGCTGAGCGTCCGGCAGTCCGATAGGGTCATCCATGCTCCGGACCGGGCGGAATGGGATGCGGCTGCCGGCCGGCTTACGCTCCACTATACGAAAGCCGGCGTTACGGCCGTCGTATCCGTGGTCGCGAAGCCGACTCACGTAGTGTTCAAGCTGATGGACGTCGCCACCGGGAATCCCGTGGACCTCGTGATCTGGGGCCCCTACCCCATGAAGATCCACGATATCGTGGGAGAAACGGTAGGCGTCGTCCGCGACCCGCGCGTCGCCGCAGGAATCCAATCCCTGAATCCGAAGACGATCGGCGGCCTTCCGGACAACGACAACGACGAGGAGTCGGGCAACGGCGAGCCGGACCCGGGCGTCTACGCGGATCTCTCGCCCGAGCTGAAGAGAGATAACGGCTGGCGCGGAGGCACGGCGCGGGCCATGCCGTGGGGAAGCACGCTGCAGGCCTACTGCCGGGATCGCAGCGCGGATCGCGTCATTCGGAACTGGGGCTGGGACAAGTTCCCGGCGCCGGCTTACCCGGATGGCGGCGTGCGGGGCAGCGCCATCGCGCTGTTCGCCTGCCCGGCCGCGAAGGCGCTGCCGACGATCGGCGAGATCGAGGTCGCGGAGGGCCTTCCGCACCCGATGATCGACGGCGTTTGGGGCAAGATGTCGCCGGCCGCCACGGCCTCTTACCTGATCGTCGACTTCAGCGAGAGCAACGTCGACCGAGCCATCGAGATGACCCGGCGCGCAGGGCTGAAGTACCTGTATCACAGCTCGCCCTTCGCCACCTGGGGCCACTTTCAGCTCATGCCCAATATGTTTCCGCACGGCTGGGACGGGCTGAAGCAGTGCGCCGATAAGGCGCGAGCCGCCGGGATCCGGATCGGCTTCCACACGCTCTCGAACTTCATCACTCCGAACGACGCCTACGTGCGGCCCGTCCCGAGCGCCCATCTGGCGAAGGCATGCCTCAGTAAGCTCGACGCCGACGTCGACGCGCAGCAGACCGTCATTCCGATCCGGTCGGACGATGCGGTACTCATGCTGCGCAATACGGATATGAACACCGTGATGATCGGACGGGAGCTGATCCGGTTTAAGTCCGGCGACGCGCCGACGGCTTCCGGCACGGCTGCGGCGTCACTCGTCGGCCCCTGCCGTCTCCTCGGCTGCGAGCGTGGCGCCTGGGGCACGCAGGCCGAACCTCACAAGAAGGGCGAGGCCGTCGCCAGACTCGCCGACCACTCCTACAAGGTCTTCCTGGGCGACGCCGAGCTCTCCCAGGAGACGGCGCGCAACATCGGCAAGCTGTTCAACTACACAGGCGCGATGCAGACGTCCTTCGACGGGCTGGAGGGCAATCAGTCCACGGGGCTGGGCGTGTACGGAAGCGCGCTCTTCACGCAGGCGTGGTACGACGTCCTGAACCCCGAACTGAAGGGACGCGTAATAAACGACGCGAGCAATCCGGGCCACTACACCTGGCACATCTACACACGCATGAACTGGGGCGAGCCGTGGTACGCCGGATTCCGCGAGAGCCAGACGCTCTATCGCTTCAAGAACCAGGTCTACTTCGAGCGCAACTTCACGCCTCACATGCTGGGGTGGTTCGCGCTGCAGCCCGATACGAGCGTGGAGGATGCGGAGTGGCTGCTGGCTCGCGCCGCCGGATTCGACGCCGGCTTCTGCCTTATGACGAGCATCGCGAGCACGGCGCAGCTTCAGGCCGATCCCTCCTCGGCCGAGGCGGCGAAGAGGTACGGCGCCACGACCGCCATTCTCGATCTCGTAAAGCTGTGGGAGACGGCCCGGATGGCCGGCGCGTTTCCCGAAAAAGTAAAGGCCCTCCTCCGCGACAACGATCTGGAGTTCCACCTGGAGCGTGACGGCGCGAACGGCTGGAAGCTCTTCCAGGCCCACATCACCCGCGGCTCATGCGACCTGAAAGCGGCGACGACGCACGCGTTCGAGTTCGTTAACCCGGACAGATCGCAGCCGCTCCGCTGGATCATCTCCTCGACCGCAAAAGAGCCCGTCACGGCGCTGACCATCGCCCTGGACGACCGCGCGCTCCTCTGCCTTGCCGGCCCATCTCTTCCCGCAGGCGGTTATCTGAAGTACTCGGGCGGACGCGAGGCCGTCGTCTACGACGCCTCCTGGCACGAGCAGGCGCGCATCCCCATCGACGAGGCCGCGGCGCGCGTTTCCGGCGGCGCGCTCCACGGCGCCCACACGCTGCGCTTCACGTCGGCATCGCCGATCGACGGCAAGCTGAAGCTGGAGCTTCGGACCTACAAGCCGCCTATCCACATCGCCCGCAGGCTCTCCGCCGGACAAACAGCGCACAATTGACGGAATCGGCAATTTCCGGTACGCTGCAGTAGCGGATCGGCCGAATCCGGCCAGGATCCGCCGGAGCGCTTCGACGGAGAAAACGAAATGGCACAGGCAACGCTGGCGCGTATTCTGGAGGACATCAAGACCCTGGAGATCGACGAGATAAGAAAAGTGGACGCTGCCCTCCAGCAACAGATCGAAATGGCAGGCTACTCGCCCGCCGAATGGAGGGTCATGCAGTCGCTAGTGGACGACGGGCTACTGAAGGAGATTAAGCCTCGACGACTCAGGCGCTCAATCGACTTTAAACCCGTACCCATCAAGGGCAAGCCCCTCTCAGAGACCATCGTCGAGGAGCGACGGTGATGCCCGGCGTCCTGTTTGTCGACACGAGCGCACTCGTGAAACGGTACGTGGCTGAGGCTGGAAGCGCCGTGGGGCGCCGGACTAAAGTCCTGCGCTAATCGGCCTGCGGCCAGCCGTCCGGAGGACGGAGTCGACTGGTGCGGCCGTCAGCCGTTGCTCCCCGGCGGAGCGAGTCGCCGGCATGAATTCCTGCGCTAATCGGCCTGCGGCCAGCCGTCCGGAGGACGGAGCCGACCGCAGGCGGCATGTTGGAGGCGGTTCGCGCTTCCGGATCGGTTCCGTGCGAACATGTTCAGACGGCAACGGTGAGTTTTTTCATCAGGCTTTTGGCGCCGCAGCAGCGGCCGGATCGCGGACATCAGGCGGCGAGCATCGGCTTGAGGACGTCGGTCGCCCACTCCTGCAGCGTCGTCGGCGTGGTCGTTTCCGGCGTTCGCGGCTCAGGAACCTTCCCGGCCTTGATGAACGCCTCGTACATGTCGATCAGCGCGTCCGCCCACTCTTCGCACATGCCGGTCGACAGAAGACCGGTCTTCATCTGCTCCGGCGCCACCTGAACGTATCGGACCTGGCGGCCGAGCACGTCGCTCAATATCGAAGCGACGTCGTTCGACGAAAGGTCTGTCGGCCCGTGCAGGCCGCGCACCTGCTTGCCGGTCCAGTCTCGCCTGAGCAGCGGAGGCGCTGCCGCATCCGCGATGTCGCGCGTCGCAAGCTGCGGGAGGAGCACATCCGGACCTATCAGCCCAAAGAGGGTGCTCATGCTGCGCAGCGTCTCGATCTGCATCAGGATGTTCTCGAAGAACATCCCCGGGCGCAGATGCAGCACGTTCGCATCCGTCTCATTCAATCGGCCCTCCACGACCGCCAGCCCCGATACGGGACCCGCGTCGGGCAGCGTCACCCCGCCGCTGGATAGATTCACAACGTATCGAATCCCGTTCGATTTAACCGCGCCGCTCACGCTCGCGGCCATCTGGTCGTACCAGGCCTTTAATCCCGGCTTGGTCGGATCCGTCGGCGTCAGCCAGAACAGGGCGTCCGCTCCTTCGGTCGCGCGGGCCACGAACTCCGAATCCTGAAGAGTCCCCTGCTTCACCGCGACCCGTCTGCGCACGTCTTCCGGCAGCCTGTCCGGGCTGCGAGCGATCAGCGCGAGATCCGCGCCGGCCTTGAGCAAATTGGAAACAAGCCGGCTGCCGATGTTACCTGTCGGTGTGGCGATTACGATGGACATGGCTCTTCTCCTTACACGTGCTTGGCGCGGCGATGCGCGCACATCGATTCAATACGATGACGCCGCAGGAGGCAGGGCCCCTCTTTCGATATATTAATCGCGCCGTAAATAGACAGATGTGCAGGGAGGAGGATAATAGTCAGTCCGGCCGGCCCAGCGCAGCGCGCAGGTATGGCGCAGGATCCGGATGCAGGAATGCGTAGCCGGCGGCCTGAGCGGCCCGCGGCAGCACGCGCTGAGAGGCGAGCAGCGTCTCGTCCGCCATCTCGCCGAAGAGGAGGCGCAGTGCGAAGGCAGGCGCTGGACAGATGGAGGGCCGGCGCAGAGCAGCGCCGAGCGCGTGCGCAAAATCCCTCTGGCGGATTGGCGACGGCGAGACGGCGTTCACCGGGCCGGAAACCGATTCCTCGAAGATGCAATAGAGCGCGAGCGATATCGCGTCGTCCAGAGAGATCCAGCTCATCCACTGACGCCCCGAGCCGATCGGACCGCCCACGCCCAGCCGGAACGGAGGCAGCATCGCCGCGAGCGCGCCGCCGTTCGGCGAGAGCACGACGCCAAACCGCAGGTTCACTACCCGGATTCCCGCCTCGCGCGCCGGCTCCGCCGCAGCCTCCCACTCCCTGCACACACCGGCGAGAAAGCCCGAGCCGGGCGCAGAGTCCTCGTCGAGATCCTCCTCGCCGCGGTCGCCGTAGAGACCGATCGCCGACGCGCATACCAGGACGCGTGGAGGCGAGGCGAGCGCCGCGAGCCGCTCGCAGAGCAGCCGCGTTCCAACGACGCGGCTGTCGCGAATGAGCGCCTTTCGAGCCGCCGTCCAGCGGCCGGATGCGATGCTCTCGCCGGCCAGGTGCACTACGGACGCGATGCCCAGGCCGTCCAGAGGCGAGATCTCGCCGCTGGACGGATTCCAGGGCACATCGTTCGGGCCGACCGGCCTCCTGGTAAGAGGCAACGCCTCGTGTCCCGCACCTGCAAGAAGGGCGCAGAGAGCGCGGCCCACGAATCCGGACGCGCCGGAGACGAGGACTCGCTCGCGCGGGCAGTCGCGATAGGCATCGTCGATCGTATCGTCAATTGGAGTCATGAGTTCGCTGCGCGGAGAGAGTGTCTAGAGCCGTGACGTCGCGATCCGCCAGCGGCCCTGGGAGACAACCGGCGCTGACGGCGCGCATCGTCAATCGAGGTTTCGCCTCCACTGTCGCCGTTTCCTGTTGGAGCGACTATTGCGCATCCGGTAACAACAGTTGCGGGCCACCCGCGCCAGCCGTTACGTTACTCAGCAAATCGAGCCGGCGACGAACATGCGCCGCGACGGTACGCGGCCCCTCGCGCGCGATGTGTGGACGGCTGGGTTCTCCCCTTCGCGAGCTTTGCGATCTTTGCGCGAGCCCGCATTGGGCGCCTCGTGGACGCGCACGCGCCGAGATCCCGAAAGGCGCCCGGCGCGGAACGAGGAGAGCCTGACCTGAAAGGCGAAACTGCATCCGGGCCTGTCGGCCAAAAGGAGATCCCACGCACATGGCGTTTGAGCCTCAGCCGTTTGTCGAGCTTCCGAACTTGCGCGCTCCCGTCGCCCTGATAGTCGACGATCCCGCGCCTCTTATCAATCCGCTCTGGTACTTCCGGCATCAGGTCGACCGCCAGGAGAGCCCTGCGCACGAGCGCGATATCCCTCTGAGCTTTATGGAGGAGTGGTGCGCGTTCGCGGCCGAAGCCGGGCTGCGCGGCGACTTCACCGTGCTCCCCTATCCCGCGGGCCTCGGCCGCATAGACGAGAAACTTGAGGGCTACGACACGTCCGAGCTTCGCGCATGGGTGAAGCTCGCGCGCGAGCACATCGCGCCCCGCTTCGACATCCACTGCGAGATCCTGACGCACACGAACGCCCTCGATCTGAAGACCCTGACGATGCTCGAGGCGAGCGAACACGACTGGATGGGGACTCAGAACGAGGAGACGCTAACCGAGTACTTTGCGGCGGCGATGCGCATTCTGCAGGACGCCGGCCTGCCCAACTTCGGCATCACGCAGCCCTGCCACTTTCACGGCGACGAGTCGCTTTACGCCCGCGCGCTTCTGGCCGCCGAAAAACTGGTCAACGGCCGCGGCGTCACGCACAATTTCCTCTACGCCGATACGCGCTCGGATCTCGTCCCGCCCAGGGTGACCTATCTCGACACAGCAGCGGGCGAGGCCGTCGTCAGCATCTGGCCCGGAACCGACGACTACGTGTGGAACGCGCAGGAACTCGACTCGCCGGACCGGCACAGCACGCCGCAGCTTCTTGCGGATCGGTTCATCGCCGAAGATGGATCGAGTGGACGCGTCGCGGATCTCGTGGCCGGCGGCGGACCCGTGATCATGCTCGTCCACTGGCAAACGCTTTTCTCGAACGGGACGCGGCTAGGCCTTGGCGCCCATCGCGAGATCGTCTCGCGGATCGGCCGGCTATACGGCGACAGGCTCGCATGGCGTAAACTCTCCGAGATCTCCAGCCACTTCCTGGCCGCGCGGTACGCATCCGTGGAGGCCCGCGCCACCGTCTCCGAGATCGCCGTCGACGTCGTTTCGCCCTTCGCGACCGACATCTTCACGCTCTCGATCCCGGCGCCCTGGCCGTTCCATCGTCCTCCGATAGTGCAGGTGGACGGCATTCGGCAGGAGCAGGTGACGGATCGGAGGCTGCTTCAGGTGGGCAAGTGGATCCAGCGAGGCTCCATAGCGACCCTGAGCATGCCGCTTGCCGCGAACGTCAAACGCTCCATCGCCATTACGG
>Ga0181529_10006681_pt1 | contig 11657 bp, 9 predicted proteins | sample PEATcosm2014_Bin_36_FD_119763 | JGI IMG/M metagenome (GOLD analysis project Ga0181529, IMG submission 119763) | Peatland microbial communities from MTU Mesocosm Facility, Houghton, MI, USA - PEATcosm2014_Bin10_30_metaG | ecosystem: Environmental > Terrestrial > Soil > Wetlands > Peat | place... | reverse complement strand
TCGAGCGTCCAGCGGAACGGAAACGGATCGGCGCGGTAGAGCTCGAGCGTGCGGCTTTGCCCGGTTTCGGGCGTCATCCAGATCTCGCCGTCGTGGCGGAACACGAAGGGATAGGAGAGGTGGCAGGACCGCTCAAGCACGACGCGCGGCAGGCCAGGGACGCCCTCGTCGTCGAGCGCGAACGCCGAAATGACGCCTTTGCCGGTCGCGTAGGGATACTCCTCGCAGAAGACATAAGCGACGCCGCCCTCTTCGAACACGAACGGATCGGCGAAATAGCGGCGACGATCATCCTGGAGCCAGCGCCAAGCGCCATCGTCGAGCCGGTCGAGGCCGGCGAACGGCGATTCGCCGGGCGCGCGCCGTCGGGCGCCGATGCGCCAGTGGTCGTCGTGGACGACGAGGCGGCGTAGGCGCCGTTCGATCAGTCCTGCGAGCGTCGCCGCGGCGAAGCGGATGGGAGCCGGCGGCGGCGCGGCCGCCGCGTCGCGCGGCGCGTCGGCCTCGGCGAGGCGGCGCGCGGCAAGCTGAGCGATGAGCGCGACGAGCGCGTCGGCGACCGCCTCGCGGCCGCTCGAAAGCAGGTCGCGTCGCCGCACGGCCGGCAAACCCGAGGCGTAGACTCGCAGCGCGCCGTCGTTCATTTGCGCCAGTTCGATCCAAGGGGCGCGGCCGTCGAGCAGCACGGCGTCGCGCGCGGCGTCGCCCGCGACGCCGTCATAGAGCGGCGCGATCGCGCCGGGTTCGGGGTCAGCCGAGCCGGTCAGGTCGAAGACGAGGTCGGCGTCGCCGTCGCCGGGCGCGCTCCAGGCGCCGGTTGGCGCGCGGTCGAGCGTCGCCGACGGGCGCGGCCGCGCAATCAGGTCTTCAAGCGCTTCGATCAGCGCGGTCGAGGGCGGCGGCGCGCCGCGGCGCTCGCGCGTCTCGATCAGCACGCGGCAGCGCTCAGCGGCGAGCCGCTCGGCGAGCGCACGGTGCCAGCGGCGCATGCCGCCCCGCGGCAGCAGCAGGCGGATGGCCGTCATCGCCGTCGCTCCCGAAAGCGCCCGCTCGCCAGGGCCGAATTCCAGCCCGCCGCGAACTGCGCTAGAAGGGAGGAACGATGACCGTTTCGCTTGGCCGTCCGCGCACGCTGCTCTTTTACGCTCCCGCGCTGCTCGACGGCGGCGCCGAGCGGGTGTGGGCGCGGCTCGCGTCGGCCTTCGCCGCGCGCGGCGACGCCGTTATCTTCGCCGTCGATTTCGAGGCGACGCAATCGGCGCCGTTCCTGTCGCGGGAGGTCGCGCTCGAGGTTCTCCCGCGCGGTCATTTCCAATCGACGCGCGCGCTTGCGCGACTGATCGCCGCGCGCGGTCCCGACGCGACCTTGTCGGCGCTTGCGGTCGCCAATCTCAAGCACGCGATCGCTGCGACGCTGGCTGGACGCTGCGACCGCGCCGTCCTCGCCTATCACGGCTTCAGCGAGAGCGAGCCGCAGCTTCTGAGCCGCATTGGCTATCGCCTGACGCCGCTCCTCTCCCGCCTCTGCGCAGCGACGGTCGCGGTGTCGGCGGCGTTGCGTCACGATCTCATCGCGCGATTCGTCGTTCCTGAAGGGCGCGTCCGCACGATCTACAACCCCGCGGCGCCGGCGCCGTTCCCTGATCCGTTGACGGCCGGCGCGCTGGCGGCGCGGCCGAAGACCGTCGTCGCGCTTGGCCGCCTCGTCCCCGACAAGGATTTCGTCACGCTGCTTCGCGCCTTCGCTCGGCTCGACGATCGCGCCGCCAGGCTCGTCATCCTTGGCGAGGGCCCGGAGCGGGCGCGGCTCGAAGCCGAAGCGTGGGGTCTCGGTCTCGCGGGCCAGGTCGACATTCCCGGCTTCGAGTCCGACGTTGCAGCGCGGCTCGACGCGGCGCGCGTTCTTGCGCTGTCGTCGCGTCATGAGGCGTTCGGCCTCGTTTGCGTCGAAGCGCTCGCCCATGGGCTGCCGGTCGTCGCGACTGATTGCGGCGGGCCGGCGGAAATCCTCGTCGCGCCGACGCTCGGAACCTTGGTTCCGATCGGCGACGTCGAGGCGTTGGCGCGCGCGCTCCGCCTCGCGCTCGCCGATCCGGGCGATCCTGCGCTGCGCCAGGCGCGGGCGCGCGAGTTCTCCCTCGAAGCGGCGCGCGACCGTTACGACGCGCTGATCGGCGACGTGATCACGCATGCGCATTCGCCCGCAGCCGCGTGACAGAGGAGAGGGCGGGGGCGGCGGCGAGCTTTTCGGCGAGTCGAACCGCGAATGCGACGATTGAAAGAGTCGGATTGGCCTGGCCGGAAGTCGGAAACGCCGCCGAGCCGAGCACGTAGAGATTGGGCGCGTCGAAACAGGCGAGATCGCCGTCGACGACGCCCTCGCGCCGGTTCGCCCCCATGCGGGCGGTTCCGATCTGGTGCGAGCCGTGCGACATCAGCGCCAGCGCAGCCTCGGCGCTCGCCGCTTCGCTCTGACGATATTCGATCCGGCCGAAGTCGGAGACGGAAAGCCAAAGCGCAAGCTGCTGATGCGCGCGCGCGATCGCCTCGCCGTCGTCGCGGCTGAAACGCAAGTCGACGCGGAGCCGCGGCAAGCCGAGCCGATCGGTTTCCGCCGCGAGCGTTACGCGACTGTCGGGGTTGGGAATCTGCTCGGCGTGATAGGAAACGCCGTAGCGGCGCGCGCGGTTGCGCAGGAAATAGCCGGGAATGCGCTCGGCGCTGAAATAGCGGTCGCAGACGAAGCGGGCGAGAAAGGCGGTCGTCGCGGGCAAGTCGGAGGCGACGTTGCGCGCATGGGCGAGCCATTCGATCGACCCGTTGAGATGGCGGGCGCGGATCAGCTTTGGCAGGATCATGTCGCCGACGACCGGCGTCGAGAGCGCCATCGCGACAGCCGAGAGCGCGCCGCTGCGGTGGCGTGGGTCAGCGATTGGGGCTGCCACCGGCCAGAATCCGACGTTTGGCAGGTCGAAGCGCGCCATCAGCGACGAGCTCGGCGCAATGCGGCGGCGCACGAACGAGCCGCGCCCGTCGCGCAGGAAGTCGAACGCCGCGTCGACGCGCGCGTCGTCGAAGACGACGTCGGCGATTTCGCCGATGACATGGCCCATGTAATAGCGGCCGAGCGGGCCGTCTGCGCCGCCGAACAGCGCCGGCCGACGACGTTGCGCCGCCAGCAGCAGCCGCGTCGATTCGAGGCCGCCGGCGGCGAGCACGACGCGCCCTGCCGAAAGTCGCAGCCGCCGGCCGTCGGCGGTCGCAGTGATGACTCCGGTCGCCCGGCCGTTTTCGGCGAGCTCGAGTTCGACCACGGTCGCGCCGAGGCGAATGTCGATCAGCGGCGAAGCGGCAAGGGTCGCCGCATGCGCCTTTTGGAGCGAGGGCCGGTTGCTCGCCCGCTCGATGCGGTCGAATTCGAAATCGTCGTTGGCGGCGGAAAGCTCCGGCGCGGCGAGCGTGAACGCCGCTTCGCCGCAGCCGACGTACCGGCACGCGCGCACGTAATAGGGCGCGACGTCGTCGTAGCCAATTGGCCAGCGGGCGCCGCCGGCGAAGCGTCGCGGCGCAAAGTCTACGGGATCGAGCGGTATGCTCCGGCCGCCCCATAAGTTGGAGGTTCCGCCCAGGCGGCGCGCGGTTGCGATGCGCATGTCGTCGTGACGGGCGGGGTCGACGATCTCGGCGAGCGAAAGGTCCTGCGCCCTACTCGGGCGGTCGAGGCCAGATTCGAGCACAAGCGTCGGACGGCCGCGCTGCGCCAGTTCCATCGCCAGCGTCAAGCCGGCGGGGCCGGAGCCGACGACAATCGTCTCGTGCGTGCGCGCTTCGGCGCCGTCGAGGCCGGCGCGGATCATTCCGCCGCCCCCTTCAGAACCGGAACGAGCTCGGCGTAGAGCGCCGTCATGTCGCGATAGTAGCGGTCGCGGGTGAAGCGGGTCGTCGCCTGTCGGCGGCCTTTCGCGCCCATCGCCGCGAGCGATCCCTCGTCCATGGCCAGCGCGCGTCGCAGCGCGTCAGCCAGGCCGGCGCGATCGCCAGGCTCGACGAGAAGGCCGTTCTCGCCATGTTCGACCAGCTCCGGCAGGCCGCCGATGCGCGTCGTGACGATTGGCTTGCCGCGCGCCTGCGCCTCGAGCACGCTCTTGGGCGCGATCTCGTACCAAAGAGAGGGCAGCGCGACGGCGGTCGCCGCCTCGACCTCAGTCCACAGCGCCGCGCCTTTGAGATGGCCGGTGAATTGAACGCGTGCGCCGAGCGCGAGCGCTTGCGCTTCGAGCGCGTCCCGCTGCGGACCGTCGCCGACGATCGTCAGCGGCGCGTTCGCGGCGGCGGCGGCGTCGATCAGCAGGTCGACGCCCTTCTCCGGCGACAGGCGTCCGAAATAGAGGACATGGCGGCCGCGCGCCTCGCGCAGCGCCGCGACTTCGCCGGGCGCGACGGGCGCGTCGTCGGCGCTCTCGAAGAAATTCGGCACGTAACGCAGCTTTTCGCGGTCGAAACCGTGCTCGGCGAACTTATCGACGATGAAGCGGCATGGCCCGACAAAGCGCGAGACGGCGTTGCGCAGGGCGCCGCGATGCCACTGAATCCAGCCGTCGAGCGCATAGAGCGCGTCCATCGCCAGCGGGCCTTGGGTGCAGCGGTTGGTCAGGCAGCGCCATTGTTGACCGCCGCGGCAGCGTTCGCAGACGCCATTCTGCGGCGTGTAGAAGTGATAGGCGGGGCAGATCAGCTTGTAGTCGTGCAGCGTGTAGACGATCGGCACGCCGCGCTGACGCGCCGGCGCGAGGATGGCGTTGGTCAGGTGGTGGTAGATCCCGTGAGCGTGGATCACGTCGGGGCGGAAGTCGTCGAGCAATCGCGCGAACTTCTCGCTCGCCTCGCGCGAGTGGAAGAAGCGCGGCAGCGATGCGAGGCCAGCGACGCCTAGGCGTGGCGCGAACGGCGCGGGGAAATAGCGGCTCCAGTCCGACGGCTCGCTGTCGGGATGGTCGACGGCGAACTCGGCGCAATCCCAGCCGCGCTCGCGGAACAGCGCGAGGTGGTCGAGGTGCACGCCCTCGGCGCCGCCTTTGCGATAGTGCCAGCGATGGACCCCGAGCAGCCGCATCGCGCCCCCTCAGCGTCGCCGAAAGCGGTGAGTCTTCCTTCCAGTCATGCCAGCGCCTCGTCGAGCAGGCCGAGCGCGACGGGACCAACGCGCCGGCGCGCCCGCGCCAGATCGGCGGCGCGATGGTCGGCGTCGAACATCGAGGCGAGCACGACGCCGTCGGGATTGCTGGCCAGCGCGCAGTCCAGCAGCAGATCGGCGGCGGCGCGGCGACTGTCGGCGTCGTAGCCTGCGGCGACGAGGCGGCGATGGCGCTCCGGCGCGGCGGCGAGTTTCGCGCGCAGCCGGCCGAGCGCGCCGTCGCCGACGCCGAACACCGAATGGCTGACCAGCAGCAGGCCGGCCCCGGCGAGTTCGGCGCCGCCGTAGTCGAGGTCGGCGACGCTGGTCTGCAGCGCCGCGTATGGCTCGCCCGCCGCCAACGCGGCGCGGCAAGCGTCAAAGCGGCCGGCGACGGCGACCGCGCGCGCCTGTCCGCGTTCGATCGTGCGCGCCAGCGCGGCGCGAATGTCGTCGCGCGCGACGTCGGCCGGGTCGGGATCGTGGAGGGCGTAAACGTCGACGCAGTCGACGCCGAGCCGACGCAAAGACTCGCCAATCGAACGCTCGACGAGTTCGGCGGTCAGCGGCATCCGGCGATTGCGGGTGGCGGCGAGGCTGCGGAAGCCGCTGCGCAGAGCCACGGCGCGCGCGGCGAGCGGTCGGCCGAGCGTATAGGCGAGCCTCAGCGCGCTGAGGCGGCGGGGCGACGCCATGCCGACTTTGGTGACGACGAATGCGCGGTCGCGGCGGCCGCGGAGAAAGCGGCCGAGCAGCGTCTCCGCCTCGCCCGCGCCGTAGGCCGGGGCGACGTCGAACCAGTTGACGCCGGCGTCGAACGCGGCGGCGAGCGCGTTGAGCCCATCGTTGGCGGCGATCCGCGAGCCGAGCGAAGCGCAGCCGAAGCCGAGGCGCGACAGCTCGACCGGAGGCGCGGCGCGCCCGAGCGCGTTCACTGGCGCTCCTCGGCTGGAACCACGCCGACGCCGACCCCAAGCAGTAGGAGGAGAGCGTAGACGCGAGCGGCGGAGCGCGCGGCGAGCCGCCACGGCTGTTCGAGGTCGTTTTGGCCCATCCGCAGCGACGCCTGGCGGGCGTACTCGAACTCGGCGATTTTGGCCTGCCGTTGGGGCGCGATCGCCGCATGAAGAACGCTGCCGCTCATCGACCCACTTCACGTTCGCGACAAACCCCTCGCCGGGGGCGGACTCCTTCCCTACCGGCTTCGTTCTCAGTCGTCTCAATTTGCTACAATTAGGGTTACCCGCCCTCAGGCAGCGGTTAACCATCGCCGGGCTGTTGCCCGGCGGCGGCCCCAGAGTAAGAGTCGGGCGACCTCCTTACGGAACGGCGGTCTCACTGAAACGAAGACGAGACGGTCACGTAGGTCGCATTGACCTGCGTGCCGACGAAGCTGACCGCTACGACGATCGCCAGCGCGACGCACGTGGCGAGTATGCAGTATTCGACCGATGTGGCGGCCGAGCGCGAACGGCGGAACTGGTCGATCAGCTTGAACATGCGGCCCCCGAAGGGGCACACGCGGCTTGCCGCGCCCTTCGGCCCCGGAGTCACAATAGCGTTCGCCGGTTACACAGAACTTAAGGGAAGCCTGGCCGCCTCGGCCGGGCTTCGGTCAGGTCCAGCGGCCGGACGTCGCCGCGCGGCGCATCTCGCGCCTCTCCCGCCAGCGCCGCCGGATCGGCCAGGCGCAGACGTGCGTGCCGCCCCAGCCGACGACCAGCGCGAGCGCGCCGGCCAGCAGCGCCTCCGAGGTGACCGGGACCGCCGGCTCGAAGTTCTGCAGCGTGTCGCCGCCGATCGCCGGATCGAAATCGACCGCCATCGCCCCGATCCGTTGCACCGGCCCCGCGTCTCGCATCGCGTCGAGCGCGTTCTGCAGCTTGTTGCGCCGCGCGATGTCGGCTTCGATCGCGGCGCCGCGCGCCTGGGCGAGCGGGTCGGGATTGCCCTCGAGCCGGGCGATCGCCTCGACCGGGCTGATCGATTGCTTAGCCGCGTCGGCGTTAAAGGCGGCGACGACGCGCTTGAGTTCGTCGAGCGCGCCGCCGAGACGCTGGCGATATTGCTGGCTGAACTCAGGGCCTTGCGTCCCGATGAGGGCGAACATCAGCCCGATCGCCGCCGCGAGGCGCCGCGTAAACATCGAAGCCGAACTCCCCCTGCGCCGCGGACGAAAGCCTATCGCGGGCGCAGGCGAAAGTCATTCCTCCTCATTGACGGCGGCGCGGCGATTGTCCTGAATGCGCCGCCGTGAGGCCATTGGACCTGCAACGCCGATGAAGCGATGAACGCTCCGCCCGCCGCCGCGCCGCCGAAGTCCTGGCCGCTGTTCCGGTCGTTCGCCGGCTGGCGCTGGCGCGACCTCGGCCCCGATGCGATCGCCGGCCTGACGCTCGCCGCGATCGCGATCCCCGAGCAGATGGCGACGGCGCGGCTCGCGGGGTTCCCGCCACAGATCGGCTTCGTCGCGCTGCTGGCCGGGGCGGTCGGTTTCGCCGCCTTCGGCGCCTCGCGGCTGATTTCGGTCGGCGCCGATTCGACCATCGCGCCGATCTTCGCCGGCGCGCTGGCGCTGCTGGCGACGGCCGGCTCGCCCCATTACGCGGCCGACGCGGCGGCGCTGGCGCTCGGCGTCGGCCTGGCGCTGGCGCTCGGCGGCGTCTTCGGTCTCGGCTTCGTCGCCGATCTGCTGTCGATTCCGGTCACCACCGGATTTCTCGCCGGCATCGCCGGACACATCGTCGTCAGCCAGGCGCCGGCGCTCCTCGGCGTCGCGCCGCCCGGCGGCCCGCTCGTCGGCCAGGTCGTCGCGCTCGCCGGCGCGCTTGGCCAGACCAGCCTGCCGACGCTCGGCCTCGGCCTGTTCGTGTTGGCGCTGATGCTTGTCGGCGAGCGCCTGAGCCCGCGCTTTCCCGGCGCGCTGATCGGGCTGGCGCTCGCCGCCATTGCGGTCGTCGTCTTCGGGCTCGAAGGGCGCGGCGTCGCGACGCTCGGGGCGATCGAGGGGACGAAGCTGCGGCTCGGCTGGCCGCAGGTCGCGCTCGCCGATCTGCCGCAGATCGCGCCGCTCGCCATCATCGTCACGCTCGTCGTCATGGTGCAGACCGCGGCGACGACGCGCAGCTTCGTTTCCGATCCGGCGGTCGGTCCCGACGTCGGCCGCGATTTCGTCGGCCTCGGCGCCGCCAATCTGCTCGCCGGCTTTCTCGGCGCCTTTCCGCTCAACGCCAGCCCCCCGCGCACCGCGATCGTCGCCGCGACCGGCGGGGTCTCGCAGTTCGGCGCGCTCGTCTGCGCCGGCCTTGCGCTGGCGCTGGCGGCGTTCGGCGGCGGTCTGCTCGCCCATGTGCCGCATGCAGCGCTCGCCGGCGTGCTGCTGTTCGTCGCCCAGCGCATCTTCCGCGTCAAGACGATGGTCGACGTGTGGCGGCGCAGCGGCGCGGAGTTTGCGCTCGTCGTCGCCACCATGCTCGCGTTGCTTGTCCTGCCGATCGAGCAGGGCGTCGCCATCGGCGTCATCTTGTCGCTGTTGCATGGCGTCTGGACGACGACGCGCGCGCGTCTGGTCGAGTTCGAGCGCATTCCGGGCACGTCGATCTGGTGGCCGGTCAGCGCGCTGCAGCATGGCGAGCGGGCGCCGGGGGTGCGCGTCGTCGGGTTGCAGGCGCCGCTTTCGTTCCTCAACGCCTACGGCATCCAGGCGGAGATCCAAGCCTTCGGCGCGGCGGACGTGCGGCTGCTGGTGATCGAGGCCAACGCCGTCAGCGAGATCGACTACACCGGCGCGACTGTGCTCGCCGGACTGGTCTCGCGGCTGCGCGCCGGGGGCGTCGACGTCGCCTTCGCGCGGCTCGAGTCGGTGCGCGCCCAGCGGAGCTTCGCTCGCCAGGGTCTCGAGGCCTTGATCGGACCCGACCACCTCTTCCACAGCGTCGAAGAGGCGATACAGACGTTGCGGAGCGGCAAGCAGGGCTGAGGGCTCGCCATCGTTCGGCGCCGTGGGCGGGAATGCTCTGTGGCGGTGGCCGAAGGAGCTGCGGACTCAGCAAAGAACGGGCGATCGCCGCCCTGGCCGCGCTCCTGGCGGCTGCGGCGTCGGCGGCGGGACAGGAGGCGGCCAAGCCGAGGCTCGGCCGCATCGGCGCCATCATCGTTCTCTAGCTTGAGAACCGCAGCTTCGATCAGCTTTACGACCAGTTTCCGGGCCGACGCTGCCGATCTCGCCTTTCGACAAGCGCGGGCTTGTCAATTATACGGGCAAGGACACGACCGCGATTTTGAAGCCGATCGAAATCCGCTATGGTCTCGCGCCGCTCGCTTCCCGCGACGCGGCGAGCCCCGACATGACCGAGGCGCTCGATCTGCAGCAATAGGGTTATGGCGTGAGCGAGGTCCCGATCGGCGTCGTCACCGTCTCCGACCGCGCCGCGGCGGGGGTGTACGAAGACAAGGGCGGCCCGGGGATCGAGGCGGCGCTGAAGGCGATCCTGGCGACGCCATGGCGGCCTTGCCGGCGGCTGGTTCCAGACGAGCGCGGGAAAATCGCGGCGGCTTTGCGCGATCTCGCCGACGTCGAACGTTGCTCGCTGATTCTGGTCACCGGCGGAACCGGCCCGAGCCCGCGCGACGTGACGCCGGAGGCGACGGCGGAGGTCTGCGACCGCATCCTGCCCGGCTTCGGCGAGTTGATGCGCGCGCGCAGCCTGCTCGAGGTTCCGACGGCGATCCTTTCGCGCCAGATCGCCGGGTTGCGCGGCCGCAGCCTGATCGTCAACCTGCCCGGCCGACCTGCGGCGATTCGCGTTTGCCTCGACGCGGTCTTTCCGGCCGTCCCCTATTGCCTCGACCTCGTCGGCGGCGACCGACTGGAAACAGTTCCAGAAGTGTGTCAAGCCTTTAGGCCAAAAATCTAACCGCCGGACGCGCCAATTGATACGGATCAGATTGGGCTCTGGCCGGCGCCCTACTTTAGTGGCGTTGACAACTGAAGGGCTCGAGCATGCCGACCGCGGATCCGATCGTCTCAGCCATCGTCGAGAAGTATCGGAACAATCCGACTTACGTCCTGCAAATTCTGCGCGAGGCGCAGGAAGCGTTGGATTGGATTTCGCCCGAAACAGTCGAGACGGTCGCGTCGGGGTTGAAGATTCCGCGGACGCGGGTGCAGAGCGTGCTGCAGTTCTATTCGTTTTTGTACGACAAGCCGCGTGGCCGGTATCGCCTGCTGTTCGCCGACAATATTACCGACCGTATGGCGGGCAATATCGCCCTGTTTGAGCACATGCTCAGCCGGCTGAAGCTCAAGCGCGGCGTGGTGTCGTCCGACGGCCTGGTCAGCGTCGACCTGACCTCCGATACCGGCATGTGCGACCAGGGTCCGGCGCTGCTGGCCAACAACCGCGCCATTCCCCGCCTGACGATGCGTCGAATCGACGAAATCTGCGATCTGGTCAAGGCTCGGGCGCCACTCGACGAGTGGCCGGCCGAATTGTTCCGCGTCGACGACAACATCCGCCGCCGCGAGACCCTGCTGACCCCGATCGCCCCCGGCGTCGCGCTCGATGCGGCGATCGCCCGCGGGCGGCAAGGGATGCTCGACGAGATGAAGCGCTCGTATCTGCGCGGGCGGGGCGGCGCCGGGTTCCCGGTTGGGACGAAATGGGATGGTGCCCGCAACGCGCCAGGCGCCGAGCGCTACATCGTCTGCAACGCCGACGAAGGCGAGCCCGGCACCTTCAAAGACCGGGTGCTGTTGAACTCGTTCTCGGTTCGGGTGCTGGAAGGCATGGCGATCGCCGGCTACGTCTCCGGCGCGACCAAGGGCTTCATTTATCTGCGCGGCGAATACAAGCACCTGCAGGCCAAGCTGCAGCGCGACATCGACGAGATGTACGCCGGCGGGCGGCTCGGCGCCTCGATCCGCGGCGCGGCGGGTTTCGATTTCGACATCGAGATCCACATGGGGGCGGGCGGCTACATCTGCGGCGAAGGCACCGCGATGGTCACTTCGCTCGAGGGCAAGCCCGGCAGGCCGCGCGTACGGCCGCCGTCGATGGTGCAGGTCGGCTACCTCGGCAAACCGACAGTGGTCGACAACGTCGAATCGCTCGCCCACGCGACCGAGATCGCCATCGAAGGCGGCTCGCGCTTCGCCAAGCGCGGCACCAGGACCTCGACCGGCACCAAGCTCATTTCCATTTCCGGCGACTGCGAGCGGCCGGGCGTCTACGAGTATCAGTTCGGCGTCACCATTGGCCGCGTGCTGGAGGATTGCGGCGCCAAGGCGGTCAGCGCGGTGCAGATCGGCGGCGCATCGGGCGTCCTCGTGACGCCGGACGAGTTCAGCCGCCGCATCGCTTTCGAGGACGTGCCGACCGCCGGCGCGTTCATGGTCTTCGGCGCCGACCGCGACATCTTCGAAGTGGCGCGCAACTTCGCGCATTTCTTCGCCCATGAGAGCTGCGGCTTCTGCACGCCTTGC
>Ga0181529_10006679_pt1 | contig 11657 bp, 6 predicted proteins | sample PEATcosm2014_Bin_36_FD_119763 | JGI IMG/M metagenome (GOLD analysis project Ga0181529, IMG submission 119763) | Peatland microbial communities from MTU Mesocosm Facility, Houghton, MI, USA - PEATcosm2014_Bin10_30_metaG | ecosystem: Environmental > Terrestrial > Soil > Wetlands > Peat | place... | reverse complement strand
AAGGCAAGCCGCGGCCATCTTTGAGCAGCGATGGGTTGTTTTGAACTCATGGGCAGACGGCGTCACAATGGGCAGGCCGCGTCAAAAGTGAATCGCGAAAGGACAACGAATTAGTCTTGGCCAACAACATCGCGGATTTTGACAGGTTGATGCTCTTAGGAACTCTTTTTGAAGCAGGTTCCCACCATGGCGCGTCATCTTACCCGGGAAAAGCGTGGGGTTGTAGACCGAATTCAGAACCGGCGTCGAGGGCGGACGAAGGAAGGCGACAGGGTTGTGTAATACCCCCCGGCGACGTAACATATACTTGTCTCAGCGGGGCAAGATTATGATGGGAGACAGCTATGAGCGAGACCTATGCCGATACGTTTCGAAGAATTGTCCAGGAAGAAAAGGCGGCCATCCAGGCGGAACAAGAGGAAAAGCGTTTAGCGAGAGAGGCAGCCCACAAGCGACTGAAGGAGGCCCGCCGGGCGGCGCAGGCCGTCCGCGATCACATCATCCATCCGATGCTTTCCACGCTGCGCGAAACCTTCACCGAGAGCAAGGTGCCGCTGGACTGGGAGGTCAAGCCGGCCGAAGACCGCGATGAGTTCTTCGTCGTGCTGACGGCACTGCGTGAAATCGCCAAGCCGCCGACGTTGCTGGCCGACTGGGAGGGCAAACCCGGCAAGGAAGAAGATGACTTCTTGTCTAGCACCAACGCCAAGTCGCACGGGTCACGGAAGAAGTTTGCCGTCAAGGCCGGCATCTCGGTCGTCGAGGGGGGACCGGCTTTGAACATGTCGGTCGTCCTGCCCAAGGGCTACAACGGCACGGACGTGGTCGTCAATACGAAAGGCATTGCTGAACTCAACGATGGCCAGTGCGACGAATGCGGCGTTACGCTCTGGTATCTGACGCAACTGGAAGAATGCGTCAGAAAATGCGTGCGGCTGGCGACAGAAGAAGAGAAAGTCTAGTGCGGGCCGGGGAAAGTTCCCACTCTCCGCGGACGCCCCCCGATTGCAACTGGGGGGCGTTTTACCGCGGCAGGCCGTGGTAGGTTATGCTTTGGCATGACAGGAGTTGCTTAGCGGGACTGTTCTGCTGGAGCATATCCTACTTGTCCAAGCTAGCTTCCGCCATTACAAACCGGTGGCGTATCAAGGTTCCTCCGCGTCGTTGCGGAATTGCTCCCACAGACGCTGAAAGCGGCTCTCATACACCATGTCGTAGAGCAATTCTCGATCGGGATAGAGTTCCAGGCAGCGCTCGCGGACCTTATTCTTCTCAATCTCGATGTCGATCGCCGGCAGATCGCTGCTGAGGATCAGCGTGCAGACCCAATCGGCCATGCGTTGCACTTCGTGCATCACCTCTCGGGCATCGCTCATCGTGGCTCGGCATCGCGCTAAGGTTGCATTTGTCGCTATGGGCAGACCAGAGTGTCTTCCCACCTGACGGACGGCCGCGGTGTTTTTCTCCGCCTGGTGAGAAATGTTCGGTGCGGTCCGTTCCGACTATCGCCAACGTCCATAAAAGCGAAGGCCCGCGACGGTCAGGACTTCGGTCCGTAGCCCAACTGCCCTACAAGGGCCAGCTGCAATCGCCCTGACTGGCAGGCCTTCCAGACAATAATTCGGCAGAACAGGCGGCGGGACAATGCGTCAAACAGGTGGCCTGTCTCCCGCCTCAGGGCGATGACCGCTTGACAACCTGCCACCGCGATTCGCCCCCTGCACGGAGCGACATGTCAAAACCGGCTGCCACCGGTTCCCGGAAACTTGCCGCTCTCGCCGTTCTCCGGCCCCGGCCTCAACCATAGAATCGTGTATACGGTATAGGATCGTGCAGACAGTGAGGGGCGCAAGAGGCAAGGCGTGTTTTGGGGTCTGTGATGTTCAAGCAACGTTCCCGTGCGAAAGTCAGTTCCGGCTGTAGGTTTGGGGACGAAAACTTCTGCAGTCGTCCCGGCGTGCGTCATTTGCTTCTCGTACTGCGCGGACGGGGTATCGACGGCTCGGCGCTTTCCCAGGGCTGCTGTTCGGCAAAGAGCAGCAGCGCAGGCAGACAAGGCACCCATGGTTGATGCGAATGCGATTCCGCCGACGGGCGATGCCGATGCTCGTCAGGAGGCCGATGTGCCGCGAGGTGAGCCTACCGGCGATCCTCGTTCATCTCGGCCCGAGGAAGCGGAGCGTCTGGTCGCTGAACTCACCAGCCAGTTGGCGGAATTGGCGCGGCAGAACGGGGAGCTGCGCGCAACGCAACGGCAGTTGGAGGACTACCGCGACCGGTACATCGATCTCTATGATTTCGCTCCGCTCGGATACGCCTCCTTGGACGAGGATGGATACATTCAGGAAATCAACCTCGCCGGCGCAAAGATGCTGGGCATGGATCGCAACACGTTGACCGGCTATCCGTTTGTCGATTACGTGGCGAAAGACGATATTCCGACTTTTCTGGGCCACGTGCGGCATTGCATCGAGCAGCGAGCGGAGGTGACTTCCGAGGTGAACCTCGTGACGCACGGCGGGCTCTCGAGCACGGTGCAACTCCGCAGTATCCCCGTCGAGGATTCACAACACGAGATCGTCCTCTGCAAGACGGCGATTGCCGACATTACCGCCAACCGGCAAACCGAAGCGGCGCTGCGGGAAAGCGAAGAACGGCTGCGCATGGCGGTCGAGGCCACGGGATTGGGGACGTGGGACTACGATCTGCTGAACGAGCGGTTGACCTGGTCGCACGAAAACAAGGCCGTTTTCGGCCTGGCAGCGGACGCGGAAATCGATTACCCGACCTTTCTTACCCTCCTGCATCCCGAAGATCGTCCACGGGTCGACGTGGCGGCCCAGGCGGCGGCGACCGCCAACGGGACGGGCGAGTACCATTGCCAGTACCGCGTGATTCGGCCCAATGGCGAGGTGCGGTGGATTGAGGCCACCGGGCGAGCCCAGTTTCGCGAACTTCAGGGGGTCCGCAAGGCCGTTCGCTTTGTCGGAACCTCGCTGGACGTCACCGATCGCAAGCAGGCCGAGGAAACCACCGGCCGCCTGGCGGCCATCGTCGAATCGTCGGAAGACGCGATCATCGCCAAGACCCTCGGGGGGATCATCCTCAGTTGGAACCACGGGGCCGAAAAGCTCTACGGATATTCTGCCTCGGAGGCCATCGGTAAGTCCATCTCGATGCTGGTGCCGCCCGACCATCCCGACGAATTGATGCACATTCTCAATAAGCTCGCACGGGGAGAGCAGATTACCCAATGCGAAACGGTCCGCTTGCGGAAAGACGGAAAGCAAATCGACGTGGCCCTGACGATCTCGCCGCTAGTGGACGAAAAAGGGCGGGTCTTGGGAGCGTCCACCATCGCCCGCGACATCACCGACCGCAAGCGGGTCGAGTCCACGCTGCGCGAACGCGAGGCGCGGCATCGGGCCATTTTGGAGGCCTCGCTGGACGCCATCATTACCATCGACGAACGTGGCATCATCGAGTCCATCAATCCGGCCACGCAGCGGCTGTTCGGCTACTCGGCCGCCGAACTGGTCGGCTCCAACGTAAGCGTGCTGATGCCCTCGCCGTACCACGAGGCGCACGATACGTACCTGGCCAATTATCGGCAGACGGGGGTGCGCAAGATCATCGGCATCGGGCGCGAGGTCAGCGGCCGGCGCAAAGACGGCAGCGTCTTCCCCATGGATCTTTCCGTCAGCGAGATCGTGCTCAACGGGCAGCGCATGTTTCTCGGCTTGGTACACGACGTGACCGAGCGCAAGCGGGCCGAGGACGCCATGCGCCGCGCCCGCGATGAGCTCGAGGTCCGCGTCCATCAGCGCACGGCTGAGTTGACCGCCGTCAACGAGAGTCTGAAACAGGAACGCTATCTGTTCGGCACGCTCATGGATTGCCTGCCGCACAACATCTATTTCAAAGATGCGGCCAACCGCTTCATTCGCATCAACAAGGCGATGGCCGGCTACTTCCAACTGCGGGACACGGCCGAGGCGGTGGGCAAGACCGACCTCGACTTCTTTGCCACGGAGCATGCGACGGAAGCGATGGCCGACGAGCAGCGGATCTTTCACACCGGGCAACCCGTGCTCGACAAGGAGGAGAAGGAGACTTGGCCCGACGGCCGCACGACGTGGGTGGCGACGACCAAAATGCCGCTGTACGACGAGGCCGGGCAGATCGTCGGCACCTTCGGCATCTCGCGCGACATTACCGAACGCAAGCAAGCGGCCGAAGCATTGCGGGCGGCGAAGGAAGAAGCGGAAGCGGCCAACCGGGCCAAGAGCACCTTCCTGGCCAACATGAGCCACGAAATCCGCACGCCGATGAACGCCATCATCGGCATGACCGAACTCGTCTTGGACACGTCTCTTTCGCCCCAGCAACGAGAGTTTCTCACGATCGTCGCCGAGTCGGCCGAGGCGCTGTTGGCGGTGATCAACGACATCCTCGATTTCTCCAAGATCGAGGCGGGAAAGTTGCTCCTCGATTCCCGCCCCCTCGACCTGCGCGAGCACCTCGGCGACATGATGAAGACGATGGCCTTGCGGGCGGACCGGAAAGGACTCGAGTTGCTGTGCCACGTCCAGGCCGCGGTGCCCGAGGTGGTCGTGGCCGACGGCGCCCGCCTGCGGCAAGTGCTCATCAATCTTGTCGGCAACGCGATCAAGTTCACCGAAGTCGGCGAGGTGATGGTCGAGGTGGAGCACGAGGCGCTCGCCGCCGACGAGATCATGTTGCACTTCAAGGTGGCCGACACCGGGATCGGCATCGCGGCGGAAAAACAGGCCATCGTCTTCGAGCCTTTCGAGCAGGCGGACGGGGAAACTTCTCGCCGCTATGGCGGGACCGGCCTGGGGCTGGCCATCTCTTCGCGGATGGCCGATTTGCTGGGCGGGCGGATCTGGGTGGAGAGCCAAGAGGGGCGCGGCAGCACGTTTCACTTCAGCATGCGCTGCCGTTGCGGCACCGCAGAACCTTCACGCTCTCCGCGCCCACGAGCGAGGTCGGTGTGCGACGCCAAAGTGCTGGTCGTGGACGACAACGCCACGAATCGTCAAATCCTGGAGGAAATGCTGCGCAACTGGACCCTGCAACCCACCACGGCGGCGGGAGGACAGGAGGCGCTCAAGCTGCTGCGCCAGGCACAGCAGGAAGGCCGCCCGTTCGGCTTGGTGGTGACCGACGCCCACATGCCGGAAATGGACGGGTTTGCGTTGGCCCGGCAAATCAAGGAAGATTCGACTTTGGGAAACACCGTCATCATGATGCTCACCTCCGGCGATCATCCGGCCGACCTGGGCCGCTGCCGAGAGTTGGGAATCATGACGTTCTTGCTCAAGCCGGTCAAACAATCCGAATTGCTCGATGCGATCATGCTGGCCCTGGGCATCACGACGGCGGAGGATGAAATCTATCGGGCACCGGCCGAGCCCCATGCCAAACGCCTGCGCCCGCTTCACATTCTGCTGGCCGAAGACAGCTACGTGAATCAAAAGCTCGTGGTCACCTTATTGGAGCGAGAAGGGCACACGGTGACCGTCGCCGGCAATGGGCGAGCGGCCCTGGCAGCGCTCGGGTCCGAGAGTTTCGATCTGACCTTGATGGATGTGCAGATGCCGGAGATGGACGGCTTGGAGGCGACGGCCGCCATCCGGATTCACGAACGCCAGACCGGTCATCACATGCCGATCGTGGCCATGACGGCCCACGCGTTGAAAGGTGATCGCGAGCGATGCCTCGAGGCTGGGATGGATGAATACATCTCCAAACCGATTCACGTGCGGCAGTTGCTGGAGACGATCGAGCGAGCCGTCGGTGGTTCAGCCGCGCCGGGAACACCGGCCGAATCGGAGGGCATGGATTGGAACACGGTCCTTAAGGCCGCCCGGGGCGATCGGGAACTGCTCGACACCATCGTCACGGCAGCCTTGGACGAATTGCCTCGCCTGCTGGCCGCCATCCGCGAGGCGACTGCGGCGGGTGATCGCACGGGTCTGCGCCTTTCGGCCCATACGCTCAAGGGGTCGGTTCAATACTTCGGCGCCACGGCGGTGTTCGAGTTGGCTTGCCGGTTGGAGCGCATGGGAATGGAAGGCGATTTGACGGCCGCCCCGGTTGCCTTGAATTGCTTGGAGACCGAACTGGCACGGTTTACCGAGGTGTTGGCCAGGCACAAGGAAACTGCGGACATAGCGTGAACGATTACGGTGCGAACAGCTCGGCACAAACAACCAGTCCTTTCTCGCATGCGGAGAATTTACCGATGGACCAGACCGCCCTTACCGGAATGATGGAAATCCTGCTGGTGGAAGACAACTTGGAGGACGCCCGCCTGACGATGCAGGCGCTCAAGCAGAAGAACGTCCACTGTCGCATACAACTGGTGTGCGATGGCGACGAAGCTTGGGACTTTTTGCACGCCAAAGGCGTCTTTGCGCGTGCCCCCCAGCCGGATTTGATCCTGCTCGACATGGAATTGCCCAAGCGAAGCGGTTCCGGAGTGCTCTCGGACATTCGGGCGGACCCGCGGCTGCAAAACATCCCCGTCATCGTCCTGACGGCCTCGGCGGTCCACAAAGCCGTGCTCCAGGCGCAAGACCTGCGCGTCGACGGCTTCATGACGAAGCCTGTCAGTTGGGAGCAATTCATTGAGGTGGTCAAATCGTTGCGGCGGTCGTGGCTGGAGGCGTTGGTGCTGCCGGCGGCGCATTGACGTTACCGCCTTCGGCCAACCAGAAAGCCCAAGACGAATCCCACGGCCGCGGCCCCCAAAATCCGCTTGCCAATGCCAATGGGAATAAATCGGGTGCCCTCGGCCGACACTTCGACCACGCCGATCGGCTTGGCGCCTGCGCCAAACCCCAGTCGTTGCTGCTCGGCTTCCTGATCGATCGGCTGGCCGTCGTGCTCGCGGGGCCCCAGTCCGGCGCCTCCTCCGTAACCCACCTTCGCCACCGGGATGAGCGTCCGGCCTTCGGCGGTGATCGGTTCGCCGAACACGGACTTGACGCTCGCGCTCTGCTGAAAGCCACCAAGGAACGATTGAAAGACTTCGGGAACGCTCATGGCCGTCACCTCCTCATCAATAACGCGGGACAGGCCTCTCCAGGAAGCCTATTCGGCAAATACCCGGAGGTCAAGGCAACCAGTGCATTGTTAAACATTCTCTGTTTCGACCATAAGAATTATTGCACTCCCTTCAGGGCAGCCGCTCGACCAGGCAGCCCACGCCCTTGGGATCCAGTTCCAGTGCTACAACCGCATGGCCGTCTTCCATGGCCGGCGCAAGTCGTAGGCCGTTCCAGGCATCCTCGTAGCTGGCGCCGGCGACGTGCCGCACGCGCAATACGGGCTTTCGCACGTTGCGGCCGTTGGCATTGTACACGGTCCACACAATCTCCCCTCGCGCCGCAAAGCGATTGGCGAAAACGCCCGGAACCTCCGTGGCTACCAGGGGGCACACGTCTTTCGAGGCGAAAGCCTCACGATGGGCGCACTGGATTTGCACCGCGCGGCGCAGAAACGCCGCCGCCGGCTCGTCCATGATGCCCGGCAGCCCCGGAATGCCGACGCGATAGACCTCGCCGTTGAAGAACGGGAACTTCATCAGCCACCAGTTGCCCGCCCGGCTCACGGCGTAAGAAAGGATGTGGAACTGCTTGAAATCGGGAAACGCGAAGCGCGGCAGGTCGATGAAGTGAGGCGCCAGCGGTTCCTCGTCGGCGCTCCAGAGAGCCTGGTAGGTAATCGAGCCATCGAGATAGCGGCGGCTCACTTCGGCGGGTGGGTATTCCGTGTAAAGCGCCAGGTCGGGCCCCACGGCCGCGCGGATCCGCCGCAGCAGGGAGACTTCGCCCGCGTAGGGAATCTCGTAGCCGTTGTGGCCGTGATCGTGGGCCCAGCAGGCCCAACGCCCGTCGGTGGCGCCGGCCTCGTCGATGTAGAGTATCTGCGGTCCAAGCTCGTTTCGCACGCGGCGATAGGTTTGACTCAGATAATCCTGCCAACCCTTCACATAGGGGCACTGGTTGTAGCCGTGATACTCCTTGATGTACTGCGGCGAGCCGTCGGCGCGTTTCATGGCCCATTGCTTGGCGTGGGCCCCCACGGACTGGCCCGCTTGGCAGCTCAAATAGGCGTCCAGATAGAGACTCACCGGGATCCCTTTCTTCTGCAGGGCCGCAATGTTGTTGCGGAATCGTTCCCGCCCGCCGATCTCCTCGTAGTGATCGTAGTCGCCCCATTCGCCATAGACCCGCGAGGCGCCCCAACCGAACAGGTGTACGGTGTCGCACAATCCGACCTGCTTGAGCATCGTGTCCACCATGGGTTGGATGGCGCTTCGCGCTTGGGGATCGGCGCAGGCATCGAAATGCACGTTGCCGGAGGCCACGGCGAACACTTTTTCGAACCAGTCCTTCCTGGGCGCCGCCGGCCGGAACCACGAACGGAGCCAATCGGTATAGGCGGCGAAAATCGCCCTCCAGCCGCCCACCCGCAGCACCAACGCGGCTTCGGTGGTGGTAAAGGTGGCGCCCGGGGCCAGATCGCGATCGACATATTCGATCGACCACTGCCCGCCGTCGTGCGACTTGGCGAGGTTCACGAAATGGTGTTGGGCCACCGTGTCATGAGTCAGACAGGCCAGTGCCAAGCCGGTCGCCGGGTCAAAAAAACCGTCCATTTGCAGCGGATGGTGCTCGCCCAGCGGTTCGCGCACGCGGATGTCGGCCGCCTGGACGATGCCGCCCCGCTTGCCGCAAAGATACCACGTGTCGGCCGCGGTCCCCAGACGCACTCCGTCGAGCATCGGGAAATGGAGGGTCGCCTTCGTGGCCGTCTTGCCTCGATTCGTGAGAGTCATGCGGAGCAAAAGCTGATTCCCCTCGCTCGGCACGCACTCGACCGTGGCGGCCAGTGCTGCCTTGCGATCGCGCAGCAGGAAACGGTGGCCCGTGTCCAAGGGCTCGGTTTTCTCCAACGTCCAGTCATCGTTCGGGATGACTCGGCCGGCCATCGTGACCTGGAACAATGGTCCCGGTGTACATGCCAGTTCCTCGCCGGCGCTTGGCGCGGCCAGCCGAGACCAACTCAGTCCACGCCGCGTGTCGAACTGGGCCTGTAGCACAGCCGCCCCCGGCTGTGTCAAGCGACTTCCACAGCCGGGGGCGGCTGTGCTACAAGAACGATCCACCGGCGCGAGGCCCCGGCTCAAATCGTTCCAATTGGGCTCGGCGATCCGCGGCGCGGCCGTTCGCATGGTCGCGCCGACGATGGCAAACGTGGCGGTTTGCATGCGGTCGGCAAGCAGCAGTTCGGTGGCTCGCCGCGCCGGATCGGGATGAACGACGCTGAGGCTCAGTCCCCGCCTCAGCCCCCACTGCCCCGTCGCAGCGTCCAGCGGCAACACGCGGTCGGCCGAGCCCGTGTCGTAGCGGATCTCGAAGAATAGCTTTTCGGGAACGTTCAACACGTCTTGCAGTTTGGGCCGCGCAGGATCGAGCCCCCAGGGCTCGGTGGCCGGCGCCGCCGCAGCCATCAGCAGATAGACTTCGCGCACGCCCGGCGGCAGCTTCAACCGCAGATCGCCGAAGGTGGCCAGCGGGGAATGCTGAAGCCGGCCCAGATCACGCTCCACCACCAGCGGCACCTGGCCGACGCGGATGCGGTCGGTTTCGAACCAATCGCTGAGCCCCAGCCGCTGGGCAAAAAAAGGCGACGCGGTGCCACCTTGGATCTCCACGGGGGCGGCGATAAAACCGCTCTTGCCCGCTGGCCAGGCCGCCCCCAGCGGCGCATAATCCAGCGATTGGCCAGTGCTAAAGCGCAGCGGCCTCGAACTGAACGAAATGGCATCGAGCGTCAAGCGGGCCTCGTCGCCATCGCAATCCAGACCCACGGCCAACTGGGTAGCTATGAAGCCCGCCGACACTTTCGTCGATAGAGCGTGCCAAGCGCCGTCGCCCCGCAGATCGCCCGCCGAAACGGCGATGACCGAGTCCCCCGCCACGCCGGACCCCTTGCCGCCGAGCCAGACGGCATAGGTGCTGGGGACCAGTTGCCCGGAGGCGCGGTAGCGAAACGAGACGCAAGGCAGCCGGCGAAGGTCAATCGGCTCTGGCAGCTTCAGAAGCCATCGCATGCCCTTTCCTTTGTTCCGGACGGCGAAGGACATTTCGCCGCCGTGGGGCATTGCGCTGAACTGCTCGGCCGGAGTGGGCACCCAACCCCGCACCGGCGCGACGCTGCCGGCGCGGCGCCAATCGACCGTGATGGTTGACGTAGTCGGCCGCGGCGGCAGCGGCGCAAGCTGCGCGTCGGCCGGCAGCCGCTCGGCAAACTGGATCTTGTCGACGGTCAGCGTGGCGAGGCCACGCTCGCCGGCCGCCACCTTAATGGCCAAGAAATGAGTGCTCTCCGGCGGCTCAACCGCCACCAGATCGACGGCCAGGGTGTGCCACTGGCCGTCGGTTTTTAGGCTGTCGGCCATGGCGTACGTCCGCCCGCCGTGGGTGCCTTCTTCGCCGTGCAGGAAATAGACGTCCGGGCGAGTCGACATCCCCACCGCTTTGTAGCGAACCAACAGGTAGCGCTCGTCACCGGTCAGCCCGAGGTCTTTCAGATCAACGATCCAGGGCATCTCGCTGCCGGCGCCCTCGACGCGAAAAACCAGCGCGCCAGTCCGGTTGAGCACCTCATACTTGGCCGGAGGCTTCTGCACCCAAGTGGTGCAGGGCTTCCACAGCGGCGCCGAGGAGCTGTCGATCGCGGGAGCCGCTGCCAGCCCTGGCGTGCCGAGCAACAGGCCGATGAACCACAAAAGCGACAGTTGCATCAGCAGGTGTTTCATGAGTTCGCGTCCCTTTGCGGCTTTTTCTCGCTTGCGACACGCAGTTGGCATTCCCATCTTCACCGCGCGCTGTGAGGCCGTCAACAGGCCATGACGATTTTGTCGTCGGCAATCAGGGTCCTCTTCCTTGGCATCTGTTGCCCGCTATAATTCCAGTGATTCTTCACGTCACTGAACCGTCGGCGTGACAGTCCAATGCTTGCTTCTCAAAAACGGATAAGGAGATCGTGATGTTGTGTGCCGCTCGCGCGCTGGCGTTAGCCCTTTTGGCCTTGCCTTTGGTGGCCCTGGCCGAGGATGGTCGGATCGAGTACCCGCCGACGCGGCGCGTCAGTCAAGTGGATATCTATCATGGCGTCCAGGTGGCTGACCCGTATCGCTGGCTGGAAGGCGACGTGCGGCACTCGCCGGAAGTGGCCGCCTGGGTGGCGGCGGAGAACAAGCTTACGGCCCGCTACCTGGAAGCGATCCCCGAGCGGGCGGCCATTCGCCGCCGCTTGACCGAGATTTGGAATTTCGCCCAGTACTCCAGTTTCATGAAAGCGGGAAGCCGCTACTATTATCTCAAGAACGACGGCTTGCAGAACCAGGCGGTCCTTTACGTGATCGACGCGCTCGACGGCACGCCGGGGACGTTGTTGGATCCGAACCGGTGGTCGAAGGACGGCACTATCGCTCTGACCGGGATGGGTTTCAGCAAGGATGGCGGCTACCTGGCCTACGCCCGGTCTGAGGCCGGCTCCGATTGGTCCACCTGGCACGTGCTGGAGACGGCCACAGGCCGTGTCTTAAACGATGAGTT